>Ga0209229_10000134_pt1 | contig 27297 bp, 16 predicted proteins | sample SanBayMetagenome_FD_187466 | JGI IMG/M metagenome (GOLD analysis project Ga0209229, IMG submission 187466) | Freshwater and sediment microbial communities from dead zone in Sandusky Bay, Ohio, USA (SPAdes) (version 2) | ecosystem: Environmental > Aquatic > Freshwater > Lentic > Sediment... | reverse complement strand
GGCCGACATCTTTAAGACTGCTATGCACCGCACTTGCGGCGTGGCGTACGGCACGAGCAACAAACGCAAGAAGATTCTGGAAGAGAACTACGACTTCACGATCATTAACTACGACGGTACACACGTAGTCTTCAACGAACTGCTTGCCGCCAAGTTTGACTTGATCATTATTGACGAGGCCAACGCATACAAAACCGTCAGCACTAAACGGTGGAAGACGTTAGCCAAGTTGATGACACCCGACACGTGGCTCTGGATGATGACGGGTACTCCTGCATCACAGTCACCGCTTGATGCGTTTGGCTTAGCGCGATTGGTCTCGCCCCAACGTGTGCCAAAGTTCTCTACTGCATGGCGAGATAAAGTTATGTATCAAGTCAGCAGGTTCAAGTGGCTGCCCAAACACGACTACAAACTGCAAGTCTTCTCGGCACTGCAACCGGCTGTTAGATACACCAAGCAAGAATGCCTTGATTTACCGACACTTACGTACCAAACGAGAATCGCTCCGCTTAGTGCTCAGGTAAGTAAGTATTACAAGACGCTCAAAAGTCAGATGCTGATTGAAGCAGCGGGGCAACAGATTTCTGCTGTCAATGCAGCGGCGTCGATACAAAAACTTTTACAGATATCAGGCGGTGCGGTGTACACGGACAAGCATCAAGTAATCGAGTTTGATGTCTCGCCACGCCTTAACATCCTGAAAGAAGTTCTAGACGAAACTACAAATAAGGTTGTAATATTCGTTCCGTACCTCCATACTATTGATGTGATCACGAAATTTTTGACCAACGAAGGACTAACGAGCGCGGTGATTCAAGGCTCGGTCGGTGCGAAAGAACGGTCAGTAATCATTGATCAGTTTCAAAAGATGGAAGATCCGCGAGTACTAGTGATTCAGCCTCAATCGGCAGCGCATGGCATCACGCTAACGGCTGCTGACACGATTGTGTTCTGGTCGCCAGTCATGAGTGTAGAGACATATTTGCAGTGCATTGGACGTATCGAGCGCGTTGGACAGAAGAACAAGATGACCGTGGTTCATCTGCAAGGTTCGGATGTTGAGCGCAAGATGTATTCGATGCTGCAAGGTAAGGTAGACAGTCATCAAAAGATAGTCGATCTGTACAAACAAGAGTTGGATGAAGTGGAGGAAGTGTGAATACAGAAGAATTAGTTGAAGCGTATCTGAACCTACGTACACAGCGCGAACGGCTGCAACAAAAGTACGAAGCGGAAGATGCTCTGTTAAAAGAAGACATGATGAAGTTAGAGACGGCGATGCTTGAGGTTTGTAATTCAATCAATGCCGACAGCATCAAGACTAGTCACGGTACGGTGATGCGTAAGATTAACGAACGCTTCTTCTGCCAAGACTGGGATGGGTTTTATAAGTACGTGTTAGATAATGAAGCAGTTCAGTTGCTTGAGCGCCGCATCCATCAAGGCAACTTCAAACAGCACCTTAAAGACATCGAGGGTGATGGACTCCCACCGGGAGTGAATGTGATGCGGGAGTTCGGTGTCACAGTACGTAGAGCAAACAAGGAGTAAATAAAGTGAGTAACGATATCATTGCAAGTTTGAAGAGCGAACTCGCCACACTTCCCCGTGGCGTAGACGACGATACCCGCGCAGTAGCCGGTGGCGGTGGCAACCTTCCGAAGCGCATCAGCATCAAGGGCGGCGTGTTCCGTAAGATGTCTGGCGGTAAAGAGATTGGTGCTATCGAAGATCGCCACATGAACGTGGTCTTTGTCCGTATGGCACACACGGCAAGCCGTCAGTACTACTCCGGTGCATACAAGGAAGGCGAGAAGATCGCTCCTGTTTGCTGGTCATCCAACTCCAAGACTCCTGATCCGGAAGTTAAGAATCCTCAAGCATCGGCTTGTGATCAGTGTCAGTTCTCTGTGAAGGGTTCTGGTCAAGGCGGCAGCGGCACAGCGTGTCGTTTGTCGTGGCGTACGGCGGTCGTTCTGCCGAATGACCCGGCAGGGGATGTCATGCAGTTGGTTCTGCCTGCCACCTCGTGCTTTGGTAAGGAAGAAGGCGGCAAGTGGCCGTTCCGTCCGTACATCCAGAAACTCGCTGACAACGAGATCAGCGCAGGTCGCGTCGTCACTCGTATGCAGTTTGACACCAAGTCGCCTGTACCGAAGCTGTTGTTCTCGCCTGTTGGTGTTGTACCTGAGAGTGACGTTGATGCCATCATGCGGCAGCGTGAATCGGCAGCGGCTGAGAACGCGATCAAACTCACTGTGTTCCAGACTGACGAGGCTGTTGCTGTGCCGACAGGTTCCGTCGTTACTGGTCAGGCAGCGATGGACGATGAGCCGAAGTTGCGTGGTGCTAACAAGAAGACTGAAGCCGCCCCCTCTGGTGACGTTTCTGACGTTGTCAAGAAGTGGGCGAAGAAGTAAGGAGTTCCCATGCGGTCATACGGTGATAAGTTCCTGCTTGAACTACGGGACGCTGACCCGAACCGCTTGGGAGTTCAACTTGGCAGAATCTGCGTAGATGCCAATCTTCCTGCGGTACACGTGTCCAGAGTACTAGAAGTATCCAAGACCACGGTTTATGCGTGGTTCCGTGGACAGTACATACGTGAGGAGAAGCGCAGAACGGTTGAAGCCTTCATCGACCTCGTCAAGAAAGATATGGAACAGGGAGTACTCCCTGCCAAAACTAATATTGACGCGAAGATGTATCTGGCTGATATGGTAGGAGGACCACTCTGATTTAATCTAGTGGTTCTCGGTTTGGCGGGGTGGCTTTTGCCCCGCCTTTTTTATCTGTAGGCGCGTATGCAAAAAGAATTTTACGAGAAAGCATTACCGTCGCAGGGTCTGTACTGTGCAGCCGGTATCGACCGAGATGGTCGAACCTACCATCGGTTTGCAGAGTCGCTCAGCGAATTGGATCAATGTGTTAAAGGATTACAAGAGAGCGAGTTAAATGTATTCGTAGCACTTCATAGTTTTAGCCAACGTAGTAGGAAGGCCGATTGCGCTTCGTACTGCAAGACCTTCTTCATTGATCTGGATGTTGGTGCAGACAATCCGAAGAAGTATGCAAGCAAGGAAGAAGCCCTTGCTGCACTAGATGACTTTGTCCGTATTGCGGAACTGCCTCCACCTGTCAGGGTGGATTCGGGTGGTGGTATCCATGCGTATTGGATTCTGGATCAGGACGTACCGAGTGCCGAGTGGAAGGGTTATGCCACACGGTTTAAGAAGTTGTGTCTGGATCACATCAAGATTGACCCGGCAGTTACGGCTGACATGGCTCGTATCTTGCGCTGCCCAGACTCATTGAATTACAAAACTGATCCGCCACTACAGACACGCCTGCTTGATACGGACTTTACTGAGTGGTCTTACGAAGAGTTCAAGACTTACTTGGGGCAGGCAGAGGAAGAGCCGAGTTCTATATTCGACATCCTGCCGCGAGGTCTAGACGAGGATACGAAGAAGATCGTCAAGTACGACAACTACGAGACGGTGTTCCAAGATATTGCTGAGAAGAGTCTGAGCGATCAGGGGTGCGCTCAGATCAAGAACATTCTGACGAACGCTGCCACGTTGGAAGAACCACTGTGGTACGCAGGGCTATCTATCGCTCGTCACTGCACAGACTGGGAGACAGCGATTCATTTGATGTCGGAGGACCACCCGGAGTACAGCCATGACCATACCGTTAAGAAGGCTAATCAAGCGCATGGAAAACCTTTTTCGTGCGAGAAGTTTAATGACCTCAACCCCGGTGGCTGCGACGGCTGCCCCTTCAGAGGACGTATCACAAACCCTCTGGCAGTCGGACGAAGACTCGCCGAAGCACCAACCGTCGAAGAGATTTCCGAGGAGGACTCAGTTCGGGTCGCGGAGAATCCCCAAGAGGTTCCAATCTTCCCAACGTACCTGAAGCCGTTTGTACGTGGTAAGAACGGGGGCATCTATTACCTGCCTCCCGCTGAAGTTGACGAGGATGGATCACGACACCAGCCAGATCCGATACTGTTGTCGAATAATGATTTCTTTCCCATCAAGCGCAAGTACAGCACAAACGGCGGTGAGATTTACGTAGTTCGGATTGTTATGCCGCACGAGGTGCGTGAGTTTGATATGCCGTTTGAAGCCATCAACTCGCTTGATACGTTTAAGAAAGCATTGGGTAAGGAGGGCATTGCACCTCCGTCACAAAAGTTATGGCCGATGTTGGTGGATTACATGACTAAATGGGCACACTATTTACAGGCGCAGGGCGCTGCCGACATTGTTCGTGGTCAGATGGGATGGGCTGAAGATAACAGCGCGTTCGTACTTGGCGCGATTGAGATTGATAAAAGGGGTGTAGAGAAGAAGGCCGCTACGTCACCGCTTGTGAAGGGCGTGGCGAAGATGATGGCTCCGAAAGGTTCCTACGAGAAGTGGAAGGAGTGTGCAGGGGAACTCAACCGTGTTGGATTTGAGATGCACGCTTTCGTGGTGGGGATGTCGTTCGGTTCTCCTCTAATGAAGTACTGCTCTACGAAGGGCATGACGTTCTGCTATACCGGTAACACAGGCGCTGCCAAGACCGGTGCGTTACTTGCGGGTGTGAGTGTCTGGGCGTCACCGGCTGAGGCCAGCATCTTCAAGTCAACCGATAACGCATTCGTGCAACGTGCCTTGAACCTGAAGAACATCCTGCTTGGCATCGACGAGGTAAAGGACAAAGACCCGAAGGAACTGTCCAACCTGATTCACTCTATCTCCCAAGGCAAGGGCAAGATACGTATGCAGGCAAGCGTTAACGCCGAGCGTGAGATGGAGTTGAGCGCAGCGTTGATATCTATCTGGACTTCAAACGAGTCGATGATGGATAAGTTGTTTGCCACAAAGCGCAACCCGACTGGTGAGTTGGCGCGTTACATGGAGTACCGAATCGTTAGGCCGAAGTACCTTGAGGACAACCCTGACGCAGGTGATCTGATATTTGACCCGTTTAACACCAACTATGGATGGGCAGGGCGTGAGTACATCAAGTACCTAGTGACTCTGACAGATGACGAGATCGAAGCGTGCATTGCCAAGTGGAAAGACCGCATCAAGAAGTCTGGGTTTGGTAATGACATCACGCATCGCTTCTTTTTGAACTCTACCTCTGCATCATTTGCAGGGCTTGAGTTTGCTAACGAGGCGGGAATTGTTAACTACGACATCGAGCGTATCTTCAATGCCGTGATGTTGCAGTCGATCATGGTGCGGGATAAGACCGTCAAAGAACAGACGATTGATTATGAATCTCTCATCACCGAGTACTTTAATAACAACCATCGTGGCTTCTTGATCTTTAACGACGGTGTCAGTACGTCCGAGATATACGGCCCGTTGATGGGACGTATGGAGTTAGATACTTCCATGATGTACGTGCCGACCAAGATGTTTAACGACTTTATCGCCCTAGAGTGCAAAGTCAGCACCGAGGAGATGCGGTACACCTTGGACAAGAAAGGCGTATTGCTCAAGGTTGAGGAGAAGAAGCGGCTCGGTACAGGATGGAAAGGCGGCACACTTAACGGCATTAGATGCTACGCATTTAAGCTAAGCAATCCTAAAGAGTTAGTAGAGAAACTGATCGCTGATGGAAAAGTTGATCGAACCTGAGTGGATCTTTCCCTTTCAAGGTATGGACGTTGGGGACTCGTTCTTCATCCCCACCGTCCGTCCAGCCGGTTTGATTTATATAGTAGACACTCGCGCCAAGGCACACGGCATCAAGGTGAAAGCCTATGCCGCGTCCAAGGATGGACACCTTGGCGTTAGAGTGTGGCGGGTGGCTTAGAGCAGCCCCTCTTCCTCGTCCAAATCAGCCATGTATTCAGACGTAGCGATACGCAAGCTCCTTGGCTGGAACACTCCACCAACTGCTTGTTGAGCACGGCGCTCACGTTCTTCGTAAGATTTGCGGAGAGTGCTGCCCTTAATACGGTAGGCAGGATTGGCTTCGTTGAACGACCGGATGTCATCCATTGCTTTTTCTACCGCCTCTGCGTTCCCCGCCTTCCGTGCCGCATACAAGTTAGTCAAGAGAGCGACACGACGGTTTTTCAACTTCTCGCCAATCTCGTACGTCGCACCGCGCTGTGACTGAGCCACGGCCAGATCTGCCGGGGCAAAGCCTAGTATCTGCATCATGGAGTTGTAGGCGCTAACGTCCTCAACGATAGGCAAACCATCTCTAGTTAAAGCACCTTCTATACCGTATCGCATAGCCTTTAGCGGGTTACGCAGGGGTGCAGGAAGAATTGCTTCAAATCCTCGTTGTATATCTCCTTCAGCGAAGTCGTTGAACCCACGCCGCGCTGCCTCAACAAGGCCATACGTCGGGCCAGCAATGCGCTCCATTATGTAAACCGGTATACCAACTTCGGCAAGCCGCTTTGGATCATCGCGCCAGAGAAGACCATAAAAGCCCGTTCTGGAACCAATGTCTACGTTAAGCAATTCGTTGATCGGGCCGTTCAAACCTAACGTGCCTACTGCATCAAGCACTTCTTGCTCAAGATCGTACGGCTCGTCATCGTCACCCATGAGCATCGACGCGAGCACCTCGGCTGCACCGAAGAGCGGCAAGCCCTTGATACCTGCCAGCATGTACGTCGAGCCAAAGACATACAGCAATTTCTTTCTGGCGATTGAGCGCAGCAGTTTACGGTTAGCAGCGTTTGGTTCGTTAACGTTGATCTTCTCAACCGCCTGATTAAACGTCATGGCAAGGTTGATGATCATGTTCAGAGCGTGGGTTCTGAACGTCAACACGATACGACCAATGTCAGTCTGGTACAGACCGCTGTTAGTTTCAGGCAGCGTAGCGCCGTTCACGTCATAGTTCAGACGGATGGCATCTTCGGTTGCTCTGCCGACACTTGCCTGCCCACGGTTCGGATCAAACTTCTGTCCGTTAGCGTCAATGTTACGAGCCAACATATAGGCAGCAAGCGCCGTGACCTCACGGTTCATACGTTCCGAACTACGGAAAGCGTAACTCATCACAAGGTTTGCTTTGGCGCTTAAACCCTCGTAGCCGGGCACGTTAATGTTCTGTGCCTGCTGTAATTCTTGTTCAGCCGATGTACCCGTAACCGAGCGCATCTCAAGCATACGATGCAGTTGAGCGAACTCCTGCATATGCGGAGCGGTCTGATTTTGCAGCCCGTTACCAAACGACGGGTTCTGATTAAACGTCAACCTACCCGTAGCCGGGTCGCGGAACGCATTACGGAAGAACATCCCCATTGCCTGCGACACAGCCCGACTTGCATTGATCACGCCATACTTGGCAGCAAGAGTAGGCCAAGCCATCATGGGAATGATGGTCGTGTTGATAAGCGCAGACGAAATGTTCAGCGCAATACTGTAGATGTAGTTTGCCTTGGACAACGTATATACGTAACCCGAATAAAACGGGTTTTTGGCAAACCTGATTCGGTCTTCGACTTCGCTTTGCAAGTCACTTACGTAATCCGTGCTGATATCAGGCACGCCTGCGTATTGCGGAGCGCCTTTATTATTAACGTAAGTTTTTAATTGCTCGCTAATTTTCTCTTTAACTTTCTCAAGCGGCATCGTGTACTTCATCGCGTTTATGCGATAGAGCATCCTCGGCACGGAGGACTCGTACACACCAACCACATCTTCGTTATAGCCAAGACGACCGTAGTAAGTAACGCCGTTAAATACCCACGTTTGACGAGAACTCATGTCTTGTCGCAGGTCGTTTCCTGCCGAACCCGGCATGTAATCTACAAAGGTTTCAAAAATTATTCGTTGGGTATCGTTAATAGTTTGCGTAGAGGCATTAACAGCACTCAGTGCCTCTGCCACATTGTCACTGAGTTCTTTCAGCAAGCCGGTCGGCGGTCGTCCATTTTCGTACGTATTCTCTCTGATGATAATTGGTTCATCAGACATACCCACCCCGCCTGCACGGGCGGCTTTTTCTTTACCTACTTCCCACGCCGCTTTACTTTCGTAAAACTCGCTTACATCTTTGGCGTCTGGAGTTTTATAAGTTAGTTTGTACGTGCCTTCACGACGCAGCGGCAAGTAATACTTCAGGCGTTTGCCTTGATACTTGGTGCGGATCGCAGCCACCACGTTAGGCGGCAGGACATTCAGGAACTGTTCCAACTTGGCTTGGAACGCAGTATCGCCGTACCGACGGTAGTCGCCAAATACATCCGCCACCATTGCCTGCATATCGGCAGGAAGCGCAGAGAAGTCTTGCACCGCCTTGTGCAGTACCTTGTCCTCTGGAGACAGCGCGTTGTACGCGGCGCTATTCGCAGGGATACCACGCATCCTCTGGATCACAGCCTGATCAGGAACAAAGCGTAGGAAGTTACCTCTGTTGTCTAACTGCTCGGCAAGCAACGGAGTCTGTGAAATATTGATGTCGTTAGCTAGTTGGTTGAACGCATCAATAAATCTAGGATTGTTACGCAAGACCTCGCGGTACTTAAACGCTTTCTTCTCATGCTCAACCATAAGATCCGAGGCGTCTTTAGCCATGCGCTCAACGAGTATGTTGAGACGACGGAAGGCAGGTGCATACTTCTCGTACAACTGCATTAGGTGATGCAGCGAGAACGTGCTGAGCTTGAAAGAACGCATCCGACTAGGAAGGTTATCCAAGGCGTTGATGTTGCCTTCCAGAATCTCCTTCGTCGCGCTTGGCGCACCGCTCTGAACCCGACGCATGGCATCGGTTAATATCTTTCTGTGTTTCGCTTTCATATAGCGGATGTTGTCCTGACGCGGGACAAGCTGAGTCCTTCCGCTAATGACCATGTTGTGCGCTTGCGTGATGATGTCAGTCACTTCGGTGTTGCTGTAGGCAAGGTTCTTGCCCACCAACTGACTAAGCGCACGAGCAAACTTGCGGATCAAAGCCGCCACGCGATTGAACGCAGCGCGCCACTTCATGTTCTGAATCGGACCAGCCTCGGACATCTCCGACAGGATTTCTTCTACTGCCAGCGCCCGACGCTCATCCCGTGTGAATTGTGATTCAGGATACGTGTTCGGGTTCTCTTCAAGCCACGCATCGGCATCGGCTGCAATCGCACGGTTGCTGTTGTAGATATCGAGCATGACTTTGAAAAGCTGCTCACCGAACAACCGTGCAAGACCGTAGTGACCTAGGGATTCATGGAATACCGTGGCCTTCAGATCCCGTGGCGAACGCACGTTATCAGCGATGATGTAGACATCATTGCCAATAGAGATACCGATAGAGTCTGCGTACGTCTCGGGGTCAGCCCCTTCTATTGACGGCAGATCAAGATAACTCTGCACGACAACAAAGTTAGGTGGGTTACGCCAACCGGAGATGATGTTACTAACTAGAGTCCTGACATTGTCAGCACTCATCCCGATTGTTTCGCTGCGGAGCTTTTGGAACCGAATTCGATTATCTTCTCGGCTAAACGTACCTACGTTACCAACTGCTGACTTTATCTGGCTGTTGTCGAATACAAGGTATTCATCAAATCCTTTTTGAGATTTTTCTAGGATTATTCCATCGAAGTAATTTGCACTTCTTACGGCATCAAGAAGGTCTTTCCCCCATTGCGTTTCGCCTCCGCCAACCGGGAAGAAAAGCGCATCCTTTACTGTGGCCTCTCCATTCTTAAGATCATTCAGCAAGTCTTGTGCGTATGCGCGACCAAACGGCCCATAATAAGATGGGCTGTATTTTAATTTTGATTCAATGAGGGATGCCAGCCATCCCTGCCAGTCTTTGTTTCCAACAAAAAAGTTGTTATCAAACGGCCTTTCGATTTTTAAATATGCCGGAACTACGTTTCCTTGGACTTTTGGTTCTTCCCCAACTCTTGAACCCCTAAGCCCGGCCGCAAAGCGACTCGCAGCTTCAGGGTCACTCGTGAAGTAAATGCCCTCCCCCAAAGCCCCGTATTTTGATTTGTATAAAGTTTCCCCTTCAAATTCTCCGGGCATGCCGTGATAAACAACGAGTGGTTCTCCGTTGCTATCAACAACTTTACTTTCCCCAAACCAATTTTTAAATTGAGGCGTGTCAATTTGAGGATTACGTACGCGCTTAAATCTAAGTTTGCGGAAGTCGAGCGGCGCGTAAGACTCGTCACGCTCCTTTATCGCTGCATCAGCAGACTCTATTCCGGCTTCCTCAACTCCTTCAATTTCGGAAGGCTCCAACCGAGCCTGCTTAGCCTCACCAACTTCGTAGGCTTCCGTTTCAAGGCGTGTCTCAATCCTTTGCAGCCGTTTGTATTCGGCACGGAGATCAGTATCGCCGCGCTCTACTGCATCAAGAACTTCTCTAATTGGGCGCGAATATTTCTTGAGTTTGCCCGCATCACGCACCTGCACAATGACTTGCTTGGCATAGTCAACAAGTTCCTTTTGCGTAACTTTTTTAGGCGTCGGCTTTTGCGGAGTGGGCGCTTCTTCCTCAGTAAAGAGACCAAGCTGTGTTTTAAGCTTGGACATACCCGCACGAATACCCTGAACAGCACGCTGTACTTGTGCTTTGTTCATGGCGGGAGTTGCAACGCGCCTTGCGTAATCAAGTTCAAACTTAGTGGCTTCCGCCATACGCGAGAAGGTAGCGATGTCTTTACCGCCAGCGTTGGCAATCTGAGCACGAGCCTCGTTACGCTCACCCACAGAAGGGTATGCACGGTATACGGTAGCGCCTTCCGGATCTGTGTATCTAAGCCCGTACTCGCCCTTGCCTATATCTGGGCTAAGGGTAGGAGGCAGTTTGCGTTCAGTCTTGGCTTCAAGTTCAGCAGCCGCATCCATTTCACGACGACGGCTTTCTGCTTCTGGCACTGTCTCTTCTTCAACGTACGGAGCCATGCCCATACGACTTATGGCTTGTTTAGTGCGCTGCTCTCTAATCTGTCGTTTACTTAACTTGTCAACTTTCTCAGTCGTGCGCTCCACTCCAGCAGCACGCTCAGTAATATCTGGTGTATAAGTTCCTTCAGTGACAAAGTAACTACGGCCCGCCGTTTTAGCAGCCTTGACGTTGGTCTTTTGAACTACAGCGCCCGTACCAAGCAACGCGCTACGCAACGTCTTGGCTTCAGACAACGGGATATCAAGCGCCTTTTGAAGATCAGGCGCACTGCCCTTGCCAGTCTCGCGGATGAAATCAAGTGCACGAGTACGCAGGTCAGACACACGCGCACGTTCGGCGGTGTAGCCCTCAATCATGTCAGGCGGCAAACCGCTCTCGGTAGGCGCACCTAGCCCTTCAAGGACACCCGTTGTTTCTAGTGCAGGGGGCGGCTCCAGTGCAGAAGGAGGCTTTGATGTAGGAGGCGGCTCTGATGTAGGAAGAGGTTCTAATGCAGCGGGTACATTTCTTTCTCGGTCATCAACCCGTTCAGTAACGTCGCCAGCAGTATCCAGTCCTGCGCCTCTAGCTGGCGGAGCACCAAGTTCTCCGGCTGGCGATCCCAATGTAAACAGGTCAGTGCTTCTTCCACCTGCTCCAGTGTCAGTCTCTGTAGTAGTAACTGTTGGGCCTGATACATCGGTAGCCTCCGGCTCAGCGGCAGCCTCGGTAGTAACGACTCTAAACTTATTACCTTTTTGCTCAACGATCCCCTCGTCCACAAACTGCCGCATCAACGCAGCAGCTTTAGGTTGATTGAGTCCGGTCGCTTGGGCAATAGCTTTAATAGTCGGGCTTACTTGAATAACTTCAAGAGCCAACTCTCGCGGGGTCGGCTCAAACATTTCGGCAGGAACGCCGCTCTCGGTAGGCGCACCTAGTCCTTCAAGTACGCCTTCGGTAGACGGAGCCTGTGGCTCAAACATGTAACCGGGGATGCCACTTTCGGTAGGCGCACCAAGTCCCTCCAGTATGTCCTCGTCACCCATCAACCGCTCACCCTGCTGGAACTCTAGGCCAGCACGAGCTTCAGCACTGGGCGGAAATAAATCCTCTTCTACCTGTTCTTCAGGCGGGAAATATGGAGCGCCCTCATCTTCACGAGGTGCAAGAGCTTCTGCCTCGGCAGCTTCACGCAATGTTCGTGCACTGTATTGACGACGCTCTTCTTGAACGGCTTCGTTTTCTAAACGCGCTTCACGCTGTTCTGGTTCTTCAAGAAGTTCGTAAGGAATACCGCTTTCAGTAGGACGTGTAAGCAAACTACGAGCGATGTCATCGCTCTCACGGCGTCGAGCCTGTTCAAGGAATTCAGCGGGTATTCCACCTTCAGCGGGTGCCGCAAACAAACTCTCTTCAATCTCAGCACGTTCTCTTTCTTCAGCAAGAGCCTTCAACCGAGCATCTTCAATCTCTTTGGCTTTCTCTGCCTGCACACCACGATAGGCACCATACCCACCGATAGCGCCAAATCCACCACCGAGAACAGCCGCGCCAATCGCAGCCTGCTTAAATTCTTCCTTGGCCTCATCGTCTGTTAAAGACAGACCTGCTTGCCATCGTTCCAAAGCCTGTTGAGCAATTTCTTGTGGGACTTCAAAGGCAACGCCAAGACCAACGCCCTTAACGACGTTACCCTTTAGAGACAGTTTCTCATTAGCAAAAGCGTCGGCAAGTACATCGGCAGCACGACGAGACGCGGTGCCTTCAGCCATGAGTCCTTGCGCCAACGGAAACTTGCTTAACCCACGCAGGATTAACGCGCCGGGAACAACATCTAACGCGGCCTGTCCAGTGGCTGCGGCAGCGGCCCTACCAAGTGACAACTCGGGAACGGCTTCACCTGCTTCAGCAGCAGCCTGTTGTTCTTCAGCCTGACGGCGCAGATTTTGGATGCCGTATTGAGCGCCGCTTACACCAGCAAAACCCGGTATGCCGCCAACAACACCCGCACCGAGAGGCGCAACCAATGCACCGAGCGAACCACCAAGTAGTTCCTTGAAGGCTTCCCAGTTCTCGCCCTTACCGAACCCGCCAACTGATTTGTACTTGGACTCAGCAGCCTTGAGGAAAGCCGCACGGTTCTCTTCCGTAGGATTGGCGGCAAATGCCGCAGCCTCGTCGGTTAGACCAAGCGTAGTGACAGCGTCTTTAAATGCGCCAGTAAAACCCGCCTGTTCTTTGGGAGGTTCAAACCGGCTTTTTAAGTCATCTTCTAACTTACGATAAGCAGCGGCTAATCGCGTAGCGGCCTCGACATCTCCAGCCGCGTCTGCTCTGCGTAACGCAGTAGCAATTTGGTTAAGCGTAGCCATTTTTACCTACCGTACTTGGCAAGCAAATCCTCAACGCCGGTCATCGCTTCTTCACCACCCGCTAAACTTTTAAGCACTTCTTGTAACGCTTTTTCACGCTGTTCCTTGTCGGGTATCATGGCTATCTCAGCCATTTTCTTAATACCAAGTTCTTCGCGCTTAAGCCCAATAAGTGCATTACGGTAGTCTGTTTCAGCGGCACGAGCAGCTTCACGGTCTTCTCTTTGAGAAGTAATTTGCGCGGCTGTACTTCTTTCTTGAGCGCCAATCTGAGCCATAGTGCGACGGTCCATACCGCGCTCACGAGTCATCAGTTCAGAAATGTTCTGCTCATTCTGAGCAATGGCAGCCAGCGTAGCGTCATAGTCTTTCTTAGCCGAACGCTGCAACGCCAAGCCTTCCTTGATGTTGCCTGCCTTACGCATTTCTTGTGACTGAGCCAAAGCCATGCGGCTCTCAGCAAGGCGGTCTTTCAATGCACGGTTCTCACGTACAGCCTTGTCAATAAGTTGTGCAGCCTTTGTACCGCCGATAGCGGCAGCGCCAAGGAACCCAGTACGTTCACGGCCACGACGAGAAGCAGCCTCCGCCATAGCGAAGCCAGCCTGAGCCAGAGCCATGCGACGGTCTTCAGCCAGTTGTTTACCAGCCTCGCCTTCACGACGCTCAAGATACTTGCCGTACTCTTCATCGGCCTTACCGATGCCGTACTTTTTATTGAGAGCTTCTAACTTCTCAATCTGCTGTTCTTCTGTCAGGTCAGCATCGCTCTTCTTGGAAGCAGACAACTGACTGAGGAAATCACGCGACTTACTGAAATCGCCAGATACTGACCCAAGTCCAGCAAACGGATTAGGTGCAGCGGCAATAGGTGGTGCAACGTCAGGAGGCGGCGCTTGTGTACCGGCAGAGGGGGCAGTAGTTACAGGAGGTGCCGTGGTTTGACCAGTACGAAGAGTTTGGAACTTGGCGGCTTCGGCTTCATCTGCCATCGCCCCTTGTACGCCACGTACACCAGCACGGGTCTGCCTTTGAATATTTTTTAACTCGGCGTCAGATATGCCTCTCTGTCGTAATATGCTGTAGAGAGGATTGGCTGTATTCATGTCTTCTTTGCTCAAAGCAATAGCAAATAGACGCGCCACTTCTTCAGTAGAAAACTTATTAGGGTCGCGCAAGAACTCTAGGTTCTCAGCACTGACACTGGGGAACATACCAAGAACAGATTTAGAACCCTTCAACCGACCGTAGATTTGTTCGTAGTCGTCAGGGTCGCCACCAGCAGCCAACGCAACCACGCCACCGCCAGCAAACTGCGGATACTCCATACGGCCAGCGTCAATCGCGCCAAGGCCACGATCCATAAGTTGATTACCCATTTCACCAGCATAACTAGTCGGGCCACCTAAACCCCCAAGCCCACCGCTGCGGTCGGTAGTGTCACGCTGCATCTGTTGCTGCTGATCCAGAATATTCAACTGATCTTTAATCGTTGGCGGCGTCTGGGGCGGCTTAACTTGCTGCTGCTTCAGTCGTTCAAACTGATTGACCATTGCATACAGATCCGTCATCGGAGCAACGCCTTGTGTAGCCATGCTCTTGACGTACTGGATTGCCTGATCAGGCGGCATACCCTTGGACATGGCCTGCTGAAGTGAGGCCATCATTGCACGACCCGTACCGCTAACTGGACCGATCATTGTTTATTTCCCCGTAGTTTGGCCGAACCCGCCAAACAAACTGCCAAGTCCCATGCCTATACCAGCAATCTGACCGAACATACTACCCGGCTGCTGATACATTGTCTGAGTCTGACCCGTTGCCGGGAGACCACGCAAGATGCCCGACATAAATTCTAACTGCTGATACGGCAGGCGCTGCTGGTTAAGGAAGTCTTGATACTGCATATTGAGCAGTTCTTGACCAAACGCTTGCTGCTGACCGCCAGCGCCCAGTTGGGCAGCATTAATACCCATCTGCTGCTGATACTGCTGCTGACCCAAGTTACCTAGCATACCGGCAGCGGCCAACTGCTGCTGAAGCCCTTGCATACCCAAGCCAGCACCAAACTGACGGGACTGCTCGGCAAGGTTCGCACCGGCCAGACCGTACTGAGCGCGTTGAGCAGCGTTCTGCTGACTGAACTGATTGGCCTGCGACAACTGAGCCAAAGCCTGTTGCTGAGCCTGAAGTTGGGCTTGCTGGTTCATCTGCTGGGCTTGGAGACCCTGACCCGCACCAAACTGCGACTGGTTAATCAACGCCTGAAGGTTGGTTTGACCCGTCTGCTGCCGTGCTGCTTGGTTGGCAAGTTGTGCCTGCAAATTCTGCTGAGCGCCAAGCCCTTGAGTCTGGAGCAACGCGGCCAAGTTTTGCTGACCAGTAGTAAGTCCAGCCTGTTGGTTAGCCAGTGCAGCCTGAAGTCCCATCTGGTTTGTCTGCAAACCAGCGGCTTGATTAAGACGGGCTGCTTCGATTGCTTGCTGGGCGCTAAGTCCCTGCGTCTGTAGCAGCGCAGCCAAATTCTGTTGTTCAGTAGTAAGTCCCGCCGCCTGATTAAGACGTTGAGCCTCAAGACCCTGCTGACTCAAGAACTGCTGACGAGCCTGCTCAAGTTGAGCATTTTGCTGCGCCGTTGTGAGACCCGCCTGCTGATTAGCAAGGAGCGCCTGCAACCCAGTCTGTTGATTAGCCAGTCGAGCCTGCTGTTCTGCTGACAAGTTCTGCTGACCAACGGTAAGCCCCGCCGCTTGGTTGAGACGTTGAGCCTCCATCTGGGCCTGTTGATTAGCCAGTGCTGCCTGCTGTTCAGCAGACATATTTTGCTGCCCAATCGTAAGATCAGCGGCTTGATTAAGACGCGCAGCATCCATTGCTTGCTGAGCGTTAAGCCCCATCGTCTGCAACTGTGCAGCCAAATTCTGCTGACCGACCGTGAGGCCACTTTGCTGGTTAGCAAGCGAAGCCTGCATCTGTTGCTGTCTTTGGAACTCAGCGGCACGTTGACTGGCCTGTTGATTAGCCAGTTGAGCCTGAAGGCTCTGCTGTCCCATGAACTGCTGACGCGATTGTTCTGCGGCAAGGTTTTGTTGACCCACAGTCAAGTCTGCTTGCTGGTTAGCCAATGCAGCCTGAAGCGCAGATTGTTGATTCATGCCTTGCGCTTGGAGCATGTTTGCCTGTTGCTGCACTCGCGCCTGTTGTTCGGCGGTGAGATTTGCCAGTGCAACTTGCAGTCCGGTCTGAGTCCCTAACTCCTGAACGCCCAACAGAGCGGCCAGATTCTGTTGTCCCGTCGTGAGACCCGCCTGTTGGTTAGCCAATGCAGCCTGCATTTGAGCAGCGCGGTCTTGACCAAATTGACTTGAAGCTTGTTGGTAAGCCTGTTGGAGACCTTGCGCTTCAATATCACCAAGGCGTTCAGCCAACCCACGTTGGGCCTCTGCCTGAAGCAACGCTTCACGAGTACCGCCACGACTACCGGCACGAGCAGCCGCCGCACCCAACGCCGGGAGACCACGCATGTAGTCACGGGTCGCCGCTTGTTTTTGACGCTCCACAACGCCCTGCATGTAGGGCGACATATACTCCATCATGGAGCCAAGGCCAAAACGCTCAGCCGCTACTCGTTCTGGGCCAGTTAGTTGATATGCGCTAAGTTCGGGCCTAAACCCTGATTGAGCAGCCTGTAACTGACCTGCACGTACACGTTCCGCAGCTACGCGATCAACCGGGTCCATCCGCAATGGGCCGTACGAATAAGCACCAACGCGTTCTGCTTCGTAACCTGCGGGAGCAGAAACTCTTTCAAAGTCTGCCATCGTGGGCGCGGCATACTGCTGAGCAGTAACATCACGCACTGGCCCCATTCGGGCAGCGGCAGCCTGCGCTGCGGCAACGCTCGGCAAACCCGCCATTTGAGCGGCTTGAACACGCTCTGAAGAAATATCACGCGGGGCTTGCACCCCAATAGCATCATAATCACGTGCAGAGACTTGTTGCGGTCCCCGCATTTGATACTGTTGCAAAGCCTGCTGCTGGATACGCTCAAAGTCAGATGGAGCCGTAACATCTCGCGGCCCCTGCATTTGCAAGCGTTCAAGTTCTTGCGCTCTTACGTCCCCCGGACCTTCCATCTGAAACGATGTAGTGGGAGCAGCACCTACGCGCTCAAATTCGGTCTGCATCCTCTGGAATTCAGGGGAATTGTAAAAGTTTTGAGCAGCGGCAGGATCGTATCGCGAGAGCCGCGAAGCATCGACACCTGCAAGACCAGCAAGACCTGTCGCCTGCCTAAGTTGGTCAGCAGTCTGCATCCCAGCAATGTTCTGAAATGCTTGTCTTTGAAGTGGGCTGAAATCTTCTAAACGCTGAATAGGCTCCATGACCGGACGACCTTGCGCGTCCAGTACAGGGTTACCTTTAGCGTCTAACTTTGGCCTTGCGTAAGGCTGATAGCCTTGGTTGGAAAGAAATTGTGCTTTCCCTAGCAATTCCATCGCATAGGGTTTCATCCACTCCGGAATGTTCGAAGTGGTTTGTATTTGTTCACTAATTTGAGGAGTAGCCATTATCGCTCCCGATTATGCAGGCATGTATTTGTCGGCTTTTACTTCGGGGGCTTGTTTAGTCTTGCCCGTCCGTGCCTGACGAATACGATCCATCATTGCGTAAAGTTTCTTGGCTCCCGCTTTAGTTGAGCCATTACCGAGATGCGATACCACATCAGCCGGGATGACGAACTCGCCATCTGCCAACGCAGCACGTTGTACACCCTTACCGCGAATTACCGCAGGGATGCTGTCGGACATCCCGTCGCCGGGACCATCTAACAACTTACCACCAGCCTTGTACTCGGGCATACCGCCTTGAGCAAAGCCAAAATTGTAGTCCTCACCCACAGCAGCGCCGTAGGGATTAGGAGGCGTGGGCAAACCACCCGCTTGCATAGCGCGGATACGGCCACCTTTACGTGCAGGTAGTACGTCTTCTTCAATCGTAATTACACCCCTACGACTGCCACTACCAAATCCGCCACCGCCTCCTGCTCCGCCGCCTACACCCGCACCGCCACGGCCTTCGCCGCCACGGTTTTCTCTGCGAGAAGTACGACCTTCGTTTTCTTTATCTTGTTTTTCCTTGTCTTTTGCAGCCTGCTCTTGCTTGGCCTTTTCTTCCTCAAGTTGAGCGCGAACAGCCTCTTCAATCTCAAGCTGCTGTGCTTCGGTCAAACCTTCAGGTGTTGCAAAGAACTTTTTGATGTTTGGAGTTAGTTTGTCCCACGCCCAAGTGCCAAGCATACCGGCACCGGTAAGACCAATAGCCGTGCCGACAAGACCGTACGGATCACGGAAGCGTTTATCAAACCACTCCATGAACTTGCCCTTGGCTTTATCAAGAAGGCTGTCATCGTCTTCCTTCTCGGCGTCTTCAACGTCGTCCTGATTCTCATCAGCATCGCCTTCGTCTTTGCCCGTACCCGGAGGACCGCCGCCGGTCTTGGGGCCAGTACCGCCTGTACCCGTTCCAGTACCACCCGTACCCGTTCCAGTACCGCCGCCAATAACGCCCGTACCACCACCAGAACCACTACCGGTTCCAGTGCCACCTCCAGTCTCACGACCACCTCGACCACCACCGGGTTCGTTCTTGTCGCCCTTATCACCTTTATCGCCACCGGTACCGCCTGTGCCGCCCGTACCTCCACCCGTACCGCCAGTAATACCACCCGGCGGGAACACCATAAACTCAGGCTGCCGTGCCCGACGGCTAAGTTGGTCTAAATAGTCCATCGTCGGCTTGGTATCAACCGGAGCCGGGGGCGGAGCATTCAGCATATCCACATACCGCTGCCGCTGAGCAGCAAACGGGTTCGGAGGACCGTCTTGAGGTAATGTCAACGGAGAAGGCGGTGACGGCTCCGGAGGCGGAGGTGGGTTAGTCACCGGCACAGCGGGCTGAGCGAATGGACTAGGAGGCGGAGGTCGGTTAGCCACCGGCTCAGTGGGCTGAGCAAACGGATTAGGCGGAGGCGGTGCAACGCCTACCGGAGGTCTGTCCTCCTCATCCTCTACCGGACCGCCGTCAGCAAACTGCTGCTCACCCGTATACGGATTGACGTTCGGTTCGTAATTTCCAATGATTTCTTGCGGCTGCGGCGCACTACCAGCCTGCATAGCAGGATACGACGTACCTGTTACGGTTGATAAGGGGTAATTTTGGTTGGGATAGGGAAACGTTGCGTTCTGATGCGGGATTGAACGCGGTTGATTCATATTCTGATCAGGTGCTTGGACAGGACCGCCTGTCGCATATCCCGGTGCCATTGCGTAGGGGTTGTACGGCACAAGACCTTCTTTAGTCTTTTTGTAGTACTTACCCGGCAGGAAATAACTATGCTCACGGCCATAGCTATACATCGGATTGAACCCGCCCGATATGTAAATATAGTCGTCGCTTACCGGCCCCGAAGGGGCTTTGTATTCAGGGGTAAAGGCATCGGAAACACCCATCAAAGTCGCGTATTTTGACGCGCTTTGACCGAGATTAGATTGGAAACCACCACCCAACCGATCAATAAATGCTCCGCGAGATTGCGGAGACTGCACGAGAGACATGATTCCTTCGCCCACACCCCTCATACCCGTGCCAGCAATGTTGGCTGCTCGGCCTGTGGATAAATCCATTGGTGTCGGCGTACCCTTGAAGACGTTAGCCGACTTGGTGAAATCAAGTATCTGATCAGGCGTGGTAGCGCCCGTAGCAATGGCCTGACGACCGATATCTAGATCGCCAACAGTGGGCGTACCTTTGAACTTATTGGCGGACTGAAAGAAGTCGATGCCTACTTTCTCAGCGTCTCCAGTGGGGTTATATACAGGTTTAGCTCCGACCGTCTGCTTAGCGGCCTCCATAGCCTGATTGGTCTTGGCAAGCTCTTCGGCAGAAACTCTTTCAGGCTCTATGCCTGCCCCAACAGAAGCACCCTGCAACGACTGGGCAAGGTTGGCACCGCTATAAGCTCCGATGCCTGCCATCAAGCCTTTCTTCAGGTCACCCTCAATCAGGCCGGTAACACCGCCAACCAGCAGCCCCGTGCCAAGCGTACTGGCAGCCGTGCCAGACAACCCAAAAAACTTACCAATCGCCCCGCCTACTCCCGGCGCGACAGTATTAAGGACCGCGCCTGCAATCATGGGCAGGAACTTCTTAAGGATATTGGCTTCGTAAAGCCCCGTATCGGGGTTGATGGTTAGTTCACCGCCGTGCGCCATCGCAAGAGCCTGAAGCCCTTGGACCTCCTCGGGAGCCATGTGAACAAGCACGGAATCACCGTTCCGGCCACGGGAAGCAAGAAGGGAGGCTAAGCCTGCCTCGGGCGCGTCGTTATACATAATCCCCCCACGGGGTTAAATTTGTACAGATGGTATCACTCATTGGCTTCGTAGTTCGATACCCAAGTGACGGTCATGATGATGGACGGAATGGCCGGGATATTCCCACTTGCCGCTACATACGGGATGATCACGTTAGTATCGGAAGATTGCCAAGCCAACTCAAAGTAGTCGTTGGCTTCTAGCACAAGCACAAAGTTCCAAGCCGCCACGATCTCGTTGTTGGGACCGTCGATGACAATCTTAGTAGCCGAATCCGGCAAATTCACCCCATTAATACGAGGCCAGATGTAAACCGCACTAGCCGAGCCGCCAGTCTTGTCCAACTGAGCCGAGAACTGAAAGTTATAGATACCCGTCTGGGCAACAAATATTCTAGATGTGGGTACGCCACGAATGACGGCTTGCTGAGTAACAACCGAGTTATAAGTAAATAAGTTGACGGCATCGGCTACCGGGTTCGCCTGCGTCGTGGTGTCAAAGTACGAAGCATGTGCGGTCGGGGAATTAACCCGATTAGCGATTTGGCTAAAAAACAAACGCAGGATGTTGGTTAACTGATCCTGATATCGAACTTGATAATCAGTCGGAGCAACCGGCAAGTTTGGTGGCACTACACCGCGAGCAACGGTCATCGGCGTCCATCCGGTTTAACGTCGATACGCATCATGCCCATCTGCCACGCCACACCGAGATCAGTTGAGTCCACACGGAACGCCATCTGACGACCACGCACTCGGGTATAGACCTGACCAGTGTACTGTTGAATCGGGATTACCGATGTTCGGGTAACGGTCGGCGTATCGGCAGCGGTGTAGTTACTGCCTGAATTCTGACGAGGTTTAACGGTCAGCGTTACAGACGGATTGGCCCCACTTGATCCCGTGAAGTTTAAGTCGGGTAGGATGCGCCAGACGTAGCCAAAGTTCTGACCGTCTTGGATGTCAAAATCTGACGACTCAATAAACGCTTCAATCGGCACAGGCGGATTGACCGACGCATCATCGTTGCCAACTTCATGCAACAAGATTTGATTTGGAATCTTGAGACTGACAACGGTGTACTGAGTATGAGACGCAGCCACGGTAGAGTTCGCGCCACGTACGCATCCAGTAAGAGTATTGTTAACGATGTTGGCGTATGTGATTTGCTCAGAATCAATCGTAACCGTACCGCTTAACGGGTACGTTGCAGCATCTACCAAGGCAATAGTCGTAATGGATGAATCAATCGACGTAGCTAGATACGAAGTCTGAATAGAGAACGCTGCGATTGGGTAGTTACGCTGGGTATGCTCGGACCACGCCGTGCGATTGATATTGCCGTAATACCAAATACGCTCAAGATAGTTATAGATCACATAGCGATCATTAATAAAACTATTGGCTGACGGGTAGAACCACCAGACTTCATTGAAGCCCTCGTTACTGCCCGTGCAAACTTGATCAAGTTGATCGTAGTTAATGTCGTTATAGACAAACTGACGAAGGGTGCAAGGCAGCGTTTCTACGCGACCCGTATACATGAAGAACTTGTCACGACCCATCCAATACGTGACGTTATTGACCGTTTGCGCTGCATTCTGCGAAGCAATAGAAATATCTTGATCTAACAGTACAAAGTTCCACACGAACGGCGGTCCAATGTACTGCATAGAGAAGATGGCGGTATCAGTCCAAATTAGAATTTCCTGACGAGTATTCTGCGTAGCTACGATAAACGAGCCGTGAGACAGAGTTTGCTCACCAGACTGATTAGTAACTTCAGGCACCCACTCGTACGGATTACCTTGATCTGACCAACGTACAAGAAGCGGATTAAATACCGTGTTGAAATTAGTCGGGTCGTACGGGGTCGAACCCATACAAATCGTGAATTCGTTTACGGGCGAGTCGATGATGACATTAGTTTCGTTGGGGACATGACGCCCCGCAAAACTGAAAGAAACGGCGGAAGCCGTGAGCGTGGCCGTGATCACTGCCGAAAGCGTGACAGACGTTGAACCCGTCCAAGCGGCAGTTACAAAAGTACCCGTTGGAATGCCCGTACCTGATACAACAGAGCCAGTGTTAATGCCTGTGGCGTCAGCCACCACAATAGTTGCAGCGCCAGAAGCAGCCGTAGCCGTAGTTGCTGTCTTCTCTACCGTGTTGGCTTTGTCTTCAAGCGATACCGCTCGTGCCCACGTAGTAGTGTCTTTAGTCCAAAAATAAATTTCACCGCTACGCTCAGCAAATATCAGGTCATCGCCGTAGTTAAACATCGACCAGAGCCGCATCGGGATGCCAGCAGGAGATGCTGAACCCCAACCACCACTACCCCACGGAGGACCGCCCCAGCCAACTTGGGTGGTATAGACAGCATTACCTGCATCAATATCGTATTGAGCAACGACTAAAGAGCCGCCACCCGTAGCCGTCGAACCAGCCGCAGTGGGTGAATAAATGACATACGAATTGGCGCTTGGGACTGAAGCAACCTCAAACGCACCGTTTAAAGTAAGGCTACCAACCGCCGTCGCACCTGAAAAAGTGACGTACGTACCGATAGACGTACCATGTGCAGTGGCTCCAACTTCAACGGCTTTACTGCCTGCCACCGTACTAAACGGATTAGCAGAAAGAGTTACAGATGACGCGAGTGGGGTAATGTCGTAAAACTCACCGCCCAGTTCTACGTAGACTTTCTGATTAGTACCAACGCCAAGAAGATTCTGACCAACAACCGTTACCCAGTTCCAGAGATATCGCGCTACACCTTTGTACGTATAGGCAAAATTAATGTTCTGCCAGCCACCCAGTTTTTCAGCGTAGCCAGATCGAAAACGCACCTTGTCGGATGCGAAGAAGCCACCCTCGTTGGCGTAGCTAGTTGATTCGCGGTTAACGCCGGGGCGGAGTTCTAGTTTCTGAAGTGGCATTAGACAACCCCTGACAGGTACAACGCCCGTTCGTCGTTGCGCCTTTTTACCAATCCCGGCAGTACTTTACCACCAGCCTTCGTCCATTTCAGGAACTCGTCAGCCGCCTCTTCAAACTCGCCCCGGTTGATCTTCATCCGAAGGGAAGAACGTTGGAGATTGCCAAGGCCCACGTTGAAGGCAAAACTGACGAGAGAATCAAAGACTCCCTGACGGCCAACAGCAGCAGGGCAAAGTCGAACCACACCACGCTCAAACCGGCCAAGGTCTTGAGAAAGTATCCGGTCCACCTCGTCCATCGTGAGAACCCGGTCCCAGCCTGCGGGTATCGGTAGATCTTTGCGTTCATTAAATGGGATAGCGGTGTGTTTTGGATCAATCACGTGGCCCACGCCAACCGTCCATAAAAGCGCCGGGCAGCGGTAAGGCTTAGTCCTCACCCCTTCGTGGTGCTTGATCATCTGGATGGCAGCGGGGCTGACTTTCACTTCTTGCCAAAAGCCTGTGTCCCGAACCAGAACGCGATAATTGAAGACAGGATCAGCATCTCGTCATCCGAGAACACTTCTGCCATCGCAGCGGCAAACGGCACACCCGTGTTGTAGGCGTACCAGACCCCGGCAATGTTGATGGCAACAAGTTCCAGTACGAAGATGTAGGTCACGACCGGACGGACGCTGGCGCGGAGGTTGATCATCCACTGGCTTGCGCCTTTGCCAATCTCCATGTCGTGCTGATACAGGGCTACGCGCTCTTCGGCTGCGGACTGAACCTGCACCTGCTCCAGCTTGATCTCTTCTACCCGTGCCTGAGCGATGAAGCCTCGTTCGGCAAGAGCCAACTCACGCTCCTTTTGAGCAGCGACCAAAGCTAGCTCATGCTTCTTGTCCTGCCGGTCTTGGAAGATTTGCAGGATTTTGGGTAGCCCACCTGCCAAGAAGGACAGGAAGGTTGAGATCATTGTCATCATGATTACGCTCCCGCAGCATCAAGCGCCACTTTGCGATCCCACACCCACTTCGCGGCAGCGACCGGATCAAACGGCTTGGTTTCTCCAGTCGGGTCGTTCGGGTCTACTAGCTCCGTCCAGTTCGCACCAACCACGGCCAGATACGCCTCAAGGTCAGCCTGAGTCGGAACAACCTCAAACTCGCCGGAAGTGCCGGGTTCTTGAAGGCCCACGAAGACGGTGTCATCGTGCTGGGTCGTACCGGGAGAGGCAACGCCATACATGCCGCCTACACCTTCGGGGTGTAGACACAGAAATGACGGCACGGTGCCGTTGGGGTTAAGCCGATACTTTATGCAATTGTGCACTGCCATTTGCGTTCACCTCTGAATACTTACCGTTAAAACAATGCGCTCCAAAATGACCTAGCTCACACCACGGAGCCAACCAGACCGTACCGCCATTGGAGCGATACATGTGGCAGAAGTTGTAGTCTTCGGAGAGCAATTCGTTATTGACGTTCTGCACCTTGAAGAAGTCGTAGTGCCGCTCGCCGTCCTTGAAGTACCAACCGACATGAGGCTTTAACTTCTCAAACACCTCACGGGCAATCAGCATGAACCCCGTACCCACATGCTTCACTTGGAAGGGAATGTTGGGGTCTACCATGCTGTGACCGGGCAGGTGATTGACGTTAAAAATGCCGGTTAGCAAATCAAGTCGGGGATGATTCTGGTGTGCGCCATCCCGCACCCGATCCCAGTTAATGCCCTTCATCGGCACCGCACCACCAATGATGCCCTTACCTGCCTTGATCATCCGAGCGATGTCGTTAGGCACAAACTTCTGGTCTGCGTCAATGAACATCAGATGCGAGGCATTGGTCTTCAAGAACTCGTGAGCAATCGTGTTGCGACCCCGCTGAATCAAAGACTCGTTACCCAAGAACATGCAAGTTAGTTCTAGGTTGTTTTTGATGCAGGCTTCTTTCAAGCCCAATAGCGACTGCGTGTATTCGGTACACATCATGCCGCCATAACAGGGAGTGCCGACGAACAGGTGCATTACGCTGCCTCGGGTTCCTTGACCGGAGCCGGAAGAGCATTGGTCAGCGAAGAGCGGTCAAACACCTCAAAACCACGACGGGCGGCAAACTTGGACGGATCGTCCTGCCACTTATCGGCACAAGCCTCCAGCCAGCGCAGAGTCATCTCGTGCGTCGGGGCCTTGCCTTGCTCAATCAACTCAGCCTCAACACGCAAGTACGCAATGACTTCGGCTTGGGCTTGAGCAGCGTTGATACCAAGGTCAAACAGGTAGATCAGGTTGCCTTCGTCGATAGCACCACCACGGCTACGAGCCGCGTTCAACGCCTGCTTCATGCAGGTCATGATGTGATACCGAGCTTCTTCGCGCTCGTAGTCTTCTTCGGTGATCTGGTCCTTGCCAACCTTCTCCAGCAGGTTCTTGTGCTGGTTCACGAGGAAGTTCATCTTACGCACCGCACCATGCACCGCGTTCTGGGCATTCTCGGTGTGCGTGTTAATCTCCATGATCTCCACTTCCAGCATCTCGCGGTCAAACTCGTCGTTGACGTTGGGCAACTGAGCTTCCTTGCGGCGCTTCTCAATCTGTTTTTTCTTCAGGTTGATGTACGCCTCTTGCAGCGCCATCTTGGTGCGCTCAATCTCGGCCAACGTGTGCTTGATGGAGCGGATCGGCGTGATAGCCGTAACGTCCAACGTCACCTGCATGAACTGCGAGTGCGACTTGTGGAAGTTGCTCGTATCCTGAACAACGGCGGGCATCCGGTCCTCGATGTTCTTCAACATCAAGTTGTACTCCGGCTTTGCTACCGGCAAGTTGGAATACGGGGTGTGAGCAACTAAGTCCATTAGAGTCCTCCGTGGGCGTTTGAGCAGGCGGCTAATTGCCTTAAAGGTTGCATTAAATCGCCAAAATCAGTGGTATTTCCAGCAGATGCAATAGTAACGTATTGAATAACATTGGTTGGTGCAGACGCGGCTAATTCTCCACCAGCAAAAATTCCTCGTGTTGTAGAGGAGCAAGCAGAAAGAGAATGTGCTGCGGCTATTAAATCTCCAAAGTCTGTAGCATCTCCAGCAGAAGCAATAGTGATGTAGTCAACGGTGTTGTATTGAGTTGCGCCAGAAACTCCACCGCCAAATATTCCCGTAGTGCTAGACGAACAACCGGCAAGAGCCCTCCTAGCAACCGTTAAATCGCCAAAGTCAGTTGAATTTCCAGCAGATGCAATAGTGATATATTGGATGACGTTTACAGCAACACTTGTAAATCCACCGGCAAAAATACCGCGAGTGGTGGAAGCACAAGCAGCAAGACCGCCGTTTGCCACTAACAAATCACCAAAGTCCGTTGCATTTCCAGTGGAAGCAATCGTTACATATTGAATTACATTAGTGTTACCGGGAATGCTTCCGCCAGCAAATACACCTCTTGTGCTTGAAGAACACGCAGTTAACCCGTTGTTAGCTGCAATCAAATCTCCAAAATCTGCTGTTGATCCAGTCGTTGAAAATTCAATGTACTGAATAACATTTTGTCTTGTAGATTGTAAAAATCCACCACCAATAACTGATCGGGTACTAGACGAACATACGCCGGGGTCGTTGATTGCCGCAAGCAAATCTCCGAAATCACTACCATTTCCTGTAGTCGCAATATCTATGTACTGAATGAGGCTACTTCTTGCGACAGCATCAGTTCCGCCCATAATCAAACCAACTGCCGCTGCGGCCGGAGCCG
>Ga0209229_10000128_pt1 | contig 28150 bp, 25 predicted proteins | sample SanBayMetagenome_FD_187466 | JGI IMG/M metagenome (GOLD analysis project Ga0209229, IMG submission 187466) | Freshwater and sediment microbial communities from dead zone in Sandusky Bay, Ohio, USA (SPAdes) (version 2) | ecosystem: Environmental > Aquatic > Freshwater > Lentic > Sediment... | reverse complement strand
AGTTTTTACACTCAGCAGTCTCAGCAATGCGCTGCTGTTTTTGTCATAGGTTAGCCTGTATATAATATGGTCATCATTTAATACCTTGCCCCGGTACTGCTGTCGCTGCTCAGGTAAGCACTCAAAGATAGCCTCGTTTATTCTACTTATTGGAACGCACTTGTCTTTTATTGTAACTGGCTGCTCACTGCATCCGTGTCTTGTGTTATCAAATATGTTGTTAAACCTGAAGCCTCTCTTTACCTTGTGCATCTTAATCTCTCCACTCTCACTGTACTCAAGCATTGGATTAACTCTTGTGCCCGGGTTGTCTCCTATAAATTTAACTGGAAGAGTTCCTGTCCCTTGGGTTGTGTTATAAACGGCTACCTTGTTAAAGGTCTCGTCTATATTTCTGGTGTCCCCAACGTTTACCTCAGTATTAACAAAAGTATCCACGTAATCAAACGTTTCCGTGTCACTCATACCCACAAACTCAATCTCTGATGGGTACTCGGCTCCATAGAATGTTCTGTACGACCCGTCTCCGGCGTGGTGCAAATATACACCACCACCCTTCGTTGTGTACATATTTGTTCTGTCCCACACGTAGGCCTGAGGTATGTAGTCGTGGAAGGATGTAAATACTTGCTTCTCTGTATTTAGATCAACACTCATAGTAAACGAGTGTTCTTTATTCATATCCTTCTTTGTCACGAGAGCCCTATTAAATACTGGATCGTAGCCTAATGAGTAATAGGTACCTGACTCAACCTTTTCGTCGTGGCAGGATGATTTATCACAGAAGTCTAAATGGTTTTTCAGGAACTTATCCATACCATTTGACAGCTGCTTAGGGGCCCTGCCGTCAAACAGATAAACTCTTCTTGATTCTCTGTCTATAAACATATACCCGTAGAGAGTATTTATTCCTGAGTTTGGATCTTTTGTTCCGGCAAATCCCTCAGGTACTCCCTCGAAGAATGCTGTAGGGTCAAATATAAGTTCTCCACCTAACCTGCTTGATCCATTACTTGTCTCTCCTGTAGAGGCTAGTTTTACTGGTATAATAAAGTCGGTTGTCTGGGCAAAGAAGTCTCCATTAAAGGTAAACATCTTCATAAGTTTTCCAGAGTCTGCTGGTATGTTTAGGTAACTTAATGCCTTAAACTGTTTGTAGAAATCTATCGGCGACCCCTCGATCTGCTTGTTGGAATAAAAGATCTCATTAGTAGTTTCATCAAGTAAGCAGTCGTTACAAATACAAGTATTATAAACAGACGGCATAGCCTGAAGTACATTCTCATAATTTGTTTTTGAGTAGTCCTGATTATAGGAGTAATAATTATCCTCAAAATTTTCTACACCGTTATCGTCCTCACCCCCAGCAGCGTCTGTCTTACAAGTAGGTAGGCCTAATAATCTATCAAAATAATCTTCTCTTGTTAAGAGCCTTTTCATTTGATTCCAGTAAGCAATAACTATTGGAGCAACTACCATTGTCCCAACACCGTCTGGAACTCCCTGTATATCAGATAAACCCTCCAAACCTAAAATAGGGAAGACATAATTTATGATAACCTTTATTAAAAACTTACGAATTCTTTGAGCAACAGATGGTTGTTCTACCTTATAGTAGAATCTATTTAAGAATCCCTTTTCCCAAGGCTTTCTGTCGCTAGTCGTTGCGCTGTCTAAGTGCAGTTCTTTTAATTTTGGATAGAATATCTGACCAAACTGCTGCTCGTTTGTGGCCCTCTTCCACGGGTTAACTCTACTTTCTATCCAAGTAGATACCATTGTTTTTACAACCTTTGGGTAGTAGTAGTCAAACTGTGGATCTCTTGTGTAGGCTAGATTCCAAGGAAGGGCTTCGTGGCCTCCACACCAGTTTTTAGCATCCGAATAATCTCCTGGATTTGGGAACTGCGTGACATAATGGTCAAGGCCTATTTGCTGTAATAATAAATCATTTGGGCTATCACATACAGATCTATCCCTATCGGCTCCTGGCCCCCAGGGTCCGGCTTTTGTTGTTGGAAATATGTCACCTATTTTATCCGAGACATATCCTTTTTTTACAAAAGAAAAAGGACCTATAAAGGTATCTCCAACAACTCCTTGGTATTCTGTGTCAAACCCTCTACCTTCCAAACCTGTTCTTACAAAGGACATACTTGGTATAGCACCGTACTGATCTGGAATGTCCCTGTAAAAGTGACCATACCACATATGTGCACCAGGCACTGGACAACTGTGATGGTAAGTATCTGTCGTAAAAGAATAATCAGTATCTTTTGGCCCGCCTCCATATTCAAAATATACGCAACTTTCTCTATCTAAAGTAGAGACTTCGTTTGTTGCGCCGGCAATATAGTTTCTGCTGTTTGCATCACAGTATCCGACCGCTGTGAGTGTATTTTTTGAATAGTATGGATTTGGTATGTTTACATTGATAGCCTGTCTGGCGCCCCTCTGATCTGTTCTTTTTCCATTTAGTCGGTCATCTGGTTCGGTTCCTTTTTCATAAAGTCCGTACCTAAAACCTTGACCAGTGTATCTTAATTCAGTAACAAATTCTCTTGCAGATAACGGAACCCTGTTAACAGAAGTATCAAGCCCGTAAAAAGCGTAACCCGGACCAGCGCCTCCGCTTGCCTTTCTACTTTTTTCTGGACCTTCTGACACCCATTTATCGACATAAGTTCTACTGTTAGCTCCGTGTCTTATAAAGGTAACATCCTGTCCCGCACTTTTACCAACAAAAGTTCCGCAAAACACACCCTTTGCCTGTACAGTGGAATTAACTTCATCCCTAGGAACCATTACAATAGAGTAAGGATTATTAGGACATAATGGTTTTGGAAGTTGATTGTCGTCAGGTTTTGGCACAGACGCTTTTATTCCTAATAGTCTTATCTTTACGTTGTACTGTGGGTCTGCAGACGAATTTGGTGTAGGTACTCCAGTGGATACGGGAGATACTATTGGAGAATCCGCTGCCGTTGGAGTTTGAAATAATTGAATAGGGGTATTAGCCAGTCCTCCATAAAGGAATTCTCCTTCACAGTCTATTGAATCTGGATATAGCTCCGAACTAGAAACAGACTTTGGAGCGAAAGAACCCACCTGGATAGGTTTTTCATCTGTAAAATAATTACCTTTAGCGTCAGTAAAGTCATCAGACCATACGGACTCGTATTTATTTTTTTGTGTTGACTGGTTACTTGGATTTGTACCCCTTGATTCACTAACAGCTGAACCTGAGGTAGGGGGTGAGGTAACTCTGGCTTGCCCTGGATACTCCCCCTCTTCATTTCTTTCGCCAGGTCCAGAGGAACCAACTTTAGTATTAATTGTAAACTTATTGGTTTTAATTACCCTAAACTCTGAATTTAATGTTGAGTCTATAAGTTTTTCTGCAGCACTTTTAAATGTAGTGCTTTGATAATTAGGATCTTTATCCTGATTAGCGTCAGCAAGCTCGTCGGTGTGGAAACCTATAACTTTTTCTGCTTTAGGTACGTCATTAGCATAAGCTTCCTCATCTTTATGACAGCCCTCACAGTTATCGTTTTCTGTATCACAGGTTAAACATTCTCCAGTTTCTGGGTCACAGCACCAGGGTTTTTGACAGTCATCACACTTTGCTGATTCTACTAAGTCTGGAGTCTCAGTGCTCCAGGTATTACAGCACTCTGCACAACCATCAGCTACACAGACTCCATTCATACAAGAACAACCAATACCGCAGTCTATTGAGGTTTCGCAGCTTGAACTTAAGCAGCCTCCAGTTGCAGATGAGGCTCCGGATCCACAGTTAGGGCCTGTACAGCCATTACCGGCTCCTTTATTAGACACAGCTGCGCCTCCGCAGTTTCCGCTAGAGCAACCGCCTCCGCCGCCACCTCCTCCGCCGGAGCCACCTGCTCCACCTGATCCAGAGGAACCACAACCTCCTCCAGCACAACCGCCACACTTACCGTCAATACATCCATATATCCCCCCATCTACTCCGGCTACAGAACCCCTAGGTCTTCTCCAAAATTCACCAGGACCGGTTGGAGGGGTAAATCCTCCAGTAAAACCTGCTCCACCACCGCCGCCGCCATTGGGGCGCATAATAAAAACATTAGACCTAGTTCCGTCACAGTAGTTGTATGTAACACCGAAGAGGTACCTCTCGTTCCTCTCCAGTGTCTTCATACTGTACTTCTCCGCCATCTTAGGCGACACCTCTACCTCTATAAATTCGAGAGTTGCCTCCTCAAGCACTCTCCTCTGCATATTGAGGTTGTTCTCCTGCCTTATGTTATACAAAAATAATCTGGAGTCTTTCTGAATAAGGTCCTTTCCTCTTATGAACATCTTATTCTTTATAAGAATCTCCTCTATTGGTAACTGCCTTCCCCTCTGTCCTGTGTATACGAAAGTAATACCGTCAGACGCGTAGTGTCTAGACGCTACGTGTTCTACAGACATAGACCCCTCTATAGAGGAAATTATAGCTATATTTACTTTGTCATATCTACAGTCCAGGCCAGTTAGGTTAACTGAGATGGATTCCATAGACACCTCCCCGGCTATGTTGTTCTCTGAAGAGACATACACTGGGTTTGATACTGTGAACCAGTTTGTGGTGTTGCCGCCATTATCCTCTAGCTGCACAACAAACTGGTACGAACCAGATTTTAACTGATTACCTCCATTTCCTTTTGGAAGAGCTGTTATATTAGGAGCACACACGCACTTCATTAATTTGAAGTACTCGCAGGAGTATCCGCAGGATCTCTGTGTGTCGCTCTTTACTAATTGCTTTATTTTGGCCTTTCTCTTTTCATTCAGCATCTCTGTTATATTGAGCACGTAGTACTCACACCCAGACGACCAGTACACCTTTACCTCATCACACGGCTGCTCTGTTTTATATGTCGTGGACAACCACTCACAGTTCTGGAAACCCCAGTCACAACCAAACTCTGACGCACTGGCTACAAAAGTACTAGTGTGCTTAACGTGATCGAACAGGTGGATTTCTTGGTTCTGTAAAAATACAACAGACCCGTCGAGTGACTCAACGTAGTCTATCTTTACAATATTAGACCCGTACTGGTGCAAAAGCTTATTTGACTCCTCTGTTGCCAGGCCATAACCTACGGCATCTCTGTCACCAGAAGTCATATTTCTAGCGTACCTATAAGTTCCTTTAGGCTGCAGATACTCAAGGCTATCCTGAAGCATCCCGCCCTCAAAGGTGTTTAATATAAGATTTTCTGCCATTAGTTAGTTTTTTTAATAGACTGGCCCGTAGTTTTCCCAAACATTAGGACCGTTTACTCTGCCTCGTCGGTTTAACACCTGACTAAGCTCTGCTCTTAGTTTGTCTACATCAGGTGTTGCAAGTAGTGTCTTAGCTCTTGCAATTGCTTGATCTCTAAGCAGCATAGATTCCTGATACAGACCTCTAGCGATGGGATTCCCACTGGCCACAAACTCACCCCTGAACCACTTGTATGCTAAGTGATTCTGGATTGCCTCTGAGGCATCAACAATATTTGGGACCAGTGGGTCACCCTTCTGATCTGTCCTCCTTCCATAGTAGGCTAATAATAATTCTGCCTTTTGGTTTTTGTTCTCTGTCATTATATCCGTCTCGATGAAAGGTCTCTCTATTATGTACCTGTGCTCACAGTCCTTGCACTCCAGATTTACACAGTCTGGTAAGTGAAAATTTAGGTTGTGAAAGTCACTGGTACTGTAGCTCATAAGTTTAAATCCAGTCTGCTTCTTTGCGCCGTACAGCTGTGTTGAGTCAACTGGTACTCCAAATCTACTGGCATTGTAGTACCAGGGATTCTCCATCTGCCATACCTTGTCAACATCTATTTCTATTACACCTGAGTTACACGTGCAGTCTGTTTTTTTGCATCGGTCACACTTTACTCTTATCTCCAGGTCACAATCTTGTCCGTACTGGTTCTGTGTGTACTCCACGACTCTATTAAGTGTTGTGCAGGATCCGCCATCTTTTTCGTATACCCTGTATGCCAGTGATATTACGGTGTGGAAGTCCTTTGGTAACTCAGCCCTGGTGTTGTTGACATCCAGTAGGACAATTTTATGTTTTGAGGCATCTACGGTTAAGAAGTCACTTGCCGCCTCGATGGCCCACCTCTTTAACTGTGACATTGATACGTTCTCCTGACTAAGTTTGTTGTCCTCTATAAAGTCAGAAATAATTCCATCTACAGGAATATATTCAAAGTTTGCCATTTGTAGTTCTTTATTGTGTAGTTTAATTCCACTTCGTCTCCTTGAAATTGTGGCCTATCAGTGGTTTGTTTATGACAGGCTTGTCGTAGGACAGTATGAAGTCAACCAGTTTTCTTTTTGTTATCGGCTTTGCCTTGTATTTCCAGAGATTTCTGTTCTTGAAATACCCCAGCGACTTGTCCCACTTTACGTTGTAGTACTTCCTGAAGGAGTGTAGATTTAGTGTTCTTTTTGATTTGTTGAAGTACCCCTTTGTCTCGTCAGCGACGAAACCAACCCTGCTGGATTTCTGTAGGTAAAACCTACCCATATAGTATGGAAGTATTAATATAAAGCCATCCTCCACTATCCTGTGGAAGACCGCCTTAAAGTACTCATTCAGAAATGTTAGGTACTGTTTCTTTGTGACAAAATCTTTCCCTGCAGCTTTTCTGTTGTTCTTGTATATCTCGTATGTATTAAGAACAGAAAAGGTGAAAGACTTTTTATTTTTTATTTTCGGTAACCAACCGTTTGAGTCTAAGGCACAGTCTATACCCGTTTCTTGATAATTAGATCTACATTGTGTTTGTGTCATCATTAATCATATCCGGCCTGGCAGCCCTTCTCACATTTAGAATACCATCCCACGTATACTTAAGTACAGGATCTATTAATTTCTGATCTGTATGGAAGTCAATCTCCATTGGATTGCACAGAGTTTCTGGATCACCGCCGTTATTAGCGCAGAACTGTGCTGCTTTTATTGGATCCTCGAATATAGCAGTTACTACTGCGTTTTTTAGATTGTTGTTGTTGAAAACATACAAATACTGTTTCCCGTTTACATTCCTTATTGCAGTGTATACAGCGTTCTTTACGGACTCTATTCTGGAATGCAGCTTGCCCTCCAGGTTGTCCCACCTAACCAGGTCGAAAGACTTCCCAAGTTGATCACTAACAGACACAAGCTTGAGCATATTAGGCATCTCACAGGTTGACTTCAGTATCTTACACCCAGATGGTGGAATGATTGAACACTCACTGGAGTCTACCTCGTTGAAACTAACACAAGGTATGGTCTGAAACATTACATTTGAGAAATACTCTTTTCTATTTCTATCTGTTACAATAATAGATCTAGCTGATATAAGGGAGTCGTATATAGCCTTATCAGACATCGACGTGTCGTCTGAGGTATAGCCTGTCATATCCTCACCAAAGTGTCTCCACTGATATATAAGGTCTCTAATTTTCATCTAATTCTTTTGTTGAATAGAATTTCTGCATTTGTATGTTTGTTATCTTGAGTGGAACCTCTGCATCTATTTTACTTTCTGCATTAAGTCGGCACTCCTCCTCTATAGAGCCCTCGCCCGTAATAGAGAAGTTAATAGTCCCGCCTCCTGTAACCCCGGTCACCCAATATAGTATTCTCATTGTCTCTTGTAGAAATGTTTTCCTTGCAAGCTGTATGGGCTATTTAAGTTATATATCTCGGTCTCAAAGCCGCAATAGCCCCATCCTCTTGAGTAGTTGTACTGCGTGTAGTCCGTATTTCCTACAAAACTCATTATGTTCTTGTACCTAAAAGTTTTTGCGTACTCTTCGTTTGAGATATGAAGATCGCCTTTGTACAGGGAAATAAATATTTTTTCCTCGTCGTACTGTAGATGTTTGTTTAAGCCCTTATACTTAACATAAGCCTCTATGAAGTCCTCAGTTTTTGGGTCAACCTTTGCGGGGAATCCGTGTTTCATTCCAAACTCAGAGGACGGCTTACCGTGTGTGTAAATATGAATATGCTTTCCGTTAATTGTATGGAAAATAAAATCCTTAGACACAAGGACTTCTACCTGAGGATATTTTGCATTTAGGTAGATCTGTAAACTTCTTGTCCAGACATACTCCCAGGCTCCGCCGTGGTTGCTGTTAGTTGCAAATATAAATCTAATATTTTCGGCATAACCACCTCTTATTACAGCATCCACAAAGTCTATGTGGTCCTTGATCCACCTATCGTAGTGCTCGTGGTCTGTACCCTCCTGAGGCATCTTGTGTGTCCGACTTGTTGTAAAGCCCTGATAGCCATCAGCAGAGTCGCCTAGATCTACAATATCAAGTATCTTAAATGTACCAAAACGCCGGTACTCCTGGTCCACTACTGACAGCCACTCCTTAACACGAGCACTGGCAATATCCATATTGTAGTTGTGGCCAAATAGGTCATTCCTTGTATATGAACCGTAGTGCTTGTCTGCAGTTAAAATACGCATACCAAAGTCATTACCGGCCGGCTTTGGCAGTATAATTGGGTTTGGTGTATAGTTTATAGCAATTTCCTTAAATCTATCTAAGGCGTCATTAATAGCGTCATTCAGTGCGTTTACATCTCTGTTTGCCTCAAATGATCTGAGTTGAATAACCTCGCCGTCTTTAGTCTGCTGCTCCCAGACCTTGTTTACGTAGAACCTGGAAAGGTCTACGCTGTTGGTATTACTGTCTCTTTTAAAGACGGCCTGTGATACCCTCTCTCTCCAGTCGTCTTCGATTGGTTCTCCAGGGTACCATAGGCCTTTTTTCATATGGGTATTTTTCAACCCTCTCCATATCGATCTTAAATACTCACCGCCACCTTCTGGGCTATAAATATCGGCATATTGTTGCCAGGTTAGTTTTTTGTCACCAAGGGTGTCTTCAACAAACCTTTTTAAAAAACCCTTCTTATCCATTTCCTATTTTGATTTTTTAAGTGTTACTTAATGTAACAACTTGTAGTATGCCTGCAAATATAACAATATTTTTTGAAAAATGTTCAATAAATATAATTTTTATTTAAAATTATTTTGTACTTAAAGAGTTTACAGAAGTAACTATATCGTCAATAGCCTCCTGTAGAGTCTTAGTTACATTGCCGTTTCCATTCTTGTACACTATTTGTGCTGAAGCTACATCCTGTCCTTTTACACTTTGTACCTCATTCTTAATTTCCTGAAGTTCTTGATATACTGTCTTAGATCCATCGGGTGTACTTATTGTATTCTTTACTGAGTTTTGTAGGGAAACTATTTCCTTGTACAAGAAATCATTAACCTCGGTCTGAGTCTTTAGGTCAGACTTATTTAAACTCTTTGAGAACACTGGATAATTCCCCGACTGTGTTGTTACAGACATTGGTATAGTCCCTGTGTAGACTAGCATTTCTCCGTTACTTGCCTTTCTTCTTACCTCTATATTCATAGTTGCTGGAAAAGCATCCGGGCCTAATACAAACCCACTAGACATCTTGTCTGTGTCCACAAGAAGTGCGTTCAGCCCATTTCTGTACCCATCTACTGTGACTCTACTAAACAACTTCTCGCCGGTCCCAACGTCGTTTAGATCATAAAAGACCTCGATAGAATTTGACTTTGGAGTCACTGTTAGTTTAGCTGTGTACGATGAATCTATATAACCAGGAGCCGCACCGAAGGAGTTCTTGTTCTCAAGACTATCTGTTGACATCTTAGCTGAAGAATTACCTCTTGTAGCATTTGCTAGTTCTGTATTTAGCCTATCTATTTCACCGGCTAATTTCTCTATTACAGTATTTAGATCATCGCCGTTTTTTACGTTAGCAACGTCCTTACCGCTGTAGTGCATAGAATTAGTTGGTGTTGTAAAATACAATCCTGCCATTTTTATTATTTTTATTTTTTATAAAACCACCCCACCATATTTCAGATGGGGTGGGTTACTGTAAAACTGTGATTTAATTACATCCGTTACAAATTATTGTTGGATTATGGTCGTTTCTATTTGAAATAGGATTTACAGTGTGTGAACCTATAAATGTCAAACTATTATAAGTATAAGTATAATTTGAATTGTTTGTACTAGGACCTGAGCTATATATTTTAGCGTGTGTAACAGAACCACAAGAAGGACTTATTGGTTCATTTGTAAGCAAAAATCCCGTGCCTCCGTCATCCTCTAATCTATAATTTGTAGGAACACCATTTGCTGTATAAGTCCCATTTACATCAAAACCCCCAGTATTAGCTTGTAAAATTTTATGCTTTACAAAAGAGCCTTCAACAGAAAACGTTCCAGCACCTGGGACATTTGCGTTCAAAAACTCAACTAACTTCGGTAACTGTGTTTGAGGATTACCTAAATTATAAGATGAAGGTATAGCCAAAGTTACAGGAGCTCCACTGACAATAACGTCCATAGATGTTATTGGAAAAATAGAGGGGTTAGCGGTTGCTATGGTAAAGCTATTTGTTCCTAAATTACTAGTTTCTACGGTATTACTTATAGTAGTTAAAGGCAGATCAGGGCATTGCTTAGTAATTAATTTTCTATATGATGCTTTTAATCCTGTTGAACTAGTACCATAAGTAACTACCCAAGTGGATAGAGAAGTTGAACCTGTTGTTGGATCTATAGCCTCTATATTGTAGGTACAATTACATCCATTAGCACACCTTGAATAATTTAAAGGTAAACTTTCAATTGGTGGGCAACTTCCAATACCTCCTAGTACAACTCTTAATACAATTTTTGCATTTGTTGCTCCTGCTGTAATTACAGAAGTATCAAAGTCTACAATAGGTGAGGATGTCCCAGACTGTAATGTTGTATAAGTAGTTCCTCCATCATAAGATACTCTCCATTCATAAGACGAAATATTATAACCTGATGGAATAGGCCCAGCAGCTCCTTGAATATCTGAGCAGGTTGGATTTGACGGACTCTTCAAATTTATATTTACCGAAGTTCCACCACAATTTCCACCTACGTTGATTGAGACTGAACCACTTTCGCTACATCCATTTGATGTAGTTATTGTTACTCCTATTATATTTGGACCTGAAATAAAGTTTGATATTTGAACTGTGTTAGTATTAGTTCCAATATTTACGGTTCCATTATTGTTAGTAAGCGTCCAGGCGTAGGTTGCGTTTGAAACTGCTGTTACATAATAACTGTAGGTTGTGTTTGTAAGTACAGGTGTTGTATCCCCTTGAGCTCCAGGCCCAAATATGTCGGAAGATATTGGAGTCCCTATAGAGTATACCTGTATAATGTTTGAGTCATATATACAACTTCCCCCTTCAGATATTGTTAATTTATATTCTTCAGTAGAAGGCTGTGACACTGTATCAAGCACTGGTATTGAGTTATTAGGCCCAACTGTACCTGGGTTTGGATCACCTATTAAAGCTGCTGGAACAAAGTTGCCATTTGAACCCACATACCACGTATACTGTTTACCTGTTAAACTTCCTAAACCTGTTGAGTACTGGAATGCCAGTTGTACATTCTCGTTATTGGAGCAGGTAGGGCTCTGTGGATTTGCGGCTATGTTTATTTCAACAGATTCTTGAGGTGGACAAGATCCAAAACCTGGAGAACAGGTGTTAAAACTTTTGTTTGCTCTAACTACACATCCGTTTGTAAAATATACTTCAAAATCATATATACCCACTCCGATAAATGGGCCAGGAAAAGATGGAGTTGTTGAACACCTAGACCCAGCGTCTGTTGAAAATTTAAACTGACCAGGGGAATCTGTTCCAACATAAGCTAATTCTGTCACTGTACCAGCGGAATTTTTTGCTGTTACTTTTAAAACATCCGATGTAGAACATATCTGCTGATAGTTAACTATAACATCTACATTAAATTGAGCCGGATTTCCATTTTGAACGTTACATTTTTGTTTTATATCTAAAATTTTAGGCGTTGGCTTTAATTTAACATATAAAGATGTTGGAGTTATCTGATTACAACTTGGTGCATTAAACTCATTTATATTTAGACTTAATGCAGGACAACCAGAACCTCCTGGACAAGAAGTAGGTATTGTGGCTAGAGGGATATCTGTAAAAAGATACGCCCAGTTAGGTGAAGCTTGCGTACTAGCTTGTAGTACAGTTAAAGGCGGGTCTGTGGGTTGAGGAAGCGCTACTGGATAAACTTTTCCAGAAGTTCCGGTTCCACTAGTTATATTACTAACCTTATATGTAAGATTTGCTCCTCCGTCGTCTATTCTAAACTGGATAGGTTGTCCGGCACAGGCTTCTACGTCAGTAGCTTCTCCTGTAAGTAGAACTATTTTAGGTGAAACGGCTCCACCTGTTCCAACGATAGGAAATAATGTTTCCGTACACGATTTTTCAGTTGAATTTCCAGGTTCACTTAGAAATCTAATTTCATACTTACCATTTTTTGTAGGGTTTATTTGTATCTTTATCTCCCCGGTGGTAGCCGTATACTGAGTACCATTGTACTGATAAAGGCTTGTTGGTAGATTTTGATCTATTGGTCCGTAGACTTGCCATACAGAATTTGTAACTAAATTTGATACTTTTATTTCACCGTTAATATTAGGAGGGCAAATACGCTCAACTTGAACTATTGGCTTTTTTAGCGGTTTAATTACAACTGTAGCTGTTGCAGTTGTTGTACCTTCTTTTGCTGTAATTAAGTATTCTCCAGCACCGTAGGTTCCACTAAAAGTATATGAAGACTGGCCTGTTGTAGGATTAAAAGTTCCTTTATAAAAGGCAGGGTTAGTGGATAGAGAAAACTCTACATTTGAAGTGAAACCTTGTACAGTTTCTACAGATATCTGAGGATTCTCTCCATTACCACAGTCTTTTCTAGCAAATATATCTGGAGTTGCAAAGGCTTTTATAGAGGCCTGGCAAGTAATAACAACATCCTCAACTCTTATACATCCGCCCTGGAATGACACCTCAACTGTATATGTGCCATTCTTTTTGATGACGTTATTCTCTAGAGTCCAGACTGTACCGGACTGAGAAGACGCAAAAGGATAACTAGTCGTTCCTTCTTTCACATTTACAGAAAGTATGGGAGGATTTCCTAGTCTATTCTTAACCACAATCTTTCCGCACTCCTTTGTTAGGTCATACTCTGGAGATATGCTTTCATAGGTGTACTCTTTCTCACAAGCTACTGATACAAGTGGTGTGCCCTCATATCTCTGCTCTATTCTTAGAGACGTGATAGGTTTGTTGTGAGTATAAGCAGGCATAGCTGTAGTCAAGTTGCCACCTTCGGTTCTTAACTTCTTTTCGTACTCCCCATTGTTTATAACTAACCAGAAATAAGTCTGAGCTTCTTTTGGTATATTGTAAGTAGCAGTTGAGGCCCCAAGATAGGAGTTAACAGAACACACACTAAATTTATCTATATTTAGAGTTCTGTTACAGTTTGTAAGAACTGGTAAAACCTTGTCTGTACAGCAGAATACTAAATTCTGTAGTGTGTCAAAGTTTTGCTTACAACCACAATCTACTGTTACTCTGTAGTTGTAGTTATTCCAAAGTTCATTAGTCTGACCCCCGGCTGTTTGTTTCGCTGGATTGTTTATTTTGTCTGTCCAGGCCCCGTTAGCAAACTGACCATACTCTTTTCTGAACCAACCACTCTGTGCGTAAACGCCTGAAGCATTATTGAACTTACTGTTACTGAAAGAGCTGCTGTTAGACTTTGACCAAACAAATAAAGGAACTCTGGCTGATGCATTGTCATTCACTTTATTTGAAATATCAGTTTTGTACTCACCATTTATTCGGTTTTGTGTTAACTGAGTTGCAGTATTTGTTGTATAATCCAACTCATACTCTGCAATTACAGAGTCTTCATAACTAGTACACCCGTTATTAGGAACTTTTAAACCAACTGCTCTAAGCTGTACAGTAACTTTTGTTCCGCTCTGGTTAAATGTCTTTGCAACATTAATAGTTCCAATCTTTATATTGGCTATTTTATTAGACCCATCAACTATTACAGTACCTACTGCTGTAACAGGAGGCGTAACTATAGCCCCATTTACTCTGTGTGTAATTACCGTTTGAATAGTTGCAGACACTAACTCATCATCACCCATAGTGATTTCATTTAAGAAATTAGCGTAGGGCTTGTTGTTCTTAAACATAGCCACAGCTAAGTTAAGAATTACGTCATTAGCCTCAGCAGGGCCTCCAGTAGGGCCCTCTAACGCCTGATGCTTAGTTCTAAATTCTATAGGATCACACTTACAGCCTTTTTCTGACGTGAATTTTGCAACTACGGCACATCCGTTGTCATTACATACAGACTCTTTTGTAAGTTTTAAGGAGTCATTACAACCTCCGTCTCCGCCACCTCCACCTTCGCAGTCTCCGTTAACACAACCACAGTTGTACTTGTCAGAACACTGATCTGGATCACACGGGAAGTTCTTACAGCTAACACACTCGTTGTTGTAGCAGGTACAGTTTGTATCCAGACACGGTGTACTTCCGTCGCAGTACTGACCACAGTTATCTACCGGCTCACACTTCAGTCCGTTACACTCACAACCTAATGCACCCGCACAGGCTGGGTATCTTGGAAGGTCAGCTGTCACTACTCCTGTTATAGCGCTTAAGTCGCAGTTTAGCAGATAACAGGGAATACATTCCCCGTTAACACAGCCGCAGCCCTCGCCGCAGTCTGCACCGTTTGAGCACTTAACGTCCTTGCAGGGCCACTTTATACACTCACCATCAACACACTTGTAACCGTCTGGGCAAACTATTGGAACGCACTGGCCACCAACACAGGTCTCGCACGCTGCGCACTCTGAGTCTTTTGTACACTCAATGCTGTCGCACCTTCCTGTTACTGGATTATACTTTGTACCTGGAGGGCACTTACACTCTGTACCGTCACAGATTAGACCAGGTGCGCACCTGGACACACACTCGCCGTTTATACAGTCCTCACACGGTCCACACTGTGCCTTTGTTAAACACTCAACACAATCTCCCTGTGTGTTCTTGTAACCTGTTGGGCAGATACAGTTACACCCGTTACAGATATAGCCGTTGCCGCAGTCTGTGGCTGTTTCACAGTCGCAGCACTTGCCGTCAACACACTTCTTGTCCGGGCACTTGTCAACACAGATTCCGTTAACACACTCCTGGCAGGCCTCGCAGGGATTAAGCTCATCGCACAGGCAGATCTTAAAGTCCTCCTCCTTGCAGGAGTCACACTCGGCGCACTTTATAACGCCGGTTATACACTGCCTCTCTCCAAAAACAGAGTCAGGCACTGTAAGTTTTATCTGCCCATTCTCGTCAACCTTGTCCCCGCAGGGGAAAGCAACATTGTCAGCCCCAGTAATAAAAATTATTGGGTCCTTACAGGGCTTACCATTATTGGTAATGTTTGAAAACGTTAATATTACATTTGCCATTTATAGTTTTTTATAGTCGTTTATAATGTTAAATTTATTTAGCTCTATTACAAATCCCAGATTTAAAAGCTCCTCAAGTGATTGTGGAGTAATTTGAGTTAGCTTGTAGTTATTAAGTGGCGTACATATGACTACCTCACCATCCTCCTCAGCCAGTGTTAAACCACTTGCATATATCTCGTTAATTATCGGAAACGAAAGATTGTGGTTATGTACATATGACAGGTAGGACTTAAACTCAAGATCGCATTTAGGATTCTTCTCCAGGAGAAGCTTGTAGTCTATTTTGCATTCTTCTTTTGTTCTGGCTACCTTGTAGTTAAGGTCACACATTTCCTTACGTATAGAAAGGGCATATAAAAGATTGCACGAAATTATATTTCTGGCTATCTCGAATGTGATGTCACATATCTGTCTCTCGGCTGTTATCTGGAAACCAACCTTGCCGCAGATATATCTTGAGAACTCGTTCCACGTGTCATAGCTTACACACCTTGGGCCGGTCATTAAATATGCTTTTATGTTCTCATCGCCTATTTGCACGTCAACCCTTTTCCTTGGACAAGGGGATTTTGATATTATTTTGTTGGCCTTCTCAATTATTTTTTGTATAGTCTCATCACTCAGGCAACTCTTCTGTATATGCAAAAAACTTACCTTAATCCTATCAAGTGATTTTTTTAGGATGGTAAGTTTATTTGTTTCGTCGTCTATTTTATACTCGGAGTGATACCCGTAGAATAGACTTCTTATTTTCATATTCGAGAGCTGTACGAGCCTCTCCTTTATCTTATACGTGAGCTCGTCTAGGCTCCTGTACGTATGGATAGAACAAATTTCTTTGTCGTTACAACAGGTGTGGGTGTGGTGCATTTCTTTGTTGTAAATTTAGCGAGTTAATAATACTACCGCCGCAACAATCCCTAATATTGGATACCCGTATTTATATACATCCTTCCAATACTTTTCTTCTTTTCTTTCTGATTCAGTTATCTGTAGTCTTTCTTCTGTGGACAAAAGCGTTGCTCTGTAATTGCTTGTTATCCTGTCGAAGTTTCCTACCTTTTCTCTTAGAATAGAATCCATCTTTTGGTACTCTCGTATTTCGAGTGAGTGGAGGGAATCTCTGAATTGTAGCTTTTTTATTATTAGATCTTGATTCCCGCCGATTCTTATTAGGATATCTATTTGCTTTTTTTGGTTTTCTATTTTATGCTTTATCTTCTCCGCCGTTTTAAAGGACACCATAAAAGCACTGTCCTTCTCTACGTATGACATCTGCGCCTGGGCGGAAAAAAATAGAGTAATAAATAATATAAAACTGAGTAATCTCATTTCTTTTTTGCTGTTTTAGTTTTTGGTTTTGTGTGGGTAAGGTACTCACTCTTTGCTGTGTGAGTTTTACCTGTCATCAACTTCCCGCTTGCATCCTTGTGCATTGGGCCTTTGTATTCCTTACCATCTTTGGTATAATGTGGTACTCCTTTTGCCATAGTTTAATTATTTTCTAGTTGCCGCAGCCTTTTTTGCAATAGACTTTGGTTGTTTTACAAATTGTTTTCCCGACTTGTTTCCTTTTGATTTAGCTTTATTTGTAGCAGCCTTTTCTGATGCAGATAGTTTTGACCACGCTTCTTTTGGAAGATATCGTTTATTCCCGTCTGACTTTACTTCTTTTGATGAACCTTTTTTCTTATTGGCATAAGTCCCAGAAGTCATCCACTCCTGCTCGGTCCATTTTTTTAAGTCCTGTTGTGGTTTTTTAAGCGCCATATATACAACAATTATTTTTGAAAAAAGTTCACAAAAAGATTAATTTTTATAGCCCCCGCCCTTTTTTTTATACTCACTTGCTAGAAGCTGAGCTTTGCGGGCTGACCACTCCCCAGGATCTCCTCCCTTTGAGCCTGCCTTTATTTTGTCAAATAAAGACTTTCGCATACCAGGTTTTGTATATGCACCTGCCTGGTTTACTTTGCTTTTAGTTTTGCTTGATTTCATTCTCGAAATAATTTAATAGTTCTGTAGCTGTTTTTGATGGGGGGATTGAATCCTTCTGTATATTTTCTAATTCGTTGATTAAGTCTCTTAGTTTCTTTAGGTCTTCCTTTATATCTATTTTAGATTTGCTTGCGCTTATCCCCGCCGCTTTTTTTAATGCTTCTCTGTACAGTGAATCTAGTGTTTTGTTTTCTTTAGATAAAGAGTCTATTTCTTGTACTAAGACTTGTTGGTAGGATGTGTATCTCTTTGTCTCCTCCGCGCGGTAGAATATTAAGAAACCTATTACCACTACAAAAAACACATACCCCCATATATAAGTATAACCTGAATTGCTTGTATTCCTCATATTATGCTACTTGTGTTACTGTAAGTATTATTGATGGTATAGCTGGGTGTGGTGTTACTAAATCTTCTGCTTCGTGAGCTAGTATAACAGATGCATCTTGAGACCACATTATTTGATACTCATCTCCAGCCGCAGCAGAAACTAAAAAATTCCAAGCCGCTACTACATAAGTGTTATTATTTGCAAGATGTATTTTAGTTGAAGTGTCCGGAACGTTAGTTCCATTTTTTCTTAACCATATATCTACGTGAGCAGCAGACCCTCCACTTTCTCTGTAAAGTTGAGCTGAAAATTGAATATTATATTTACCAGCATTTGTAAGTTTTATAATAGTAGGATCTGCATTAGTATCATTTAAAATACTTACTCCGCTAGCAAAGTCATTAGTATTATATTGCATTGGCGCAACTTGTCCTGATGTAACAGATTGATCTGTCGTATCATAAAAAGATCCGTAACTAAAAGAAGATGTTCCTGAAAGTCCTTGAGTACCTTGTAATCCAGTAGATCCTTGAGGTCCTACTAATCCCTGCGTACCACCTCCCGTTCCGTTTAATATATACTCTGTACCGTTCCAAATATAAATGTTACCTGTACTTTCATCTACAAACAAAGCACAGTCTGTTCCCACTTCTGGGAAGTCTGCGAATGTATCGTAGAATCTTGTTCTACATTTGACCTGTCGTTCTAAGTCATTTATCTTTCTGTCAAAGTAAGATTTATTCATAGTAATTTATATTTCTTCGTTATCTATTATGGCAATTAACTCCCAAGTTAAAGTTTCTTCATTCCAATAGTATTGATTTCCATCTTCTGGATATGGGATTACTTCAATCCAGCTCAAAGTATTTTCGCTCCAGTAATAATCTTTTCCATCTTCTGGATATGGGATTGGTGCAACCCATACACAAGAGTCATTTAGTAGCCAGGATTCAAATGGTTTCTGTGTAGCAAAATTATCTTTTTCAGGGATGTATAAATAGTTAGAATTAGCCAAATTTCTCCCACTGTCGTTTCCACATTCTAACCAAACACCTTCCAATGCTTGTATAAATTCAAAATCGGCTACAATTACTGTAGTCACTATATTGTTTTCTATTTTTGCAAAATATTTCTCTATCATATTAGATATCTTATTATAATAATTCCCGAACCTCCAGCTGATCCTGTTCTACTAGTTGCACCCCCGCCTCCACCACCACCAGTATTTGGAGACCCACTAACACCTGGACCACTGTATGAACCGTTTCCTCCTCCACCTAATCCACCACTACCCACCGTGAAGCTAGCACTTCCACCCCCACCTCCTCCAGCGTAATATTTTGAAGTGCCATCAATAGATGATTGTATTCCTACTCCACCGTTACCAGGTGCGCCTCCAACAACTCCATTTGAACCAGCTGCAGCGGCTCCACCACCTCCCCCACCTCTCCATTGAGATATACCGGATGACCAAGTAGAACTTGACCCTCCATTAAAACCTTGACCAACAGTACCGCTTCCACCAGGTGAAGGATTTTGATAGAAGGTATTATGGCGATGAGTACCTCCTCCACCACTTCCACCAGATGTATCTGAAGTCCCACCTCCAATTGCTGTTGCTATTGAAGATATAGAAGAATTTTCTCCATTATTACCTAGTGTGTATCCAGTAGTGTTAGACATAGCTGAGCCGCCTGCGCCAACTAATACTGTAAAATTTCCAGCACTAAAACTTGAACTTCCTTGTAATACTCCGCCAGCACCTGCTCCCCCTACCATTGCAGCCGAAACATCCCATCCAACAGCGGGAGATCCTCCTCCAGCAACTATTAAATACTCACAAGTTAGATTTTTATGTACTGTAAAAGTACCTGATGATGTAAATTTGTGCACTGCATATGTTACCCCAGCCACTTTTATAGTATAAACTTGATTACCTCCTATAGCTGGCAGCTGTTGTGCTGCACCTAACATAAAATTAATCATACTGTTCCACCTATTACGTTAGCTGATGTAGCTGATTTAAAAAATATTACCACTATATAGTATTGAGCCATAGTTTTTAATCCGCCAGTTAAAGTCATACCTGATCCTGCAACGACAGTTACTTGACCAGTGCCAGTTTGTTCTAGCACAATTTGATCGTTTGCAACAAATACATTCGGATTAATTGTAATGTTTATTGCAGAAGATGAATTTACAGGTATGTACTTATTTGAAGATGCATTAGTTAGTGTGGTAGAAGAAGTTATTTGAGTTGCTGCTGAAACGGCCCCTAAACCTTGTATACCTGTAATTCCTTGTGTACCTTGACCGGCAAAAAGCCCATCTAAGCCCTGAATACCCTGTCTACCTTGTGTGCCTTGTATGCCTTGAGTGCCTTGTAGTCCTTGGAGCCCTTGGATTCCTTGTAAACCTTGTGTGCCTTGTATGCCTTGAAGGCCTTGGATTCCTTGGATTCCTTGAATTCCTTGTAAACCTTGGATTCCTTGTGCTACAAACGCCCCATCTGTGCCCTGTACGCCTTGAGGTCCTATAGCTCCTAATTTCAACCAGGCAGACCCATTCCATTTCCATACAGTACCGGCATCTGTAAACTCTTCATTTAATATTGGACTATTTGGAAAATTTATTGAAGGCATATTTTATTTTTATAGTATTTCAATGGCGTAGTGATTCCTAATCATAGTAAAACTACAAAAACAACTTTTTGATGTCAAACTAGTTTGATTATTTTTATTTGCATAAACAAAACACACGTTATTATTCGATGTAGTAAATCTTATATACGGGCTTGTGGGTGTTCCATAAAATGTCGCCCCAGGTTCAAACTCATAGGAACCTGCTATTATTAATTTTGAATTAGAGTTATTTAAGTTAGATAAATCTGGTATAGACCACCGTGTATTTGCCGCTTCCATTACGGCTTGATTAATAGTGTTAACTTGACCAATTCTGGTCGCGTTTCGTACTGCTATCATATACCCTTTCCCACCTGAATATGTTATAGATTCTGTAGACGATGTAGCAAATTTAAACTGAAGACGTATGCTTCTTATTGAAGTACCACTTCCGTTACTAACTACTATATTAGTGTATCCACTTAATAAAGCAGGGGCTGCGGAGCCTGCGATACTAGTCATAGCTATAATCATATCTCCTATTTGATGAGAGGTTATAGATAAGTTTCTAGTTGCAGTAGAAGAGCTTGATATGCTAACACCGCCTACAATAAATAGGTCATTAGGTGTTGATAATATGGATTGATGAAATACAGCCATTATGTTAAACCTGCTCCTGTTATTACGTAATCATTAGCCCCAACACACAGTATTGTGACAAGTCCTTTTTGTGATATTGTTCTGTTTCCTGTATTAGCTGTTCCTCCTAATCTTAAAGTTACGGAGGTAGCTGTAAGTGTTATGTTTGCAGCACTTGAATTATATATGGAAACTACATTTCCTGAGGAAAAACCTGTAGAACTGTTAATAGTTACATTTGACGAAACATTTAAATATTTCCCAGCATCTGAAGCTACTATAGTTGTATTTGTAGATGGGGCTATATTATTTGAAGAAGGACCTTGTGTACCTTGTATACCTAAAAATCCTTGTATACCTTGAATACCTTGGATTCCTTGAGCTCCTATTGGCCCACTAGAGCCATATTCTACCCATTGAGATGACGTGCCATCTACGTACCATATAAATGTTCTACCAGACGCACTGTCAAACCATAGGTCACCTTGTGCTGGCCCTATTGGTGCTGTTTCACTTACAGTGGCTATTGATTTTAAACCTTGAATCCCTTGAATTCCTTGAGCAGCGTAAGCTCCGTCTAATCCCTGAGCGCCTTGAATTCCTTGTATACCTTGTATACCTTGTGTGCCCTGAAGGCCTTGAACTCCTTGAGGACCCTGTATACCTTGTGTGCCCTGTCTACCTTGAAGGCCTTGGGCTCCTTGTGTGCCTTGAGGACCCTGTATACCTTGAGGGCCCTGAACTCCTTGTGTACCTTGTGTGCCCTGAACTCCTTGTGTGCCTTGTGTGCCCTGTATGCCTTGTAGGCCTTGTATACCTTGTGTGCCCTGAACACCTTGTGAACCTTGAAGGCCTGTTGTACCCTGGAGTCCTTGTAATCCCTGAATACCCTGTGGACCTGTTACTCCTTGAGTTCCTAAAGAAGGAATAAAAATTAAAAGCTCGTGATTGTTTGCAAAGTTTGTTGAGCCTGTTCCGGCAGAACTTTCTAGTGTTACGGGGTATGTCCAATAATTATTTGGAACAGTTGTAGGTGTTCCACTTATTGTCCAGATTTGATAATTGTTGGAATTGCCCTTGTCTTGTATTATAATCTTTTGATTAACCTGTACAAGAGATAAAATAAGGTCTATATCATCGCCAAGGTGATCTAAATGATCTATTGAAATACTTGTAGAAGTTATCTGCGATGAGTTATTCCAAAGTATATATCCATTTCCAGGATCTCCAGATTGAGATGTTGCATTTGCTCTGTATGTAAAAATATTTGAAGAGCTTCCAGGTATTCCTTGTAATCCCTGAGTACCTTGAGTACCCGTGGATCCCTGTATTCCTTGTAACCCCTGAGTTCCTTGAATTCCTAAGTAACCCTGTATTCCAGTAGTTCCTTGTATACCTTGTAAACCTTGTAAACCTTGAGTACCTTGTACTCCTTGAAATCCAGTTGTTCCTTGAATACCTGTAGTTCCTTGGGTACCCTGAAATCCTTGAAGACCCTGCGTACCTTGGAGACCTTGTATACCTTGAAGACCTTGAAGACCTGTGTCTCCCTTGTCTCCTGTTCTAGCAAAGGTTATAAGTATATCCTCTAAATTTGTAAAATATGTTGTACTTCCTGATACAAAAGAACAAGAAACTTCAAAATATCCAGTCTGTTCGGTTATAGAGGAAATAGTGTACAATACAAAATCATCTACATTAAATTTGTTGGACACTCTGAAGTGACCTTTTATAGTAGAAGTTGAATCATCGATTGTTCTTAAAAATGGTTGGATATCAATAGCTCCATCATTTTCATCGTCTATATATAGAACAGTAGCTACTGTTAAGTCTGTGTTATTGAATTTAAGTAACCCTGTCCCTGGGTCCGCGCTCGTCGTGTCGCTACTAAATGTGTAGTCGAATGTAGCTCCGCCGAAATTACCATCTTTACCTTCTGTACCTTGAATTCCTTGAATTCCTGTAATACCTTGTAATCCTTGGACACCTTGAGATCCAACTTCCCCTTGTAATCCCTGTAGACCTTGCACACCTTGAAGGCCTTGTGCTCCATCTAGCCCTATCATCCCATTATCTCCTTTTATTCCTTGAAGACCCTGTATGCCGATAGAACCTTGAGCACCTTCTAAACCTTGAGTACCTTGAACCCCCTGAGTACCTTGAGCACCCGTTGCTCCTTGTGTTCCTTGATTTCCCTCTAAACCTTGTGTACCTTGGGTGCCTTGCACACCTTGAGTTCCTTGAGCTCCATCTACTCCTATTACACCATCCTGCCCCTTTATTCCTTGGAGCCCCTGCGCCCCTTGGCTCCCTGTAAAACCTACAGTACCTTGACTCCCCTCTGTACCTTGAACTCCCTGGGTACCTTGTGTTCCCGTATCACCTTGTATGCCTGTTGTGCCTTGTATTCCTTGAGTACCTTGAGTACCCTGCGCTCCAGTTGAGCCTGTAATCCCTTGGGTACCAACTTCACCCTGTATACCTTGCGTACCCTGGGTCCCTTGTGTTCCTTGAACACCTTGCAAGCCTTCTAAACCTTGGGTCCCTTGAGCTCCTTGTGTACCCGTTTCTCCCTGTATCCCTTGAGTACCTTGAGTTCCTTGAGTACCTTGCATTCCAGTAATACCAACTTCACCTTGCACTCCCTGCAAACCTTGTGTACCTTGGGTCCCTTGAACTCCTTGTGTTCCTTGATTTCCCTCTAAACCTTGTGGGCCTTGAAGGCCTTGGACTCCTTGAGTTCCTTGCGCACCCTGAATACCTGTTGTACCTTGTGAACCTACCGGCCCCGTATCGCCTTTATCTCCAGTTCTAGCAAATGTAATAATTACGTCTTCTAAATTTGTAAAAGATGTAGCACTTCCAGACACATAAGAACAAGAAACTTCAAAATATCCAGTCTGTTCAGTTATTGAAGATATTGTGAATAAAGCGAAATCATCCGCATTAAATTTGTTGGACACTCTGAAGTGACCTTTTATTGTGGACGTGGAGTCATCTATTGTCCTTAAAAAGGATTGTATATCTGTAATCCCGTCGTTCTCATCATCTATATACAGACTATTAGCTAACGTTAAATCTGAATTATTAAACTTAAGTAGCCCTGTTCCTGGATCTGTATTTGTTGTATCATTACTGAAAGTATAGTCAAAGGTTGCACCTCCAAAATTACCATCTTTTCCTGTAGTACCCTGTATTCCAGTAGTACCTTGACTCCCAATCGTCCCTTGAGTCCCCTGAGTACCTTGTGTACCTTGAACTCCCTGTGCACCTTGTATTCCTGTAAAACCTACAGTACCTTGAGGTCCCTGTGTTCCTTGTGTTCCTTGAACTCCTTGTATGCCAACCTCACCCTGCACTCCTTGGACTCCCTGAGTTCCTTGTGTGCCTTGCAGTCCTTGTAGGCCCTGTAGACCCTGCAATCCTTGAGTTCCCTGTGTGCCTTGTATTCCTGTAAAACCTACAAACCCTTGTACACCCTGCGGGCCTTGCACACCTTGAAGACCCTGCGGACCTTGAATGCCAAAAAGCCCTTGTAGTCCAAGAACACCTTGTATACCCTGCGGGCCTTGCACACCTTGCACACCTTGACCGCCCTGTACGCCCTGTACACCTTGCACGCCTTGAAGCCCAATTGTTCCTTGTATTGTTGGGACTGATACTGTAATTTTATTTCCAGCCCTAGTTGCAGTAGCTGATCCTACAAAATCAATCTCATCTACAGTGCCAGGAGTTCCTAAAGATATTCCCTCGTCTTTAAATTGAATTGAGTTATTTTTCGTATCCCACTTAGAAGAGTTTATAAAAGTAAGCGGAGTTACAAATTGGTTGTCGTTTAACCCGGCGTTTACCTGAGACTGTGTAGCTTGATATGGACTGTCTACAGTTACCCAAGTTGTCCCATTTGAATAATAGAGACCTTTTGGTCGATAAGTCCCCCCAAGAGTTCCTGGTAACCAAGCTGTACCTTGAGAGTTTTCGCACCAATAAAATTCACCACTGTGAGTGGCTGCTGGTGGTAAAGAACTGTAGTTAGGTACTACAAATATGTTAGTACCTATACCTACAGATAATAAATCGTTAACCGTAACGAATACATTCGTACCGCTCGGATTGTCAGCCCCGTTTAATGCATCCAATACGTCCTGAGGGAGATCGTCCCTTAGTTTACATATCTTAGCATAAAGCCTATCAAAATTTTTCTTTATATAATATTTTTCGCTTTCAGTAAGCATTACAGGGCTTGTTATTTTTTATTCACCAACTCTTAAATGTAAGGTATCGTCTGATACACTGTCAACTTGAATAGTTGAATCTACTGCTTCTCCGTCCAACTGAATCTCTGTTGTAGTTTTAATACTTGGAGATTTTACTAATAAATAAATTAGGGTTGCAGAAATAAATGCAATAAACAAAATCACAAATTTTTCTGCTTTAATGATGTCTTTTAGGTTTTTTAGTATTTGTAACATATTAATAAATTTATTTTTTAACTTTTACTTTCCAGCCGTTCAATCTCTTTACCTATTTCAGCAGCCCTTTTATAATATCTCTCCTTATTTTTTTGAGAAGTCATATTTTTTGCTGATGATTCATATGCTTTCTTTCGTTCTTCTAGGACAAGACGCTCTTTGGAATGACTCGACTGATTTCCCTGAACTGATTTTCCACTAGGTTGTTTAGCATTCAAGCCATTCTGAGCCTTCTTTATGCTAGTTTTTTTCATCGACGACCCACCTGACTGCATTTTCTTTACGCTTGTTTTCTTTGCTTTCATTTCTTTTTCTTTTTGTAAGTGTGAGGGTTTTCTTTATGCCAGTCCTTTGTGGATTTTACTCCCTGAGAAACTGTCTTTACTTTACCTTTTGTCTGCTTGGTTAAGTTTATCTTGTCGTACTTTCCACCGTCAATTGTTGGATGTTCGACTACTATGTCCTTGCCTTTCTTTTTTACAACGTGGTGTACGCCACTTGCTTTTACTTTTTTCATTCCTTGTTATATACTTTATCTACTATTCCTAACTCTTTTTTCTCCGCCGAGGTTACTGTAAGTTGAGCAATAATCGCAGCGACAATAGAAGATATAGCAATTGTTTTATTTGCAAATATATAAATAAATTCTGGAAGTTCAACACCACTCGCTGTTAAAAAACTTAGCAAATCAGGAAGACCAGTTACGAGAGTAGTAAGGATTGATATGTTTCTGATTACCTGAAAAAACCACGGAGTCTCCGCGCTGAATCTCTTTATTGCCTCTATTAAAAATTTATTAATTGTTTCCATATTTTAATTATTATATATTGAATATTCTTTTATTACATCAAAACTTGGACAAGCTTTTTGAGAAAAGTTGTTGTGACCTCTTACCTTTATCCAAGGGAATTTTTGCTTTATCTTTTTTATTTCTTCTTCTATTACTAACTTTTGCTCCGCCGTTCTTGTATCCTTTGGGTTTCCGTACTTATCAATTCCGCCCTGATAACTAATATGAATAGAGTAAGAATTAAACCCCGCTACCCCATTTGCTAACTCTCCATACTGAACATAACCATCGTTATCAAAAGGTACTAATACATCCTTTCTTCCGTTAGGAGCTATGATCATATTATAACCAGGTCTCGAAAACTTTCTCTCGTTCTTGAAGAAATTTAAGTACCACTGCTTACTGTGATCTACTCCCTCTCTGCTTGCTGTACAGTGTATAACTAAAAATTCAACTCTTTTAGATCTAAATTCGCTGAATGTAAAGTTTTCTTCCTGCTCTGTATATAAGTCTGAGTCAGCTGCTATTATTATTGTCCTATTTAATTCGTAACTTAATACTAATGTTATAATTAGTAGTATAGCGCCGAGGATAATGTAGGAAAGTTTTCTATATGCCATCTTATTGATAATGTTTGTACTGGTGTAAATCTATCTCTACAGTCTATTGATTCTGAATTGTAGTTTAAGTAGTTGGGGATGATTATTTCTAAATCTTTTTCTGAATACTTTGCCGCCCCCACGTAACCGCAGTTAACAGTTCTGTTGTCCATTATATTGTAAGACCCGGTATCGCAAATTGCGTCACCTGTTACTGCATTCTTTCCATTGGTATCGTCCTTCTCAAAGATATGCTTTAATCCTAACAGATGACCTACTTCGTGTACTAAAGAAGATGTTGCTAACTTAGAATCTACTACGCCGCATATTGTGTGAGGTATTCCGGCTGCGACTCCGTTAAATCTGCTTTCAGGGGTATCTGGATATACAATAATTGTAATATAATCTCTTTCTACAAACTCATCAAAGTGATCCTCGAAGTCATTTATAGAATAATCCTCGTATGCTATATCTGACTTATCTACGCTAAAGAGTATACCCTGCTCCTCAAATCCTTTGTTAAGAGTTACCTCAATTACAGAGTCCTGCTTAGAGTAATCTTCAAACAGTGTTTTAAGGCTAATGGGGCGGATATATACAACATTAACCTTAAACTCAAGTAAAAGGTTATTATCGTATAAACTATTTTTATACCTGACTACACACTGTGTGTATGCCGTACTGTCAACTGTTGGTAAATCTGTATAAACTTCTTTATACGCTTTTGGTTTTGTGCAAATAAATGTCGTCATAAATACAGCTAAAAAGCTGAAGATTATTTTATAAGTCATTTGGTTGTTGGGTTTATGATTTATAGAATGTTTCAGCTAAAAAGCTTATATATTTTTATGCGCAGTCTATAGAAAAATTCCAATTAGTGTCTCCAGATGAACATACTCTTCCAAATATTTTAATTTCAACTGAACCTTCTAACGCAATTAAAGGATCTAAGATTAAACTTCCTCTAACTCTATAAGTCATACTTCCTGGAGTGTACGGGGGATTAGGGGCCTGTTTTGGTTGTGTATAGGACGGCTTAGTAGAGTCTGTTGGACAAGTTGCAATGTGACCAGTTATACTTGCGAAACCAACTGGAAGAATAATTTGTTTTTCAGAAGGCCAGGGTAATGAAATGTCCCCTAAAAAATAAGATGCACAAGAACAATCCAAGAAATTAGAATGATCATTATAGCATCCACACATAGAATAACCGGTCATATCCCCAGTA
>Ga0209229_10000125_pt1 | contig 28551 bp, 29 predicted proteins | sample SanBayMetagenome_FD_187466 | JGI IMG/M metagenome (GOLD analysis project Ga0209229, IMG submission 187466) | Freshwater and sediment microbial communities from dead zone in Sandusky Bay, Ohio, USA (SPAdes) (version 2) | ecosystem: Environmental > Aquatic > Freshwater > Lentic > Sediment... | reverse complement strand
AGTTTGATGCAACTCTTGTATCTGTGTTAGCTTTTGCTTGTCTTAAAAGTGAGTTCTGCTTACGCGCTGCATCATATGAGAAGCCTGTCATTTCAAATGACATACGCGGTAGAATGACCTGGACTGGTCTTTCCAAATCAGGATCTGATCTGAGACGAGAGAAGTACTTTTCTTTTGGTGCATAAACCAAAGGCACCTTGAAACGTTCTATTTCAACATTGGTATCACGGTTAATTCTCTTAATGGTAATGTTGTTAAACATGTTACCAAAAAGAATGACATACTTACGTGTTAGTTTGTAGTAAAAATGTGTATCGCTTAACATTACGGCATCCCAAATGGATTTGTTTCAGATAGATCAACAAACTCTTCTGCTTCATCTTGTATTTTTCTGTTATCAAATTCGTCAAACTGAACGTGATCTTTCAGTTCATCATAGTTTAGCAATCTCTTGGATGTGTTTGAATCTGTACCTATAACGTTGACATTGTTAGTAAACTTGCCTTTGATATTAATCACCTCTAAGATTCTAGTCATTGGTTCCCAATTAGCAACTTTCGCTACAGCAGTCGCAACGCTCACGTTAGCACCTTGATATACAGTCTCACCATTTTGATAGTTGTTTGCACCGACACTCATATTCAAGTGGATTGAGTATGATATCAAGTCAGTCAAGCTATCAATCTCTTCATCACCAGTATTGATATCTTCTTGTGAGAAGCGGAATACTTCACAACGCAACTCATACAGGTATGGTTTTCTACGCCCTAGAGAGAAGAATAGAATTTCTTCTTCAACGAACTTGATTTCAAATATTTTACCTAAAAGAGGAACAAATATCAAATCACCTTCACGTGGTCTAGATGCAATGTTTCCTGGTATATATTTGTCAAACGCTCTTCTAGAAATAACAAAGTTTGAGGTATCACGAATTTCAAGACCAAACTTAGAGAAGAAGTCACCATCACCTTCGTAACCTTCAACGTTAGCAAGATATGCTTCAATTGTATATGCTCTATTAAATTTTGCTTCTGGGCTTTCACCAATGATTTCATCTGTGCTATCATACGCATCTCTTGGCATATACTTAATATCATGCCCCATAATCTTGATGGATTCCACAAGAACGTCTTCAAACATTCTTTGTTCATTGAGAACAGCAGGTGAAAAATTATTGAAGTAGACCGAAGTTGCCATGTTTTATCCCATCAAGAACTGTGGTGGTTCTTCGTATGTGTTACGAATCAGGTCTTCAACCTCTTTTATTTCAGTAACAGCTTCCTCGTAAATCTGCTGCCCATTCAACTGAATACCACCAGGTAACTGCATACCTGCAAACTTCTTCATGTTGTTGCCCCACTGACGCTTGATCAGTGCTGTGGCATATCTCTTTAACATACGGTCGTTATAAACTTTTGGATAAGTATCTGGATCAATGATGATAAACGATTCAATGACAATCCATTCTCCAACATTTGCCAGACCCCAGTTCATATCAATGTATAGTTTGCTTGTGTGTCTGTTGAAACGAACTGGTTGTTCACCTGAAAATAGCATATCAAGTGTACGAATATGCTGCATTGTCAAAACATAGTTGACATATGATGTGCTGGTAAAGTCATAAAGATCATGAAGTCTTAGCTGATATCTCAAATCAAACATATTGACTGTGGCGTTTGAAGATGTAATTGGAAAAATACGATTAACACCTATGATGTTATCGTTTATAGGAATCCATCCATTTGCTTTGTTCTCATCTGTGATTTGATGCTTGAGATACCAGCGTTCTACACCATCAAAATGGAAGTCACGAAAATACTGAAATGCTTCGTCAATACGATCATCTACCTGATCATCGTCCACATTGATTTCAATGACAGGATGACCAAGTTGACGTAAGCACCAATCTTTTAGCTGTTCTCTTGTAGATGGAACTGACATTTTGTTGACTTTCTCCAGTATTTAATGTATCATACATATTTATAAGAAATGTGGAACGCGAAATGATAGTTATCGGTGATTACATAAAAGACAAGTACATCTTTGGAACAAGCACAAGGCTTTCACCAGAAGCACCTGTTCCTGTGATAATACCTACCCATGAAGAAGTCCGTCTAGGCGGTGCTTTCAATGTGGTAAAAAATCTGCAAGCTTTTGGTGAAAATCCTCTGTTCATACACAATCAAGATCAGGGAACGATTAAAACCCGCGTCATTGCCAATGGACATATAATCTGTCGCATAGACGATGAAGAGTATGTTCCATTTGAAGTTGATTTGGATTTTGATCTTTCTCATTACAAGTACGCTGTGCTTTCAGATTATAACAAGGGTGTTCTGCATGATGCTCAAGCTGTCATATGGAAACTCAATCTTGCAGGCATCAAAACACTAATAGATCCAAAAAAAGACTTTACTCACTATAGACATTCTTGGTTGATCAAAGCAAACAAGTCTGAGTATGAGGCTGCTATCGGTAGAAAATACTCATTGAACGAGTTCAAAAACTGTGCTGAAATGCTGTGTGTTGAGTATGATTTCAAATATCTGATTGTTACACTTGGCGCTAACGGCTATGCACTATATGATCATGAAAGAAGTTTTTGCCGATATGAAAAGGGCGACGAGCGTACAGTTCTTGATGTAACTGGTGCTGGTGATGTATTCATGGCAGCACTTGCACACTTTGTTCAGAGTATGCCTGTAGAGAGGGCAGCAAGCAGAGCAAACATTCTTGCTGGCATTTCAGTTGGGCACATAGGTACATACACTCTGACAGAAAAAGATATTGAAACTGTATCAATGAAGCCAAATACTGTGTTTACTAATGGTTGCTTTGATATACTACATCCTGGTCACATTCATCTACTCAAAGAGTCAAAGAAGCTTGGTCGCAGACTAATCGTTGGTATCAATTCGGATGCATCAGTGCAGAAGATCAAAGGTTTTGACCGACCAATTCTAAAGCAGCATCAACGCAAGACTATGCTTGAAACTCTAGGTATTGCAGATGAAGTAATCATCTTTGATGAAGAGACGCCTTACGACCTGATCAAGAAGATCAGACCTGATATCATTACCAAGGGTGGTGATTACAAAATAGAAAATGTTGTAGGTAATGACCTTGCTAAAGTGATAATTATATCTACTGTAGAGAACTATTCAACCACGGGAGTGATAAATGAGATTGTACGGAAGAGTTGATAAGTCGTGGGGTTACGAAGATATCTTCGTTAGTAATGATAAGTATTGTGCGAAGTATCTTGTCTTTGATAAGGCAGGCAATAAGACATCCATGCACTTTCACAAAGACAAGCATGAAACATGGACTGTCATACAAGGTAGTTTTCTTGTGAGATACATTCATACCGACGTTGCTGAAGCAAAAGAGCGCATACTGACACCAGGTACTGTGAACGATAGACCTCTTCACAGAATATTTCCTATTGATCCATTGATGCCTCATCAACTTGAAGCATTAGAAGATAACTCAATCATTCTTGAAATTTCAACCGCAGACTCGGTTGAAGACAACTATAGGCTATACAGATGATTTTAGTGACGGGATCAGAAGGTTTTATTGGGCGCAATCTTGTCGGCAACTTGCTCAGTCAAAATAAAGAAGTGCTTGAGTTTGATACGGAAAATCACAAGCTGAATGATGTATTTGAAACAGTTGACTTCTCAAAGCTAAAACTGATCTATCATCTTGGCGCAATCTCTAATACTCTAGAGAAGAACTTGCAAGCATTGTTAGATCATAATGTTACCTTCAGCATAAGACTATTTGAACAGGCTATCAGATACAAAGTGCCTGTAGTCTTTACATCATCAGCTTCTATCTATGGAAACACGATGAAAGATAGTGAGCGCAAGATAAATCCGCTAAACTACTATGCGACTACGAAGCTGATGACTGAAATGTGGATGCAAAATAACAGAAAAGATTTTGAACATTTCTGTATACTGAGACTGTTCAATGTCTATGGTAATAACGAGAAGAAGACTAATATGACAACCAGCCCTGTATGGAAGTTTCAGCAACAGGCCAAGAATGAAGGTGTGATTACTGTTTTCAAAGGTTCAGAAAATATGATCCGAGACTTTGTGTCTATTCGTGATGTATTGAAGGCTTTGCTATGGGCAGGTGAAGACTATTCTTGGAACTTAAATGAAGTAGGTACAGCAAAGCCAATTAGCTTTCTAAAAGTAGCTCAATTGGTGGCTGACAAGTACGATGTGCCTATTAAGTTTATTGATATGCCAGAACACATGAAGGCAAGCTATCAATATTATACTGAAGCAGCCAGACCGTTCTCAGAGAAGATGATGACTGTTGAAGATTGGTTAAAAACTCACTAAGAAATCTTTGCCATCTGGATTACAAGGCATATCTAAACGGTGTGGTAAAGACAAATCTCTTTTCAATACTGTATTAAACGATGAAGTAAATGTCAACTCTATCACGTTTGGAGTTATCATACCGTTATGATCATAGTAAGAATAGTTGTTCATATGCAAATGTATTAGCTGTAAGTCCAACTTTGCAATGAAATCGGCTAGCAAGTCAAAGTTTGCTAACACAGCTATATCATGAATTTCTATTACAATGCCTGAAAAACGATGACTATTGTTTATGAGTTGATCAAATATTTGATACTCAAAACCATCGATATCACACTTGAGAAATGCTTTGCCTACAATGGTGTTCAGTATAGTTGGTAAAGATGCAGTCTCTTCACTATCTTCTAGTGATATGTTCTTCTTCATAAAGACTTTGTTACCTTTGAAGAATGTGGTATCAAATTGATCAATGGTGCCATCAAAAGCTCTAACGTCACATTTGTTATGCGTCTGAAAGTCTTTCTCAAATGATATGTCAGTACCAATACCAAAGCTGACAAGAGCATTTGACTTCTTCACATCTTCTAAATTGACCAAATATCCGCCGTCATTGTCTTTGCCTAGTCTCACTAGGTCGTGACAGTAGAACGGTTGCAGTATTCTTGGCAGTTTTATATTTACCATTGTCCAGACCAGTGATTCATCTTATACTTTAAATAAAATTCTCTTTTCATTCTTTCATGTTCTTCTAGTGGTGTTTTATCGCAAATGAATAATATATTACGAATCGGTGGTTCTTCTTTGCGTGTCACAATGAACTTACTCTGAACCATTACTTCTCGTAACGCATTCATGATCTTCTCACCTGGATTAGTATTAATCATTTCATTGACCAAACATTTTGTAACGGCATGCATATATGTTTGTGCGCCGAGGTAGTAGATATTATCATGACCTTCTTTACGGCGTTCTAAGTTCAGTTTAAGTGCTGTTGCATAAATTGGATTGTTTGGTTCACTCAACATGAAATCGTGAGTGAAATCATGATCAAGACATGTAGGTAATACAAGCTTGATACCAGGTGCCAAAATGTCAGATAGAGGTAGATTATAAAACCTGTCGATATCAGTATACAGTCCACCTTCGTTGTATAGTTTGATCAGTCTCCACACATCCAGCTTCTCAACAATATGTCTTGGCTTCAGCAAAGCAAAATCAAAAACATCTAAATTTTTAGATAGATATCGTTCAACATCATCATTGTCTGATAACTGTAATTCCCAATCAGGATTCAACTCAACAAGAGACTTTAGACCTCTATTGATAAGCTCTGTGTTATCATTGAGTATGTCTTTTGACTTCCATGAAACATGAATAATTTTAGGTATCATTCTTCAACCATAATAGTATAGCAATGAATAAGCTTTTCTTCAAATGAATGAAATACCCATGGTCTATAGAATACAGCATCGTTCTCTCTGAGATTGATTTGTGTCTCTATATTCCACTGTTCTGGATTCAGATAATCAAACGTCTTCCATTCTTCGTTCTTACAGTCAAGTGCTGACTTGATACCTGTCGTGTGTGTGTATGTTCTGAAGATAGTGTCTTCAAGTGCAACAGCAAGTCTCCATTCGTGAATAGTATCAAACTCTTCAAAATGAATAACATTATCGAAAGGATATCTGAACGTGCCTGACCTATCTTCGTCAACCTTCGCAAAGTTTTCACCAAGCATAGCGCCAAGAAGCATGTCTGTCTCAGGTAAAATAAGATTGAACTGCTTAATCTCTTTACCATACTGCATCGGTTCAAACTTTAGATTTTTCACTGCATAACGATAGTTCTCAGCATCTTGCGGTGGGAAATAGTCTCGCGCGTGAATAAAATTGAGGACGCTCTTATTTACTTTGAAGTTTCTTTTCATTGATCTTTTCCAATATGTTCTTCAGGTCTTCGTCGTTAAACTGCATTGTACCATCATTTAGGTTTTCTGCAAACGTAATATCTTGATTTGCAATTCGGATAGGCACATAGACCGGTGCAAATCTGTTTCTGTAGATAGTGAAGTAATCTTTGTATGACACGTTCTCTTCAAACGTAGAACCCATAATTACCATACCTGGTTTATTCATAGCTCTAGCAATATGCTGCCCAAGAGAATCTACTCCAACAAAATAATCACATAGACTGATCATTGTCATGTAAAGACGGATATCAGCATTGTTATTAAAGAAGTTGACTGAGTAGTTATCACCTGGATGATAAAGCTCTTTAGATCCAAAAAATATTACCAAGTTGTCTTTAGACATTTCATGGATCATCTTGAGAGCAAAATCCACATCAAGACTACGATTGGTTGTGTCAATCGGCACATTGTTCTCAATCTTCATGCCAGAACCATAAGGTTGAAAGATGATTACTCTATTCTTCTTCTTTTGCTTCTTGATCTCATTAAGAATGAATTGTGCTTGTGTCGTTTCTTTCTTTGACACATAGAGGTTAGCTTTGTCTAGATCAGAATGATCTGTTGTATGGTTGATAGCTTCATCAAACGCTTCAATTAAATGCAGCTTTTGATTATAGTATCCGTGCATATGATATGGTTCTGGTACAACCATACGACGATCTTTGATATGTAGATCAAAGATACCTTTTTGATTGACGTTAAAAGTCCTATTCTGTAACAGAGGATGATTCCAATAGATTTCTTCCCATGCTGCCGTCAACACACGAAAGTCATCATTAGGATTATTGATAGCAAACTTCTCAAGTGCAGGAATGGCAGTAACGAGGCGCCCAGCTCCGCCGTCAATCATAAATGTTGTGTGCATAATATTATCTCTCAAATTTCAAAAAGAATACCTGTGTCAGTCTGCTGTCAAACTTTGAGCTACCAAAGTAGTCGTTTGACTTGTGAAAGATATCACCGCGATACATGACCATTCTGTTATATAGATTGCCTATTACATCAACTGGCACGAATAGCTTTTCATATAAGTCTTCACGTTCTTGACGATTGATCTTCATCATCTCACCAATGGCTAGATTTTGCCATGCAGCCTGATCTAGACATTTATATAGTGTTGTACCAGAATTGATCGGCGCATCAGGGCTAAGATAGAGTAGTGCTGCAATATCTACATCATTATCTTGATGGATCCAAGAGTCACCGTCTGATTGAGAACATAGTTGAAAGTAACTTCTGACTGATAAAGGTGCATCAAAGAAAGTCTTTCGTGCTATATTACTGACTTTGGTTAAAATATCATCTGCATATGAAGCATCAAGGTCTACAACATGATCTGTTCTTTTGCCAGGCCATGTTGTGCTAGAACCTATTCTCTGAGAGAACTGTGTACTGTTATAAAACGTTTTTGTCAACGCCCACTCTCTTACAACATTTGGATAAGGTAAGAAGTTATCGATTACCAAACTCTGCATTCATTATCTCCTTGAGTTCTGCTAAAGGCTCATCCCATACTCTGGGTTTCTGTTGTCTCAATATTGTTACATGATCACCATACCACGGTGATTGCTTCATGCTATGACACCACGTATAGTAAGCTGAAATAGGAGTGATCACAATTGTTCTCTTACCCATTGCTGCCGCGGCATGTGCTACTGAAGTGCAGCTAGTGATAAGAACATCAAGTTGGTCGATGATGTTGAGAGTGTCTTCCCATGTCTTCATGTATGATGACATATCGATGATAGGTAGATTGCCTAATTCTTCAACACCATCATCTCGTTGCACACTGCACATACGAATATTCAAATGACTTAGAGTGTCATACATCTCTTTCAAAGGTATTGAACGGTGTAGGTCTTGATCGTAACCTGGATTACCCTGCCATCGAAGACCAACTTTTGGCATATCACCATTTAGATTGAATTGTGATATATGTTGTTCGTTACTCTTGATATACGGTTCGTTCCAAAGGTCTTTATACTCAAGGTTCAGATAGACTGGTAAGTCCATTGAATGAGTCCAGTATACATTTTTGTCTTTGATATCACGAACATTAGTGACGGTTTTGAAACCGTTTCTGTTGAAGACTTCGGCAATATCTTTACGTTCAGAGAACCAGATCGGGCTTATGTTACGCTCTCTCAGATGCTTCATGAAGCGAACGTTGATGAACTCATCACCGATACCAGCTTCAGCGCGGATTACCAGCGTCTTGCCTTCAATGTTTTCGCCTTCCCAGAACTTGAAAGGTAAAGAAGGTTTTTTCCAATATTCTAGCTTACGGCCTTCAAAGAGGAACTTGCGTAGACCAGTCTGAAATTCATCTCTTAATAATTCATATGTACCAAGATTGAAGCGTATCTTAGTCTTAGTCTTCTCGTCATGTTTTGGATTATCTAATTCTGCTCTAAGTATCGCTTCAGCCTTATCTTTCTGGTTCAACAAGAAGAATGAGAAAGCTTTCTCAAGCTTTACATCAAGATCATTTGGATTGATTATCTCGAGCTGCTTGATCAATGTCATGGCTCGTTCAGGATAGTTTGCATGATTGGCTACGTTGATCACATTGTACTTTGCTGCATATAGTCCTTGCGTTGGTGCAGATGAAAGGGCTAACTCAGCATACTTTAATGCCTTTTCATACTCTTTGATCTTGAAGTAGCATTTAGCTACATCATCATACTGCTGAAACATGCTTGAATTTCTAGCCAGCGCGTCAAGCACTGTTACGGCCGCCGGTTTCTCACCCATCTGATCAAGAGATAAAACTAATTGTTCAAGCATTCTTGATCACCATCATCTTAAAGTGAATTTCTGTGATTGCATTATTCATCGCTCTTGCCATCCAGTTCATTTGATTTTCATCTTCAATGCCTGCAATAACTTGTTTGAATGTTTCATCTAGCAAATACTCATGTTCAAAGATTTCAAAATCAACATCAAGAACATTTGCAAAACCGCTCCATGATGAATTTATATAACTCTGAGTATCACAGAACTTCTTAGAGAGCGGACGCATGTTTTCTAGTGTGATCATTCTTACATGTGACAGATCACCTAAAAAGTAATCGTGTCTTGGATGTGGAACATGTACATCAATGATTGCTTCGTGCTGACAGACACGGTAGATTTCTTTAAGCAGATTGAAGAACCCATCACCAATATGTTCAAAGACATGATGTGCAAGCATATACTCAACTGAGTTATCTTCAAACGGCAAAGATTCTTTATTCATATCACAGATGTAATCTGGTTTACACAAAGGATCACTATCAAGATTTACGAAACCAGGAAATCTCTTGATACCACTACCTAGATTAACTTTCATTCTTTCACCTTCATGTAGATTGCAGCATTGTTTGTAAAACCTTGAAGTGGAGTTAACTTATCTGCATAGACATTCACAAAGCTATCTATACCGAGTTTCGGGCAATCATAGATAGGAAACTCATTAAAGCCCCAAAGATAATCATCACAGTAAATTAGACCGCCAGTTTTAAGAAGCTTGAATGATAGAATTAGATCAAGATTGACATCTAGTGCTGTATGAGATCCATCAACATATACAAAATCAAACTTGTCTTTACCTTCTTTGATCATAAGAGAAAGCGCATTGAATGATGTTGCTTCAAAGGCATGTACATTTCGGCCTTTGGTATTGTGTGTGAAGTTTTCAAACACGGTATTCCAGTTGATTTCTGGATTGTTAGGATCATGATCTTTGCCGCCTATCCAAGTATCAATAGTCGTGATAGTGCAGTCAGGCACATTGTCTAGAAACCATACAGTAGACCTACCTTCAAATGCACCTATCTCTAGAATATTTGCAGGACTATCACCCTTGAACCCAGCAAAGAGCCTTGTCAGATTAGGAATGTTTGAACTGAACCAGTCGTGATCAAATTTATACATAATGTATCCTTAAGCGAATGTTGAAAATATTTCTCTAGCGTATTCGTGCCAATCATCTTTACGGCCTGTAATCGTAGTCTCATCTGGTGCATCAAACGCATAGAATCCAGTCTGTACTAATGGAAATAGATCAGCACGAATGAGCATATCAGCAGGTGCAGCAAGACCAAACTTGATAACATGTGAGACTAACTGTCTTGCTACGGCAGGATCAACAGCATACGCATGTGCGCGACAGATAAACTTATAGTTCTTCGTTGCTGCTGAATGTGGTGGAAAACTAGGCCAGCCAGTCTGTAATTGACTATAGTTGCCTAGATAGTTGATCTGATTCCATCCGTCATGCCAAATATACTTATTGACCATTATAGCATCATGCTCAAGTATGACAATAGGTATATCGATCTTGACGCAATGTGCCCAAAGAGAATAGTGAGAGAGAATTGTTGCGACTTCTGTGATGGTAAGACGATCATTCATCTGCTTGAGGAAACGATAATGATCTTGATCTTTCGCATGATCGGGATAGTGTATCTCACCTGAAGTACCATCAAATGCATCCCAAACACGGAATGGTTGTTCAGCTTTGATGCAGGAATCTTGGCAGCGAAGTGAAAGTTCTTCTGACTTGGAATGCCCTTTGAGAGTAATGATGTATGCTTCTACATCATCAAAATGCATTTTATAATCAAGCGTGTCTATCTTCATATGGCACCTTCACATAGTAAGTATTGTTTTCAGAACAGAACTTTTCAATCTCAGCATACACAGCATAGTCTATCACAGGTTTCATTTCAATCACTCTGAGAAACTGATGGTCTTCTTTTGTTTCTACAGAGATGAGAACACCACACTTGTTAGGTTTCATCCACTCAGGAAAAAGATGCTGTGTCCAAGCACATTGATAGTTGCGACACATGCTTGGTCTGTCTTTGTATATAGTGCAGATTTTATTGATGAGAAATTGGCAGGGTTTACCATGACCGAATGGATGACCATTGACTTCGCCAATAAGCCACCCATCGCAACATGCTGTACATTCATCACAAGGTCTAAATTCACTCATGAACTTATATAGTAGAGATTACCAGCAGTCTTCTCTGATTGCAATTACATGATTGCTGCCCCTACATACATCTTTCCAATTAGTACCACCAGAAACAGTCTGAACAGGAGATGATCTGCTAGTTATAGTATTATCACCTGCTAAATCACCTTTGACTGTCCAAAGTGTGCCATCTGTTTTTATGGCGATCAGGTCGGCGCCTTGAAGTGAAACTTGTTTCCAATTAGTGCCGCCAGACCATTGTTGAATTGGAGATGATACGCCCAGAACAGTATTTCCATCAAATTGTGATTGTCCCCACAACCAAAGCGTACCATCTGTCTTAATTGCGCCTCCAGCGTTTGTAGTAATACTAACTTGTTTCCAATTATTGCCGCCAGCTGCTGTTTGGACGGGTGATGATATCGCCCTTGCTGGAGTATTTGTTCCTAAATTTCCACCATTTTCCCAACCCCAAACCCACAAAGAACCATCAGTTTTAATAGATGCTGTTGCCTGACCTGACGCCGATATTTCTTTCCAGTTAGTACCACCAGATACAGTTTGGATAGGTGATGAACGGTCAGTTATTGCATTGTTACCTAATTGACCACAATTGTTACAACCCCAAAGCCAAAGAGTACCATCTGTTTTGATAGCTGCGATGTGACTGCCTAAACTAACTTGTTTCCAGTTGGTTCCAGCAGAGATAGTTTGAACAGGAGACGATTGATTAACTATACTGTTAGTGCCTAATGCACCGGCAGTACCGCAACCCCATAGCCAGAGAGTGCCATCAGTTTTGATTGCTGCTGTATTAAATTGACTTACAGTTACTACTTTCCAGTTAGTACCACCAGACACAGTTTGAACTGGTGATGATCTAGAGGCTGATGCTATGTTTATGCCAAGTCTTCCTGCCGTACCACAACCCCACATCCACAGAGTACCATCAGATTTTATACCAGCGGCAATTGGCACTGAGCCAGTACCGTCTGTACTAACTTGTTTCCAATTAGTTCCACCTGATATAGTCTGCACTGGTGATGACTGACCAACACCTCTAGTGTTATTACCTAAAATGCCGGCATCACCTCTTCCCCATACCCACAATCCACCCTCAGAGAAGTATTCTTTGCGAACGAACACATCATCAAAGTCTGCTGTTCTACTATCATAAGGAAATCTGTAACCTGATTGACAACCCATTACCAGTCTCCTTCTTCTTTGATTGCTGCTGTTTGACAGCCGCCAGCACTAACTTGTTTCCAGTTATTTCCAGCTAATATAGTTTGAACAGGAGAGGATCTAGTTACTGTAGAATTGTCACCTAGTCTGCCTGCCGTACCAAAACCCCATAGCCATAAAGTACCATCGGTCTTAATCGCTGCTGTATGTGCAGTACCTGCACTGACCTGTTTCCAATTAGTTCCACCTGATACAGTTTGAACTGGAGTTGATTGATCCACAGTAGAGTTATTACCAAGTCTACCAGAAGCAGCAAGACCCCACAACCAAAGGCTACCATCAGTTTTGATAGCCGCTGAGTGACAAGAACCTAATGAAACTTGTTTCCAGTTAGTACCACCAGATACAGTTTGAACTGGAGATGAACGTGCAGTTGTTGCATTGTTACCTAAAATGCCATTTGTACCATCGCCCCAAAGCCAAAGTGTACCATCAGTTTTGATTGCTGCTGATGTTGAGGTCGTACTCGTACCACCTAAACTTACCTGCTTCCAGTTTGTACCAACAGATGCAGTTTGTACTGGAGATGATTGATTAGCAGTTGTCGTTGCTTGACCTAATGCACCGCTAGTACCGCAACCCCACAACCAAAGGCTACCATCTGTTTTGATTGCTGCTGAATGATTAGTACCTAAACTAACTTGTTTCCAATTAGTACCTGCTGACACAGTTTGAACAGGAGATGATTGCTTTGTTAAAGAAGAAAGATTATTGCCTAATCTACCATTGAGTGCCTCGCCCCAAAGCCAAAGTGTACCATCAGTTTTGATTGCTGCTGAGTGACCGCATCCTGAACTTACTTGCTTCCAATTAGTTCCACCAGATATTGTTTGAACTGGAGATGATTGATTTAATACAGAGTTATTGCCCAATTGACCAGTAAGATTATTACCCCATAGCCATAAAGTACCATCTGTCTTGATAGCTGCTGTTAATAGACAACCCGCATGAACTTCTTTCCAATTAGTACCACCAGATACAGTTTGAACTGGAGATGATTGATCTACAGTAGAGTTCGTACCAAGGTTACCATCAATATTACATGCCCATAACCACAATGACGGCGCTTTTGCAGGATTAATTAGATTAGGATACACATCAAGAAGATAAGATTTCTCAACGAATTCTTGACTTACATCTGCACCATTTGAGTCTATAAAACAAGTATTGAAATTAGTTGACATTTTACTCTATTACTATTGCGTCTAGTTGTGATAACGTTGTACAAGCATCAATTTCAACATCCTTAGCAAGTTCCCAATCAAAACAACTTTGAATGTGAACAACACCAGCATTGATGATACTTTCAAGTTCACTGTATGTGATAGTTATGAATGCTTCTGGAAATTTCCAGTTTACCGTGTCTGTAGGTGCCATTGTTAATAATCTTTGCAAGAAGATATCACGGTTCTCTCTTGATGTATCACATGTTACCTCAGTGCCCTGTATTGTTATTTTGATACCAGCATTTTCTTTTTTATAACGCTCGGCTGCAACAAGTGACTTCAGTTCACCTTTGACAAGATCAAGTGGTTTATCTACTGCTGTAAATGTTGCAGTTGCTTCATCATTATCATAAGTCCAGAAAGGACCTTCGTGTCTCTGTATCTTTGCGTTTAGTTCAGCGTAAGAAGTTACAGCTTTACGAACACGCACGTTTGGTAAGATATCATAAGGCACTCTCTGCTCATCTGAAGCAAGAACAGTTGGTGCTTCATCAAGATCAAGATCACTTTGAAGGACTGATGAGATAAATCTTGGATTCCAATTAATTGGTCCTAGTAGAACTTCGTCATAGTCGTGATGATGTGTAATAACGTACATTTTTTTCTCCAATTATGATTCTGTGTAAGTGATTGCTGCTGAAAATGGACATATAGATGTTGATGTATCTGTTTTACTTACTGCAGCCTGTTTCCAGTTAGTGCCACCAGATACAGTCTGAACAGGTGATGATCTACCAATAACAGCATTGTCACCATTTCTGCCTGCATTAGGTGAGCCCCAAATCCAAAGAGAACCATCAGTCTTGACGGCGGCAGTACCGTTGTGACCCGCACTCACTTGTTTCCAATTGGTACCACCAGACACAGTTTGAACTGGTGATGATCTACGAATATTAGTATTATCACCTATTCCGGCGCATTCTACCGTACCCCATGTCCATAGGGTACCATCAGTCTTGATAGCGCCTACATGACAAGCTCCAAGGCTAACTTGCTTCCAGTTTGTGCCTGCAGAAATGGTCTGCACGGGTGATGAACGAGACGTTGTAGTGACATTTTCACCCAATTGACCGCATGCGCCTGAACCCCAAAGCCATAGGGTACCATCAGTCTTGATTGCGGCCGAGAAACATCCTCCAAGACTTACTTGTTTCCAGTTAGTACCTCCAGCAACAGTTTGTACAGGAGAACCAATTGATGCACAGGAAGAAGCTGAACCTAGCTGTCTAGAACTGTTATCTCCCCAAAGCCATAGGGTACCATCAGTCTTTACACCAGCTGTGTGATAATAACCTGCATCTACCTGTTTCCAGTTATTGCCGGCAGAAATGGTTTGTACCGGTGAAAAAAAGTTGCCGGCTTCTGCTTGACCGAGACCTAATTGTAAGAGTGAACCACATCCCCATGTCCATAGGGTACCATCAGTCTTGACGGCTGTTGAGTGATATACACCCAAAGATACTTGTTTCCAGTTATTGCCGGCAGAAATGGTTTGTACCGGTGAACGATACTCTTGGGCGATAGAAGGATCACGACCAATTGCACCTGAACTGCCTTGTGTTCCCCAAAGCCATAGGGTACCATCCGTCTTGATTGCTGCTGAATGTAAAAAACCTAAAGACACTTGTTTCCAGTTTGTAGCTGTAGAAACAGTCTGCACCGGTGATGATCTGCTTGTTGAGCTATTGTTACCTAACTGATATGCAGCAGAGCAACCCCATAACCACAACTGATTACCAACATATCTGTCAATAATCTCAGCTTCGGTAATGAATATGTTTTTGAGGCAACCGCCGCAACTTGTAAATGGCATATTATCTTCTCTTTAACTCTTCAACTTCTGCTTTGAGTTCTTTTACTGCTTGGATCAGCACTGCAATGATACCATTGTAGTTGACTGTTTTAATTTCGTTATCATTATTTATTAACTCCGGAAACACTTTTTCCACTTCTTGAGCAATAACACCCATAGATGGATGATCATTGTTGACCCATTTGAATTTGACACCACTGATAGTATCAATGTCTACAAGAGCGTTTTTGATAGGTTCAATATCATACTTTAGAGTTTTGTCTGATGTGGAATTAAATATTGTGGAACTTAAAGTTCCTGTACTTGGATTAAATGTAAGAGATGTAGAAACATTAGCATTCGCTAAAGCACCACTTGTTGAATCTTCAAACATAATATAAGTAGTGATATTTCTTGCATCGGTGCTTATAGTAACTGAACCGCCAGTATTGGCTTTAGCAAATGCTGCCGCAACATCAGCGGCAGTACCATAATAAGAACCGTGTTGACCATCTAGTAAGTCTGCATCTAGTCCTGAAGATGCGCCATCATTACCGGCGTGCCAAACTCTATATTTGTTTGCACCAGCAGACCATCCACCATAGAATAGATCGTTTGTTGTTCCATCAATACCAAAATTCGCAGCATAGTCACCACTTATATGAAAAGTGAGAAATGCATCTGATCCTGCATTAGGTTGAAATATTTCAAGATTGTCTGTGCTACTCACAGTTCCTACCACACCAGAAGGAGTATATACTGTAAATTTTCCAGTTGTGTGCGTTGAAACCGCATCTGTTCTCATAAATTGAGATGCTTGTAGCCCGTCTAACAAATCAGCATCTAGTCCTGAAGAAGCGCCATCATTGTTGTTATGCCAAACTTTGCTCCAACCAGTAGTGCCGCTACCATTTGTATTTCTAAAATACCAATCTTGATCATAAAAAGTTGCAGCAATCTGCATAGAATAATAATTTGCATCATTACTATGAGTTGCCGCTATAAGATGATGCCAGCTTGCACTATTAACTGGCCAACCTTCAGCAGTTGTTCCACTAGCAGATTCATAAATTCCTGAATCTGTTCTAGTTGTGATATCATCTTTAGTTACTGAATCGCCAGAGAATTGAGGATTAATAACACCACCTAAAGTTAAACTTCCTGAAGTGGTCACTGTTCCTGTAAGTGTTAACCCTGATACTGTACCTGTACCAGAAACTGAAGTAACACCAGATGAAGTTACATAACCAGCAGAACCTGTAACAGATGTTACTCTACCGTATGCATCTACAGTCAATGAAGAAATACCAGAAGAGTATGTTGCTGCACCGGCACCGGCAGTTGACAAATCTATCGCTGGCGTTGTTCCTCCTGAACTAGAAATTCTACCTGAAGTTCCAGAAACGGAAGAAACTTTAGTGTTAGATGATGTAAAAGCTGCGTTAGCGTGATCTCTTGCTGTGTTAGCTTGAACATAAGCTGCGTTAGCATTCAAGAAAGAAGCATTAGCATGAGTTCTAGCAGTGTTAGCTTGAGAGAAAGAAGATGTAAGAGTTGAACCGACATTTGTACCATAAACAAAAAGAGTGCCATTGATGTTTGCTGTACCCGCAACATCAAGTTTATGTTGAACGTTTGTTGTACCTATTCCTACATTTCCACCAAAAGGAGCTAGTTCAATTATACCTGCGGCATCTACATCAATAGATGGTATACCAGAAACGTCATTAACGGAAAAGATTGAACCAGTCAGATCATTTGTAATAGAAAACAGCTGGCCAGCGGAACCTTCAAACGAAAGTGTTCCGTTTTGAGTTGTGTAAACTCTTACGTTGATATCAGTGTTTGTTGTTGCGTCACCACCAGAGAACCTAATAACAGGCACATTGGCCGCATCGGTATCTCTGTTTGGTGTAATGACTATGTTTTTATAAGTGTTTGCCATATTACTATTTAGATACCAAATCTTCCTCTAAGTGCATTGAAGTTTTGTTGAGATTCTGCTGCGGTTAAAGCGCGATTATAGACCATAATCTTAGATACATCTCCACTTAGTTGCCAACCGCTACCATATAAGAACCACTCAAAATACGTCCATGTGGTGAAATCAACATTTTTTGCTTCCCACATTCTATATTTTCCGTCTCTATAATTTATAGGAGTTGCCGGATTTGTAACAGTTTGTAGATCAATATAATTTGTGGGTGTTCCTACGTTAGAATGATAATAAGGATTTCCGTAACTCGCACTTAAGTAAACACCGCCGCTTTGATTCCCTCTTACCCAAAGTTCTTGCGTATCTGTTGTTTTATAATACATAACAACAGTACACGTTGATGTAACACCATTTAATGCTGCTGCTCTAGTAAACCCATGAGAACTTCCATTCAATGTAAATCTTCTTGGGTTACTTGAATTTGGAATATAGTATCCCGTTAACATATGATCATTACCATAACCACTATTGTCTTTTAGAATGGTAGGACTCTTGAATATCAGTTCATCCAATGATGGTTCTCTACCATCACACAGATCAATTCTAGGATAAGCAAACTGCAAACGTGTCGTATTGTCACCACAGTAATAATGATAAGTTCTATGCATAAGACCAGTAGCGTCTGCCTGCATTTTTACATCATTACCTATATTACAACCATTCCAATTATATTTGGTGCCAGAAGTATCATAATATCCTGAGTCAGGGTGTCTTCCAGTATAAGTTGTTCCTGCAGGATAACAATGTCCAACAAATAGATACCATTGATTTTGTGTATATGCGCCAACGCTAGCACATTCCCAATAAGGATTACCTTCTACGGTACCATTGTCCAGTCTTACCACACCCCAACTACCGCCAGTACCATATAGACCAAAATAAAAAGTTCCGCCAGTAGTAGAAGAAGTTCTTCTCATCCAAACAGAAAATCTATAAAGTTTAGTTCTGTCTATAGGGTCAAACCAGTCTGTGTTCCAACCTCCGTCACCATTTCCATCTCCAGATGCTCTTGTTTCCCATACGACATTTTGATTGCCCCATGGATCTGTAGCCAATACTCTTGCATTTTCTGTATTGTTTGTTTCATTTGCATTATAACCTGTAACAGTGCTAGTTTGGCCATCTGCCCAAGACGATGTGCTTGTCAAAGAAGTGTTAAGAGCGTCAATGTATGACTTTCGGTTGCTAACATCTAAATCTAAAATTAGACCGGACTTGACTAGATTTGGACCGCTATGTGCTGACATTAAACATTCTCACAATTTGTGCAAGGTTGTTTCCAAAAAGGATCAGAATAAAGACTGTTCAATTCACTATCTTGATATGATTCAATTATTTCCAAATTATCTATATTTGTACCTCTAATCATAGCACTAGTAGAATCAGCAGAAATCAATATGATGTTACATCCATTTTGTATTGCTATAGGTAATTGGTTAGTGGTAACAATGTGTATCATATTCCAAACCTTCCTCGTAGAGCATTAAAGTTCTGTTGAACTTCTGCTGCTGATAAAGCTTTGTTGTATACTTTTACATAAGGTATATTACCAAAAAAAGCTTCACTTGTATAATCGTGCCCATTTCCAATAGTAAAGGGATTTGTAGTTGGTATATTTCCTGTCATTGCACCAGAAACTTCAAATATGCCATTAACATACAATGTCGCAACACCTGCCGAACGTACTGCCGTTATATGATACCACGTATTTGATGAAAGAGTTTTAATTCCAGTCAAGTAGGTGCCCACTGCATATAAAATAACTTTTGAACTTCCAAAAAAAAGTTCTATTCCATTATTACCTAAACCATAATTACCGCAAATATAATCAGTAGAACTTATATTTGTTGTTCTAACAATTGCGGTAATAGTAAAATCGGATGTGCCTGAAAGAATATTTTCATACACTCTAATAACGTCTGAAGAGCCATTAAAAGTGTATGAACCGTTACTACTATATGTAAGACTATTTGCTGTAATTATATTTCTATTTGTTAAATCTAAGATTGATTGAGTACTACTTCTTGTACCATCTACAAATGGAGTTGCAAATGATCCAGCATCAATTTGCGGCATCGTTACTTCAAACGATGTGTTATCTGGACTAGTAGTCCCGCTATCAGTCCCACCATAAGAGATTAAATAAAATACGCCACTTAGATTAGTTACATTTACAGTTACTTGAATTCTTTGCCAAACACCAACTAAGTTTTTGTTTACGGCAACGGCAGTGTCACCGCCACCCCATCCAGAAATATATACTGTGCCGCCATTGTTACTTGCGGTTCCACCTATATATTTGTAGTAAGCAGAGAATGTATATGTTCCTGTAGAAGGAACTATATAGCTTTTAGCTAGACCACTCCAAGAAGGTTGACTGATAAATCTCCAACCAGTAGTGCCAAACTCCGTTGTGAAAGATGTTCTTTCTAGTGTACGATAGTAGTTTGACCATCCAAAAAACGCAGAAGCATCCGTAACAATGTTAGTGGTCGGTTTACCTTTCCAAGATTTTTGATTATCAGCATCCAAACATAAGGTTAAACCATCAGTGATTATGCGAGGAGAATGAGCGAGACCCATTAGATACCAAATCTCCCACGAAGAGCATTGAAGTTTTGTTGGACTTCTGCTGTTGTTAATGCACGATTGTAAACATGAATACAATTCATAATAGCACTGGAAGAATAGTATTCAAATAAAGTTATTGCAGTATTTCCAGCAGTTTTAGGATTTGATACTGTTTGACTTGTAAAATTAACGCCATTTACATGAGGCGTTGCAGTTGCTCCCGATTTAGTAACACCCATGTAATACCACTTGTCTATCGTAAATTCAATACCAGGTGCAGGATAACCTGCTGAGGCTGTTGAATCAAAATCTACACCTGAATTAGAAGGATCATATCTCCAGTGAATTCTTCTTTCACCCGGATATCTCCAAACTCCAGGTGTTCTATCGCTGCCGCCTGCATTAAAAGAAAATATTTTGTCCCAACTACCACTATAACCATTAGGATAAGTAACATTTGAATTAATTTTAAACATAAACAAAATTGTATGAAAATCTGTGTCTAATAAAGATGTTGTTGCTGAAGAAGCAGAAGCCCCTGTGGACAATCCTTGATTGTTTATAAATGAAGCATTTACTGTAAAATTCAACTTTGATGGACTCAAATCAAACCATGTTGTACTAGAACCGGGATATGACTTAGTATTGCTTGCATCCAAACATAAAACTAATCCACTAGTAACAATTTTTGGATTATAACCGACACCCATTCGTCAGTACTCCACGATGAGTTTGTCTACATCTTTACGTTCACCAAACACATGATAGAAGCAATCAATAGGACTATCAGAATGTAGAACAATCTTTTCGTTGTTATAACTCAATACCGAAGGCATTTCTGTCTTGGCAATTGGTGTAAGTGATACTGTGATAGAGTTTTCATCAACCAAACCTTTCCAATAATCAGGAAGATAGATGTGTGGGCCATGCACACGCCCGCGCACGTACACACCATTTTCAGGACCTTCAAGAGAACCATATCTGAGTTTCATTCCAGGTTTTGTTGGGTGATCAATAACGAACGATTTGGTTGTAGCGGCAAAAGAACCATTGACCTGTAAAGTATATGATGGAGAAGCAGTGCCAATACCTACGTTACCATCAACACTATATGTTATTCTTCTTATCCAAGAACCATTATAAGTGTAAAAATCTAAAGCACTATTGTCAGCGTTTAACTGCCAATTGAATGCTTTGGAATTATTTTGATCTGCAACATATAGTTGACTTGATATGGAATCGGATCCATTTTTGAATATTCTTAAACCGCCAGCGCCATCTATTCTAGTTGTGCCATTGATATGTAATGTTTCAGTTGGTGATGAAGTACCAATACCTACGTTACCGCCACCACGAACCAGATAGACGTTGCCGCTGTCAGTAGCGAGGTCAGCCCCAATTGTACTTTGAATTTGCCCAAGACCAGAGCTACTGGTCCGCCCCACCAGCAAATCACCCGCTGCGGTAAGGCGCATACGTTCGGTGGCAGATGCTCCAGTGTGTAAGCGAATGTCGTCTGCGTTTATTCGGAATCCATAGTATGCAGCAGTTGATCGGTTATACGTCTCAATCTGTGCCAATCCAGAAGAATTAGGATTAAACTCAAAGCCTTGTGCTCCAGCGTTGGAAACTACAAGTTTCACAACAGGAGAAGTTGTACCAATGCCTACATTACCTGTTGGAAAATTTAGATTGCCGTTAAAAGAAACATCAGATGTGTTAGCGAGAGCGGAGTTGGCTTTAGCAAAAGCAGTATTTGCATGAGTTCTAGCAGTGTTAGCTTGATCATATGATGATCTAATCCAAACAACTGTATTTGTTCCAGCTAGAGTTAAATTGCTTGTTCTCAGATCAGCATTGAGAACAGCAAGTGTCATATTGTTTGACAATGCGCCTATGTGATTGTTTGCTGGTTCTTTGTCATAACCTTGGAACAGATAGTACATCTTGTCATCATGTTCACGATATAAACCTGTGTGAACATTAGAACCAGTTGCGTTGACATAGTTAGCAATAAAACCAATGTCTACAATGTCAGAAGTATAATTGTTGCCAGCTAAGTAGATAAGTGGATCATCAATTTCTAATCTTGTCGCATCAATAATTACTGTATTTCCAGATAGCGTTAACGTACCAACAATGTTAACATCGCCAGTTATAGTTTGACTTGATGCTGTCAACTTTACAAATGTAGAGTTTGCATATCCTTTAGCATCTACACTAACTGAGTTTGCCCATCCATTGGCTGCTGCACCAACAATAATTGTGTAGCTGTTACCAGCAGTGCCTACAGTCTGAGTATAAGAGTTACCTGCTGTACCAACAGTTTGTGTATAAGCATTACCAGCAGTGCCTACTGTTTCAGCATAAGCATTAGAAGCTGTAGAACGAGTTGCAGATATGGTATTAGCCCAACCATTAGATGCTGCACCAACAGTAACAGTATAGCTGTTACCAGCAGTACCAACTTCCCTAGCATAAACATTACCAGCAGTGCCTACTGCTTCAGCATAAACATTACCAGCAGTGCCTACTGCTTCAGCATAAGCATTAGACGCAATCGCTCTTGTATCTGAAATGGTATTAGCCCAACCGTTAGCTGCCGCGCCTACTGTGACCGTATAGCTGTTACCAGCTGTTCCTACTGCTTGAGCATAAGCATTGGCACCAGCGCCAGTATTGAATGCTAATAGATTTGCTGCATTAGCTTTTGCAAACGCCGCTGTTACATCAGTGGCAGTACCATAGTAAGAACCATGCTGCCCATCAAGAAGATCAGCATCTAAAGTAGATCCTGTACCATCATTACCAGCGTGCCAAACAGTGCTTCCATCATATGTGAGTGGACCTGTACCTGCACGCCCTAGTGCTTTTGCATCGTCAATGCCGAAACTAATATAACCAATTGAAGAATTTTGTTGCCCTTTAACTTTTAATGAATTGGCTGTATTATAATCACCAATCCAAGCATCATCACCAACTTTGAAATTTTCACTGTTACCATTGTTAGATGATACTATTTTATCTGCTGCAAAACTTACACTTGCTGTTAGAGTGCCATTAAACCATGTACCCGAAACATTTGGTAAAGCAGCATTGGCTTTGTCAAACGCAGCATTGGCTGTTGTTCTGGCAACAGCATCTGTAGATGAAGCTAAAAGATCGGTACCAACACCAGCACTTGTAGATGCTAGATTAATAAATGCGCCTCTTGCATCTCCACCAGACACAAAAAATCTTAGTTGATTTCTAAAGATATCAATGTTTACAGGACCAGCGAGAAGAGAGTTTGTGATTGCATTTGCAAGTCTTATTTCACCACCTTCATCACCACTAGCTGCGGTTATTGAAAGAAGCCCAGGAACTGTTACATCATCTTTTAAACCAATTGTAACACTATCATTGACAGCATCACCAACAATGCTGATATTGTTACCTGGTGTAATGCTTAAAATATCACCGGGAGTATCAGAGACGATCAGTACACTGTTTGCGTTTACTGTGCCAAAATAATTTGGTTCATTTCCACTGATAGACGCAATCGTACCATTAGCATGTTTATAGTATAGTTTACCATCAGCATAGTTAAGGGCCAACTCACCATTGGCTAGTGCTGCTGGTGCTGCTGAAGGTGTAGCTGATTTCTTAAGTGCAATTACTGTGTTGGCCATTAAAAGTCATCTAACGATTTGTCTTGTTTTTTATCCTCTGAGATTATCATCAAAGGTTCTTCCTTTTTTTTCGCTATCTTTGTATTTATGACTTTTTTGGGGTTTTTCAGCTCATCAATCTCTTGTTTGAGACTACCAATCACAGCATCTTTTTCAAAGATCATTTTCTTCATATCACTAATCTGTGCAAGTAAAGTGTCCATATGCTTAAGTTTACCTAGTATGGAATTGTAATTGCTTTCCGCACTTTCATATTTTACTTTCCAATCTTCAGCAACTTTGTTTTCATTCAATTGCTGAGTTAGTGCAGCGATCAACTGATCTTTATCTGCAACTACAAATTCGCCAACTTTTACTTGGGTTTGTAGTTGCAGATTTGTTTTGACACCTTCTAGAAGTTGATTGATAATGATATCAATATATGTGTTTATAAACTTGCCCTGATCAATCATAACGAATACCTTTCAATGTTAGAATGTTCCTCCATCTAGCATACCAAAGTTTGGAATTCCAGAAGAGGATGCTTGAAGGACTTGCCCTTCTGTACCTGCTGAGGTTACTTTTAGATCACCAGATGAGTTTCCATATAGAATGCCGTTTGTTGTGAACGTTACCATTCCAGTGCCACCATAAGGCACTTTAACAATACCTGTGCTGATATATGATCCGTTAGCTGCTGCTGTGAGTGCAGTATTAGCTTGATCTCTTGCGGTATTAGCCTGTGCAAAACCATTGTTGGCTAGAGAGTATGCATTGACAGCATCTGTACCTGCTGTATTAGCTTTACCGAAAGCATTGACTGCGTTTGTATCAGCGGTATTAGCTAAATCTCTAGCGGTATTTGCTTGAGTATATACAGTGTTAGCATGATCTCTTGCTGTGTTAGCTTGAACATAAGCTGCATTTGCATTTAAGAAAGAAGCATTTGCGTGAGTATAAGCGGTATTAGCTTGGTCAAATCCTGCATTAGCAGTTAGGTGTGCTGCATTAGCATGTACTCTTGCAGTGTTAGCCTGATCATATGCAGCATTTGAGTTTAAGAATGCACCGTTGGCATGTAGTCTAGCTGTGTTAGCCTGATCATATGCCGATGTAATCCAAGTGATAGCATTGACACCACCTAGAACCAGATTACTGGTTCTCAGATCAGCATTAAGAACAGCAATGGTAAATCCGTTAGCATTAGGATCAATATGATTATTTGAAGGTTCTTCTGTATAACCTTGGAACAGATAGTATTCTTTGTTGACATGTTCACGGAATAAACCTGTATGAAGATTTGCTGAACCATTATTATAGTTAGCAATGAAACCAATATCAACAATATCTGAAGTATAGTTATTTGAAGCAAGATAGATTAAAGGATCTGATACTGCATATGTTGAAACGTTGATGAACTGAGTATTACCAGAAAGACTAAGATTACCAGTAATTGAAACATCACCAGTGATTGAACCACCGTTGGATGAGAACTTGCTGTTAGCAACAGCCCAAGCAATATTTGCTGTATTGTATGCAATGTTAGCAGTTGAGAATGCAGAATTAGCATAATCACCAACAGTATTAGCACCAGTTCTAGCTGTATTGGCTTGATCAAATGCAGCGTTAGCAGTTAGATGTGCTGCGTTCGCGTGAGTTCTAGCAGTATTTGCTTGAACAAATCCTGCGTTAGCAGTGAGATGGGCTGCATTCGCGTGTGTGTATGAAGTATTGGCTTGATCAAATCCAGCATTAGCTGTTAAATGAGCAGCGTTAGCATGATCTCTAGATGTATTGGCTTGAGTGAAAGCAGCACTGACGGTTAAACCAGTATTTGCTGTACTGTAAGCTGCGTTAGCCTGATCAAATGCAGCTTTTGTTGTATCTACCCAATACTTACCACCAATCTCAATAACGCCTGTGCCACTTGTATTACCTAAGAAAAGCTTATCAGAATTAAATGAGTATGCTGGTTCAGCAGTAGATAAGGAACCGTTCGTTGGCGTAGCAGTAGAAGTTGATCTTTTAATTTGAATTACTGTATTTGCCATATCAGAAAGTTCCTCCGCTTATATTTGGCAACGTCTTTACTATGTACTTTCCGCTTGCTTCATCATAAACGAGTGTTTCATTTTCATTTGGATCTGTTGCGTTAACATCCGACAAAGAACCAAGTGTAGAGATAGAACTTAAGTCTGGAGTAACAGAAACGGTTCTAACAGTTTTTCGCTGTTGACTATTTATTGATATTCTATTTTTTGCATCTGATACAAGAGTTACTTTTACTGCCATTTGTTTTACCTTGTGATTTCTGGGGTTACTGTTATGATTCCCTCTAGAACCCTAGAAGTTATACCAGCAGTGTCTACTGTTTCTAAATCAAACAAATAACGACCAGCCTTTATGTTTGCTGTCGTATTTGCAGGTAAGTTCATGGTAATTTCACCATTGATCGCATCTGTTATAGTGCAAGTGATATTGGCTGAAGCATTAGTTGAATAGTATGATCTTCGCATCTGACTGCGAACGATGTAACCAGAAATGTTAATGTTTGCGTTCGTCAAATCATCAGAGAGATTTATCACATTGTTGAATGTTGCACCCTGATCCATGAAGAGTTCTACATATGCTGCCATTTATTTGTTTTCCAGTTTTGTAATACGTTCGTTAAGTTCTTTTATAGCTTCAACAAGAAGACCAATTATACCTGAGTAGTTAACAGACATATCTTCACTTACCAGTTCTGGCATAACCTTTTGTAGGTCTTGAGCTATGATACCAGCTGAAGGAAGTCCGTTTTGTTTCCAAATAAATTGAACACCCTGCAACTGAGAAGTCTTGTCTACAGCATGTTCAATAACGACAACATCTGTCTTTTTATTTAAATCAGATAGAGAATTGAATATAGTAGCATTAAGCGTTCCTGTACTTGGATTGAATGTTAATCCGCTAGAAGAAACGTTCATCGCAGAAACATTACCTGTTGTTGAATTTACAAACACAACATAACGAGTCGCATCAATAGCATCATCGTAAAGATTGATTGCTGCACCGGCAGTGTTAGCTTTGGTAAATGCAGCATTAGCCTGTGAATATGCTAGATTAGCTTGCCCGTATGCAACTTGTCCAACTAATCCAGTATTGGCAGCGACAAATGCTGCATTGGCCTGACTGTATGCCGCGTTAGCGTTTACAAAAGCATTAGTTGCATCTGTGCCTGCTGTATTAGCTTTACCAAACGCATTTGTCACATTCGTTAATGCTAGAGTCGCATCTGTACCTGCTGAATTAGCCTTAGCAAAAGCACTAACAGCATTTGTAGCAGCAGTGTTAGCTTTACCGAAGGCATTGACTGCATCTGTGCCAGCAGTGTTAGCTTTAGCAAAGGCATTAGTTGCGTTTGTTAATGCAGTAGTTGCATCTGTACCAGCAGTGTTAGCTTTAGCAAAAGCACTAACTGCATCTGTGCCAGCAGTGTTAGCTTTAGCAAAGGCATTAGTTGCGTCTGTGCCTGCTGTATTGGCTTTACCGAAGGCATTAGTTACGTTTGTTAATGCGGTAGTTGCATCTGTACCTGCTGTATTGGCTTTAGCAAAAGCACTAACTGCATCTGTACCTGCTGTATTGGCTTTAGCAAAAGCATTTGTTGCATCTGTACCAGAAGTGTTAGCCTTAGCAAAAGCATTAGTTGCGTTTGTTAATGCAGTAGTTGCATCTGTGCCTGCTGTATTAGCTTTACCAAACGCATTAACAGCATTTGTAGCAGCAGTGTTAGCCTTAGCAAAAGCATTAACTGAATCTGTAGCAGCAGTGTTAGCTTTACTGAAGGCATTGACGGCATCTGTACCTGCTGAATTAGCCTTAGCGAAAGCACTAACTGCATCTGTACCTGCTGAATTAGCCTTAGCGAAAGCACTAACTGAATCTGTAGCAGCAGTGTTAGCTTTGGTAAATGCGTTGTCTGCATCTGTACCAGAAGTATTAGCTTTGGTAAATGCTGATTGTGCAACATCATAAGATACATTTGCTCTAACATATGCTGTGTTAGCCTGTGACCAAGCAGCATTGATATTTGTGTTAGCAAGATAGTTGCTTACTTGAAGGTTGGCTGTGTTATAGATCGTTGTGGTAACATTTGGATCTTGAAGAACAGCATTAGCGAGCTGACCTTGTGCAATCAAAAGAGTGACTGCTGAATCAATGAACGCATTACTGAATACCACATTTGAAGCTGTAGAATTAGCAATTAAGTTTGCGTTATCGTAGATTGTGTTTAGAACTACGGTATTAGCTAGAACAGCATTGGAAATGTTACTAGACTGTGTAGCAATGAATGAGTTTGTAACGTTGTTTGTAAAGCCTACGCTATAAATTATCTCATTGGTTTTTGTGTTGGCATTGGTATAAAGCTGGTTCAGAACAGTTGCATTATTAGCAATAACATTTGGAACTGTTCCGCCATTGACAATCACGTTGGCTACAGTGTTAGTGTATCCAACAGAACTGATAAGATTGTACGCTCCGCTGTTAGCTGATACGTTAGCCGAATCTCTTAGTAGTGTAATCAAAACAGAGTTATTAGCCACTGTATTGGCCACAATACCATTATTTTGAATTGTATTTACTAAAGTATTGCTATAAGCACTAGTTGCAACTAGGTTGTATGCACCACTGTTGGCAGATACGTTAGCAGAGTCTCTTAGAAGGGTAACCAAAACAGAGTTATTTGCTACAGTATTTGCAACTATACCATTGTTTTGAAGTGTAGTAACAAGTGTGTTTGTGTAGTCTACTGT
>Ga0209229_10000124_pt1 | contig 28578 bp, 25 predicted proteins | sample SanBayMetagenome_FD_187466 | JGI IMG/M metagenome (GOLD analysis project Ga0209229, IMG submission 187466) | Freshwater and sediment microbial communities from dead zone in Sandusky Bay, Ohio, USA (SPAdes) (version 2) | ecosystem: Environmental > Aquatic > Freshwater > Lentic > Sediment... | reverse complement strand
GGGTGCACTGCTGCGGGAGGCGTACTGCCTCGTCCGCGACGGCGTCGCCAGCGTTGCGGAGGTCGACCGCGCGATCACCGAGGGTCTCGGGATGCGCTGGGCGGTGCTGGGCGTCTTCGAGACCGTCGACGTCAATACACGCGGCGGGATCCGATCGCATGCCGAAAAGCTCGGACCCGCGTACGCGCGCATGGGTGCCGAGCGGGGCCAGAACGATCCATGGACGCCCGATCTGGTGGCGCGCGTCGCGGCCGAGCGCCGCGCCCTGTTGCCGCTGGAGCGCTGGGAAGACCGTGTGCGTTGGCGTGACCGTAGGCTGATGGATATCGCGGCACTGAAGCGCGATGCAGCCTGGCACGACCGATCAGTAGTGGATCGCGACCCGGGCGCCTCCGGCGGCGGCGACGACATCGCCATTGATCGCCCTCGATCGCGGTGATGCCAGGAAAGCGACGACCGCCGCGATGTCTTCGGGCGTGGGCAGATGACCGTTGAGGTTTCCGGAGGCCATCCCGGCCTCGATCTCGGATTCCGTCCTGCCTTCCTCCAGCGCGCGCCTCGCGATCATGTCGACGACCTTGTCGGTCTTCGTGTAACCCGGGTGGACGACGACGGCCGAGATCCCGGAGCCGGCGAGCTCCTCGGTGAGGTTCTTGGTCATCGCGACGACGGCGACGTTCCGGATGCTGCCGACGGTGTCGCCGCTCTTCCGCGCCCCCATGCCGCTGATGGAGATGATCCGGCCCCATCCGGCCCGACGCATGTGGGGCAGAACGGCCTGAGCGCAACGCAGGTAGCCCATGACCTTGACGTTCATCTGGCGCATCAACTGTTCCTGGGTCACTTCCCACGCGAGCGGGGTCCGACCCTGTCCAGCGGGCTCCGCGGCACAGTTCACGAGGATGTCGATACGCCCGAGGCGGGCCGCCACGTCGGCAGCCATCGCCTGGACTGCGGCGTCGTCTCCCGTGTCGGCGAGCGTGGCGATGACACGTCGCCCGGTTTTCGCCGCGATCTCCGTGGCCGCGGCCTCGGCCGGACCCGCGGTCCTGGCGACGATCGCCACGTCGGCCCCCTCGGCTGCGAGTTCCGCTGCGATGGCCTTCCCGATACCGCGACTGCCCCCGGTGACCACCGCGACCTTTCCGTGTAAACCCAGATCCATTCCCATCTCTCCCAGACTGAGGGCGCAAAACGGCGCGCCTTGATATTACTGCAATGTGATAACTTTGGTGTATTATTTCCGGGCGTATCGCCCCGCTTCCGCGTCCACGGGCGTGGCCCCGCGCAGCTGACTCCCACCACAGCTCCACAGGATCATACTGATGCAGCCCCTCTCCAAGGTCGTCGTGAACATGCCGCGCAGCGGCATCCGCCAGATCGCCAGCATGGCCGTGGAGATGCCCGACTGCATCCGGCTCGACCTGGGCGAACCGCACTTCCCCACCCCGCGCCACATCTGTGATGCCGCATACCAGGCGTCGTTGGATGGCTTCACCAAGTACACCACCCCGATCGGGATGAAGTCGCTCCGCGAAGCGATGTCCGCGAAGATCCGTCGCGTCAATGGTCTCGACGTGCCGATCGACCGCATCGTCGCGACCTGCGGGGCCACTTCCGGACTCTTCAACGCCTGCCTTGCGGTCCTCGAGCATGGCGACGAGATGCTCCTGCCGGACCCCGGCTGGCCGAACTGGGAGATGATGATCCTGGCGGCGGGGGGGCGACCGGTAAGGTACTCGGCCCCGGCGTCGAACGACTTCCTGCCGGACCCCACGACGCTCGACGCCCTGGTGACCCCGCGGACCAAGGCCATCCTCATCAATTCGCCATCCAATCCGACCGGTGCCGTGATGCCTCCCGACATGGTGCGGCAGATGGTCGAGTTCGCTCGTCGCCACGACCTCTGGGTCATCTCCGACGAGTGCTACGACGAGTTCGTGTTCTCGGGGCAACACACGAGCGCCGCACGATATGACGAGGACGGCCGGGTCATCTCCGTGTTCAGCTGCTCGAAGACGTACGCGATGACCGGATGGCGCGTGGGGTACGTCGCCGTTCCGCCGATCGCCGCCGAAGTGCAGGCGAAGCTTCAGGAACCGGTGATCGGCTCGATCTGCTCGGTCGCCCAAAAGGCGGCCGAGGCGGCGTTGAACGGTCCGCAGGAGAACGTGGGCATGATGCGCGACTACTTCCGGGCGAGGCGTGACCAGGCGATCGGCTTGCTCGCGAAGGCCGGGATCCGTACGTGGCGTCCCGAAGGTGCGTTCTTCCTGATGGTCGACATCTCCACCGCCACGCTCGATACGTATGGCTTCGCCAAGCAGTTCCTGCTGCAAGAGAAGGTGTCGGTCGCCCCCGGCGAAACGTTCGGTCCCGCGGGACGGGGCCTGGTGCGCATCGCGCTCGCGACGAGCGAGGAGAAGCTCGAGATCGGGGTCTCGCGACTGATCAAGGCCATCCAGACCCAGACCGAGCTGGCGCGCGCCAGCGCCAAGACGGCCTGACCTGGGTGCGCCGCATGCGTATCGCCGTCCTCTTTCCCTCGACGGGACTGATCGACGGCGAGCTCTGCGTGATGGCCGAGGAGCGCGGCGCCAGCGCTCTGATCTACAAGGTCGCGCCGCAGGCGGTCGCCGCGGCGGAAGATCCGCAGGCGGTCGCCGCGATGGTGACGGACATGGGCGCACCGGCGACCCTCGCCGCGGTGGCGCGCACCGCCGCCGCGGTATCGCCCGACGTGGTGGTCTGGGCCTGCACATCAGGCTCCTTCCTCGGCGCCGGGCGTCGCGGCCTGGAGCAGGCCACGGCGATGTCCGAGGCGCTGGGGGGTGTGCCGGCGACCACCACTTCGCTCGCGATCACCTGGGCCCTGCGCACACGGGCGATCCGCCGCGTCGCCGTCGTCACACCCTATCATCCGGAGATCGGCAGCCGATTCGTGCAGTACCTCCGCGATCAAGGGTTCGAGCCAGGAGAGGCGACGCACGCCGGATGCGGCAGCGATGAGGCGGTCGGCGCGCTCACGCTGGACGAGTTGCTGCCCCTCGCCCGTGCGGCGGTGACGCCGGACTCCGAGGCGTTGGTCATCCCCTGCACCGCCCTGCGCCGACAGGCTCTGGAGACGGAGCTAGGGAAAATCTTCCGGATTCCGGTAATCTTGGCGAATTCAGCCACCCTCGACCATTGCGTCCACCTGGCGCGATCCTCGCGATAGGCGACCGGTCAGTCATCGCGGCGGCCGGCGCGGGGCCGCCAAGGGCCTCGGTGGCTGAAGACGGATCGTCTTCGAGCAGGAGCCACAGCGCCAGCGATGAAATCCCTGAAGTCCGAGATCAGCCTTTCCATCGGCGAGGTCGCAAACCTCATCGGGGTCACCCCCGGCATGCTGCGCACCTGGGAGCGTGAGGGGCTGTTCGCCCCGGATCGCACCAAGGGCGGTCACCGGATCTTCCGGGACGGTCATCTCAAGCGGCTGCGCAAGATCGCGCACCTCTACCTCGAAGAGAAGTTCAACCCGGCGGCGATCCGCAAGGAGCTCGGCGCGCCGGACCCCGGCACCAAGGTGGCCGAGAACTTCATCGACGCGCAGCTGGGCGAACGGCTGAGGATGCTGCGCAGGCAACGCAAGCTGACGCTGGTCGAGGCGGCCGAACGGGCCGAGCTCTCCCCCTCGTTCATCAGCGCGCTCGAACGCGGCAACACCGGCGTATCGCTCGAGGCCCTCTTCCGTCTCTCCGAAGTCCTCGGCACGACGATCCCCTCGCTTCGCGGCGAGGAACTGCCTCCCGCCAAGCGCCGGTTCGTGCCGGCCGGACAACGACCGCGCTTCGTGACCGACGACAAGACCCTCGTGATCGAGGACCTCATCACCAAGCCTGCGGGGATGGAGGCGGAGATCGCCCATCTCGAACCGGGCGGTGACAGCAACGGCGTCTGGTCGCACAAGGGGCAGGAGTTCCTCTACGTGCTCTCGGGGACCCTTTCGTTCTGGCTCGAGCCGGACGAGTTCTACTCGCTGAAGGCGGGTGACGCGCTGTACCTCCACAGCGACCTGAAGCACCGCTGGAAGAACGAAGGGAAGACGACCGCCTCGATCCTCTGGGTCAACGCATGGCTGCCCAAATCGGCGGCCGTGCGCTCCGAGTCACGCCAGAACAGGAGCCGCAAGGCGAACAAGCGGCTCCGACCGCACGACCGCATGCCTTGACACCCGATTGCGTTTCGGTAAACCTACTGCAATCTCGTAGGTTTGCAGCAGTCCCCCGAGCGGGGCGGGAACGCGATATGGCGGCGACTCGGATGGAGTTCATTTCGGAGCTGGCGTTCCCGGTGGAGGAGTTCCGGACACGCCTCGCCGCCCTCGAGCAGGCGATCAGCGCCCGCGGGCTGGACGCCCTCGTGGTGCATGTGCCGGAGAACATCACCTACATCTCCGGCTGGCACACGCCCGGGTACTACTACCCGCAACTCGTGGTCGTGAAGCCCGGCGAGAAACCCCTCATCGTGCTGCGCGCGCTCGAAGGCTTGGGCCTCCCGGTGCGATCCTGGTTCGGGCAGGACCAGCTGATCACGTTCGCCGACCACGAGCGTCCCCTGAGCAAGCTGCTCGAGGCCTTCGACCGGCTGGACCTGCGCCGCGCGCGGATCGGCATGGAGGAGCACGGGTGGTTCTTCACGGTCGCGATGCAGCGGGAGCTCGCCGCGCTCGCTCCGGAAGTGCGGACGGTGGATGCCGGACGCATGGTGGAGCAGCTGCGCAAGGTGAAGTCGCCGGCAGAGGTCGCGATGATCCGCGAAGCCTGCCGCATCGCGCAGGTCGGCATGCAGGCGGGCATCGACCACTTCGAACCGGGGATCACCGAAGCCGCGCTGTCCGGGCATGTGAACAAAGCGATGATCGAGCAGGGCTGCGAGTACGTGGGCCTGCCCGTGTTCCTCATGTCCGGTCATCGCCAGCTCGCACCGCACTCGGTGTGGTCGAAGGACAAGAGGATCGTCGCGGGCGAGAACGTCTTCCTCGAGATCGCCGGGACCGTGAACCGTTACGCGGGCGCGCTCTTCCGCACGCTCGTCGTGGGGCCTCCCTCGCAGCGCAACGTCGAGAACATGGACGTCGCCATCGGGATGCTCGAGGCGGCCATGTCGGCGATCCGCCCCGGCGTCACCTCGGAGCAGGTCAATCAGGCCGTCGGGCGCGTCGCGGAGAAGCACGGGGTGCTGCTGCGCAAGCGCTGCGGCTACTCGATGGGACTGAACTTCGCCCCGGATTGGGGCGAAGGGGCGTTCCTGGAACTCGCCGATGCCGACCACACGGTGCTCGAACCCGGCATGGTGTTCCATCTGCCGGAGACCGTCCGTCGCCCCGGCGAACCCCTGGTGGCCACCAGCGAGACCGTGCTCGTCACCGAGACCGGCTGTGAGCCGCTCACCCACTTCCCGCCTCGTGGCCTGATCCAGGTCTGACCGCCGCGATGTCGGGTGCGCATCCTGGAAAGACGGTCGCAGCCGCCGTAGACGAGCAGGCCCTGTGGGACCTGCTGATGCGGGTCGCACGGATCGGCGGGCTACCCAACGGCGGGGTCGATCGCCAAGCGCTGACGGCGACGGATACCGAGGCGAAGAACTTCGTCGTCGACTGGGCTGCGGCGCACGACCTCAGCAGCTTCCAGGACGAAGCGGCGAACCTCTTCGTCCGCATGGAAGGCTCCGACCCGCAGGCCGCTCCGGTGCTGCTCGGATCCCACCTCGACAGCCAGCCGACCGGAGGCAAGTTCGATGGCGTCTACGGCGTCATCGCCGGTCTCGAGGTGTTGCGGGCCATCCGGATGCTCGGCCTCCGACCGCGTCGATCGATCGAGGTGGTGGCGTGGACCAACGAGGAAGGCAGCCGTTTCCTCCCGGGAGCGACCGGATCGAGCGCGTTCGCCGGCACCCGTCGGCTCGATGACATGATCCAGGCGGGCACCACCGACGGCACCCGGGTCGCCGACGATCTGCGCGCCTCGATCGAAGCCACGCGTGCCACGAGGCGGCCCATCGGTGCGATCCGCCCGGCGGCATACCTCGAAGCGCACATCGAACAAGGCCCGATCCTCGAGCAGGAAGACATACCGATCGGCATCGTCGAGGGCATCCAAGGTGTCCGACGCATCGCCATCGAACTCACCGGCGAGACGGCCCATGCAGGCACGATGCCTCATCGCCTGCGCAAGGACGCGTTGGCCGCAGCGACCCGCATCATGAGCGCTCTGCAACCCCTCACGATGCGCGACGAGGATGTGCTGCGCCTCACCTTCGGCCGGCTGCAGGTGTGGCCCAACTCCCCCAACACCGTGCCGGGCCGGGTCGAGCTCGTCATCGACCTGCGCCACCCTCTGGAATCGGAGATCGAGGCGGTCTCGGAACGGATCAGCGAAGCCGTGGCCGCCGAGGCCGCGCCGTGCCGTGCCGTGGTGCGCACCGTCTCCACCGTCCCACCCGTGCATTTCGACGCGGCGATCCGCTCGCGGCTGACGCGCGCGTCCGATGCCGCCGGCTACCGAAGCCGACCCATTACCTCGGGCGCGGGACACGACGCGCTGCATCTGGCGCGCATCTGCACGACCGGGATGATCTTCGTCCCGTGTCGCGACGGCGTCAGCCATCATGAGAGCGAGAGCGCCACGTCCGGACAGCTGGTCGCCGGCGCGCGCGTGCTCGCGGCCACGGCATGGGAGCTCGCCGAGGGATAGGCCCCGGCGATCGACATCGTCCCGAAACGAACCTTTCACGATTCCGCCCACAGGACCCCGCATATGCACGGAAAGTACTCCCTCGATCTCTTCAAGCTCGACGGCCGGATCGCGATCGTCACGGGCGCGGCAAGCGGCATGGGCAGACGGGCCGCCTTCGGACTGGGCGATGCCGGCGCGCACATCATCGCGGCGGACGTCAATCCGGAGGGGCTCAAGAACGCCGTCGCGGACATGGAACGCGAGGGCATCAAGGTCACCCCCGTCGTCGTCGACATCGCGGACGAGACCATGGTGGACAACATGGTCTCGGTCGCGCGATCGATCAACGGCCGGATCGACATCCTCGTCAACTGCGCAGGCATCGGCGCACGCGGCGTGGCCGAGGACTATCCGTTCGAGACCTGGAAGAACGTGCTGCGGATCAACACGCGCGGCAGCTTCCTGTGCGCCAAGGCGGTCGCGCCCACCATGATCGCGCAGCGCAAGGGCTCCATCATCAACATCGCGTCCTGCGCAGCTGCGGTGGGATGGCCCGGCAGCGTGGGCTACCAAGCGAGCAAGGCGGGGCTCGGGCAGATGTCGCGCAGCCTCGCCGTCGAGTGGGGCCCCCACAACGTCCGCGTCAACTCCATCGCGCCCGGGTACGTCGACACGCCGCAGAGCCAGGTGGAGGAGGCGCGCGAACCCGAGTACTTCGCCGAACGGCTGCGTCGGGTCCCGATGAAGCGCAAGGCGCAACCGGAGGAGGTCGTCGGCGCGATCCTGTTCCTCGCCTCCGACGCGAGCAGCATGACGACGGGTACGCTCGTGCTGACCGACGGCGGCTACGTCGCGAACTGAACGGCCAGCAAGGATGAACTACGGTTGGCGAAGCATCGAGGCGCCGCGCAGGCTTGCAGCGCTCCGCGCCGTCATGCGAGACCGCGATCTCGACGCGATCCTGATCGTCGGCGGCGTCAACCTGTCCTACTTCAGCGGTTTCGCCGGCCTCGAGCGCTCGATGGCGCGTGCGATGCTCTACCTGTGCCCGCGCGAAGGCGAGCCGGTGCTGATCGCCCATACCTTCCGCAAGCACTTGATCGAAGCGCACTCGTGGGTGGACCGCTTCCGCTACTTCACACGCCTCAGCCATGCGCCGCTGGAGACGCTGCAGGAGGCGATGCGCGAGTGCGGCATGACACGCGGACGCGTCGGCATGGAGCTCGGGTTCGAGTCCCAGATCCAGCTTCCACAGCTGGAATTCGAGCGGATCCGCAACGGACTCCGCGCTTTCACCCTCGTCGACGTCGCCGAGGACATCTGGCGGATCCGCTACCTGCGCTCGAGCGGAGAGCTCGAGCGGCAGGAGGCCGCCGCGTCGCTGGCCACGACGGTCATCCGTGAAGCGTTCGCCCACGCGCGCGAGGGGATGCGGCAGGGCGATCTGTCCCACTTCATCCAGGAGCGCTTCCTGCACCATCGCGTGTCGGCCCATTACGCGCTCATCAGCGCCGGGACCGATCACTACGACTTCTGTGGATCCTGGGCGCCCGACTACCGGTTCAGGGCCGGCGACATGGTCTGGGTGGATGTCGGCGCCCAGTCCGGGGGCTATTGCGCCGCCTTCAGCCGGGCCGGTGTCATCGGTCGACCATCGGCGCAGCAGCTGGACACGGCACGGGCCGTCCATGCCGCCACCATGCGTGGCGTATCGGCCGTGCGCCCGGGGGTCCCGATCGCCGACGTCGCCGCCGTATGCGAGACGGCGCTCGGTGAAGTCGATGTCCCCATCAGCACCAACATCGCCGTTCTGGGGACGCGCTTCGGCCATGGCATGGGCCTGGAGTTCGTCGAGCCGCCCCATGTCGCCGCCTACGACCCTACGGTCCTCGCGCCGGGGATGGTGGTCGCCATCGAACCCGGCATCGCGACCCGCTACGGACGGTTCCATTTCCGCGAACTCGCCGTCGTGACCGACGAGGGCTTCCGCCTGCTGTCCGGCCCCACGCCGGAGCTCGTCTCCCTACCCCTTTCCTGAACGTGAGAAACCCCATGGCCGTGAACTACCGAGACCTCTTCAAATTCGATGGCAAGACGGTGATCGTCACCGGTGCCGCCAGCGGCCTCGGGCGCGAGATCGCGATCGCGCTCGCGGAGCTCCGCGCACACGTCGTCTTGGCGGATATCGACGCTGCAGGCCTGCAGGCCGTCAAGGCCCTGGTGGAGGCCGACGCCCGGTCGGTCCACGCCGTGACCACCGACGTCTCGGTGCCCGACCAGGTGAACGCCATGGTCGAGGTCGCGCTGAAGCCGACGGGCCGGATCGACGCCCTCGTGCACTGCGCCGGTATCGGCGGACGCTCGCCTGCCACCGATTATTCGATGGAACTCTGGGACCGCGTGATGGCGGTGAACGCCGGGGGCACCTTCCTGTGCACCCAGGCGGTCGGGCGGGTCATGCTCAAGCAGCCGCAGGGCGGCTCCATCGTCAACCTCTCATCGATCGGCGGTGTCGTCGGAAAACCCGGCAGCGTCGGCTACCAGGTCAGCAAAGCCATGGAGATCCAGCTCGCCAAGAGCCTCGGGGTCGAGTGGGCGCACCGCAACGTGCGCGTGAACTCGATCGCGCCCGGACTCTTCATGACCGCGACGATCCGTGCGGAGACCGAGAAGGAGCCCAACGTCAACGCCGACTTCATGAAGATCCTGCCGAGGGGGCGCGCCGGCGAAGTCCACGAACTCGTCGGAGCGGCGCTCTTCTACGCGTCGGACGCGAGCACCTATGTCACCGGCACGACCCTGCCGGTCGACGGCGGAGCGCTGGCACTGTGACGACGGGTCCGTTCTTCCACGACTGGTCGGGACCGCCGGCGCAGGATCCGGGTGCGCCTGTCCGCTTCGTCGAGACCCGGACGGCAGGCTCGATCGTCGCGCGGGTGCATCTCTCGCCGGGCGCCGAGTTGAAGGCGCATTCGCACCCCGAGGAGCAGATATTCTATGTGCTCGAAGGTCGCCTGCGATACCGGGTGGGCGACGAGGAGCAACTCGCGGGCGCCGGAACGCTGATCGTCATGCCCGGCGGAGTGCCGCACTGGGGCCGTGCGGAAGGCGATACGGACGCCGTATTCATCGAGATCAAGCAGCGGGCGGCGCCCTGACGGCGCTGGGGTGAGACGATGACGACCATACTTCTAGGCTGGCAGAAGGCCCACGAACAGCTCGCGTGGATCCGCACGCTCGCACCGGCCGACTGCGACTTCCTGCTGCCCGCTCCGTCACGCGACCAGAGCGACTACGACGCCGATCCTGACGAGCTGATGCGCCTCGCGCCGCTGGCAGACATCATCGTCGGCTGGAACTTCCCCCGCGAGGTGCTGCGGTCGGCCACGCGGATGAAGATGCTCGCCTCCGCGCACACGGGCATCGACCGCTACGACCTGGACCTGTTCCGGGAACGCGGCATCATGCTGACGAACGCCAGCGGCGTGAACGCGCTGGCCGTCGCCGAGCACGCGCTCGCCATGCTGCTCGCGCTCGCCAAGCGGATCGTCACCCACGACGCGTCGGTCCGTCGCGTCGACTGGGTCGATCTCGGCCCGCTCACCGCAGGCATGCAGCTCGGCGGCAAGACCGCCGTGATCCTGGGTGTCGGCCGCATCGGCACGCTGATCGCAGAGCGGTGCCGCGCGTTCGGCATGCGCACCATCGGCGTGAAGCGCGATGTGACCCGGCCTGTGCCGCACATCGACGTGTTGATGCCGAGCGATGCCCTGAACGACGCGCTGCGTCTCGCCGACGTCGTATTGCTCGCCCTGCCCCTGACGCCCTCGACGCGCGGGCTGATGGGTCCCGAGCAGTTCGCCTGCCTCAAGGCGGACGCACTGGTGGTCAACGTCGGACGGGGGATGGTGGTGATGGAGTCCGCGGTCCACGAGGCGCTCACGACGGGACGCCTCGGCGGGTTCGCCGCGGATGTCTGGTGGGACTACGCCGACGCATCGCCGGCGGGATACCACTACAACGTCCCGTCACGGCTGCATGTCCACCGCCTTCCGAACGTCGTGGGCACGCCCGACATGGCGTCCAACGTGCACGGCATGCGCGAGCGCATGATCGAGTTCGCGATGGAGAACGTCCGGGAGTTCCTCGCCGGCAAGGACCCGCAGCGACGGATCGACCTCTCGAAGGGGTTCTAGGCCGCCCGGTCCGGCGCTCCCGCAGCACCCATCGCACAACCGAGGTCACGACGATGCCACAATCCGCCGAAGCACCCGCGTTCGATCGCACCACGTTCCGTCGCGTCCTCGGATGTTTCGCCACCGGGGTCACGATCGTCACCAGCATCGAGGAGGATGGAACGCTTTGCGGTCTGACCGCCAACAGCTTCACGTCCGTCTCGCTGGACCCGCCGCTGGTGCTGGTGTGCCTCGATGCCCGATCGAACAGCCTGGGCGCGATCCGCCACTCCGGCGCTTTCGCCGTCAACATCCTCGGCGAAGGACAGCGTGACCTGTCCGGCCGCTTCGCCTCGAAGCTCCCGGACAAGTTCGTCGATGGCAATTGGTCGCGCGCGGTCACGGGCTCGCCCACGCTCGATGGCGCCTTGGCGTGGCTGGACTGCCGCGTGGAGCGCGCACTGACCGCGGGGGATCACGAGATCATCATCGGCCGGGTGGTGGCGCTCGGCGAGAATGCAGGATCTCCGTTGGGCTATTTCCGCGGGGGATATTTCCAGGTGTCGCTGGCGCAGGACGTCATATCGCTGGGAGGCCGAGCGGTCTTCGGCGCCATCATCCAGCACCACGGTCGCGTCCTGCTCCGGCGGTTCGGACCGGACGGCACGTGGGGCTTCCCGGAAGCCACGGCCACGGGCAGCCAGCATCGCCTCGGCGGGCTGCTGGAAACCCTCGCCGAAGCGGGCGCACCCACCGCGCTCAACTTCCTCTACTCGGTCGCCGAGGTCCCCAACAGCGGCGGCACATCGATCCTGTACCGTGGCGAGCTGACCACGGAGGAGCCGCGGCTCAAGGATCCGCAGGACTGGCGATTCTTCGCCGAGGGCGAAGTGCCGTGGGATCAGCTGCGGTCCTACGAGACGCGCATGACCCTGCGCAGGTTCTTCAAGGAACGCGCGGAGGACCGGTTCGGCCTCTTTGCGGACACGGGATCAGAGGGCTTCATCGCGCCTATCGGCGAGGGAGTCCGACCCTATACGCGCGCCGAGGCCGAGCAGACGCTGCGCTGAGGCCACCACTTCAGGAGCCACCCGCCCATGTATTCCGGAGTCATCACGCCCGATCTGTCGATCGCCTCGCACGAGCGTCCGCGGCTCGGCATCCTCTACCCGCGAGGCGGGAGCTCGGCCGAGTACTACCATTTCGCCGAGCACTTCAACGACAACATCCGCTGTTACCTGATCGGCGGCATGCACGCCTACGGCGGGAACAAGACCCACTACCCGGATCCGCTGCGCGCGATGGGGGACGTCGAAAACCTGCGGTATCCGGCCCGGTCGATGCGGCCCCTCAAGGTCCATGCCGCGATGTGGGCCTCGACCAGCGCGAGCTTCATCGGCGGCATGAAATGGTCTCGTGACCAGGCAGCCGGCGTGGCGGAGATCGTGGGTGCGCCGGCGAGCAACACCGCGCTCGCGTTCGTCGACGCCTTGGTGGCGCTGTCGGTCGACCGGGTGGCGATCCTGGCGAGCTATCCGCAGGAGGTCACCGAGGCGTTCCGCACCTTCCTCGGCGAGGCCGGCATCGGGGTTGGCAGCTATCTGCACCTCAATGCGGACGCGGGCGAGGACGCGTACGACATGGCCGAAGACTACCTGTACGAGAAGGCACTGACCCTCGACCTGGCGACCGCCCGGGCGCTGCTCGTGCCGGATACCGCGATGGCCGCCTTTGGCCTCATGCGTCGCCTGGAGGCGCGGCTTGGGATCCCGGTGCTCACCGCGAATCAGGTGACCCTCTGGCAGGCGCTGCGGCTCGCCGGCGCCCGCGTCTTTACAGACCAATACGGGCGCCTGTTTGCACTGCAGAAGGCGGGCCGCTGACCGCTACCCTAGCGTCGGCCGCGCGGCCGCTGGCCTCCACTGGGCGCTTGCCGTTCGTCTGCGGCGAGCCACCATGACGTCCGTCTCAGGGATGGATCGCCTGCGCCAGGATCGCGTCCCGGTTCCAGTCGATGCCGATACCGGGTCCGTCGGGCGCTCGCGCCATCCCGTCCTCGATCTGCAGGCTCCGATGTGTGATGGCGCGCAGCTGCGGGATATGCTCCACGTAAATCGCGTTCGGGACCGCCGCGGCGAGGCTCACGTGCAGTTCCATCAGGAAATGCGGCGCCACCTTGACGTTGAACCCCTCTGCCAGATGCGCCACCTTCAGCCACGGCGTAATGCCGCCGATGCGCGCCACGTCGGGCTGGACGATCCCCGCCCCGCCCAGCGCAAGATACTCACGGAAGTGGCTCACGGAGTAGAGACTCTCGCCCACCGCGACGGGGATGGTCGTGGCCGCGGAGAGCCTCACATGACCGCTGATGTCCTCGGCGGGCAGTGGCTCCTCGAGCCAGTAGGGGTCGAACGGTTCCAGCAACCGTGCCCGGCGGGCCGCTTCGGGGAAAGACAGTGACTGGTTCGCATCGAGCATGATGTTCATGCTGGGGCCGAGCGCGTCGCGCAAGGCCCCGATGCGTCGGCAATCTTCCGCGGGGTCGGGCTTGCCGATCTTGACCTTTACGCCGCTCCAGCCTGCCGCCTTCGCCGCCAGCGCGTCGGACACCAGCGCATCGACCGACAGATGCAGCCAGCCGCCTTCCGTGTTGTAGACCGGAACCGCGGACCTCGATCCCCCCGCGAGCAGCCAAAGCGGCAAGCCGGTCGCACGGCATCTCAGATCCCAAAGGGCAATGTCCACTGCAGCGAGTGCGAGGCTCGTGATGGCGCCCACAGCCGTCGCATGCGTTCGCCAGAACAATGACTGCCAGATCGCTTCGATCTGCCGCGCGTCCCGTCCAATCAGCGACGGGAGCAGGTCGTGATGGAGCAATGCCAGGACGGCATGGCCACCCGTGCCGATCGTATAGGCATAGCCCGTCCCGGTCAGACCACCTGCCACGCTCAACTCGACGAATATCGTCTGCTGCTTTACGAAGGACTGGATCGCATCGGTTCGCGGCGTCTCCGGTACCAGGTCCACCATGTAGCAGCGTGCGGCAACAATTTCGGTCTCGAGCATGCTCCCTTCCCCGTTGATCGCGCCCGCCTGATGCGCGCTGTCCCGTCAATAAGCGACGCTTCGTGCAGGACGCCTTGGCTGGTTGCCGACGGCCACCGCGCCGGGCCTGATCGGCACTCATGAGCGGAGATCGCCGGACGGATTGTGGGTTGCATTAAACCTATTCTCTTGCGATAAAATCAAGGCTCACTGGAGAGCGCTCAGCTCCGACAAGAAGGCGACGACATGACCTCCACTTCGACTTCCGCACTCCTCCGCAAGATGACCCTCGAGGAGAAAGTTGCACAAGTCGGCGCCATTTCGATCGTCGACCTGCTGGACGACGGCGCCTTGTCCCAGGCGAAGCTTCGGCAACGCCTGTCGCACGGCATCGGGCAGATCACCCGTGTCGCGGGCTGGAGCAACCTCCCGCCCGCCGCCGCCGCCGACGCTGGGCGCGCGATCCAGGAGTTCCTTCGTCGTGAAACCCGGCTCGGGGTGCCGGCGATACTTCACGAGGAATGCCTGAGCGGCCTCGCGGCCCGCGGCGCCACGACGTTCCCCCAAGCCATTACGATGGCGAGTACCTGGAATCCCGGGCTGATCGGCCAGGTGGGCGACGCCATCCGCAAGGAGATGCTCGCCATCGGTGCGCGCCAGGGACTCGGCCCCGTGCTCGACCTCGTGCGTGATCCGCGTTGGGGGCGATGCGAGGAGACCTACGGCGAGGACCCGTGGCTCGTCTCATCGATCGCTTTGGCTTACATCAGGGGCCTGCAGGGAGAGGACCTGCGCGACGGCGTCGGCGCCACGCCGAAGCATTTTGTGGGGCATGGCGCGCCGGAAGGCGGACGCAACGAGGCGCCGGTGACGGTCGGACCACGTGAACTGCGCGACATGCACATGGTGCCTTTCGAGCGCGCCGTCAGGGAGGCGCGGGTGTTCAGCCTGATGAACGCCTATCACGACCTGGATGGCGTGCCCTGCGCCGGTTCGCATGAGTTGCTGACCGGGGTGCTTCGCGAGCAGTGGGGGTTCGACGGCCTGGTCGTTTCCGATTACGAAGCCGTCGACCAGCTGCGGCGGATGCATTTCGTCGCGAAGGACAAGGCCGACGCTGCCGCCCAGGCACTCGAGGCCGGCATCGACGTCGAGCTCCCCTTCGTCGATTGCTTCGGTGCACCGCTGGCCGAGGCCGTCCGTTCGGGTCGTCTCAGCGAGGAAGTCCTCGATCGTGCGGTCCTGCGCGTCCTGCGGGCCAAGGAGCGCCTGGGCCTGTTCGAGCCGGATCGCACCGCCTCCACGATCGCACTGGACGTGATCAACTGCGAAGATCACCGGGCGCTTGCCGATCGGGTGGCACGGGATGCCCTGACGCTCCTGAAGAACGAGCGGGCGCTCCCGCTGTCGGCGGACATCGGCACCATCGCACTGATCGGGCCGAATGCCGACAGCGTCCGCAATCTCCTCGGCGACTACGCCTACGAGTCGATGACCGGCCATCCGGACACCTCGACGCCCTCGTGCAGCGTCCTCGACGGGGTTCGACGACGGGTCAGCACCAGCACACAGGTTCTCCACGCGCCGGGCTGCGACGTCGGCGGAACGGACACCTCAGGATTCGCCGCGGCGATCGAGGCGGCACGGAAGGCCGACGTTGCGGTCCTCGTCGTCGGCGGACGCTCGGGCTGCCTGCCCGTGCTTCGCGGCTATGCCGAGCACGGCGACACCTCGGGCGAAGGCCGTGACCGGGCGGAGATCGGACTCCCGGGGGTTCAGGGAGCGCTCGTCGAGGCCGTGGCAGCGACCGGCACGCCCGTCGTTCTGGTCGTCATCGACGGACGGCCGCTTGCACTGGAGGGCGTGGCCGAGCATGCGCGCGCAATCCTCTACGCCTGGTTGCCAGGCAGCCTCGGCGGAGCCGGTATCGCGGCGGCCCTGTTTGGCGACATCGACCCGGCCGGACGTCTACCCGTGACCCTCCCGCGGAATGTCGGCCAGATCCCGGTCCACTACAACCGGCATCCCTCGTCGAACAAATGGCACTACATCTTCGGGCCCAACACCGCTTTGTATCCGTTCGGGCACGGGCTCAGCTACACGCAGTTCAGATACGACGGCCTGCAGCTTGCCGCGGGTCGGATCACCCGAGAAGGCGTCCTCCGGATCGAGTTCGACCTGACCAACACGGGTGATCGGCCGGGGACCGAAGTCGTGCAGCTCTACGTCCGCGACGTGATCGCAAGCGTCGTGCGTCCCATCAAGGAGCTGAAGGCTTTCACGAAGGTGTCCCTGGCGGCCGGCCGCACCGAGCGCATCGTGCTCGAGGTGCCGGCCACCGCCCTCGCGTTCCACGACCAGTCCATGCGCCGGGTCGTCGAGCCGGGCGAGTACGAGGTGCAGATCGGGAGCTCCTCGGCAGACATCCGCCTGCGAGACACTTTCTTCATCGACGCCTAGCGGGCCTGCCCAGACGACGCCCGGACGGCAGCAGCTGGATCGATCCCCGGGCGCCCCCCCTAAGCCGCAGGGAGGGTGGCTGAAACCGTCACTCCTTCAGGAAGAGCTCGATGACGGGCACCTCGACGGGCGGCTTTCGGGGCGGAAGGATCAGGGTGAGCGTGTCGTCCGGGATCGGCTTGCGATCCAGTCCCTGCAAGCCTTCCCCGTCACCCGCGATGTGCTCGCCGCTGCGGAGGATGCGGATCTCGCTCGCGTCGTTGAGCAGCTGTGCGTACTCGACCTTCCCGCCGAGCCCGGGGATGTGCAGATGCAGGAACGGCCAGCTGAACATGTGCAGGTAGAGCCGACGCCCGTTCTGCGTGAAGCGGCAATCCGCCGGCGGCTTGAACGACGAGTATCCGCAGCCATGGATCGCGCGCGAATGCAGCCTCATCCAGTCCGCGTATCCCTGCAAAGCCTCTTTGGCCCGCGGCTCCAGCTCACCGCGACCGTTCGGCCCGACGTTCATCAGGAGGTTCCCCCCCATCGAGACCATGCTGACCAGTATCTGGATCAGCTGGTGCGTCGACTTCCACACCTGATCGTCGCGGGTGTATCCCCAGGTCTCCGAGCTGGTGAACGCCGCGCACCAGGGCACCGGCCTTCCGTCCCGCGTCGGCGGCGACTCCGGCACGAAGCGCTCGGGGGTGTAGTAGTCCGCGAGTCGGTCGAGAAGTCCCAGTCGATTGTTCACCAGGATGTCAGGCTGCAGCGACTTCACCAGGGCCGTGAGGCCCTCGCTGTCCCAGTCGGCCGGGCCCTTCCCCGGCAGTCCGCGATAGGACTGCTTCGCGTATCCGAAGTCGAGGAACATGTCGTCGATGCGGCCATAGTCGGTCAGCAGCTCGCGGACCTGGGCTTTCATATAGTCGCGGTAACGATCCATGTCCCGCCCAGCGTTGAGTTCGGCGACGTCCGGCGCGTTCCGCTGGGGATGGAAGATGTCGATCGTGAAGTCCGGATGCTTCCAGTCGATGAGCGAGTAGTAGAGCCCGACCCTCAGGCCCTCGGCGCGGAAAGCCTCGGTCCACTCGCGGATGATGTCGCGCTTGAAAGGCGTGTTGGTGACCTTCCAGTCGGTGTGCTGGGTATCCCAGAGACAGAAGCCGTCGTGGTGCTTGGCCGTGATCACCGAATAGCGCATCCCCGCCGCTCGGGCCCGACGCGCCCAGTCCCGCGGATCGAACAGGTCCGGGTCGAAGTGGTCGAAGTACTTGCGGTAGCCGTCGAAATCCGCCTCCTTGCGGCTGATGTTCCACTCGCCCTGCCCGTGGAGGGAATACAGCCCCCAGTGGACGAACAGACCGAAGCGGTCGCGTGTGAACCACTGCTTCTCGGGGGGAAGGGTGATCGCAGCGGGCAAGGACGAACTCATGGACCTGGATCTCCGGGTGACAAACGCCTCACAGGACACGCTGCGCGCGGCCAGCGCCGTCCCCATGGTCGGCATCATCGCACGCACCGGGAGGCTGTCAACGTCCTGCTGCAATCCGACAGATTTGCTGTAATGAAGACCTTGACAGCCCGCCGACCCACCGGGATATTCGGCGCATGCTCACACGTCGCACCCTTCTCAAGGCCGGTGCCGCCACCCTCGCCTCCGGCGTCGCGCGGGGTGCGCCGGGACGCCGCCCCCCGAACTTCATCCTGATCTGTGCCGACGATCTCGGCTACGGGGACCTCGGCTCCTTCGGCTCCCCCAACATCCGGACCCCACGCATCGACGCGCTGGTCCGGGAAGGCCTGAAGCTCACCTGCGTCTATGCACAGCCGTTCTGCGGGCCCGCCCGTGCCGCGCTGATGACGGGTTGCTATCCGATCCGCGTCGGGGAGCCGGGGAACAAGAAGTTCCGTCACACCACGCTGCATCAGGGGGAAGTCACTCTTGCCGAGGTGTTGAAGCCCGCCGGTTACGCCTGCGCGATGATCGGGAAATGGGGCCTCGGAGGGCACTCGAACAACCGATACGTCGTCGACCTGCTGCCGAACCGACAGGGCTTCGACATGCACTTCGGCACACCCGCAAGCAACGACTTCTTGGCGGACACCGTCCTGCTGCGGGACGGAGCGCTCATCGAGAAGCCCGCGGAGCAGGACACGCTCACCCGGCGGTATGCGGACGAGACCATCCGCTTCATGAACGCCCATCGCCGGAAGCCGTTCTTCGTCTATCTTTGTCCCAACATGCCGCACGTCGCGCTCGCGGCCTCGGCGGAATTCCGCGGCCGCTCGCCGCGCGGCCTCTTCGGGGACGTCATCGAGGAGCTCGACTTCAACGTCGGGCGGGTGGTCGATGAGGTGCGCCGTCTCGGTCTCGAGCGCGACACCTACATCGTCTTCACGAGCGACAACGGCCCCTGGATCAAGCAGCGCGACGAGGGCGGCTCGTCCGGTCCCCTCCGCGCCGGCAAGGCCTCGACCTGGGAAGGCGGCATGCGGGTTCCCGGAGTCGTGTGGGCGCCCGGGCGGATCGCCGGCGGACGCAGCAGCTCGCAGATCGTCGCTCTGCAGGATTTCTACACCACGTTCGCCGCGCTGGCGGGGGCGCCCCTGCCCACCGATCGCATCATCGACGGTGTCGACCTGAGCGCATTTCTGCAGGGTCGGTCCGAGACATCCCCGCGGACGGACTTCGCGTACTACATCTGGACGAGTCTTCTGGCGGTCCGCCAGGGCAGATGGAAATTGCACCTGCCGCGACCGAAGGATCCCGAGTGGCTGCGGCCGCTCGTGCTGTCCGAGCACAACGAGCCCGAGGACACAGGTCCGATAACGGAGCCGCTGCTCTTCGACATCGAAAGCGATCTGGGTGAGCGCCGCAACCGCGCCGCAGACCATCCCGGAATCGTCGCGGACCTGCTGGCGGCTGCCGAACGCATCCGCGAGGATCTCGGGGATCACGATCGGCTGGGGCGCAACGTCCGCTTCTTCGACCCGATGACGACTCGCCCGGCTGCGCCGGTCCGCGGCTAGCGGGCCGACCCGACACCACCCACCGTCATGACCTCGCGAAGGGGAGCACCGGCCGGTCACGCGTGGCTCAGCAGGCGGCGGCTGCTCCAGGCTGCGGGTCTGCTGGCGCTCGCCGGACCGCGTGCTCACGCCAACGCCGGTCAAGCCTCAAGCAGCGGCGCGAAGCGCCCCGTTGAGCAGATCGTGGACACGGACGTACCGGTCATCGAGATCGGATCGGGACGACTGCAAGGCTACGGTCGGACCGACGTGCTCGTCTGGAAAGGCGTCCCTTACGCCGGAGCCCCTACCGGAACGCACCGATTCGCGGCGCCACCGGCGCCTGCGCCGTGGACCGGCGTCCGACGAACACTGGCCTATGGTCCGCGCTGCCCGACGCTCGAGCCCGCGCTCGATCGCTCGAACAGCATATGGCGCTTCATGGCTCCGTCGGGTCCGCCGAGCGACGCGATGGAAGACTGTCTGCGCCTGAACATCTGGGCACCGAGGGAACCCGGCGGCAGACGCCCCGTGATGGTGTGGCTTCACCCCGGCGGCTTCCGCACCGGCTCGAGCCAGGAGTATCTGGCGAGCGACGGCGAGAATCTCGCGCGCGAGCGCGGTGTCGTCGTGGTCAGCCTCAACCACCGGATCGGACCGCTCGGCCACTCCAACCTGGCAGGCATCGGCGGCGATGAGCTCGCCGATTCACCGGTCGTCGGGCTGCTCGACATCGTCGCCGGGCTGCGCTGGATCCGGACCAACATCGCCGCCTTCGGCGGCGATCCCGAGCGCGTCACGCTGTTCGGCCAGTCCGGTGGCGGTTCGAAGATCAGCTGCCTCCTGGGCATGCCGGATGCCGCCGGACTGTTCCATCGCGCGATCATCCAGAGCGGGGCGCGGCTGCAGGTCCATGACCTCGAGAGCTCCGCACGTCTCACGCACGAACTGCTGCGCGTGCTCGAACTGCGGCCCGGGAAGCGCGCCGTCGAAGCGCTGCGCACGCTGCCGATCGATGCCTATCTACGGGCCTGCGGCGAGGCCAGCAATCGCGTCCGCGCTCGGCAGAGCCCGGTCCCGCGATGGCGCTCGCCGGACTGGTGGTTCGAACCGGCCGCCGGGACGCCTTCGATGCCGCATCAGCCCGGAGACCGCGACGCCTTGCGCCGAAGCGCCGACGTCCCGCTCATCTGCGGCAACACGCTGAACGAGATCTCGCCGAGCGGAGACGATCCTCAACTGGAGCGGATCTCCTGGCAGGAACTCGAGCAACGACTCCTCCCCGAGCTCGGCGCGCGTACCACAGCCGCGATCGCGGCAGCGCGCGCGACCGAGCCGGGCTGGCTCCCGGTCGACGTGCTCTCCGTCCTCCAGAGCCGGGATTTCCGTCTCGCCGCGGTGGAGTACTGCGATCGGGCCGCGGCACTGCGAGCAGCATCCGTCTACAACTACATATTCGCCTGGCGCACGCCCATGTTCGATGGGCGACCGCGCGCCTTCCACACCAGCGACATCGCGTTCGCGTTCGCCAATACGGACCTCGTCCCGCAGCAGACCGGGGGCGGTCCGCGCCCCGGCGCACTGGCGACGCGGGTGAGCGGCTGGTGGGCCGGCTTCGCCGCCACGGGTCGACCCGTCCTTCCGGGCGCTCCGGAGTGGCCACCATACGACCCGACGCGTCGCTCAACGATGATCCTCGACGATGACTGCAGCGTGAAGGAGCAGCCCGATCATGCGGTCCTCGCAGCGTTGCGCGCTTGAGGCCCGCATGGCTCATCGTCGGACCCTGGACACTGGAAGGAGGTACACGGAGATGTCTGAAGCCCGGACCAATTTTGTCGATGCTTGCACGCCCGCCCCGACGCGACCCCGCGGAGGGTGGCGCGCGCTCATGCTGTTGGCGATGGTCGTCGCGGGGACGCCCGAGGCATGGAGCGGATCGACCAAGACGATCCTGCTCATCGGCGGACCCAAGAACCAGTCGACGGGCCAGCACGAGTACTTCAACGGCGTCAGGGCCCTGAAGACCCTGCTGCTCCAGTCCGACGGCATAAAGGGATCGGCCGACGTCGAGGTGCGCGTGTACCCCTTCGGATGGCCCGATGCACGCCAGTTCGAGGGGGCGTCCGCGGTCGTGCTCTACCTGGACGGTGGTGAACGTCACCCCCTGCTCGATGAGCGACGGCACGAGATGTTCGAGAAGATGATGGCGTCCGGCGTCGGCCTGGTGACGTTGCATGGCGCATCGACGCCTCCGCAAGCGCGGGTGGGCGACTTCCGGCGCTGGCTCGGGATCAGCTCGCCGGGTACGGACGCCGCTGCCGGGGAGGCGACCGTGTCGAGCGCACCCACGAGGCAGGCTCACCCCGTGGCGCGCGGCATCGCCGCCATCAACTACACCGTCGAAGCGGATGCGCTGCCGGCGTCCGTCTCCAGGGTACGCGGCGTCACGCCGATACTCGCAGGGAAGATGACGAGACATACCTCCCCCGATCTGTCGGTGACACCGCCCACGAGCGAGGTCATCGCCGCATGGGCGTACGATCGACCCGGCGGTGGTCGGTCGTTCGCGTTCACCGGTGCACACTCCATCGAGGCCTTGGATATCCCGGCGGTGCGGACACTGATCCTCAACGCCATCCACTGGAGCGCCGGTCTTGAGGTGCCGAGCGGCGGCGTGCAGAACGCGGCGGAGCCGCGGCTCGCGAGCCGACTCGCGAATCCCCGGCACGGGAAGCCGCCCATGGAGACCGCCGTGCTGACGCGCGCGGCCGACAACCAGGTCGTGGCGTTCCCTTGGGGACGGATCAACTGGCATGTCTCCGGGCCGCTGGGCAATTCGGATTCGATGACGACGGGCATCGTCATGATCGAGCCCGGCGAGGCGAACCCCAGGCACTTCCACCCGAATTGCGACGAGGTGCTGCACGTCCTTCAGGGCCGCATCCGGCATACGATGAACGATGTCACCGTCGAGATGGGCCCAGGCGACACGGTCAGCATCCCGAAGGGTGTGCTGCACAACGCCACCAACATCGGCGAAAGCCCCGCCGTCATGGCGATCAGTTTCTCGTCCCCCTGGCGGGAGATCATCACAGAATGAACATGCATCACGAAGAACCACGCCGGACTCCGGGAGACGACGGCGGAGCACGGTCGGCCGGTGCCGAAGATCCGGCGTGCGGAGCGAGACCGTTCAAACCCGCTCCATGGGCCGCGCTGTGCGTCGTGGCGCTGATGACCGGATGCGCGGGCCTGGGCAAGCCGGAGGCCACCGATGGATCCCGCGCGATGTTCGACGGCAAGAGCTTGAACGGATGGCGCGGCGATCCCGCCCTGTGGTCGGTACAGGAAGGCGCCATCACGGGAACGACCGCCGTCTCCCTGCCGGAGAACACGTTCCTGATCCACGACGGCGAGTTCTCTGATTTCGTCGTCCGGCTGAAGTACCGGTTCTCGACCGAAGCCGGGAACTCGGGTCTGCAATACCGCAGCCGACCCGACCGCGAGCGGCCTTATTCGGTCATCGGGTACCAGGCCAACGTCGTGACGCAGGATGCCGACCGCTCGTTCGCCATGCTGTGGGAGGAACGCGGGCGCGAGTTGCTGGCGCGATGTGGAGAGAAGGTCGTCTTGCGGCACTCCGACGATCCGGCCCTCAAGGGGTTCGAGCGTCGTGTATCAGGCGGTCTGGCGGATTGCGAAGGGATCCGGGCCGCTGTCCGGCCGTATCCGCAGTGGAACGACTACATCATCGTCGCGTACAAGAACCGCCTGGTCCACATCCTGAACGGCCGTGTGACGATCGACGTCACGGACGAGGATCCGGACACACGCGCGATGACGGGCTTCTTTGCATTGCAGATCCACCGCGGACTGGCGATGCGGGTCCAGTTCACCGACCTCCAGTTGCGTCCGCTCACGTCGCAACCACGATGGGAGACGGAGTTCGGCGTGCCGGCTGCAACGCCGGTGCCCTGATCCACGGCGCGCTACCAGCTCCCGGTGTTCGGCATCGAAGCCCAGGGCTCGGCGGGCGGCAACGCCCCGCCGTCCTGCAGCAGCTCGATGCTGATGCCGTCCGGCGAGCGCACGAAGGCCATCCGGCCATCGCGCGGCGGCCGCAGGATCGTGACGCCGTGATCGGCGAGACGCTGGCAGGACGCGTAGATGTCGGGCACGGCATACGCGAGATGGCCGAAGTTCCGGCCGCCCGTGTAGGTCTCGGGATCCCAGTTGTGGGTGAGCTCGATCTGCGCCGAGTGGTCGCCCGGCGCCGCGAGGAACACCAGCGAGAACCGTCCCTGCGGATAGTCCTTGCGCGACAGCAGCTCGAGGCCCAGCGCGTCGCGGTAGAAGCGCAGCGACGCCTCGATGTCGGTGACGCGCACCATCGTGTGCAGGTACTTCACGGACCGCTCCTTCAGAACATCTCGGACGGGCCGGGCGCCTGCGCCTCGACCGGCTTGTGCCGCGCGACGATGAAGTCGCCGGTGATCATCGCATCGTAGGACTGCCCCGGCCCCACCATCGGATAGACGCCGGCGTCCGGGTCGATGATGACCTCGAGGAAGGCGGGCCCACGGAACTCGATGAACTCGCGCACCACGCGCGTGATGTCCTCTTTGCGGTCGAGACGCGCCGCCCACGGGAAGCCGTCGGCCTGCGCGGCCTTCACGAAGTCCTTCTTGTGCAGCGACTTGTCGCTCGCCGACATGCGGCCCTTGAAGAACAGCTTCTGCCACTGCTTGACCATGCCGTCGCCGAAGTTGTTGAGCACCACCACCTTGACCGGCAGCTCGTAGGTGGTGACGGTCTCGAGCTCGCCGAAGTTCATGCGGATCGAGGCGTCGCCGTCGATGTCGATGACGAGCGCGCCGGGCTTGGCGAACTGCGCGCCGATGGCGGCCGGCAGCCCGAAGCCCATGGTCCCCATCGACCCCGAGGTGAGCCACAGCCGCGGATGACGGAAATCGAAGTACTGCGCCGCCCACATCTGGTGCTGACCGACGCCGGTGGCGATGATCGCCTCGCCCCGGGTCAGCCGGTTGATCTCCTCGATCACGTGATACGGCTGGATCAGCGGGCTCGCGCGGTCGTAGTCCATCGCGTGCTTGGTGCGCAGCGCATCGAGCTCGGCGTGCCATGTCGCGAAGTCGCCGCGGAACCCGCGCGCACGGCCGAAGGCGGTGAGCGCATCGAACGCGCCCGGCAGCTCGCCGACATGGCTCCAGTCGACGCGCTTGACCTTGTTGATCTCGGCGCGGTCGATGTCGAGGTGCGCGATGCGCTTCGCGCGCGGTGCGAACTTCGAGGGCACGCCGGCGACGCGGTCGTCGAAGCGCGCGCCGACCGCGATCAAGAGGTCGCAGTCCTCGACCGCATAGTTTGCGAACGCCGCGCCGTGCATGCCGAGCATGCGCATCGAGAGCGGATGCGTGGTGTCGAAGGCGCCGATGCCCATCAGGGTGGTGACCACCGGCACGCCGAACGCGGTGGCGAACTCCGTGAGCTGCGCCGCCGCTCCGCCGTTGATGACACCGCCGCCCACATAGAGCAGCGGCCGACGCGACTCGCCGAGCATCGCGAAGAAGGCCTCCGCCTCGTCGTCCTCGATGCCGGCGTGACGCGCGGCGAACAAGCGCTTGCGGTAGCCCGGGATGGGCAGCAGACCCTCGCCGCGGAACACGCCGCTCCAGTTCTGCACGTCCTTCGGGACGTCGATGACCACCGGTCCCGGGCGGCCCGTGCGCGCGATCTCGAAAGCGGTGCGCACCGTGGCCTCGAGCTTGTCGGGGTCGGTGACGAGGAAGATGTGCTTGGCGACCGAGCCCATGATCGCCGACACCGGCGCCTCCTGGAACGCGTCGGTGCCGATCGCCGCGGTCGGCACCTGACCGCAGATGACGATCATCGGCACCGAGTCCGCCATGGAGTCGCGGACCGGCGTGACGGTGTTGGTCGCGCCGGGGCCCGAAGTGACGAGACAGACGCCGACACGGCCGCTGGCGCGCGCATAGCCCGCCGCCATGAAGCCCGCGCCCTGCTCGTTGGCCGGCACGATCAACGGCATCTGCGGCTCGCTGCGCTCGGTGCGCTGCTGGTTGTAGCGGAACACCGCGTCGTAGGTCGGCAGGATGGCGCCGCCCGAGTAGCCGAAGATGGCGGTGGTGCCCTCGTCGGCCAGCACCTGCACGATCATCTCGGCGCCGGTCATCGTCTGACCGGAGAGCGGATGGGACTTGGCGGAATCAGCGTCGGGCGGAGCCATAGAGCCGTTCAGACTATCAGTTTGCCCGTTCCGTGCAATATGCTGCACGCCTGCCATGCGCCACATCATCGCCATACTGCTGCAGAACGAGGCCGGTGCGCTGACGCGCGTCGCGGGCCTCTTCTCGACCCGCGGCTACAACATCGAATCGCTGTCGGTGGCGGCCACCGACGACCCGACGGTCTCGCGCATCACGCTGGTGACGCGCGGCTCGGACGCCGCCGTCCAGCAGATCATCAACCAGCTCAACAAGCTGATCGATGTGGTGGCGGTCGAGGACATGACCCGCGGCGAGCACTTCGAGCGCGAGCTCGTGCTGCTGAAGCTGAAGGTGCGGCCCGAACAGGCCGACGCGGTGCGCGGCTATGTCGTGCGCGCCGGCGGGCGCGTGATGGACCCCGCGAGCGACGGGTTCATCGTCGAGCTCACCGCGAGCGAGGCCGAGGTCGATGCCTTCGTCACCGACCTCGGCAAGGGTGCGCAGCTGCTTGAGGTGGTGCGCAGCGGTGCGCTCGGCATCAGCCGCCTTTCGCGCCCGGCCCGCGCTGCGCGGGAGTGACGCCTCAGGCGGGGCCGGCGACCAGCGGCGCGACCGCCGCACGGATGACATCGGGCACAGACACGCTCTTGCGCGTGGTCGCGTCCACATAGACGTGCACGAAGCGGCCCAGCGCCGCGGCCCGCTCGCCGCCCTGCGCGAACACGCCCAACCGGTAGGTGATGCTGCGCTCGCCGAGACGCTCGACGGCGAGTCCGACCTCGAGCGTCTGCGGGAACGACAGCGACGAGAAGTAGGTGCAGCCGGTCTCGGCGACCACGCCGATCTGCGGCAGTGCACGGATGTCGACGCCCGACGACTCCATCAGGAAAGCGTTCACGACGGTGTCGAAGTACGAGTAGTACACGACATTGTTGATGTGGCCGTAGGCGTCGTTGTCCATCCAACGCGTGCCGATGGTACGGAACACCGGGAATCCGCTGCGCAGCGGGGGTTGTGGGCGGCTCATCAGGGCATTGTCGGCCCTGTCGCGCCCGCTTGCCAGCGCATCGGAGGTTGCCAGCGACCTGCGCGCGCCTTAGCGTGTGGGCATGAAGACCCGCGCTGCGCTGCTCACCCGCATGGGCGCTCCCGCCCCCTACGCCGACTCGCGACCGCTGGAGGTCGTCGAGGTCGAGCTCGCACCGCCCGGACCCGGCGAGGTGCTGCTGCGCATGCGCGCCGCCGGTCTTTGCCATTCCGATCTGTCCGTCATCGACGGCAACCGGCCGCGGCCGCTGCCGATGGTGCTCGGCCATGAGGGCGCAGGGGTGGTCGAAGAGGTCGGCCCCGGCGTGACGGACCTCGCGGTGGGCGACCATGTCGTGACCACCTTCGTGCCGAGCTGCGGACACTGCGGCCCCTGCTCGGATGCGCGGCCGGCGCTCTGCGAGCCAGGCTTCGCCGCCAACAGCGCGGGGACGCTGCTCGAGGGAAGACGTCGGCTGCGGCACGCCCGCTCGGGCGCCGACCTCAACCATCATCTAGGCGTGTCGGCCTTCGCCGAGCACGCCGTCGTCCGCCGTGAATCCTTGGTGCGCGTCGACCGCGCGCTCGGCTTCGACGAGGCCGCCGTGTTCGGCTGCGCGGTCATCACCGGCGTCGGCGCGGTGCTCAACACCGCCGATCTGCCGCCGGGCCGCAGCGTCGCGGTGATCGGCCTCGGCGGCGTCGGTCTCGCCGCGCTGCTCGGCGCGCGCCTGCGCGACGCGCGGCGCATCGTCGCGGTGGACCTCTCGCCCGCCAAACTCGCGCTGGCCCGTGAACTCGGTGCCACCGACGTGTTCGATGCCGCCGATCCTGCCTGCGCCGAAGCCATCCGCGATGCGACGCAGGGCGGTGTCGAGTACGCGTTCGAGATGGCGGGCGCCGTGAAGGCGATGGAACTCGCGTACCGCATCACGCGCCGCGGCGGCACCACGGTCACCGCGGGGCTGTCGCATCCGCAGGCGATGCTGTCGCTCGCGCATGTCGGCATCGTCGCCGAGGAGCGCACCATCAAGGGCAGCTACCTCGGCAGCTGCGTGCCGTCACGCGACATCCCGCGCTATATAGATTGGTATCAGCAGGGGAAACTGCCGGTCGACCGCCTGCTCTCGGGCACGCTGCCGCTCGAGGACATCAACCTCGGTTTCGACCGTCTGGCGCGCGGCGAGGCGCTGCGGCAGACGCTGCGGCTCTGACCGCGCGCGGACTCCGCTGCCGCTCCGTCAGCGCGCGGCTGCGGCCCGCCGCACCGGCAGCGGCACGCTGCACAGGTCGATCTTGCCGGCCGGCACGAGGTACCACCCGTCACGGCGGTTGCGGCGGGATTCGATCACCGCCGCGAAGGACGCGCTGTCGGTGCGCAGCGCTTCGAGTCCGATCCGATCCGCAACCGGCAAGGCATCGGCGAAGCGCACGCGGCGGATCGTCACGCGCTCCGGCGCCGTCGCGTAGAAGCCCATCGCCTGCGAGCCGCGCGGCAACGCCGCGAGCAGCTCCATGCCCTGCACCACTCGACCAGCCACGGTGATGTTGCGATCGAGCTGGCGCGGCGCGTGGCCGATCACGGCGTAGAGCTCGATGCCGGTGCCGGAATCCGCCGCGTTGTCGCGGCCGACGCCGAGAGCCCCGTAGCAATGCGCCATCCAGATCTTCCCGGCGGCGCGGTCACCCGCGACCGGGAACCCCTCGACGAATCCGGCCTGCGGCGCGAACACATCGCCGTCCGGCAAGGCGGTGAAGGCGAGGTCCGCCGACCACGCCCGCTCGAACTCGGGCGGCGAGGTCTTGGCGATGGGCACGGTCCGCTTGCCGTCGGCGTCGCCCCACTGCACCACGAAGTTGTCCTGCACGCGGTTGATGCTCAGGCCGTCGAAGTAGCCGGTGCGGACGAGC
>Ga0209229_10000123_pt1 | contig 28633 bp, 31 predicted proteins | sample SanBayMetagenome_FD_187466 | JGI IMG/M metagenome (GOLD analysis project Ga0209229, IMG submission 187466) | Freshwater and sediment microbial communities from dead zone in Sandusky Bay, Ohio, USA (SPAdes) (version 2) | ecosystem: Environmental > Aquatic > Freshwater > Lentic > Sediment... | reverse complement strand
GGATGGAGTTAACACATCACCGATCAATTCGCGAAAATCGCTACGGATGTCGGCAGCGAGATCGTCGGAAAAAATCGCGACGCCCCATGCACCCATTGAATTTCCTTTGGAAGGACGAACTTGTTTTTACACGGATAAGCCTAAACCCTGTAGACCGCACCAACGCAGCCTATCAGCAAGGGGCCTTGACCCGAGATTCAATGATATCGGGTACCCGAGAGCCGATCAATCATTGGATGGAGTGATAGGCTGTTTCGGGTTAATCATCCTGTATCGACGGACGACGCGAGCATTCCCGACATCCCTGTTCTGGCAATGAATTCTACTACGACTCGAACTCAACTAGTTCGAATCCTGCACCTCTGCTACAAAACCACATGTTTTCCCTCGGAAAACGAGGGTTCTGAGACGACTCTGGCGACTCACTGGACGACTCACTGACATGTTTTTGGGGGCCAAGGCAGCGCACAAGACGATGAATTCTACAGGGGCAGCACCTGCAGGCATGGACATGCATGGATAGGCAGGAAAGCCAAAGCAATTGGCCCAATATGCGAAAAACCCTGGGAAAACCAGAGTTTTGCAGCGGAGAGGACAGGAACCGAACTTTTGGGTGTTTTCCCAATGTTTTTGAAGAGTTCGAAAGGTACCCAAGCAGATGATTCGACATATAGGATAGATTCCAATCGGGGAAAAACCAACTGCGACTTGACTCCCGCAATAACCGATGAGACTATTGGTGAAGTGCTTCCGGTCACAAAGTTGAAAAATCGAGATTCTAAACGATGTCCAAAACGATCCATGCAGTCTTCGAAAACGGAATCTTCCGACCGGTGGACCCCGTCGATCTTCCAGACAAGGTCGAAGTCGAGTTTGAGCCAAGGGTTTTGGAGAAGAACAATCGTTGGCCTGATTGCTATTTTGAAGCCACTGCCGGGGCGTTTGAGAAAGAGCCGTTCGATCGACCAGACCAAGGTGTATTACCGAATCGAGAAAAATGGTAACGCAATATTTGCTCGATACGAACGCTTGGATCCACTATTTGAAGGATCCTAAATCGAGCATTCGAGGTAGGCTGGCCACGATTTCGCCGCGACAAGTCGTAACCTGCTCGGTGGTTTTATCGGAGTTGCTTCACGGTGCGGAAAAATACGGAAACCGAATCCAGCGTATTGATATTATCAAGTCTCTGCTCGCTCCATTTTCTTGTTTGCCGTTTGACGAGGTCGACGCCAATGTTTACGCGTCCATTCGACACGATCTGGAGTTAAAAGGTCAAGTGATCGGACCGTATGATCTTCAGATCGCCGCGATCTGTCTTCGACACGGCTTTGTGCTTGTAACAAACAATGACTCGGAATTCTCAAGAGTCTCCGGTTTGATGGTCGAGGATTGGTCTTAAATTGAAGTCGAGCACCATGGAGGACGTGCAATTCGTGGCTGTCCGATCTTTCCGGAGCTGCGTCCGATCCTCGACGAAGCCTTCGAGATCTTCGGCGACAAGAGCGAATACGTGGTCGCAGCTCCCCAGTAACGCGCCGCTGCTAACACGGCGATGGGTTGGAAGAAGGCCAACCTACTAACTGAATTGAGAATTGAGAATTGAGAATTGAAATCCATGCGGGTGGGCGTGTTCTTAATAATTCTCCATTCTCAATTTTCCATTCTCAATCCCTAGGTCACCGAGGAGGATTTTGCCAAAGCGGCTGGTGCGAAGGAGGACTTGACGGTCAGGTGAGAGATTTTGTGGAAAGTGACCGAAAATCGGCGACTTCAGCATTGCGGAAAGTCAATAACCGACCGATGCTTCCGAATAGAACCAATAAAATAACACTGCGATAATTGAACCGTATGCTGCCTGTTTGTCGCTTGGTTTGGAGGTTGAATCCGTGGACAAGGAATTAAAAGGCGAGTCCAAGAGTGCCAGTTGGGGGCTATGGGCTGGCTTGCTTGTAGGCGGCCTGATCGGCGCGTTCCTTGCAGTTTGGATAAAGCAGAACTTGAATCAGCTTGCCGAATCGGGGCTGGCAAGAAACCAATTGGTCGAGCGACTCTCAAAGGCTAACGAAATTCTGACGGCATGGGACGTCTTAGCGATTCCCGTTTTGATACTGATCGTCCTGGGCACACACGAAATTGGACATGTTTTGAGCGGTCTTTCGCAGGGGATGCGGTTCCTGATGTTGATCGTCGGACCGTTTGGTTGGTACACCTCCGCGTCTGGTGTACGGTTTGAGTGGAATACCAACCTAGCGCTCATGGGAGGCCTTGCCGCGAGTCTACCAACCAAAGAGGGAGCTTCGCTCCGTCAACAGTTACTGGTGCTGATCGCTGGGGGCCCTGCCGCCAGCCTGTTGCTTGCGATTGTCGCCATCGTCATCGCATCGGTATCGGATCCCCGTTTTGCAGCGTATTGCATCTTCGTTGCCGCCACTTCGCTAGGAGTCTTTCTCGTCACGCTCATACCGGTGCGGGTGGGTGGCTTTCTGAGCGATGGATTGCAGTTCATTGATGTGCTCAAGGGAGGCAGCGCGGCCATTGACCGAGGCACGCTCTTGCACATCTTCGCGCAAAGTCTAGGTGGCATTCGACCTCGTGATTGGGATTCGTCTGCGGTCGAGAAGTTGGCCAATCTCGATTGCGACGAACCGCTACTGCGTGCTTGCGGCTTGATGTATCTGCTAGCCCAAGCGATGGATTCCCGGCACGATGCTGACATTGCGAAGTATGGGAGGTGGCTGGAGGATAGTGTCGATGCGTATCCATCGGGCTTTAAGCAATCTGTCCATGTTGAGCTTGCTATCTGCGCGTGGCTTGCTGGTGACTTGGACGCGATTAAACGGCATCTAAAGGCGAGTCAAGGCGGGATCGTCGAGAAATCCCGCAGGCTTTTGGCGCAAGCGGCTCTTGCAAAACTCGAGGGACGCGAGGAGGACTGCGAGCGAGATCGATTACTCGCAATTAAGTTGCTACCAAAGGCCTCCGACGCCGGACAGAGTAAACTGACGGAAGATCAGCTTGAGATGTTGCAATCAAGGACATAGTGGGGTACTAGCAAAGTAATCCGATGGTTCGATGTCCTACCGGAAGAATGCCAACCTACGCAGCGAGATGATGCGACTGCTTCGCGGTGCCGCGCCGGCGTCTCGGGTTGGCCACGATTGTTCCACTCGATGCGGGCTAGCAGGCAAACAGAACTCCAGCGTGAGTTCCCACTGCACGTGGTCTGCTCGTGGCTTGGCAACTCACCACGGATTGCCTAGCAGAGCTACCTGCTGGTCACAGAGGATGATTTTGCTAGGGCGGCAGGGGCGAAGAAGGTGATGAGCGATGCCTGATGGAAAGTCGGTCGATCGCCAGCAGAATCGAGCGGGCGTCAAGTTATCGAGCAACACGCTGGACTCTTGGTGGTAAATGGTTGACCGCCATGCTTTTATCGTAAAATTCAAGAAACTAGCATTTTTCGGATATTTGTGCGAAAAAAAGGCAGGACGCGCCTAGTCGGCAATGGGAACTAGCCTCAGCATGAGAACTTTCCGGCAATATACTATAAGTCTGTTTCAGGAATTCGAATCAAAATTGGCTCACTTTGGAGTTCTCGTTCTATGCGCGTGTTCGTGACAGTCTCGCTCGTCATTGCCATTTTTGGCATGGCATTGTTTCCGCAAGCGTCTAATGCTCAAAATCCAAAACAAGTTACCAACAGCATCGGCATGAAGCTGGTGCTGATTCCAAAGGGATCATTCCAGATGGGATCGCCACCCGAAGAGAAAGACTCTGATGATGACGAGAAACAACATTTGGTAACGATCACTCACGATTACTATCTTGGTGTTTTTGAGGTCACTCAGGCTCAATACAAAAAGGTCATGGGAAAGAACCCAAGTTATTTTCAGGGTGATAATGTCGCTGTGCGAATCCCTGCTAAGAAACACCCGGAAACGGGGCGTACGATTGAAGAAGAGAAGATCATTCCTGTTAACACGGATAACCACCCGGTTGAGTTTGTTAGCTGGGAAGAAGCGGTGGAGTTTTGCAAACGACTTTCGGACTTGCCTGAAGAGAAGAAAGCAGGTCGCGTCTATCGCTTGCCGACCGAAGCGGAGTGGGAGTATGCATGCCGTGCAGGGACCAAAACCGCTTATAGTTTCGGAGCTGATCGAAGTGCATTGAAAGACTTCGACTGGTTTGGAGACAATAGTGGAGGAAAGATAATAAACTCCGATCGGATATGGGAGAAATCGGGAGAGAATGTAGAAATTTACGTAGAGAGACTCCTGGAGAACGGATGCAAGACGCACCCTGTTGGCACAAAAAAGGCGAATTCTTCGGGACTGTATGACATGCATGGCAATGTTTGTGAATGGTGTTCTGACTGGTACGGTGATTATCCCAAGCAAGCGATTACCGACCCGGTGGGGCCTAAGATGGGCTCGATCCGCGTGTACCGTGGCGGCGGTTGGTGCTACGAGGCCGCGGGTTGTCGGTCGGCGAACCGGGGCAGGCGCGACCCGTCGAGCCGGAACGACGGCCTCGGCTTCCGCGTTGCCCTGAGTTCCTCCGAAATCCCCCAGTCGCCGGAGGGGGGCAAGTAGAGCGGAGCGATCGGTCGTAGGCACACGAGGTCGCGAGTGGGCGGATGCCCCGCGACCGAGCAGTGCCGAAGACCGTTCTTGGTTTTAAGCTTCGGGGTGCAGGGGGCCTGCCCCCTGCACGATTTTTTTCAAGAAAAGAGCGACCGAGTGCCGTTTCGAGTTTTTGTGATCCCACTTCTTTATGCTGATGCAGCAACCGAGGAGCTGAATTCCTTCCTCGCAAGCCACCGCATCGTCCAAATCGAGCGGCGTTGGATGGATCAAGGTAACCAATCGTCTTTGGTATTTTGTGTTGAGTACGTGCTCACCTCGCCAACAACTGATCGAAATCCAAAATCTCAACTCAGCCGTAATCGCATCGATTACAAAACAATCCTAAGTGCCGATGAATTCACGATCTTTTCACTGCTCCGGGAATTGCGCAAGGAGTTAAGTCAACAGGAAGGGGTGCCGGTGTTTGCACTTTTTAACAATGAGCAACTTGCGCTAATGGTACAGCGGCGATGTTCATCCAAGGCCGATTTACTCGGTATCGAAGGGATCGGCGAAGCCAAAGTGGAAAAGTACTCTGAGAAATTGCTCGCAACGCTAGCAAAGTTCGCATCACCCGAACCTAACTCCGATTTGCCATGAAGCGAGTTGGCGGTTTGTACGAGAGGATACTAGATCGTGAAAATTTCCTCGTCGCGTTTCATCGCGCGGCACGGGGAAAGCGACACCGAGCTGAAGTTCGAGATTTTCAGAAGGATCTACCTGACTGGCTCCCATCAATAGCGCTGCGGCTTTACACAGGCAATTTTCAGTTTGGCCGGTTTCACCAGTTTGTAATTCGAGACCCGAAGGAACGTATTATCACGGCTCCTTGTTTCGAGGAGCGGGTCGTGCATCATGCGATCATGAATGTTTGCGAACCGGTTTTGGATCGCTGGTTGATCGACGATACTTTTGCCTGCCGTGTCGGCCGCGGTCGGGTGGCTGCGGTGAAGCGAGCGATGCAATTCTGCCGGAAGCAGCCTTGGTGTCTTAAACTGGACGTTCGCAAATACTTCGATAGCATCAGCCACGACCGATTATTGGACCTATTGACCCAAAGATTTAAAGAGGTCCCGCTTCTGGGCTTGTTTGACCGGATCGTACGATCGTTCAGGGGATCGCGGCAAATGGGATTGCCGATCGGTAGTTTGATGTCTCAGCACTTTGCCAATTTCTACCTGGGCTGTTTCGACAGGTACGTGAAGGAATCGTTGCAAGTACGAGGTTATGTCCGTTATATGGACGACATGCTGATATGGGGCGACGATCGGCAGGACTTGCGGCGTGTCCAGCAGGCGTGTGAGCAATTTGTTTTTCGTGAATTGGGACTTGAGTTCAAACCGTCCCAGGTGCGTCGTATCGAACAAGGAATTAGCTTTCTGGGATGTCGGTTGTTTCCGACACATGTCGAGCTTAATCGGCGTAGCAAGCATCGATGGCAGAAGAGAGTTCGATTTCTGGAACGAGCCTATCGGCTTGGGCTGTTGAGCGAACTGGATTTGCAGAAGCGACTCACATCGCTGACGGCATTTGCCCAAAGTGCAGATGTGTGCAGTTGGAAATTTCGAACGACGGTGTTACAACCAAGTGTGGTGGACGAACCTTAAGGGCTCGAACCGCGTGAACCGTGGCGGCAGTTGGAACAACGAGGCCGCGAATTGTCGGTCGGCGAACCGGAACAGGAACGACCCGTCAAACCGGAACAACAACCTCGGCTTCCGCGTTGCCCTGAATTCCAACGGACAGAAAGCTGGATGGCTTGAGGCGGATGCCCTGGGATTCCGGATGGAACAGTTCGTTTTCCAGTCTGGCTTGGTTTCGACTTGGCTGGCAAAACCTAAACCCGAGACCGCGTGGTGTTAGTAGGTCGGTTGGATGACCGATGCGAAGGCTCCATGCGGTCTTTTTATTGCGGCAAAGGCTGTTGGTTTCGAGTTGCGCAATACTACGATTTGAACTCAACTAGTTCGAATCCTGCACCTCCACTAGAAAACCACATGTTTTCCCTGGAAAAACGAGGGTTCTGAGACGACTCTGGCGACTCACTGAATTGTTTTTGGGGTCCAAGGCAGCGCACAAGACGATGATTTCTGCAGGGGCAGCACCTGCAGGCATGGACATGCATGGATAGGCAGGAAAGCCAAAGCAATTGGCCCAATATGCGAAAAACCCTGGGAAAACCAGAGTTTTGCAGCGGAGAGGACAGGAACCGAACTTTTTGATGTTTTCCCTGTAGTTTTGAGGAGTTCGAAAGGTGGCAAAATCTCAGTGATCCCAAGAACATTGCACCGAACGGGCAATGCCTGCTCTATTACGGAACTGTAGGAGCAGAGACATCACTGGATACGAGCTTGGGCTGCCGGGTTGTGGGTGCCACGGACTGGGGATCGTATTTTCGAGCTGGAAGTGTAATCGTGTTTCGTTCCCTCGACTTAATGTCGGCGACGATCTTCTCAAGATCATTGCCAAACTGTGCAGCCAGTTCGCGTTTGATTCTTAAAATTTCATCATTGATAGGATCGATCGTCATTTTTTAAGCTCCTAGCAGTTCATCCGGCGTACAAATCGAAGGTGGGTTATAACCGCAATCTCGACAGATTTGCTCAATCGATGCACGCGTTTCGGCGTTTGCGATATGTCGAAAGTTCCATGTCACCAGGAATTGTATCCCGTGGACTGCGGCAAGGGAAATGTGAAGTGCATCTCGAGGCTCGGATCTTGGGATTCCGTGACGGAGTATCAGTTCGGTCGCCAAGCTTTCTGCGTCCGAGGTTAGTGCCAGAACCTCCATGTCGGCAAGCAACTCAAGCCTTTCGGTTGCAGCCGTTGAGTCTCCTGCAGAGCATTCATCGATCACAACCTGAGAGATGACGATTCGGTATTTGTCTCGACACGCCCACCAGCGACAAGAAGAAAGTTGGCGAGCGGCAACGATGATGTCGGACTGCTGTCGGGCAGCGATATGTCCAACCACAGTAGTTTCGAAATACACCGATGGCTTATTCATGTCGATGGTTTTTCCAAAAGGCTACAAACTCAAAACAGATCCTAGCGAAACGAGACTCCTCGGCGAGCTGTATGTTTTTCGCATTCTACCAAAACATCGTCCGAAGAGCCCTTGCGAATGAGCGGAATAAATGAAAGTCAATTCATCGAAAGAAAAGCGAGCGGATCGGCTTTTTCCCCCGCGAAGTAGTCGACAAGCTGATGAAGAAGGCCAATCCAGTTTGGCAAGTGATCCTGTGCCTGAGTCGCTACGGTGGGCTGCGGACACCTTCGGAAACGCTATCGCTTCGCTGGGATGACATCGATTGGGAGATGAACCGAATGAGTATCCCAGAGCCGAAGGTAGAACACCATGCAGGTCGTGGGATTCGTAGTTGCCCGATCTTTCCCGAGCTGCGACCGATTCTTGATGACGCCTTCGAGATCTTCGGGGACAAGAGCGAATACGTGGTCGCCGCTCCGCAGTATCGAGCGGCAGCCAACACGGCGATGGGTTGGAAGAACGCCAACCTACGAAGTGAATTGAGAATTGAGAATTGAAATCCATGCGGGTGGGCGTGTTCTTAATAATTCTCCATTCTCAATTTTCCATTCTCAATGCCTAGGTCACCGAGGATGACTTTGCAAAGGCGGCTGGCGCGAAGAAGGTGATGGTGGAGGGGTGAGTCGCTAGGTGTTGTGGGGAGAGTGCCCGGCAACGGGCATCCTTACTCGATTTCGCCATTTTGGGTTTGTACGATGAACCGATCCGCAAAATCTGGCACGTTGTGCCGTTCGACGAATTCATCCCATTCGGCTTCGCATTCGGCAAGGTCCCATACCTCTAACACATTGTCGGGGTAGGACAGTGTGGGATATCGCCGATTCGGAAATTCATTTTGCACAAGTCGCCAGAATGCACTGTGAACCTCGCCAGTGTCGGGAAGTTTGTCCATGTCGTATCGCTTATGGAAAAAGTATCCCAGCGTGGCAAGGCGGTTGCAATGCTGCTCCTGTCGCTCGAACTGGTTTCGATCTCCATACCCAACAAGGCCACCCGATGTGACAGTAGGTTCGTCGTAAATGGCCTCATGTAGTCGTTCAAGGAAGTACTTGTGGTACTCGATTTGAAGCGGCCTCGAGTTCATAGCCAAAGTCAACATGCCGACCGTGGCCGCAGCGACAATGAAGATAATCCACCGAGATTTCATTGGCACGACCGTGAATAGATGTGATGGCGAACGACCCGCATCACGGGGCGGCGGGAGTTGAGGTTCATTTGTAAATCGGCTGGCCACCGCCGCTCCCGTGCATGCGATGGTTCGCCAACATTTCCGGAGAGCTCGAAAACGCATTGAGCGGCGTCCGACCTCTCCGACACGTACATCAGGATCGCGTCCGACTGCATCGTGTCACCAGTTGCTTGTGCGAGATCTATCAAGCGTGATCCATCAAGGAGCTTCGTATTCGATTGTACCCAATCGTTCAGGAATGGGTGTAGGTTCTGGAATATCGATGTCGCCAAACGATGTGGCCAGTGGCAATTCGAAGTTCAGATAGTGTAAGAAAAAGGCAAATCGGCGTCCGGCGGTTGGGGAGTCAATTTCCCGCTCGTCATAGGCGCATTGCCAATTGTCGCGAGGTATATTTTCATCCGCTTGCGTCACGTCTCCGAAGTCAAACTGGTTGGCATCACCCGTCACCTCAATCTCGATCAAGTGAACTGGCTCGCCTGCTTCGATTTCGTGAACGCCGATAATGGCTACTGTGTCTGACATCATGCACGATCTGTATTGGCGAACTTGCGGTTACACGGACCAGCCTAAACTCTGTAGACCGCACCAACGCAGCCTATCACGCAAGCTGGCCTCGATCCGAAGTTGCATGATATCGGGCACTTGCGAGCCGATCAAGGATTTTATGGAGTGATCGGCTGTTTCGGCCTAATCTCGGGTTGGCCACGATTGTTCCACTCTGTGAAATTTCAAGAGGGGCGTGCCATCCGGCAGACGGAACTCCAACGCGAGTTCCCGTTGCATGTGGTTTGCTCTTGGCTGGGCAACTCATCACGCATCGCCCAGCAGAGCTACTTGCTGGTTACCGAGGATGACTTTGCAAGAGCGGCTGGCGTGGCAAAGGTGATGGTGGAGTGATTAGTGGTCTGGGGAGGGGGCCCGTTGACGGGCATCCTTACCCGATTTATTCGCGTTGTGCTGGTATCGATTGAACAGTAGGGTAGCGATACCAGCGATCTCGTCGCGGGACTCGAGCATGATTGGTGGGAGTTTTGATGATCCTGCTGAGGCACCCCACAACGCACCCGCCATCGCTCCAATTGTGTCCACATCACCGCGACAAGCAATTGTAAATTGAATCATCTTCTCAAATGTTTCATGTTGATGCCGAACGGCAATGTATATCGCAGTGGGACAGGATGTTTGGGCGGAAACTCCATTCCCTAGCCGGGCAGCAACTTCTCTCGCGGCGGGACAAGCATTTGAATCAATCCACGATGATGCTAAAATAAGTCGATCTCGAATTTCCGGTGTCGACGCGGTGGCAATCAGGCGACTAAACAACTCTCGGGGATCAACACGATGAAGAATAAGGCAGGTTGCCATGGCTATCATAGTCGCAGCATCAATGCCTATTGGGTGAGAATGCGTAACGATGGATGATTCTCTGGCGGATTGCAGCAACAGTTCCTCGTCATTCGTGAAAAACAACGCAAGAACTGGTGCCCTCATCGCCGCCCCATTGCCATACGAACCCTCTGGATATACTGCTTTACTGGCGGTTTGCCATTCCGCTCCTCGTCGAATCTGCTTCAGGACCTTTGCGGTTCCAGGGCCATATCCACGACTCCAACGATAGTTAGACGCGAAGCGTGATGCCAAGGCCTTCGTGCAGACACCGCCATCGGTCAGAAGCGAACGTGCTAGATCGAGTGCCATTTGGGTGTCATCGGTCCATCGTATGTGACCATCTTTGGTTTTTCCGATCAGCTTCCATAGAAGCCGTTCGATTGGCCCTCCTTCGTACGGTGCCCCAAGTGCGTCACCTGAAGCTAGTCCAACCATGCAGCCGACAAACTGATCGAGAATGAGCGTCATGGCTTCGAGTAGATCACTTATTTTTAAACTGATCAGCCTAAACCCTGTCGACCGCACCCATGCAGCCTATCCCGCAAGCTAGCCTAGATCCGAAGTTGAATGATATCTGGCACTTGCGAGCGGAGCAATTAATCGATGAGGCGATAGGCTCTTTCGGCCTAAGCATCCTGTATCTAGGGACGACGCGAGCATTCTCGAGATCTCTGTCCCAGCATTGAATACCACTACGATTCGAACTCACCTAGTTCGAATCCTGCACCTCCGCTACAAAACAGCATGTTTTCCCTGGAAAAACAACTAGCGAAATCCCTGGGAAAATCTAAGTTTCGAAACGAGGCGGCGCAAAATCCGACGCGCGCCGCAAAACAGACAGCGCACAGGCTGCGTACGAGCGACGGATCCAGAACTCCAGTGACCGCGTTCGGCACTCGGACTACCAAGGATTGGCTTCACCCGCACGGGCGATGTATATTGGTACTACTAATGTAAAATAACCTGGAGATCGGCACATGAATACGATTCAAGCGGTAGTGAGCAACGGAAAAATCGAGATCACGGTCCCTTCAGAAATTCGGGACGGTGAAACGGTTTCCGTTCTGGTCATCGGACATTCTGCAGCCGAAGTAGCGATGTCAGACGAAGAGGTTGCGCGGACGCTCAAAGCAATGGATGAGTTCAACGCAGCCTTTCCTGTCCAAGAATCTGGTGAAGATCTGAGCCAAGCAGCGCGCACTGCAGGCGATCTGGAGAAGAAGGCGTTCGCTGAAACCGCAGACAAAATCAAGAGGATGTTCGATTGAAGAGAATACTGCTCGATTCGGGAATATTGAGCGACTATTTGAATCGAAGGAGAGGCATCCCAGATAAGCTTCGGGATCATACTTCGAGAGGAATACGTGTAGGAACGTGTGTTCCTGTGCTTGCCGAGATAGTGGCTGGGATTGAATGCAGCCAAAGCCGCGATCGCAATATGAGGGCCCTCACCGCGGCAATGAAAACGATCACGATTGGGCCCTTCGATGAAGTCGCTGCGTTGAAGTATGGGGAGTTGTTCTCTCAGCTCCGAAAGGCAGGACGGCCAATGCAGACCATCGATATCATGGTAGCCTCGATCGCGTTTTGTTTGGGCGACTGCTATGTGGTCACGACCGATTCAGATCTTCTCGAGATCGAAAATCTGAATGTCCAGATTTGGTGATGTGGCTCGATAAGGCAAGAGCATCGGGTGCCTGGTACGAATGGCACTGTATTTCACTACGGCGGCACCGTTGAATTGCGCGATGCAGGACTTCTCGAATCGGCGATTGAGCAACCTAGGGCGACGTTTGGAGGGCAATTCCTGCACGCCTATCCCTTCGAGATGGCTGCGGCGTATCTATTTCATATCGTCAACAACCATCCATTTGTCGACGGGAACAAATGGATCGAATTCGCTCTGCGGTTCATGCACGAAGTGGTCGACAAGCTGATGAAGAAGGCCAATCTGGTCTGTCGAGTGATCTTGGGGCTGAGTCGCTACGGTGGGCTTCGGACACCCTCGGAAACGCTGTCGCTGCGATGGGACGACATCGACTGGGAAATGAACTGGATGAGCATCCCCGAGCCAAAGGTCGAGCATCACGCAGGACATGGCATTCGTAGCTGCCCGATCTTTCCAGAGCTGCGTCCGATCCTCGACGAAGCGTTCGAGATCTTCGGGGACAAGAGCGAATTCGTCGTCGCCGCACCGCAGTACCGAGCGGCAGTCAACACGGCGATGGGTTGGAAGAACGCCAACCTACGAAGTGAATTGAGAATTGAGAATTGAGAATTGAGAATTGAGAATTGAGAATTGAGAATTGAGAATTGAAATCCATGCGGGTGGGCGTGTTCTTAATAATTCTCCATTCTCAATTTTCCATTCTCAATTCCTAGGTCTCCGAGGATGATTTTGCAAGAGCGGCCGGGGCGAAGAGGGTGATGGTGGAGGAACCGGTGGCCAATTCCTAAGTTCGATCGTTTTCAGAGCGGCAATCGCGATCGGCTTGAAAAATGGGAAAAAACGCCCCGACTCGTACAACTCCTGAACCGCTTTTTCCATGTTTGGGATCGTCACCTCCGGTACGACAATCAACCCGGGAGGAGCAAAGCATGGATCGTGCATGGTTGGTAAGTCAAAACTGCATATCTGCGCGAAGTAAACGGAGAAGTGCTCGCCGTTTGGTAATTCCACAATTGCGTAAGGCCAATAACCTTTGTCCGTGTAAAGCGCATCGAATTCGACCGGGAAATGCAGGATCGCTTTGTTTGAACTCATGGAGGATGTCCTACCTTTCGGAACAGAATTCACGGAGACATTGGAATAATGTTGCAATTGCATGCTGCTCAGACTCTGGGGCTTCCAAATTTCGCCATGGCGTTTTGGACTCAGGAAATGCGATGTACAACACCAGGACGGGCCAACCCATGTTGTGTCCATGTGTTGCACGCAAGCGAAGCCATTCGCTGAAGCCTTTTAGAAACTCGAATCCTGTTCCCAAATCGAATCCTTGGATACAGGAAGCGACGGAATCATACGTAACTTTTCGTAAAAACATACCAGGTCGAGATTGAAGATCCGAAAGTACCTCTGGAAACGACATCTTTGCCACTGGTGGTAACCGTTGGTTATCGATTCGTTCTCTTGCCCAGGTTGCCAATTCACCGTTACGCAGGTCCAGTCTCCCCAAAACAACCTCATCGGAACTGGCGGCCAAGATCGCATTTTGATGGGTCGCGCGGTAGTGAGTGTGGTCGGTATCGTAATCGGCAAGATGATCCTGGTTGGCCTCCGACTGTTTGACCAACTCGGATGCCAGTTTCCTCAGACCACCCGGAGTCCCGTAAATGCAAATCTTGTTTCGTCCATCTTCTTCGCGCCTTACAAAGGCAAGTAAAGCGGACTCGTCGTGTTGAGAATTCATCCTTCTTCCTCATTGTTATTCAATAACGGCGTTGATCGGAATGGAGACTCACATGGCCAAAGCTTCTGCAAAGCATCCTTGGCTACCTCGTTGAGTTCGTTTTGTGCTTCAGCAAGAGTCGGACGCACAGTTAACCTAAACAACTCGATACGATACTGCTCGGCAACCGCTGGTGTCATCTCGCTGATCAGTCGAACGATGCACCAATACTTCCATGGATGGTCGTCACCCTCAAGCACTCCCTGAATGAACGGAGCAACAGACTGAGGATTGGTCAGGAGAAATTTCCCAATAGGTCGAGAGATGGGCCAATTGCCATCTTGCAACCACTCGAGTAATTCGCTTAGATACGGAGCCAAAGCTGGATACCCAAGTGCAAGAAGAGCACGAGTATTGATAAGGTCGGATTTATCTAGGGGAAAATATTTGCGTGGATCTGATGCCATAACTGCCAATCGTATCATCGAGATACTGCAGGTTAAAGCTTTCCGCTGAGTCATTGAGCCATTTGTCCTATCTTTGCCGCCAATCCGGTCTGGCAAGTGATCTTGGGGCTGAGTCGCTATGGTGGGCTTCGAACACCCTCTGAAACGTTGTCGCTTCGCTGGGACGACATCGACTGGGAACTGAACCGGATGAGTATCCCGGAGCCAAAGGTCGAGCACCACGAAGGCCGCGGGATTCGCAGTTGTCCGATCTTTCCTGAGCTGCGACCGATCTTGGACGAAGCCTTCGAGATCTTCGGAGACAAGAGTGAATACGTGGTCGCGGCTCCCCAGTACCGAGCGGCAGCCAACACGGCGATGGGTTGGAAGAACGCAAACCTACGCAGCGAGATGACGCGACTCCTGCGCCGCGCCGGCGTCTCGGGTTGGCCACGATTGTTCCACTCGATGCGGGCCAGCCGGCAAACTGAACTCCAACGCGAATTCCCGTTGCATGTGGTTTGCTCTTGGCTTGGCAACTCACCACGGATCGCCCAGCAGAGTTACTTGCTGGTGACCGAGGAAGATTTTGCGAAGGCGGCCGGCGTAGCGAAGGTGATGGTGGAGGGGTGAGAGAATTGCCGGTTTGGGGTGCCCGGCGACGAGCATGCCTTACCCGAGGTTCGTCCGTTTAAGTATTGGTTCTGTCAAAACCTTTGTACGAACCGAGTTAGCAATAAAGCATTCGGCGTGGGCATCGTGGTGCATCTCGACGATTACGGAATCGGCAGGAGTTTCTCCATCCCAATGAATTTCAGGTCGTAATCGAACACGGGATATCACAAGTTTGTTGTGCTCATTGTGGCCCATTTCGCCAACTGCAACGTCACGGTAGAAATTTACGCGAAGGCCTCGTTTAGCTGCAATGGAAAGAAACCAAAGCATATGACAACTGGAAAGTGATGCTACGAATGCCTCTTCTGGATCTACAGCCGATTCAATCGAGAAGGGCAACGGCACGATATGCGGCGACGAAGAAGCCGGAACAACGGCACCTCCATCGAAGCTCCAAGAATGCGCACGCGAGTACTTTCCGTCAATAAATTGTGCGGCCCCGCGTTCCCACACGATTGTTGATTGGATTTCCGTCATCGAGTTGTTACTAGATTGAAGCCAGAACGTTGGCGATCACCCAGTCGCCGCCAAAAAACTATGATTCAAATTAGCAGCCTATCGGCGACTTGGGTGGATCGCCTGTCCGTCCTTGCTTCAGACGGGAACACCATTTGGAGCTGTGAATTCATCGTCAATGATGTCACCCGTGTTTCTCGTTTCCGCGGGCTCGAAGATGAGGACTTCAGTCTCGCTACTGGCAATCGTTCTATGTTCGATACCACGTGGTACCACGAACAACTCACCGTCGCTCAGTGTAATCAATTGATCTCGGAATTCGATAACCATCGTTCCCCGCCAGACCAAAAACATCTCGTCCTCGTTGGCATGCGTATGCCAGGGAAACGTTCCGCAAAACTTCACGAGTTTTACTTCCTGGCCATTCAGCGTTGCGATAACTTTGGGACGCCAATGCTCATGAATCAACGAGAACTTAGTGAGCAATGATATCTTTGGCATATGTAACTTATCTGATGACGAACTTGTTTGTATGTGGATCAGCCTAAACCCTGTATACCGCACCAACGCAGCCTATCACGCAAGCTAGCCTCGATCCGAAGTTGAATGATATCAAGCACTTGCGAGCGGATCAATTAATCGATGAGGCGATAGGCTGTTTCGGGCCAATCATCCTGTATCGAAGGAAGACGCGAGCATTCCCGACATCCCTGTTCTGGCAATGAATTCTACTACGATTCGAACTCACCTAGTTCGAATCCTGCACCTCCACTACAAAACCACATGTTTTCCCTGGAAAAACGAGGGTTTAGAGGCGACTCTGGCGACTCACAGGACGACTCACCAGGGTCCAAGGCAGCGCACAAGACGACGATTTCTACAGGGGCAGCACCTGCAGGCATGGACATGCATGGATAGGCAGGAAAGCTAAAGCAATTGGCCCAATATGCGAAAAACCCTAGAAAAAACCAGGGTTTTTGAGCGGAGAGGACAGGAACCGAACTTTTTGATGCTTTCCCGATGTTTCTGGAGAGTTCGAAAGGCAGTCGCCGTGGAATCGCAGGTATCGGAGCGGAACTTAGATCATCTCAGTCGTCGCTAGAGAATGACGTAAGTCCCTTGACTTCGGGGAACTCAAAAGCAATCATGTACTTACATTGGTCGACCATCGGTATCGATTGTAGCGTGGAGTAGGTGATGATCAAGAATTTGGTGAAACATGGAAACAGCTGGGCGGTTGTCATCGACCGTCCCATTCTGGATTTGCTCAAGATCGCTCCGGAGTCCCAAGTCGAATTGACTACCGATGGCAAGTCCATTCGGATCGCTCCTGTCGATTCCGACGATAAGAAAGCCAAGGTTCGCGCTGCACGAGCCAAAGTGAATTCAAAACACTCCAAGGCATTTAAAAAACTCGCGGAGTAATAGCCCGTGGTGTTTCTTACCCTGGATGACATCCTCGAATCTCATCAAAACCAAATCGAGACCTACGGCGGCAGTCACGGTATACGCGATATCGGACTGCTTGAATCTGCCATCGCTCAACCCGAGACTAGCTTCGGTGGTCAGTACTTACACGCAGACATTTTTCAAATGGCTGCCGCTTATATTTACCATCTAGTGATGAATCATCCGTTCGTTGATGGGAACAAACGTATAGGATTGGAAGCATCACTGATCTTCTTGGAAATCAATGACGAGAACTTAAGCGCCAGCGACGAAGAACTTGTTGATCTTGTGCTGAAGACGACTGCTGGCCAGGTCGGGAAACGGGAAATCGCAGAGTTCTTCCGATCCCATTGCGTGTGATGAAGATGCACTCTCTGCGACCGATCCTCGACGAAGCCTTCGAGGTCTACGGCGACAAGAGCCAGTACGTGGTCGCGGCTCCCCAGTACCGAGCGGCAGCCAATACGGCGATGGGTTGGAAGAATTCGAACCTACGCACCGAAATGACGCGACTGCTGCGACGCGCAGGAGTCTCGGGTTGCCCACGACTATTCCATTACGGAATGCTAGCGAAACAGGCTCGGACCGGCCCTGAAATCCGGTGCCAGGCACCTTCGCAAGCGCGACGGAATGCTAGCGAAACAGGCTCAGGCCGGCCCTGAAATCCGGTGCCAGGCACCTTCGCAAGCGCGACGGAATGCTAGCGAAACAGGCTCGGACCGGCCCTGAATTCGGTGCAAGCCGACAGTGGCCATTGGAACTAAACTCTGGGGCTATGGAGCGTTCCAGTAATTTCAACAGAAAGTTCCCTTCGCTCCGGGCACCATCGGTCTTGGCTCCTGGTTGTTCGGATATCTTACTGTAGGCATCGACTCCACGTTTCGAGGGTTCGGTCGTGTGGTTGAGGCTTTGAGTCGCTGGGGCTTGCCTTCCTGGGACGGGATACCAAGAGAAATACGAATTCGATGGCCGATATGCTCCCACGCGAAGAATACATCGAGCAAGCTTATTTGTTCAGGATTCTCTGGGAGAGGCTCGGTCAGGATCTCACGCTCCAAGACCTTCTGCAGCAATGCCGCTACGAGGTGCTCGCAACGACCAAGCTCCCATTGGCGATCGACTTTCTCAACAGCGAGTTGAAGCATTCGGGGGCGATTTCCCAAGGCATGCGCAGACTGGCGCACTACTTTACTCCCTACCAAGCTTTCCTGGTCGGACAGGCCGAAGAGGATAGCGGACGCTTCGATTTCAGGACGTCGCTCTTGGTCTTGCAAGCCGAGGCGCTCTACAAGAGTTCGGCCCAGTTCGATCGTCAAGGACTGTTCTTCTATCAGTTCGAGTCGCTCTGTCGCCACCGCCTGAAGTACGATTTGGGGCTCAAAGCCATGAGCCTCGATTCGGCTTATAACAACGAATGGCAAGAGTGGTTGATGATCGTCCAAAAACAACTTGGACTCGTCGACCTTGCCGATCTGATCTATGGCCGCAGCGAGGATTTTGTCGAGTATCGAAAGCGGCATTTAGGTCCCGATTCCAAAACCGAATACCCCATCCTATTTGGCGTCCGTGAGGGCAAAATCGCTTATGCCAACCGCCGCAAAGAGCCACTGTTTCTTTTCGCCGCCATGCAAAGGCACCTGAGTTATCCCGACGTGCCGAAGCGGGAGACGATCAACCAAGCCTTGGAAATGATCCCTCAGATGCAGCGTCGAATCGAACGCTTGGAAGCTAGGATGAAGTTCATGGAAGAGGAGCAGCGTCAGGGGATCGATATCACGAAATTCTACGGCAAATCGGTCCCTCCCCTGATCGATCTGGCCGATGGCATGGATTTACCGGAAATCGACTGAACGCGTTTCTAGAACGGATCGGTTCGTGATACAATGGATGAGCCGTTTTTTCCTACTTTGATGGGCAACGTAAGTCGACTTCCTATGAATTCAGCGGATCAGGCGCAAGCCGACCTTGAGCGATTGCAGCGAGCGCGCGAGCAGATCGTCTCCCAACTTTCCAAGACGATCGTCGGCCAGCAAGAGGTCATCGAGCAATTGCTCATCAGCATTTTCGCTCGTGGCCATTGCTTGCTCGAAGGTGTACCGGGTTTGGCCAAGACGCTCATGATCAGCACGTTGGCAAGAACGATGAATTTGTCGTTCAGTCGAATCCAGTTCACACCCGACTTGATGCCTGCGGACATCACCGGTACGGAGATCATCGAAGAGAACAAGACCACCGGAGCCCGAGAGCGTCGGTTCATGGAGGGCCCGCTGTTTGCCAATGTGGTGCTTGCTGACGAAATCAACCGAACCCCTCCGAAGACCCAGGCGGCTTTGCTCGAGGCGATGCAAGAGCGTCAAATCACGGTGGGGCGAACCAGGCACACCCTGCAGGATCCTTTTTTCGTTTTGGCTACGCAAAACCCCATCGAACAAGAGGGAACCTATCCGCTCCCGGAAGCGCAGCAAGACCGATTCATGTTTAAAGTCTGGGTGTCGTATCCGACTTTTGACGACGAGTTCGAGGTAGCCAAGCGGACCACGGGTCGAGGATCTAGCGATATCCAATCGGTCTTGAGCGCTTCGGAGATCCTTTCGCTCCAGGAATTCATCCGAGGCATTGAAGTCTCTGAAAATGTAATCCGATATGCCTTGGCGTTGGTCCGTCAGACTCGCATCGGTCAACCGGGGGTCCCTGACTTTGTCCAGGACCAGTTGGCTTGGGGTGCAGGCCCTCGCGCCGTCCAGTTCTTGATTCTTGGAGCCAAAGCCAAAGCGGCTTTATCGGGCAGGTCCCATGTCGATACTGCCGATGTCCAGTTCTGTGCCAAACCGGTCCTGCGGCATCGCATCGTGGTGAACTTCGCCGCCGAGAGCGATGGCGTGACGAGTGATAAAGTCATCGATCAACTGATTCAAAACACGCCGACTGCTCAAGACCAATTGCTGCAAGATGCCCGATTCCAAAAACTATTTGCATCCTGAAGCAATCCGGCGCATCGGTTCGATGGAACTGAGGGCACGAAATGTGGTCGAGGGGTTTCTCTCGGGCATGCATCGCAGTCCGTACTTTGGTCAGTCCGTCGAGTTTGTCCAGCACCGTCAATACGTCCCGGGCGACGACCTTCGCCACATCGACTGGAAGGTCTGGGGCCGGCAGGACAAGTTGGTCGTCAAGCAGTACGAGGAAGACACCAACCTGCGTTGCACCTTGCTCGTCGACGCCTCGGCTAGCATGTCCTATGGTCGTGGATCGCTCAACAAGTTCGATTACGCTGCGACGATCGCTGCTTGCATGGCTTACTTGAGTCTCCGCCAACAAGACTCGGTCGGATTGACGGTCTTTGACCAAAAGATCCGAACCAAGCTCCCTTGGCGTTCGAGCCGCAACCACCTGCAAGCGATCTACAAGGCGCTCGAACAAGCTCCTGTGTTGGACAAAACCGATCTGACCAAAGTTTTTCGCGAGATCAACGACACCTATCCCAAGCGGAGTTTGATGGTCATCGCTTCGGATTTTCTCGGCAGCGAAAGCGAGACCCTCAAAGGACTCACCGCACTCCGAAGCGCTGGACACGATATTTTGGTATTCCACGTGATGGATGACGACGAATTGGACTTCCCGTTCAACGATCCGACGCGATTCGAAGGGATCGAGTCGATCGACTCGCTGACCTGCAATCCGCGCGCGCTGAGGGACGGCTACATGGAGTCCTTGCAGCGGTTCCTCGACAGGGTCCGCCACGCCTGCGCCAGTGCCCGGATCGATTACCAGCTAGTGCGTACAAGTCGACCGGTCGACGCGGCGTTGTCGGCTTACTTGAGCGCTCGCATGGCGCACATGAGAAAGAGGTGATGCCCATGCAGTTCGCATACTCACCCCTTGCGTGGGGATTCCTACTGGTCCTTGTTCCGCTGTTGATCCATTTGATCAATTTGGTCAGGCACAAGCGGACTCCGTGGGCCGCCATGGAATTTCTGCTTGAGAGCTATCGCAAAAATCGCCGTTGGGTGTGGCTCAAGCAGGCGCTTTTGATCGCCTCTCGCATGCTGGCCATGGCGTTGCTCGTTGGAATGCTTGCTCAGTGGTTGACCGATTCGAAGATGTTCGCATGGATGGGACGAACGAGCGTTCATCACTATGTCATCCTCGATGACAGCGCCTCGATGCACGACAGCGCGAACAACAAATCGGCGTATCAAAACGGACTCGCCGCGATCGCTTCGATCGCCTCGGTATCCAAGCAGGACTCGCAGAACCATTTGCTCACTGTTTTCAGAGCATCCAAAGTGCAGCTTGCTGCCAGCGCTAAGTCCAACGCCGAAATCCGCGCCGATTCGGTCGCTGAATTGCTTGCCCAGACCATCCCAACAGACCCCTCGGGCATCCTGACAAAAATCAACTCCACCCAACCGACGTCGCTCGAAGCGAGCATGCTCGATAGCCTCGATGTGGTCTCGCGACTGATCAAGTCCAGCGAAGACCAAAAGTCGATCGTGTATCTGTTGAGCGATTATCGGTCCAAGGATTGGGGCAATCCGGTCACGATCCGCCAGCGGCTTCAAGCGATCCAAGGCGAATCGGTGGAGATCCAACTGGTCGACTGCGTCGAGGCCCGCCACGAGAACCTTACGATAACGAGCATTGAACCGCGTCAAGAAGTCCTCGCCGCAGGAGTCCCGACGATGGTCAACGTCACGGTTCGAAACCAAGGGACAACGGCGGCCCGCAACGTGAGCGTTCGAGTTACGGCCGTCGACTACAGCAGCGCCGATGCAGACCCGAAGCCTTCGGACCGATTTTCAGGCGTTGTGACCGAACTTCCTCCCCTCCTTTTCGAACGGATCGAGCCGGGTGAATCCACCACGCGCAACGTCCAAGTCGTCTTTCCTAAGAGTGGTTCGCATGTGGTCCAAGCCGAGTTGCCCCCCGATGCGATTGGACCAGACAACCAAGCCAGTTGCGTGCTGGATATCGCCGAAGGGATCCGCGTGCTGCTGATCGATGGGGATGCAGGTGGCAAGCATTCGTATTTCTTCGAGTCGGCGCTCGATCCAGGTGGAAACGCGAGGACCGGTTTGCTGATCCAACGCGAACGGCCCGAATACCTTCGGGACTCGGATTCGGTGGCCTTGGACAATTACGCTTGCATCATCCTTCAGTCGATCCCTGGATTGGATCCGAGAGCCCTCGCCAATCTGCATCGGTATGTTTCGGGTGGCGGTGGGCTTTCGGTTTGGTTTGGCGATGATATCGCAATGAACGATTACTTGCGAAACTATGGGACTTGGGCCAAACCGATCCCTGGTGCAGAAAACACGCTGCCGCTCATGCCCTTTGGGCTCACCGGCCCGATCGAGCTTGGCAAAGAACCGGGGGACTCGACACCCGACGTTTTGGCCGAAGCGCATCCGATCTTCGCTCCGCTGTTGGGCCTTAGCAATTCTCCTTTCCAATTTGTCCGTATCGAGCGCTATGTTGGAATCGATACCAAGACCCCTACGGGTGCCGAGAAGCTATGGAAGCCTGTAGCGAGTTTGAGGAACCGCGATCCGCTGATGGTCGACTATCCGTTGGGGGCAGGGCGGGTGCTCATAGGACTCACCTCCCTGGACCGTCGCTGGAGCAACTGGCCCCAGGATCCCACGTTTGTCGTGGCGGCTTTGAAGATGGTCGGATACTTGGCGAGTTTCAAGCTTCCCGAGACCTCGCGCCCTGCGGGTACCGCCCTACGATGGGACTTCTCGGCTCAAGAAATGCTCCCCGAGACTCGCTTGGTACTCCCGCCGAGCAGTCTTCGAGGTGTCCGACCCGTTGTTCAAATCAACGCGGTCGATATCGGCGAAAATTCGCTGCAAGCGGACTTCGGGGTCGATCCAGACGCGACCTCTGGCGACTCCAATCGGGCCTTGAGCAGCGCGGGAGTCTTCGAGTGGTGGGGGACCTCGATCCAAGGGGAGACGAAGATCAAGAACTCGGCCAGGAACACTCCGGGAGTCGAAGGGGAAACCGAACGCGTCACTCCCACCGACTTGGCTAGAAACCTCTCAGGAGTGAAGTTCAATTACCGAAGCGCCCTGGGAGGGGTCTCCGACGTGAGCTTGGCCGGACTTTCGAATCGGAACATGCTCCTGCTGGGTTTACTCGTCGCATTGCTCTTGGCCGAGCAGTACCTTGCATGGAGCGCCTCGTACCACTTGCCAAAACGTTCGTAGCGTACCCGGACCCAAAGTATGGATCTCACACCGAGTTGGATCGACCGAACGGCAGCCTGGCCCCTGGGCCAGCAGGACGTGCGCGTCTACTACCAATGGATGCGGCTCGAGCAACTCGACCAGTGGCATCACTGGTTCTTTTTGGTGGCGTGTTTGGCGGCCATCGTCAGTTGGGTGGTGTATTGGTACCGCAAGGATTGGCAGGAGCTTCCCAAGACGCTTGGCTATGCATTGCTGATCCTCCGATTGACGGCCCTGCTTGGCATCTTGATCTTTTTCATGGACTTGCAGAAACGGAGCGAACGGCGAGACGTCCGCTCCTCGAAGGTCGCCGTCATGGTCGACACAAGCTTGAGCATGACGATGCCCTTGGAGGAAACCCCGGGACGCGACTCGAGCGGACCGAGCCGTATCGCCGCAGTACAAAAGTACCTCGGCCAATCGGGTTTGCTCGAGCAACTTCAAAAGGAACACGACACGACGGTCTATCGATTTGACCAAGGGACTCGGCCGAGCGTCGTCGCATCGTTCCAGAAACCGGTCGAAGCGAGCTTACGAGGCGGTTCGCTCGAAGCTCGTGAACGATTGCTGGGCTTCCTAAGAGCCACGGCCTGGTTTGGAACGGTTCTGACGACCCTTGGCATCGTCTTGATGGTCGGATCGCTGTTAGGAAGAGCGCTGGGCAGTTCGCAAAAGTATTTGTCGTATTGCATCCTAGCTGGCGTCGTGACGGCCATCAGCGGATTTGTATTCATGGCCACGGCGATTCTCCGAGCCGAAACGATCCCGTGGCAATCCCTCTGGTCCAACGAAGCCTTAGCCTCGATTCAAGCCGAGCAGGTCGATCTTCCGACTGCCAAGGACCAACCGCAGACCCCCGCACAGATCGCTTGGGAAACAGTCCTTGGTGCCACCGGAACCGAATCGCGGATCGGTGATGCATTGCAGTCGGTCTTGGAACAAGAGCAAAGCTCGACACTTGCGGCCGTGTTGCTCCTGACCGACGGGAGAAGCAACGCGGGTGTGGACCCACAGAACGTGGTGTCTCTGGCGGCCCGGCAGGAGGTTAGGATTCATCCTGTGGGTTTGGGGACCGACAAAAATCCAACGAACGTTAAGATCCTCGATATGGAGGCCCCCAAACGGGTCTTCCCTGGCGATCGCTTTCGGATCACAGGGCTCGTCCAAGCCTCCGGGATGCTCGGCACTCAGGTCCCCGTGCAACTGCGCCGCCGCCCTGGGGGGGGCTCGAACGTCGGACCGACGATCGAGGAGGAGCGCACGTTGACCCTCGAAGGGGACGATGCGATCACGAGCCTAGCTTTCGAGGTGACCCCTCGGGAAGTTGGACCTTGGATCTACGAGCTGAAGGTTCTTGCCCCGACAAGCGACTCGAATGCAGCTGACAACCAATTCGAAAGCGAGGTTCGCGTCGTGGAACCCAATTCCACGATCCTGATCCTCGCTGGCGGCCCGACCCGCGAATATCAATTCGTGCGAAATCTTCTGTTTCGCGAACCGACGGTTCAGTCGCACGTCTTCTTGCAGTCGAGTGGACCGGGCGTATCGCAAGAGGCCAAGCAGCTCTTGACGGAGTTCCCCAAGACCCTTGCCGAGATGACCAAGTACGATGCGGTCATCGCCTTCGATGCCGATTGGACCCAACTGACTTCGGAGCAAATCGACGTTTTGGAAACTTGGGTGTCCCAACAGGCCGGTGGCCTGATCGTCGTGGCAGGTCCGGTCTCGACTCCCAAATGGGCCGGCAACAATGGCAACGGCAATCGCAATGCTGTAATCCTGCGAGGCATGGTCCCGGTGATCATGAACACACGAGGCGCCCGCTTGGTCTCGATCGGTCGCTTTGAATCCGAAACCGCTTGGCCTCTTACCGTCGCTTCCAACGCCCTGGCCACCGACTTTCTGCAGGTTGGAACGTCGATCGAGGAGAGCCGTAAAGCTTGGGAACGCTTCCGCGGAGTCTTTAGCTTTTATGGATGCTACGAACCCAAGCCGGCGGCGAGCGTCCTGCTGACCTTCTCGGATCCGACCACCTTCATCAATAGCGCCCCGCCGATCTATCTGGCCTCCCAATTTTATGGCAGCGGTCGGGTTGTCTTCCAAGGAGGCGGAGAATTATGGCGAATGCGCGAAGTCGGTGAGCAGTACTTTGATACCTACTACACCAAATTGGTTCGGTGGGCAGGCCAAGGTCGATTGCTCCGAGACTCTGATCGCGGGATGCTCTTGGTCGATAAAGAGCAAGCGATCGTCGGCGAGCAGGTGATGGTCCGAGCCGTTCTCAAAGACGCCCAGTTCCAACCGTTGATCCAAAACGAGGCGATTGCCAAACTGCTCGAACCCGGTGGTCGATCGACCCAGTTAAGGCTCGCACCGTTGGCCGACCCGACCCAAGCCGGAGTGTACGTTGGGCAATACACGACCAGGAAAACTGGGACTTACGAGGTCCAATTGCCTATCGGATCCTTGGCCGAACAAGTCCTTTTGACGCAACAGACCATCGTGCGAGTGCCAGCCTTGGAAATTCAACGCCCGCAGCGCAACGATCCACTTCTGAGCGAACTTGCCTCAAAGACCGGTGGCAAATACTCGCTCGGGTTGAGCGGCCTCGATACGGTCGTCTCGTCGATCAAACCGCGAGAACAAGTCAATTACTTACCGAATGCCCCGGACAACGAATTTCGTCAACGTCTCAATGCCTTGCTCATGGCCCTGATCGCCGGGGCGCTGAGCCTCGAATGGTTGACCAGACGCCTGAGCCGCTTGGCGTAAGCGTCCCAAGATCCAGTGGCGTTATGCCCACAGGGCGATCCCTAGCTTACTTAACTTTAGCGAAGCGGCGTACTCCTATGATGCACGATCAATCTATGCCGATCCATGCGACTCCCAACCATGAGACTCCCATCCATGCGATGCTCAAGACCTGGCTTATCGGCGCCCTAGGGTTCGTCTGGGTCTGCCTAGGCGTAGTCTCCGAGGCCCGGTGCGATACTCCGGAGCTCGTTCGTGTCATGAGTTTTAATATTCGCTATGGGACGGCCAACGACGGCATCAATCGCTGGGAACTGCGCAAGGAATTCTTGGTCGATACTATCCGAGATTTCGATCCCGATCTGCTCGGTACCCAGGAAACTCTTGCAAGCCAGCGCGACTACCTAGCCGATGCTTTGAAGTCCTATGCCGTTGTGGCCGCCGGTCGTGACGACGGAAAACAAGCCGGTGAAATGGCCGCCTTGTACTATCGCAAGGATCGCTTTGAAGCGATCGACGAAGGGCACTTTTGGCTTAGCGAAACGCCCGAGAAGGTCGGAAGCAAGGGGTGGGACGCTGCGCTGCCTCGGATTGCGACTTGGGTCAAGCTCAAGGACTTGCGCTCGCCAGAGGCCAAGCCCATTCTTTTCGTCAACGCACACCTCGACCACAAGGGGCAAGAGGCTCGGGTTCAAAGCGCGAAGCTGATTCGGGTCAAGCTTCAGGAACTCGGCTCCGAGGCTCGCTGGATCGTCACCGGGGACTTCAACGCCTCTCCGAGCGACGAGCCTTATCGTGCTCTGTTCGATCCTGCTGCCGAGCGCAAGCTGCTCGATACCTTCCGCATAATGCATCCGGTCCAAGGGCCCGACGAAGGCACTTTCTCGTCGTTCCAAGCGAGCCAGACTTCTGGCCCGCGGATCGATTGGGTCGGTTGCTCGGAGGACTTCCAAGTCAGGATCTCGCGTATCGATCGGACGAGTCGTCAAGGGCGCACCGCATCGGATCACTTCGCGATCCTCGCGGTGCTTCGTCCAGCGGATGCGTCTGCCAAAAGCGATCCAGTCCTGCGAGTTTTGAGCTACAACATCCATCATGGCGAAGGGACCGATGGCGTTTTGTCCTTGTCCCGAATCGCGAAAACCATTCGCGACTCGGATGCCGATCTCGTCGCTTTGCAGGAAGTCGATCAAGGATGCCAAAGGAGCCAGGGAATCGAGCAAACCCAGGAACTTGAAAGACTTACCGGCTACTACGCCGCCTTCGGTAAAGCGATCGATTTCGATGGGGGGCAGTATGGCCAAGCGATCCTCAGCCGTTGGCCGATCGGGGAGCTGCAAGTTCACCAACTACCGAATGAAGCTGCACCGGCACCGAAACGCGAGCAGAGAATCGCTTTGGATGTATCGGTTCCGACCGATCTAGGGCCAGTGCGATTCCTGGGAACCCATTTGGATCACTCCAAGGCATCCTTGCGTCAGGAACAAGCCCAGTGGATCGATCGACTCCTGAGCCAAGCTCCAGCGACTTCAACGGTCTTAGCAGGAGATCTCAACGATACCCCTACGAGCGCGACACTCCAAGTCTTCGCGGAGCGATGGCAGATCGATCCGCCAGGAGACACTCAGGAGCTAGCAACCTATCCGAGCGAATCTCCGAAGACTCGGATCGATTATGTCATGACCCATCGAGCCGGTCGGTTGGTGGTCGAGTCGCTCGAGGTTCTGTCCGAGTCGGTCGCTTCAGACCATCGACCGATCGTCGCGACACTTCGTGTCGCCAAGTAATTGGTGTAGCTCGATACAAGGCTCAGTTAGCGAAATAGAACAGATCGTTTTCGCCGCGGATCAAAACACCCGAACCAAACGGGATCGGTGAGCCGATCACAGGTTGCCCGAGATTCGTTTCCGAGAGCACCGTGAATCGATCGCCATCGATCTTGCCTACAAACACCACGCCATCTTCGCGCGGTGCATAGAGTTTGTCTCCTGCGATCAAGGGGGACGAATAAAAATTCGCTCGGCTCTTGGGGAACTCCCCCTTCCAGGCCGTCTTGCCGGTCGCCGGGTCCAACCCTTCGACTTCGCCGTGATCCCGAACCAAAACCACCTTGCCTCGATGCACGGCTGGGCTTGGAACAAACGTACCGACGTCATCGCGTTTCCATGCGTGGCTCGTCGAGGTTGTATCGCCCGTGCCGTTCAAGCGGATCCCGTAGAGACGAGGGATACCTCGATCGTTTCTTCCGTAAGCGATCACGGCGGTGTGGTCGACGACCACAGGGGTGGCGATTGCAGGCCACAACTGGGCTGCGTCGGGGTTAAAGTTCCCGCACGACCAAACGAGTTTTCCGTCGGCTGCATCGTGGATGGTCACATGTTCTGCGCCCCAGACCAAGATCGATTCCTTGCCTTGGTAGTCGATTACCAAGGGGGTTGAGTAACCGTGGTCGCACTCGGTGGGGACTTGGTAGTTTCGAGCTACCTTCCAAGCCACTTCGCCGGTTTGTTTGTCGAAGGCCGCTAGCCACGATTCGCCTTGATGCATCCGAGCCATGATGACATGCTTGCGCGTCAGAACCGGCGAGGTGCCATGATCCCAAAACAGAGTGTCTTTGCCATAGGACTTGACCAAGTTGGTCTTCCACAGGACCGTTCCGTCCAACCCCAGGGCAGCGAAGGTGCCGCTTTTGAAATAGACGAATAGCGATTTTCCATCGGTTACAGGCGAGGCGTTGCAACCCGATCCATTGCGGTGCTTGCCCGCATCTTCTTGTTCAAAAAGGGTCCGCCACTGATGCTTTCCGTCCTGACCGATGCAAAGGACCGAATCGACTCCATTCTCGGGTGCAGTCAGATAGATTTTCCCGCCAAAATGGATTGGAGTCGAGCAGCCTTTGCCGGGTAGGGGTGCAGACCATCGGAGTTGGTCCTTGGTCACTGCATCGGGGAAGTTGGTGTTTGCGACAGCGCCGAC
>Ga0209229_10000122_pt1 | contig 28673 bp, 47 predicted proteins | sample SanBayMetagenome_FD_187466 | JGI IMG/M metagenome (GOLD analysis project Ga0209229, IMG submission 187466) | Freshwater and sediment microbial communities from dead zone in Sandusky Bay, Ohio, USA (SPAdes) (version 2) | ecosystem: Environmental > Aquatic > Freshwater > Lentic > Sediment... | reverse complement strand
CACCTTCCGGGTGGAGATGTTCGGAGACAAGTGCTACATGGAAATCAATGGTACGGCAATGGTTTGGGTGACTGTCACCATGTTTGGCAAGCCAATGGTTTGTCAGTTGCCAGTTATGGATAGCGGAAACAAGCCTATCACCATAGCTGGTACAACTACGACAAACAAATTTGGCAAAGAAATCGTAAGCAAGCTCGACAGCTTCAATGTCAACACAGCCATCATGCGCTGCATGACTAAGGCTATCAGCCTACACGGTCTTGGCCTGTACATCTATGCTGGTGAAGATCTTCCAGAAGGCGCACCATCGCCCACAGAAGAAGAGGACGAGGCTTTCGAGGGGCAACACCTAGCCAACCTGCGCGAAGCTGCTATGGGCGGTATGGATGCCCTTGCTGCGGCTTTTAAGGAACTGCCAACATCTCCGGCCAAGTCTCGGTTCTGGGCAAAGCATCAAGCCAACCTGAAGGCAGCAGCACAAGGTGCCAAGAATGACTGAAAACCAAAACACTGATAGCACCTACGAAGCATGGCTGTCTAAGCACGGAGGCTATGCCAACAGCATGACCATGCGCGACTACTTTGCGGCCAAGGCGATGCAGGCGTATTGCTCTCACTCCATGTCCAGCGATTGGACGCCACATGAGATTGCAGGGGACGCATATCTGATGGCCGACGCTATGCTGAAAGCGAGGGGGCAATGACTGAGCAACGCACGCAGGAGTGGTTCTCCGAGCTGTACTGGTATATAATGATGTAAACCAGTACCGCAAAGGGCTTTTATGTTGACATTTATCTCTGTGCTTGGCGAAAAATCAAAGGACGGTCACATTCAATGGCTTTGCCAATGTTCCTGCGGCCATGTAGGAACTTATCTAGCAACAAGGGTTAAACATAAACGTGTATCTAGTTGCAAAAAATGTGCTCATTCTTTAGTAGCCTTAAAAAATAAGACTCATGGGATGAGAAACACAGACACTTATTCATCCTGGGTTGCAATGAAAGATAGATGCACTAATCCTTCATCTAAAGATTTTGCACGATATGGAGGAAGAGGTATCACTGTTTGCAGTCAATGGATGAATTCTTTTGAACAGTTTTATAAAGACATGGGAGAAAGACCACGTGGAAAATCAATAGATCGAATAAATAACGATCAAGGATATTTTCTAGAAAACTGTCGATGGGCAACTCACTCACAACAGCAACTGAATAAAAAAAATTCATGCTTGTGGCTTGTTAATTGGGTTGTCTATGAATCTCTTGTGAAGGCAGCAGCAGATTTTGGAGTGACAAAACAAACGATCATCAAATGGGTTGATGGCTGGGTTGATAAACGCAGAAACAAAATATGGAGTCCAAAAATTGGATGCAAACGAATACCAAAAAATTGAACAACGAACTACTGCATGGCAAAACGCCAGAAGTGGCAAAGTCACGGCCAGCTCCTTGCACAAAGTCCTAGCGAAAACTAAGACCGGCTATGGGGCTGACCGGGGCAACTACATGACTCAGCTCGTGCTTGAGCGATTGACCAACACAAAAGCCGAGTCCTACACCAATGCTTCCATGCAATGGGGCATCGAGCAAGAGCCAGCCGCCAGAGCCGCATACGAGGCCCACAGAGGCGTTTTGGTGACCGAGGTGGGGTTTATCCCTCACCCGACCATAGAAATGGCTGGAGCGTCCCCTGATGGCCTTGTAGAGGACGGCATAGTTGAGATCAAGTGCCCGGACAGTAAGACCGCTCTGGAGGCATGGCTATCCAAGAATCCGGTTGAGTCCAAGTACTTCGCCCAGATGCAGTGGCAGATGGCCTGTGCCAAAAGACCGTGGTGCGACTATGTGATCTATGACCCACGGATGCCTGTTAAGGCTCAGTTGCTTGTCGTTAGGGTAAACCGCGATGACAAGTGGCTAGAAGAAGCAGAAACTGAGGTCAGGAAGTTCCTGGCAGAGGTTGATGAGAAGGTGACAGCATTGAAACTTAAACTTGGAGAATAACGTGAGCAAAGTACTGAAAGAAATCAACACCACCGTCGGCGAGTACAAGAACGCTGCTGGCGAGACTAAGAAGCGCTATCTTCGTATCGGCTCGATCATCGAAACAAAGAGCGGGCCCATGCTCAAGATCGACTCTATCCCGCTCAAAGAAGGCGGATGGGACGGCTGGGCATACATCAATGACCCAAAGAAGGCTGACGAGGCTCCAAAGCCTAAGAAAAGCTCTGGGTTCGATGACATCGACTCGGATACCCCGTTCTAACATGAACTACGCAAACATTGAAAAGAGTGACCGCCTGCAACGGGTCGCTGATGTGCTGGCCTACGGTGGGGAGTACTCCACCCTAGACATCATCAAGCAAGCCAATGTCTGCGCGGTCAATTCAATCATCTCAGAGTTGCGCCACAACGGGTTCAACATTTCCTGCCAAAGGCGGGGTTCAAATTGGTACTACAAACTGGAGAAATCATCATGAGAAGTCAAGTGCGAGTAAAAGGCGGCATGGAAAACATCTTCGTGTCCTCTCTGAACAACCAGATCCTGCTCTCGATCTATGCTGGTAACGGCTCTATGGGAGCGCTTCTGACCAAAGAAGAAGCAAAGCAGGTCATCGAAGCACTCAAGGAAATCGAGTCCAGTCTGAAAGAGGTGGCAGCATGAAAAAGATCCTGGCCGCAATCTCTATCGCTTTGGTGACGACTGGAGCCTGGGCATCCTGCTCTACCCATACGATCATCTCTGGTGGAAGGATGGTCACATGTACGACCTGCTGTTATTTCGGTAACTGCACGACCAACTGCTTCTGATCTAAAGGCCGAAAGCTATCAACTGTTTAGCAAGTAGGCCACCTCTCATGAACCCATTCGATAAGAACTACAAAGCGCAACTGTCTTTCAGAGATCTAGACAAGTCCAGGAAGCTGTCTTATCAGTCCACCAGGATCGTCAATGAGAAGCGTAAGACAGGAGCAGAACCATTCCCATCTTTGGCCCAGAGAGCCGGTTCTCATGAAGGAACAAATCCTTCCGACATGGCTATCGATATGCCCAAGATGAAACGCTGTAGAGAATAAACATGGCATGGCGACTCATAGGCTTCGTATCTGATGCTGGCTACTTTGTTCAGCATCTAGTGCCAGTGGATGATCTCTACGAACATGTGCTTCTGCCAAGTTGCTGGTGCAAGCCAACAAGCAACGATGAAGACTTCACTGCTGTACATAACAGCGCAGACCAGCGTGAGCAGTTCGAGCGCGGATAACGAAAACCATCATGAACTCAAAACATAAACGCATCACCGTACCTATCACTCCAGACATTGAGTTGGTCAAGAAACGCATTCGCACTGACACTGGCATTGACATGACCTATGTCCAGATCCTGAACTTTCTTGTCCACTACTACACGCAACGGGTCAACGAGCCACGAAGCAAATGGGCGTCACTATCATGACTAATGACCAGTTGATGACACAAGAGGAGCTGGCCTACCGATGGAAGATCAGCGAGGCCACGCTAGAGCGGGATAGGTCAACCAAACGTGGAGTTCGATATCTCAAGATCGGTGGTCTTATACGCTACCGTTTGAAAGATGTTCTCGAATACGAGGACTCCTGTGTCCACGAAACGAAGGTGCCGCATGACTGACCGAGAACTGATCCAGCAGGCGCTGGAGGCGCTGGAGCGTTGCGTTGCAACTTGCTTCGACCAATACGCGCACGAACAAGTGATGAGTAGACCCGAGCATTTTGTAAACCAGAACATCACCGCCCTGCGCGAGAGGCTGGCGCAGCCAGAGCAGGAGCCTGTATTAGAAACCGTCTACAAAACCATCATCCGATGGGACGAAGGTGGCGGCAAGCGAAGCCGCAGGGAGTTGGCAAGGCGCATTGTTGCCCTCTACACCGCCCCACCACAGCGCAAGCCGCTGACAGTAGAAGAGATAAAAAAGTTGATCCACCCAATCGTGATGGCAGACTTATCTGATGAGATGACAGATTTTGAAATCGTCCGAGTTATCGAAGCCGCCCACGGCATAAAGGGGGAAGCATGATTGACCGCGAACTGATGCAAGAGGCATGGGAAACCTTGAACCTAGTGCTGGCCCCATTCCCAGTGGACGACCAACGGTGTCTGCGCGTGGCTAGGATGCTGGAGAAGAGGCTGAAGCAGTTAGAAGTGCAATCAACGCACAGCGATGACTGCTGGCGCTGGCATCACGAATGCGCGATTGCAAAGATCGAAAGGCTGGCGCAGCCAGAGCAGGAGCCAAAGCCAGAACCGGCGCTTTCTAAAAAGCATCTGCGAATCGGCGACTTGTGGAGGAAGCATGACGGAAAATGAAATCATCGCTTTATGGAGACAACACAAAGAAGTAATGGGGTTTGCCAAGACGCTTATCAATGAAGAGAGGGAGGCGTGTGCAAAGCTCTGCGAGGAATTAGACGCACAGAATTGGTCAGACTTTGGTGAATATAAAACTGGTTATGCAGATGCCATCAGAGCAAGGGGGAACACATGATTGATTTAATCTCTACACATCCAGCAGCAGATCAGCAAACAATCTCTTGCGCTCGACTACTGGCCGCTGTCATCGCACAAGCAATCGATGACGCATCAAACAAGCACGCATCATCAATAGATCAACTCGCTGCAATCGACTGGCTGTTCGACACAACATCTTCTTTCACCCAGTACGCAACACTGATTGGAGTAGATGCAGCAGCAATACGCACAGCACTACTGGCCCCGCCGCCACAAGTAGAAACTATGCACAGCAAGTTCGACTCAAGTCGTAGACGATACCTGCGTATTTCACACACCAAGTGGCTAGCCCGCAAAGAGGCAGCACGCAAAGCACTTATGGGGTTGTCATGAACCAAGACGAGATCATTAACATAGCGCGAGAGATCTGGGAAACACAAGATTGGACAGAGATGCAGCTAGCTAGGTTGCACAGGTTCGCAACCCTGGTAGCAAAGGAAAGGCAAAAGGAGTGCGCCGATCTGGTTGACGAAAATGCTATGCACTGCGACAACCCAATCCATCGCAGTCTGCTTCAAGCAAACGCAAAGGCCATCAGAGAGATCGGTGACGAGTCAATGCCACTGTTCGACGACTGGGGCTGTCCACCATGCAATCAAAAGTGCGAACAGGGCCGTCAATGCCCGTGGAGGAAACATGTTCATCACGCCGCGTAAAGACACAGCGCTGCTCAAAGGAAGGCTACTGCTGATCTCAATAGCAGTGCTACTCTTGTTTATTCTTGTGGGGATTTTATGAAAAACATCTTAGACCCAAAATTCAAGTACATTCCGTCTGCAGCAACAGACGTACAAAGAACATGGAGAAAATTCGGATGGAGACCACCCGGTGAAGTGCCCAACTTGCGGAACATGGACGACAGTCGAGAGAACAACCCAAAGAAACGGGTCAGTCTACAGACACAGGAAATGCGGTAATGACCATAGCTTCCACACAGAAGAACACACAGTCTCAAAACCAACACACGGAGGCGCAAGATTTCGCAAGCTGGCAGACGGATCAACTGATCCAGTTCGCAAAAGACTCGCTTAACAAGATCCAAGAGCTAGAAGATCAGATTGCCTACATGAGGAACGATCTGCGAGCAGCCCTACAAGCCTACAGATCAGTCGTCAGAGAGAAAGAGAGCCTTCTCGGCCTTCCTGCGTCTGACAAGCCCAGGTAGCTCCTTGCCGCCACCCTTAGTCCAAACCATGAAAGCCTCCGCAGCGCCTTCCCAGTCGCCACGGTTGGCCTTCATACGGATGGTAGATCGCTGGAGATTCCCTAGCCCGAAATTAAAGGAAATACTGACGAGAGCGTCAAAGCTGCCTTGACGACCAACAACGCCGGGAACAAGTCGAAGAACACCGCGTTCAAAAGACGCGACATCAGCTTCGAATAGTTCCTCGATCTCCTTCTTACTCCAGACACGACTGTCCTCCGGCTTCAATGGCATCTCTTTGCGGATCATTGCTATGTCGGCAGTGGTCTTGCCTTCTGGCCTCATCATTGGAAGCCTGATCTGCTCTTGGTACAGGACATGGCCGTAGCCAATAGTCCAGATGTGCGCCGGGCAAAGGTAAGGCTTGTTTCTGCACCCCTCAAACTGGTGCATCAGATCAATACCTGCCTTGCTCAGTTTCACTTCTTGCTCCAAGTCCTAGTCCCAAACCAAAATCCTAGGATACCACCCAACATCGCCATCTCGTCACTGCTGAAAATCAACTCAGAGTACTTCACGATGTCGTCAATGCTGCTGATCATGCTGGGGTTCTTGTACAGGTAGTAGCACAAGAATGCATTGATCGCCAACAGCTCCAACACGAAGATGTAGGTCACAGTTGGCCGCACAGTACCGACATAGTTGGCAACCCACTGACTAGCCTTCTCAAGCACCTTCTCATCGTGTTTAAGAGCAGCCTCGGTCATCTGCGCCTCAGTCTGCATCATCACTTGGTCTGTGCGGATCTCCTCAATACGCTGTTGGGCAGCGTAGCCCTGAGCAGCCATCGCAAGCTCACGCTCGTTTTGCATACGAGCCAGAGCCAATTCGTGCTTCTGGTCAGACTTGTTCTGGAAGAACTCAAGGAGCTTAGGAAGGCCGCTGATTAGCAGACCGCCAAGGGTAGAGAAAAGAGATAGCATGGGTTACTCCTCGTAGACGTAGAACGGCTCTGTGTTGGTTTCAATGATCTGGCTTGGACTCTGTGCAACCGTTCCGCCAATGTATCCAGTACGCAGAACATTCAATCCAATCATCTTTGATGCGTTGAGAAGATCTCGGCCTTGGATCTCTTTCTTCCAATCAATCTCTTTGCCATCTTTGGTAACCAGTTTCATCGAGGCATTCCTGATGGCATCGACACCACTAGGATCCATGAAAAGCCTCTTCTGAGCTTCCCTGGTTGCATCATCAATGTTGGCTTGACCAATCAGCCCCATAATGCGGTAGCCCTTCTGCAAGACGCTGTAGATGCCATTGACAAGAACATTGCTCACTTCTTGCGGCTTTGCTCCACCCAAGAAACGCTGCAATGATGTCTGCTCTGCCATCGCCGCCTTGTTTACAGGCAACTTGTCTACATTGATCTTGCGAGACAGTTTCGCAACATCTGCCATAGCAGTAATAGACTCGATTTCTTTTGGTGTGTAAATGCTGTTAAAGGCAGATCGGTTTTTCCTCAGATAAGCAAACGGATCTCCAGAGTCAAGCATCTGAGATACCAACTGGCTACGCAATGCCATCTTGACGTTTGTTTGTTCTGGGCCGGGCAACCTGCCAACATCTGACATGAGTTTGCTGGTGTAGCCCTTGCCCTCAGCACCAGTCATCCTAGCCGCTATGCGCTCAACTCCTCCAGAGTCGTAGTCTCTAAGGAAACTCGTTCCAATGCGAATGCGTTCAGCAGACACGGCATCATCAAGAGCGATCTTGTCGGCAGCAAGAGCCTGAGCACGAGTAGAACTGTCTTGCAGACGACCCCTAAGACCTGGAGTCATAGCCAAGATGTCGCTATAACCACCGTTGTTGCTGTCCCGAGTAAGCAGCTTGTCTAACTTGTTGTAGTCAATCAAGCCGTTGGTCAACGACTGATGGTACAGCCTAGACATGATTGACTTCTCAGCCAATGGCAAACCTTCATCACCAGCAACACGCAGAAACTGAGACAAGGCAGTAGGAGAGGATGCAATCTGAGGAGCGATCTTCTCGGCATACTCTTGAGAGTTGATGCGCTGGACGGCATCAGCATCTTTGAATGGGATGCCAACTTTGGTGTAGTACTCTGTGTCGAGTTGCTTGATGGCGTCGCCAAAGGTTACGTTATCACCTCTGAGGTTGACAGTGACGCCACCACTTGCACTCTCTACCTTGTTCAATGCCTCGTCAACCCGCTGCTGAAGCAAAGACAACTTCTCCTTAATAGCCGGGTCACGAACATTGCGAATGTCTGCCGCAACACGACGCTTCAAAGAGTCAAGGCTAGTGATATCAAGACCCACTGTCAAGTCAGGCGCTGTAGTGGCAGGAAGCATTTCACCAGTAGGAGCAGGAGCGCGTGAGGCACGAAGCTCTTTGAACTTCTGAGATTGCTGGTTTACAAGTTTGAGAAGATCAGACTGACGGCCCCACGGATCGCGTCTAAACAGGTCAAAAGCCGTGTTCAACAGATCTTGTGTATCCTGAGCAGGCAAGATCGCTCCCTGATCTGATGCCTGTTGCTTAACAGAGTTGTAGTCAGGAGATAGAGCGTCCCTAGCAGCCCTCTCTCGTGCAAGAACCAGATTTTGAATTGAGCCACCAAGTTGAGCAGGAGCAGTCGTGCCCATCAAGTTCAAGTTGGCCGTCATATCGCTCAACTGATTGTTGATTGCATTGACCCGCTTGTTAAAGTCAACCTGTACGTCTTCAAGAGCCTTGATCTGTGATGGAAACTGCATTGGCCCGCTGGGGAACATAGACTGCGACTGAGCAGTAACAGCCTTCTGTAGATCAGCGTAAAGAGTAGTCAGATCTCCCCTGAACTTCAGATCTTTACTTGCCAGATCAGTCAATGTGGTACGAATTGCGGTGTTGTCCAAGCCTGTTACGCCAGCACCAACGTCCTTGCCAGTTACGAACTTGACCCTTGCCTGTATTTCATTGACTCGTTTGAGCAAATCAGGATCTGACTGAATAGCCATTGATACGAGATTTTGTGCTCTAGACAAGCCTTCCATTTTTGCAAGATCTGCAACATCTACCCTGCCAACGCCACGAGCCTTGTCAAACAAAGCCTCAGCGCCTTTTAGTGTGCCAGCCCCACTCAGCAAAGAGAATGTCACACCACCAATTACGGAGCCGACATCTCCACCGAGTTGACCGCCAACCTCTCCACCAAATTCACCACCAACGCCAGCCATGCCTCCAGCAGCAGACTGGATACCTTTTCTGAGCAAACCAACGCCACCCAGCAAGTTCAAAGGATCTGCGGCTCCTTCTGCAAAGCTCATCAGATACTTTTGGCTCTCAGTAGTTGGCCTGACGTTGCTGCCTCCAAGAAGTCCAGTTATTGCTCGCTGCGTACCCTGTTGAGCCTGAACGAATGCCTCTCCAGGTGTACGAGACTCTATTGGTGCAAACATATCAGCGGGAGCTTGAAAAGTTCCTGTCTGTGCTTGGAACAATGATGGCTGTCCCAACTGGCTTTGCCCAACGATAGCTCCAAGACCTGCTACAAAACTTGGAGTGCTGGCAACACCACGGCGAACTCCTTCAACCAAAACCTGACCAGTCGATGTTGCAGGCATAACATCAGCAAGATCTCTAGGACGCATCCTGATAGCCATAGCGGCTAGTTGCTTTGCATCCTCCGTGTTTCCTGCCGCATCAGCGCGACGCAACGCCTCTAGAACTTGCTCATAGGTTGCCATTGGATGCTCCAGTTATCGCGTGTTTTGGCCTGGGTTTTGACCATACCTACGCAAAAGCGCGTCTTCTTCTTGCCTTGACATAATCCTGCCACCCGCTCCAGGAGCCGTTCCTGCCCCAGGAGCCGCAGCCGCTCCAGGAGCTGGCGCTGGTTGCACTTCACGGAATTTTGCTAACTTGTCATCAAGTTGCTTCAGTGTTTTCTTAAAGGTAGTTGAATCTGTATATTCAAAACGATCTGCCTGTTCAACGTAAATGTCACGTTGGTCAAGCAATGCGCCGCGATACACCGCAGACATGAAGCGTTCTGCTTGTTCTTTAGTGACAGATGTTACTCGTCCAGTAAAGAACTCAGATGCCAGAGCAGCAAGACGATCATCCAATCCTCCAGTCCTAGCATATCTAGAAACATCTTGATTAGAAAGAGTGCCCTGGTCAAACAACTTAGCAATGCTAGTTGGCAATGCTTTGGATGCAAAATCGTTGGAAGTGGACTCACGAATCACCCTCAGAACACCAGGAGCAGCAGAGATCATTGCTGCCGTCTGCTTAAAAGTTGGTTGGCCTTGTAAGTATTCTTCAAATTTAATCCAGTCTTTTTGAGGAACTGCTTGGTTTGTGTAAGTTGCCGCGCCAGATCTTGCCCTTCTGTTTTGCTCTTCCTCAACTCGTTTATTGACAACGGCACGCTGGGCTGTGGTGAGCTGCAAGAATGGTTTGTCGTAGACTTCCAAAGCTATTGACTCACGATCAGCACCAAAAGATTGCGTCTTGGCATCTGCAATCTTCTTGTTAACAGTCTCCCTCTCTGCCGTTGTCAGTTGAGAGTAGCGTTTGTTGAATTCCTGCAAGGAAATGGCTTCACGATCTTGACCAACATCTGCTGGCTTCATTTGATCCCTGAGAACTTTAATCTGCTCTTTCAGATCCTCTGACTCATTTTTAGCAGCAGTAACATCCGGGAACAACGTATTGAGTTGACGACGCCTATCCTCAAGCACTTTGATCTGTGCAGCAATATCAGACGGCGCTTGGCTAACTGGAGCAGCAGCGGCTGGTTGAGCAGCTTGAGCCACAGGAGCGGCGGCAGTCGGCGCAACCATTGCGGTGGTGACCGGCGCGGCGGCGGGCGCAGCAGGCTCTCTAATATTAAGAATTTGCCTTAGTCCCTCTACAGTCCCCGGCACTTTGATACCAGCAAGATCGCTCAATTTTTTTGCTTGTTCGGCAAGTATATATGAATTATTTCTATAGTAATAGTCATCTGGTGAAGTATTCAAAAAGAACGCTGCATTCGTCGAATATGTTTCGTAAAGATCTTTAAGTCCTCGGTCTTCCTCTATGCGTTGTTTGTCCTCTTTTGAAAGTTGTCCTGCAAAAATGTCTTTTGTTCCTTTGGGTGGGATTTGTTGAAGATTAGCTAGGTTATCAGCAACTGATGGTTCTACAGCCTGCGCTTGAGCAGTCGTTGCAGCAGCAGGTGCTAGAGCCTCTCCTGTCTCTCCCGCTTTGAACCTACGGTAGGCCTCTTGCTGTCTCTTGAGACTGTCCACCTCTTGTTGAGTTTTACCGGCTTGTGCAGTTGATGCCAGAGCAGAAGCCTCTCGTTGCGAACGCAAAGCAATGTCATTTTCTGCCTGTCGCAGTACCTGAGACAACTGCATCGCGCCAACCTGATCTCCAGCCTGAGCAAGCGCCTGAATGCCCATCTGCATGGAGTTCAGATTAGTAGGATCAATCTGACGGGCAATAGCTTGCCGCCTACTAATCATCTGTAGCTGCGGATCTTGCCCTCCCAACGCGCCAGCAAGCTGATAGCCACCACGAGCAAGATTGAAACTAGCCCGCTGCAAAGGACTCAACTGAGCGTACTCTAGAGCCTGACGATCAGCCATCTCAGCCTGACGCTGCTGGAACATCTCCGGCGTTACGCCGAACAAGGAGCCTACGATTTCTGTTGCCATTTATTACTCCTTAGGGTCCATATATGTCGTACTGAGCTGCCTCAAAACCAGTCAGCCCAGTTCCATATCTTGAGGTGTCTAGTGCATTCACAGGCGCTCCACGACCAAACAAGCTAGCAGCACTGTTGACCAATGCTGGATTGCGGCTGAAGCCCGTTAGAACGTCTGCAAACGGGTTGTAGGCGTTCGCAGCCTCCATAGCACGAGCAGCACCCATTCCACCAGAGAGCAGCGCCTGTGCAGATCCGGTGTTTCTGCCTTGAGCGCCGATCTCCATGCCAAGAGTCAACGGCTGCTGTCCAAGAGCTTCAAGACCCTTCGCTCCACCCAGGTACGCCTCATAAGGTGCCAAAGCAGCAACCTGACCCGAGTAGCCACGGCCAATCAGATCCGCACCTGTGCCGAACAAGCCAGTGCCAAAGGCGATCTGACGACGACCCTCTTCTTGAGCACGAGTCGCCAACTCAGCGTCTTGTTGGGCAATAGCGTTGTAGTAAGCCTCCATCTCAGGACTTGCAGCGCCAAGGCCAGCAGCACCGCTAGGACGCTCACCAGTAGCACCAACAGACAGACCACCACGACCAGTCTGGAACAGCCTGTTTTGCAGTCCAGCAAACTGACGCTCACGAGAAGGAGCCAACAGGTCTTGTTGACGAGCCATGTACTGCTGCGCGGCCTGCTCTGGTGACTGAGCAAGATACTGCTGACCAAGCCCAAACAAGCCCTGTCCAGCGCCAAACAAGGGCTGGAACATCTGCTGCCCAGCTTCTGCTTGAGTCAGACCCATGCCGGTTAGGCCCATCAGACGATCCTGATAAGCCTGCAACTCTGGAGACAACTGATATCCTGCTCCCGTTACACGGCCTTCAGGATTAGTCTCAAAGGTTGATGTGCCGAACCTAGTGGTTACGCCAATAGGTCGGAAACGAGCCTCTTCAGCAGCAATCCGTGCAGCCTCGATTTGCGCCCTTGAAGATGCTTCAGCAGCACGACGAGCTGAACTACCGCCCATCAAACCACCAAGCAAAGACGCGCCACCACCAATAATTGCTCCTATAGGCATATCAAACCCCCATCAAAATATTATCCACCTTTGACGGATCTTTCTCGTCGGTGGCATGGATGCAAAACCAAACACAATCATCTATAGCCTTAACGCCATGCGTCAGGCCAGCCTTAATCTCTATGCACGCTGGTGCGTTGATGATCTCGATCTCTTCGCCCATCAGCACCGCCACCTTGCCCTTGGCTAAGATCGACAGATGGCTGAAGTCATGCGTGTGCTTCAGGATGGCTACGCCAGCAGGGACTCTTATCTCCTTGGCGTACAGACCGTCGCTGAAGTGATGGGAGATCACGCAGTCCTCTTCCACATATACACGGTAATGTACGGCTGGTAGTTGGCATTGGTGCCGGATGAGCCAGAAGACGCGACAGTCGTCGTGATGCTGGCCGTACCAGAGTTGGTAGTAGAACCGGCTTGATAGGGAACGCCAATACCCGCGTTCCCGCCACCGCCCGAGTACAAGAACTGAGTTGTTGGGCTTACGTTGCCAGAATAAGCGTGAGTGTGACCAGCATCAGTAGAAGTTGCCGTGTGCGTGTGGCTAACCGTGATTGCATCAGCCGAACCGCCAGTCTCCTCTGCGGTGTCAAAAAGTGCATTGCCAGAATCAAAGCCAACTAGCACGCGCCCTGCGCCAAATGCCGTCCAAGTGCCAAACCCGAGCAACGTGCCCGGATTCGTAGACACGACTGCGGTATAGATAGCGCCAATAGGGAACAACGATGCTTTAACGGCTTGAACAAATGCTGTCGTGGCTAACTTTGTGCTACTGTCTGTTGAAGATTGCGTCACCCCTGTAGCGCCAGTGGGTAGCAAAGGCGTTCCAGTAAACGTTGGTGAAGCCAAGTCAGCTTTGGTCGCCACTGCAACTGCAATGTTGACGAACTCGGTGTTGATCTCCGTGCCCTTGACAATCTTTAGCGGATCGCCCGACGGCAGCGCGTCCTTTGTGGCGAAATTCGTGCTCTGAACGTAATTACTCATGATATCTTCCCATCTTTGAATTGGATCTCAATGCGCTGGATAGATATTGATGCGCCATTGATGTTGGCCTCGTAACCAGTCTGCACCATCTTCCCACTGCCATTCACAGGCAGCGATAGAGTCTGCAATGCCACGCCAGAAGAATACTCTGCTATGTTGTACTCGGCAATGCCATACTCGTAGACACCTTGTGAAGGGATCAGTGCGTTCCCAGATTGATAGTTCGTAGAGAAGTCAAATCCCCACTTCATCGTCAAATACTGGTTCGTGCCACCAATCACAACAGCACGCAACCTCTTGAGAACAGAAGTGACGTTTGCGTTGCCAAGATCCGCATGGTTGGTGAAGTACTGGAATCGGTACGTTGATGTGTGATCTTGATACGTGCCGTACTTGCCGACATAGCCATTCTTGCCGATCAACACATCTCCATTGCGCCTAGACAGCAAAGCCGTAGGCTCAATGTTGTTCCATGTGGTGACCCTGAATGCACCATCTTGTAATTGAACCCTAGTGTCAAAGCAGTAGACCTCTTTGCTCGAAGGAAGCGTCAATAGATAGAACGCCTCTGACTCTGAGTACACAGACTTGATGTTGGCAGCAGTTTCAGAAGAAACCACCTGGATCAAGTCATTGCGAACGTTCTTGGACAGATCGCCAAGAGGAGCAGACTTCTCAACAATCGTCCTGGCAAACGAGCGTAGACCAGAGTTGGACAAGAACAGAACGTCCTTACCAGTGGTCTGGATCGAGTCCCTAGCAACACATCCAATGCCGCCAACCGTGTCGCTCAACTGCATCGTCGATGGTGTAGTCGCATCCTGATAGACAAGGATCTGCCGCTTGCCGAAGATGATCAAGAACCCATTGTGAGCAGCAAGACCTTGAATCTCATCAGCCCCATTGGGCCACACCCTGTCAACATTCAGAGATCCAGCAGTTCCGGTAGACCACACATGGCCTGCCAACAGATCCGAAAAGTAAACAGTGTTCTTAACTGTGCTCGTATTGGCCGCCCAGAGCCGACCAAAAGCCGATAGGGCGATGTTGGCGCTAGGGACAGTACCCACGTAGCCAGTCTTCTCTGTAACGCGCCTATAGGTCGTTGTAGACACCGCAGGATCGAATATCAAAGGATCATGACCCGTCTGGAAGAAGTAGGTGATGCCGTTCAAGGAAGCGCATGACCAGTTGCTGGCGGTGATGGTCGGCGCTGACCCTCCCCCCCCATAGGTCAATTCAGAAACAGCATTAGACCCATCTAGCTTGAACAGCTTGTTGTTGCCAGCAAAAAGAACCGTGATAGTGCCGTCCGTCTGCACCAACTCATGGATCACGCCAATGTTGTTGGCACCCAGATTCCCAGAAGATGAGTTGACCCTTGACCAGCCCTTGCGAGATCCAACTCGGCCATAGCGGTCAATGATGCAATTTGTCGCAACCAAAGCAAACCCAGACTCCAGATTAGTTGGAGAGTCCTGAGTGTTCAGGCCAAAGAATCCAGGCGCTGAAACACTTGCTGTTTGCAGTGCTTGGCTCATACCGCAATGAACTCCTGGCTCTCTGGATACCGAGTGCCCTCCAGAGCGATGTAGTCAGACAGCATCGATCTGTACAACTGGTAAGCCTCAGAAGAGGAGAAACCCCCATCTTCACCACGCTCAATCAGTGCCCTAGCATACGCATTCTGCACAACCAGCACATCCGGAACCATCACAGAGGTTCCATCAGCAGTCAGAGTGGCCTGCGGAACAGTCAATGCGAACTGAATCGAATAGACGTTATCAGGACGAGCGTAGAGAACAACCTTGGTGTCTCCGTTGCCATCCACGCCATCGAAGCTGTAGTACTCTGGGATGCCGTCGATAGCAGGCACGAAGTTCTGGAAACGGTTCATCTCCACGAAGCTGATGTTTAGCAGCCCGACGTTGGAGGTGACGTTGATCGCGTCCATGACCTGAAACTTCTGCCCGGCACCGGTCATCGAGTAGATGTAGGTGCCTGCCACAGTAGGGATAGTCACGGTCTGGCCCAGCACATTCCACGCGAAGGCGTCCTCAATCTGCCGCTTGGCATCATTGACGAACTTGCCAATCAGGCTGGAGTAAGTGGTTTGATTCGCTGTAGAAACAGTCGTTTCACGCAGTCGGATCAACACATCATTGATGAGTTCTAGGTAGGTCATTGCCGTGTCAATCCTGTTTCTTCAAAGGTTGCAATGAAGCTGAACGAGCTGTCCGACTCAGTAGTGATCTTGATAGAATCACCTTCCTCAAGCACGATGTACGCATTGCCATCGAACTGTAAATAATTCTTTGCTGACAACGTGTATTCCGTCAGGATGTCGTAAGTGGCACTGGCGCTCACATCAATCCACTGAACCGTGATGTGCTTGGTCGATCCGCCCGTGTTGTGGATGTACATCACGGTGAACTTTGCGTAGTACCCAGTCGGCACCGTATAGACCGTGGTAAGAACCGCAGCCGTAGGATTTACGCCAACTGAAACAGGCCTCACTTCTTGTTCCTCGCTGAGATAGCCTTAGCTTTCGACCTTGCATCTGCTTTGGACGATGCGCCCCAGGCTTTGAGGGACAACAGAAGGCGAGTGGGTTCGCCATTCTTGTACTCAGGCCCGGGCATATTGCCCATACGCGCTAGAAAGGAGGCCCGTCTAGGGTTGTCGCCTGATTTGACAGGAGCCTTCAGACTCCCGCCAGTTTCTTGATTATAAGACTCTCTGCCCTTGGCATTCAAGCCACCTTTTGGGTTCTTGCCTTCCTTGCGAGTCCAGGCTGAAGATTTAGGCATTTTTTCCTCACGCCCACACGCGGTGCGGGCTACTCACTTGAACAGCAAACGGAGTCAGTTTATCACTTTCAGGCCCACGGACATTGACATGCCAGCCGGGCAGCGCAGTCATCACAGGTTCCTCGTCTGTGCCGCCTGTGCGTTCGTAGATGACGCCAATGGTGTCAATGCTGCCTTCATAGCCCTCCAGCACCTTGGTGGCTGCTGCTTCGTCTTTGAACTTCAGGTACATGTCGATCATGCTGTGATTCCTTGCAGTTCAGCGTTGCTCAATCGGCGGGGGTAGTAAACAAGGCGCTGGATGTGTTGTGTGCCAATAGCCAAACTTGCCAAAGCACCAATCTCTGCTTGCGTAACAGTTGGAATTGTTCCGCTGGCATCTGTTCCAACTGTTCCCGCATTTCTACTTGCTGCAAAGTCGTTGGCTTTGTATGCGCCAGCAAGTTTGTAGTTTGTCCCAGCGACCATTGCGCCTGTTGCTATGTTAGCTTGAGACACACCTAATGTTGTCGCAGCCATTGCTGGTTGCGCTCCTGTTGAAGCGTAACGCAAGCCAACAAAATTGCTTGTGGTTCCGTCACTTGCCACAAATATATTTTTGTTTGCGCCAAAGTTTGATGCAGCAGGTGTGAACTGGGCGTAAAACGTACCTTCAGTGGCGTTGTACCAACTGCTGAAGTTTGTCCCTGTCATTACAGCCAAATCACCCGCACGGGTCACTTGGCTTGCCACTGTAGGGATGTAGCTGGTGGCAAAGGCTCCAGCTTCGAGTTGAGCGCCCCAGATGAAGACGTTAGCAGCGCCGGATGCAGTTCCGACCGCAACAGTTACCGAAGTAGCGCCTGCTGCGGAAGTAACTGACATACTTACTCGTGTCCACGCCGTTGTTACAATAACTCCGGAGGAAACAGTATTATTTCCACCTGTTTCGGACATACGGAGCGCGATGTTAGCCGTACCTGTTTTTGCCCTTACATAGACAGAAAATGTATATGCTGTCGACCCACTTATCGCTGTGCCTACTCTGTATAGAGTAGTGCCAGTAGATACAAGGCCTGTTCCAGAAAGACCATCAACACCTAATGCAGTGGTTGTTCCCTCCGGAGATACGCCAGAACTGTACTGCCACGTTGCGCCAGTACCGTTTGTCCACCCTGTATCAAGTTCTTCGCTATACAGCAGCAGATTAACCCGCTGCTCCTCAATCAACAGGCCCAGCGGAGCAAGCGTTGTTGGGTTGTAGTCAAACCGTGGTGCGTTGATTGCAGCCGTTTGGATCAGGCCGTCAGAGCCAGTGAACGTGGCTGTGGTTGACCGTGTGAAAGTAATGCGGGGGTCGAGGGTTTGAGACCTTGTGAACGAAAGTTCAAGACTTGGTGGAGAAGTAACTCCAGAAACACCATACGGGATGAAACCGACGGCTGAAACATGCCAAGTATCCGTAGAATCTGCATCAAAAAAAACAGGTATGTAGTCCAAGAAGGCTTGAAGACCAATCCCAGAACTAATTTCTTGGATGGCGATAAATCCGTTGTTTTCGTAAGAGCCTTCAACAAGAGAAGTGCCACTACCAAAATTGACCGGGATGTAATCAACCCATCTTTGCAATCCAGTAACGTCGCCTAAAAATAGTGCGACGAGCTGTCTGCGCCCTGTAAAAGGATGTAAGCTAGATGGGAAAGTTCTTGGAACCATGACTAACTACTTTTTTTTGCGGTCTTAGCTGATTGCTTAAAAGCCGCAGGTGTTGGAGCGCCTTTGGTGCCGGGCTTACGCATCTTTTCTCCAGAACCAGCCTTGATGCGGGCGCGTTTGGCGTTGATATTGGCGTACAGACCCAGCTTCATTTTTTCTCCTTACCTGCTTGCGACAGGGCAATCGCAACTGCCTGACGAGGACTCTTGACAACAGGCCCACCCTTACCAGAGTGGAGTGAGCCTGCCTTGTACTCGCGCATGACCTTGCTGATTTTCTTCTCAGCTTTGGTCTTTTTCATTTCTTGCCACGAGTCATCTTGTTGGTCATAGCGCGCTGACCACGCTTAGGCAGCGGCTTTGGTTTACCAACAGCAACCATAATTGCAACTGGCATTGCCTTCTTTGCAGGCGCTTTAGAAGACATCATCTTGGGGGATTTTCCGTACATCTCTATCTCCTTAATCGGTCAAAACAGCTTTGCGAGGGCGTCCCATCTTTTTGACAGGAGCCTGCATTGGCAAAGCACGAGATTCCTCTTGCTGCGGTGCAGCATCACCGTCATCATCCACAAGCACATATCCACCGTGGCCCTTCATGGACTCGATGTCATGAGGCAGCGTGAACGTCACCGTATTGCCACTTGCCAAACAACGATAGGTAGCCATTTACATCTCCAAAGAAAAAACAGGGGGCTTGTGGCCCCCCGTCCTTTTTACACAGCACGCCCGATGATGAGCGTAACAGTGGTTGACGCTAGATTCACAGATCCAGCAGTGGGATTGTAGGTCGCAATCGTCACAGTGTTTGCGGCAGAAACATAAGCCCGTTTAATCAGGCCAGCTTCGCTTACACCATGCGAAAAACCGAGAACCACATCACCCAAAGCAACACCAGGAACAGTCACCGTGTCGGTGTCAGTCGCGCCAGTGCTTACAGAACCAGCATCCAAAGTACATTGGACTTCCCAAGTATCCGAAAACAGGCCTCGGAATTGGTCATTCCCACGACGGGAAATAACAGCGGTAGCAGCAGCCATTTCAATCTCCTAGAGAAAAAGATCCCTCCCCCGAAGGGGAGGGGACAACTGCATTAGGCCGGAACAGCCAGGGCGAAAGCAGCCGATGCGTCAGCAGCAGTGCTCGTAGCGTTGGTACGCAGCGCCTTCACACCGTAGATCGTGTCTGCGGTGAAGAGGGTGCCCAGGTACTCTTGCTTGTACTGAGTCTGCGAGCGGATGCCAAGCTGCTCAACCAGAACCATCGCATCGCGGTGGCCCATCAAGCAGATACGGTCAGCACCGCTGTTGCCAGCGCCAGTATCAGCATTGGAAGTGGCGAACACTGCCATGCCATACAACTGACCAATCTCACCGTTGCGGATAGCATCGCCGTTGCCAACGAATGCCTGCTCGGTGTAACGGGCCAGACCCATCAGGGTGTTGCGGCTCGAAGGCGGGATCAGGAAGAAACGGCCATCCATAGGGATGTCGTTGTCGTCCAGACGCTGGATGGTGCGACGGATAGCCGCATCAGTCAGTGCCGCAGCGTTAGAGCTGGTGCTGTTGTAAGCAGTGGTGCCATCCGAACCAATAAACGCCTTGGTAGACGTATTGCTGGTCGCATAGTCGTTGGTGCCAACCGTAGCGCCGTTGAATGCACGACCAAGTTGAACCAGATCGGTGTCAATACGACGGGCCAGAGCATAACCGGCATCTTCCGTGTAGAAAGAACGCAGGCTAGTCAAGGCTTGCACCTCAACGATGTCCTCGATCAGGCGGCTGTACTCAAAGTGCTTGTTGATCAGCACCTGAATGTTGGTGTCGCTCTCTGCAATCAGAGTAACAGCATCCGTAGCCACCTTAGCCGAGGCATTGCCACGAGCAGGCGAAGGGATGTTAACGGTGTCACCCTTTTTGCCTTTGAAGGACATGCGCTTGACTACGTTAGCCAAGACGAGGTTCTTCTTAAAGGCAGCAACAATTTCATCACTCCAGATTTCTGGAATGAAATTAGCTGCGGAGGTGGTGGTAACTGCGTTATTAGGCGCAAATGCGGTATTAGGCATGTTGAATCTCCAAAAACAAGATTGTTACTTGACCCTGCCCTCTGCGTAAGCCTGCATGATCTCATCACTCAAGGCTTCGTAGCGGCTTGGATCGGTCATTTTCAGCCGAATGAGGTCTGTCCTGCGATACACCCTCTTTGAACTCTCACCAGACCCACCAACATCAACCTGTGCAGCCTTCATGCTCTTGGCCCGACTAGCATCACTTGCCTGTCCAGCCTGTTTCGCCTTGACGCCACGCAGCTCTTTATAGGTGGAAAACAGCTCGTTTGCAGACTCATAGTCAAACTCAGCATCTGCCTTGGCATACAGTCCCAAACGAATGGATGAAGACTTCACCCAGTTTTGAAAATCAGCATCTTCGACAATTTTGGTGTAGTCTGGATGCTCTTGTGCCAGCTTTTGCTCAATCTGCATACGCTTGAAGTCCATGCTGGCCTTACGAGCCGCAAGAACATCAGGATGCTTGTCTATAGTCGCTTGAACCGCTTTCTGAGGGTTCTCAAAGAAATCTACTTCAGGTTCATCCTCTTTGATTTGCTGTTTTGAACCAAGGTTCTGTTTGATAAGCTCATCAGCCAGCTTCCGGACTTCACCCACTTCTTGGGCTTGCTTGCCAATCAGCCTCTCAGCCTCTTGGTGCATCCGAACAACCTCTTCCAAACTCTTATCCCGATACTTGTCGGGGAGTTGAGACTTGGATTCCTGGACTTCAATTTCGCTCGGCAAATCCGATTCTTGGTCTATCAGCATGATTTTTCCTGCCAAAAAGGTTGTAGGAGATTCAACTCGGCTACCAGAGGCTTATGAGTTGGCTTTGCGCTCTGCATTTAACTTCTCGATGTGCCTGTGTTCAAACCGTCCATGTGCAGACGGAAAGTGACCAGACCACCCCTCTAAGTTAAACTTAGGAGCGCTTATGACGCGGCTGGCTGTGCCACCGCATCCACACTGAACGTCAGTTGTCTCATAACCAACCAACTTCTCAGTGCGCTGTCCACAAAAGCAGACAAATTCATACATCCGTTTCATTGCTCAGATCCTCGTATGCGTCTTCGCTGACCTTTTTTAAGGTTTTCAGCCACGTAAGGATAGAAAGCTCACCTTTTCTGAATTGTAGTTGTTTCTCATCAGAGATTGTAGAAACATTATTCAGGCTGGTGAACATGTTGTCAACGTCAACCATCAGGTCTACCCAGCCTTCGCTGGAAAACATGTCAAAACGGCTCTCGTAGTACTTTTGCAGATCAGGCGACATAAAAACCCCAATACATCATTGCTGCTCCAAATAGTCCTGTGCCCACGCTACCCCAGAATAGAGGCATAGCAACGGCAAGAATGGCCGCTGTAGACAAGACGATCCCAATCTGTAGAGCAGCGCCAGCGTATGTGTAAAAGGGGCTGCGCTCTTTAGCGCGATCACGGTCTGATTCTAGGCTCTTAGCCTTAGCCATGATCTCTTCCATGTCCTTACGCATACGCTGTGCATCTTCTTCTCTGTTGGCAACCTCATAAACAATAGATCTGACATTCTTTGCCTGATACCACGCCCACATGTTATTGGCAGCAATCGTGTTCGTAAGAACCTTGCTGGAGTTGCTGTTGCCAATCATGGTGTTGATAGCCAGAAGTGCAGCAAAGATCGTCACCGTGATGGCGGCGCGTTGCTTGATGATGATTTCAAGTTCAGAGCGAGTCATTACCAGTTGAACCCGTTAATCACAGCCCAGATCGTCACAGCGATTGCAGCGCCACCAACAGCAAGGCCGATCAGAAGGATGATGACCTCCTCGATCTCGGCCTCGCGCCTCTTCGCTGCCTCCTTCTTGCGCCGCGCATCGTGAGCTGCGTCGATCTCCATTTGCTTTGCGCGGGCAGTGATCCGCATCCAGACATCCATTTTGTTGCTCTGAAAGAAGAGCATTTTGACCTGCTCCTCGAACTCTCTAGCCTGCTCCAGCGCCATCTCAAGCTCAAGCGCCTTGCCTAGTGAAGATCCTTTGAAGCCGCCAGACTTGGCCTGCTTCACAACCTCAATGGCCTGCTCCTTGGCGTCGAAGTACTTACCCAGCACCGGGCCAAGCGAGGCCACATCGTCAACGGTCTTAGAGACTTTCTTGACAAGTTGTACTGCCGACGAAATGGCAGCAAGAGCGGTTACTGGATCAATCACTTCATTACCCCTTGAAGTGCCCAACAACCCACGCCACTGCAGCACCAACAGAACTAGCAATGGTCATCCCCATCCAGAATCCGCCTTTGCCCTTGTTAGCTAAGGCAACGAGTTCCTCAAGTTGGCGCTCCATCTTGTCGATCTTCTTGTCCATCGTCTGGACGCGCTCCCACAAGACACCATACTTCACCGGATCGATTTCAGCTTCCATGATCAGGCCCACACACGCACGGGGGATGTTGGAGTTACCGAATACTGATTGATTGATGTTGCATCTTCGTTAACCACTCGGACATTGGCGTGCCATCCGTCCAAGGCGGCTACCACCGAGTTGCCTTCAGCATCTGTTTCGCCCGTGGGCTTATAGATCGTCCCGATGATGTCGATGTTTGCAAACTTGGGCCGAGCGTCAGCCGTAAACAGCACCGCCATAGCCGTGGACTCATCAGGGAATTTCAAAAACAGATCGGTCATAGTGTCAGCCCTTGAAGTTGCGTGGAAGTCACCGATAGCGGGTAGTAGGCCAGCTTGCTGAGTGTTTGCGATCCAATATTAATACCAGCCAGGCAACCAATCTCAGCCCGCGTGACCGTGGGGACAGTTCCGGTTGTGTCTGTGCCAACTGAACCACCGTCCCTCACGCCTTTGAAGTCGTTAACTTTATAAGAGCCAGCAACCCTGTAGGTCGTCCCAGCAACTAAGGTGCCTGTCACTACGTTTGCTTGAAGCACAGCTGATACTGTTGACCCCATACTGGCCTGCGTCCCTGAAGAAGTGTAACGAAGCCCAAGTGAGTTGGATGCGGTGTTGTCAGAGGCTAAAAATATGTTCTTGTTTGACGAGTAGTCGGCAGTCATCGGGATTATTTCGGCGTAGAAGGTGCCCTCAAGCGCGTTAAACCAGCTAGAGAAGTTCGTGCCGGTCATCACCGCTACATCAGCCGCACGGGTGACCTGCGCCGTAGTGGTGGGGATGTAGGATGTGGGGAAAGCGCCAGCTCCAAGTTGAGCGCCCCAAATGTAGATGCCTGAAGTGCCATCGCCTGTGTAAGTGGCAGCGCCACTAGCGTTTGAGCCTTTATAGATCCACTCTTGAGCCGTGGTAACGCCCGTTACGGTTGCGGTAACAGAGCATCTGTACCAGCCATTGCCGACAGATGTGATAACAGGAATCGGCGCGGATACGTTAGCGGTCGCAGTCGTTGAGCTAGTAATTGCACCAGTCGAAAGATTGAATGTGCTGCGAGAGATGTTGGTGCCGGATCCATCGCCTATACCAACAATGACATAAGTGCCTTCGGCAGATTTTGCAAACACAGACGCGGTGAGCGTGGTCTCGCTGGTGATTGTTACGGATGTCGCGTTGCTGACCGTGTGGCTGCCTGTGTTGGTATCGTCAACCATCTTGTCAGCGTCCATTGTCCCTTCAGGCGACACAATAGCGTTTGCTGTGATGGTGGTGAAAGATTTTGTCCAAGCAGCATTGTCAAACTCCTCCGAGTAAGTCAGCAAGTTCGTACGCTGCTCCTCAACCAACAGGCCCAAGGACTTCCCAGTAAGTGGGGCGTGGGTAAAACGAGGCGTGCCTGAGATAGCACTCTTTATCAGCCCAAACTCATCGAAATAGGTGCCCGTGCTGGCCCTAGTGAATGTCACTCGCGGGTCTAAGACCTTGGTGTTTGCAAAGTCAAGCAGCAGCGTCGGTTTTGTTGCTGGGTAGCCGTCTGAAGAGCTCATGCTGGTATGTCCTTAAGTGAGGGTCAAGGCTACCGAGCGAACGGTGCCATCAGAACCTTTGACTTTGATCTCCAACGAGGTGTTAGAGGTCAACTGAAACACCATATCCCCCGCGCCGTTGGGGACTACGGATGCCTGCGGCTGAATGACAACCGCCTCGGCATTCATGTAGGCCATCTCGCCAAGGTATTGGTTCAGCGGGAGTTCGTTGGCGTCTGAGCCAACATCAAACGCGGCTGCTTCCAAGGCTGCCACTTCGGCTTGCAATGTCGCAACATCGTTCTCCAAGCTGGTGATTGCATCCAGTACATCTTGGCTTGTGCCGCCACCATTCGTAATGACCTTGATCTTGTCTGCCAGATCAGGAGCGACAACCTCGCCAACATTGATCTCACGGCCAGACGACAGGCTGATGATCAGACTACCATCAAAGTCAATCTTGGCATCAGTGACAGACACTCCGTCTTCACCATCACGGCCATTCGTACCGGGAACACCAGCAGGGCCACGAGCACCAGGAGTGCCATCTCGACCAGGACGACCATCTTTGCCATCACGACCATTGCGGCCATCAACGCCATCACGGCCATCTTTGATCGTTGAGACACGCTTTTCAATGACGGTTGTTACACCATCAAACTTGTCTTGCAGATCAGACTCAATCTTCTTGAGAGCCTGAATGACCAACTGGACGTTCTCAGCAGCTTTGCGCTGCTGCATAGCCTTAATCTCAGACACGGAGTTTTTGACGGCGCTGAACAGATTGTCAGCAACACCATCAACGTCATTATTAAACACCTTATCGATTTCCATTTGTCAACTCCGTGTTTAGCTGTTCAAGAAAGTCGTTTTCCAGATCGACCACGTTGTTCTTGGCCGTGTTCATCTGAAGCTCTACGATCTTCGTCTTGTTCTTAATGTCGGCTTCTTTGAGCATCAACTCGGCAATCTTGACCCTCTTGTCAAACTCACTAGACTCTTGTCCTTGCGGCAAGTTCTTGGTAGTCGAAGCAATGACCTTTGCCTGAACTTCCTGCGGCATAAGCTGTGCCTCAGTCATCAACTTAGCAGCCTCTGCCCTGTTCTGCTCTGCTTGCGTCGTGTTGACAGCAATCTGAGCCTGAGCTGCTTGCAGAGCCAGTTGTTGCTTGGCAAGCTCGATCTGCTGCGTCTGCGGATCAGGTTGAGACATTTGATCCAAAGCACTGATCAGCTCATACCTGTTGGATAGGCTAGAGTTGTTCAAAATGCCCTTCAAGATCAGCGGCAGCACAGGCGTGTTTGGCCCAAGAGTCTGCAACAAGCCGATGAACTGCTGCTGCTCGTACTCACGAGCAATGATTCCAAGCGTAGCAGTCGGGATGAACCGCATGTCAACAGAGGGATAGCGCTCAGGGTCAAACTGCATGAACCTGAAAGACGCCTTCTGTATGAATGGAATCAGGAAGTCTTCTTGGAAGTTGACCAGTGTGCGCTTGTACTTCTTGATGATCGTAGCCACAGCCACGGACATCCCCGCCCCATCGCGGTTGGTGGCGCTAACCATGCCTTGACCGTCAATAGTGCCGGTGGCCTGAAGCAACATACGCTCAAATTCTTTTGCCGTTGCTAAGTTCTCGGGACTGTTCTGCCCGAACTTAAACGGGTACATGATCTCGCCAGGATTGCCGTTAACCAAGAAGGCTTTCCCAGGTTTGACCTCAAACTTAGCCCCCCGGGGTAGCCTAGTGGCATCCAAGCCCATCATAGGAGCCGTTGTCAGGGCCAGAGAGTCCAGATGGCTACGCACCTGAGCATCGATAGCCTTCTGCATGTTGTAGGACTTCTCAACAGTCCCACGGCCCAGCAAGCGGTTAGGTACCGTATCATCTTGGTAGGAGATGACAGGGCGATCCTTCATCATGTACGGGTTTTCTTCTGCCTTCAGGAGAAGAGAACCATTGGCAATCACGACGATTGCCTCAACCATGTTGGTGTACTCTTCAGCAACAGAGTCATCAGGAAACAGATCGACTGTTTCATCTTCGCTGTCCGTCAGATACTCTTTTGGAACCAGTCCGTAGTAGGTCAGCAGAACGACCTTCTCGTCTTGGAACTGGCTTAGTTCCTGAGTAGGCTCCAGATCCGTGTCTTCGTAGGTCGGAGTGATGTTGACCTTGCGATAGATGCCTTTTTCGATGCCTTCCACGACCTTGTGGATGGAGACATACTTCTCGATGGCAACTCCCATACAGTCATCAATGGTGGTGCCATTGGGGTCGAACAGGAAGTTCTTGGGATTGACGGGATTGAGCTTGATTGCTACCCGATTCTTCTCTACAACACCGATTGCCGCCTGTCCTGGTTGTCCGGGAATGGGCTGAGTAGCTGGCTCAAAGATCTTATCGGTCTTGACGACGATTTCGCCAATGCCGGTGCCGTAGATCTCTGCCATCAGCTCGATCTGGTCAATGGATTTGCGGATCTTGTCCTGTTTGAAATCCTCCATAAGCTGCGCTTTGAGGATAGAAACGTCCAATGGATTGCCGTTTACGTCTTTGAGGTCATCTTGGATGTCAAAGAACTCGCCTTGACCGAAGATTGCCTCCATGATCTCTGCATGGCGGGTTTCTACGGCCTGTTGGGTGGCTGGAGTGACGATTCGGGAGCGTTCAGAGTCACGAACCTTGTCCTCTGGTGCCCATTGACCACGGAAAATGCGCTCGTACTCAAGGTATGAGTCGAGAAAATTGGTATCCCGATAGGTGCGCCACCGATCACAATGGTCTACGATGAAAGCCGTCAGCTCTTTATCGTTTTGTGTTGGCTCGTAGAACTCGTTTTGCTCCATATCACACCCCTGCTATAACGTCTATTGGCTCCCAGTCGCTTTCTTCTTGTTCGAAGTAGCTCGTTATTGCCATCTGATCGATGTAACTGAGTGCGTCAGGGAGGTCATCATGTACCCCACTAGCCGGGAACATGAGAAGCTGGTCTACAAAAGTGTCCCAGTCTTCTTCCTGATTGAGCACAATTCTGCCGTGTTCAAAGCGGCCTTGCAACGCCCACACGATTCTATCCGTTTTCTTGCGGTTCCCATGAGTCAAGTCAACAATGTGTGAATACACGTTGTTCTTCCTCATTAAATCGCTCAAATACGGCAGCACAGCGTTCTTCAGTGCCCCCCGCTCAATCCCCACGCTCGTGGGCCGATAGTCCCGCATGGCAATCAAAATCTTTGTAGCCGTTTCACGGATGTCCCAGCGCCCATGAATGATCTCTTTGACGAACCACTTGCCATCATCAGTGACCTTGACAACAGCAATAGCTGACTCGTCGAGCCGTTTCTTTGAATTAGCTGCCTGTTTAGCAACCTCCTCAAAACCAGCCAAGTCAACAGCGATGAAGTAGGAGCCGTATTGAGGCTCTTCACCGTACTTGATCCATTCTTCCTTAAACACATCCGACCCGGCATTTGAGAATGACGCCAAGTATTCTTGCTTGAAAGCAAAGCTGGACAGTGTTTTCTTGGCAGACTCGATCTCATCAGGGTCGATCAGAGGGTTGTCTTTGGTCGTGAAGTGCCAAGACTTCCAGTCCTTGTCTTGCTCTTCTTGGCCCAGCTTCCACAGGTCGTGAAACCAGTTCCTGCCTTTAGGAGTGCCAATGAAGATGGCTTTGCCTTTCTTGTCGGACAGAGAGGCTCGGATGACCTGCTCCCATGCTTGTGGCTTGATGTCAGCAACCTCGTCCAGCACAGCAAAGGTCAGAGACACACCGCGCAGGGTATCAGGTCGATCAGCACCACGGACATAGATCCTGGCCCCGTTGATCAGTGTGATGTCTAGATTGTTGACGTTGGAGGTCTGAATGATCTCTCTGCCAAGATCGAGCAGAAGATCCCAGACGATCTGGCGAGACTGTCCCATAGTAGGACTGACGTAGAGCACTGCTGAACCAGGAGGGCAGCGCAGTCCCTCGATGATCAGCATGGTGGCTGCAAGACGGCTCTTCCCACACCTACGGCCAGCAGCAATGACTTTGAACCGGGTAGGGTCTGCGTAGACCTCTTGCTGCCAAGGTAGGAGAGAGAAGTTCAGATCACTCATCTTTTGGTTCTACGTCCTGGATATCAACAGTATCGCTAACAGACACACCAATGCCAGAGATGGTGATGTTGACAGCACTGCGCTGGGCACTGGTCTTTTCAAACAAGCTGACAGGCAATGCTCTTTCCATGCACATCTTCAAAGCGGCCATCTGTTGAGGGTGGTCATCGTTCATTGCGATGTCCAGAACCTTCTTGACGACAGCCTCACCGCGAGACTCAACCAGCATCTTCTTAAGCTCTTTAAGACGCTGGTACTCAGTCTTTGGCAACACAGCAGGCGCTTTATAGGTCATACCTCATTGTATAGGGAACTAGCACTTACGCAATCAGTGTAAACCATGATAAAGTGCAATCACACGGGGCCATAACCCAGCCCTCTATGCGGTTGAGCCGACCAAGTAGGATAAACGTGACGAACTGGGTGAGTTTCAAGTAGCCCTCTGCCAACGTCGGATGACGCCGCAGATCAGGTGAACAGGGCAAGCGACTCAGGTGCCATCAGGCATAGTCTAGATAAACGAGAGGCTCCCTTTCAAAAGGATCACCCGACTCTCGGGTTCCTGTCTATTGCGACTACCACAAGCATCAAAAGTCTAATTTCACTTTTTCGGCGGGAGTGAGGCGAAAGCTGATTTCCACTTTTTTGGTGGA
>Ga0209229_10000121_pt1 | contig 28740 bp, 56 predicted proteins | sample SanBayMetagenome_FD_187466 | JGI IMG/M metagenome (GOLD analysis project Ga0209229, IMG submission 187466) | Freshwater and sediment microbial communities from dead zone in Sandusky Bay, Ohio, USA (SPAdes) (version 2) | ecosystem: Environmental > Aquatic > Freshwater > Lentic > Sediment... | reverse complement strand
CCCCGCCAATGGCGGCTAGTAGTTGGCCTATATCTGGACGTTGAGCAGCAGCGGGTGCGCCTCCTGGTTGTTCTGGAGTTGGCTGCGAGGCAGGGGCAGGGAGTGCTCCCGCTGCTGGAACTTGTGGTGCACCCTGCATTAGTTCTGGTGCTACTGGCATCTCTGGCGCTGGTTCTGGCGCAAATGCCTTACCAATAATAGTTTCTAACTGAAGACCCTTTTGACGGCCTTGGATAACTTCTGCAATACGAGTAATGATCTGACTTGGATCTTGACCTTGCGCTGCAAGAGCAGGTATCGCCTGAGCATACTGAGCAACAGCAACACGCAAAGAGTCGCGCATTTCTTCAATGTCGACACGTTGTTCCTCCTGGGTAACGTTGAGTTCCATAGGAATCTCACGGCGTACATAATCACGAGAAACTAACTTGTCTGAACGCATCTGTAACAATGCAATGATTGCACGGTTAGGATCCATACCAGACATAATTCCGTAACGAACATCTACACCGTAGTTACCATCAATCTGCTTTGATGGGATGTACTTCATATTAAACGGAGTACCATCATCTACGCCCTTGATTTCCTTGGTCATATTGCCAAAGATCTTCTCATCTACTTCAAAGCAAAGAGAAGCAAGGTCTGTAAACATACGGGCAAACTGTGCTTGTGCTGACTTGATCTGTGTATCAAAGCCTGCCTGTAGTGCTTGCACACCACGGCCTGTAACGATAGATGCATCAATGTTACCTGAGCGAACCTCTGGGTAACGAGAACCTAGACGTAGTTCACGCTCTAATACACCAGATTCAGTAAAAACTCCAGGTGGTAGTTCTAGTGGAACACGTCGGATACCTTGTGGATTTGCAGAACGCATAATTGCATCTGGTCCCAGTGCCAACTCTTGCACATCTTGTGGAATAGCAATAGGTGCTTGGATAGATTTTTCTGCTGCTTGGATCTGCAATACTGCAAAGCGAGCACGAGCAAGTTGAACTGATAGAACATCATCAAACTGTCCACGTGCTTCACCGTCAATGGATGAGCGCATAGCAACGTAGGCCATACACTTTCCAATAGGGTTAGGAATGTTTGAGAGTACTAGGTTCTTACGCTCTGGGATAAAGATTAAGTCTTGGTCTTTGTCGTGGTAGCGAACTAGTGACACATACGGTGAGCCAGGAGAATAAACATTCTTTGGCATAATCTGGTCATAGAACTCTGGGTACTGCATCGCTAACGTTTCAGCATCAGATGCCATAACTTGTGTAAGCGAAACTGTGCGACCGAATCTATCAATTTCAGGATAAGTACCAAAAGGATTAAGCAGACGTATTCTTGGATTATTGGTTTCATAGTCCATCTCCACCATACCTGGCAACATACCGTAGGTATTAAACCAATCAGCACCTGTGTACATTTGAATTTGTAGTTCAGATGCACTGATGTAATGGTTAACAATACGAGTACGTGTGTCTGCTGCCTTACGTGCTGAGTCTGAAACCATATTGGTTGCAGCGCAGTTAAACGATGGTAGCGGTGCCATTGCTTCTGCAAGGTCACGTGCTGCTACGTCAATGAAGTTAGCAACTAGAGGCTTTGGATATTCCTCAGAAAACATTGCAGGGTAAACCTTGCTAATGTCTCCCTGACGTACAGAGAGCACATCACGCATTCTCTGGTCACGTGCGGAGTAGCGTGTTTGAAGGCGATTAACCTTGGCTACTACCTCTTTAGTTGATAACAATTGTTTTCCTTACCTAATGCCTTTGTAGTCCATTGTTCTGCCATTCATTGTGACGCGAACTTTTTTGGGATCTCCACCCATTGCTTTTGTTGCTTTAATTGATTTTGCATACTGCTGTTCCAAGATAGCATCTGTCTGTGCATTTTTATTGATTGGATCAGTAGTTCTTTTAACAACCTTTGAAGGCTTTGCCTGCTTAACTGTTTTATAGATAGCGGCTTTTTTCTTGTCTGGAACTGCTTTTCTTAATGCCTGTGAGTATGCTCGTTTTTCTTCTAATGGCAACTTGTCTAACATCTTTGAAACGGTCCCTGGTTTTGTACCTTTAGCAATAACTTTAACGTCTTTAACTCTTGCTTTTTCTGCAGCAGTTAATTTCTTGGCAGTTTGTTTCCCAGTAACTTTTGCAGCAGCCTTAGCGACTCCACGTACAACAGCACCAGGAGTAATAATCTCGCCTTTTTTAACATTGCCAGGCTTCTTCCACTCTTCTTGAAACTTTGCCTTTTGCTTCTTATCCATAAATCTTGCCGTACTTCTTTTCAAGAATCTTCTTCATCGCTGCATCTTGCGGAGTCATCTTGCCTGGAGACTTCTTTGTAGTCTTAGGCTTAGGTGTCATTCTTGCTGGCTTAGGACCAACCTTTGGCATTGGTTTCTTAACACTAGGCTTAGCACCTTCAACTTTAGGCATAGGCTTCTTTGTCTTTGGGAACTCAACACCTTCAGGCATTCTGCGTGCTGGCATCTTGTCCATTGACTTGCTCTTCTTTACATTTGGCATTGTATCTCCTTAGATGAATGTGCGATCTTTTTCTGCGAGCAGTTCATCTATGTTGATAACTGTTCGTTTGCCTATCTCACTACGAGACAGGAATGGATTCTTCATATGGTGTGTCTTGTGCATACCTTGGTTGAGCATCTCACGTGCGCGGATCTCACAGAACCAAAGAGCCATTACCATATCGGTCTTACCCTTAGTAGTAGGCGACCAGGTAATTAGTTGCTCGATGAGCGCCTTAATGTTTTCAGTCTGGTCACTAGGTAAGTGAATAAGGTTGTCTCTGTGGTGCTTGCCGTCGTGCTGCTTGGTGCCAAACAAAGTTGACATTGATGCAACACCGAAACCTGAATCCCATTTGTTAGATCCAGTATGGTGTTCCCGCAGTAGCACTCCTCTAGAGGCCAGGTTTTGCCTGATACCCTCATCTTGCGTAAGGAATGATTGGAAAGCATTCTTTTCTACAATCCACTCGGTAGGTTGATAGAGCGCAGTCCAGTCAAAGATTATTTGACGGATCGCAGCAGGCGTTGGCCTAGTGATTTTAATAGCATCCACGATATAACGTTTATGGCTAACCCGATCAATAGCGTAACAAACGACGGCTGTATCACCAACCATAGCGGGATCAAGACCACAAATAATAGAGAAGCCGCTAAGGTCACGCGGATGGCCTGGGTGACCAGGAACCAAACGACCTGCTTTACGCATACCATCGATAGAACCTCTCACACATACTGGGTCAAAGATAGCATCATCGGAGATATCTTGTTGCTGGTAGACCAGCGCCCAAGTAGATGCATCCATTGCTTGACGTTCGTTGTAAAGGTTACGACCATTCCAGCGGGGGTAAAGTCCATCTTCGTTCTTATCAGATTCCATCTGCCCATCAAAGGGTGCATCTGATGCAGGCCACAGGGTAACCCACTTGTCGGGGTCCTCGTGAGTCTCCAGTAATGCTGGCATAGCCAGATACTTCCAAGGAACAAGGCCACCTGGGTAGCGGTCCTCGGAACGTAGTTCTTTGTATAAGTCAATTGCTGTAACGCGGGTACCGATAATGATTAACTTACCAGTAGGGTTAAGACGAGAGCGCACATCCTGGGTTAACCAACGGATCTGCTTTTCAAACTCATTTGCGTTCTTTAATGTCACCGCATCGTCTACGATAATCATATCGGCACGCTTGCCGTAGATCTGACCGCCGATACCAACGGCTTCAATGTTCGGGTCCTTCTCGCTGGACTCACGAAGTTCATCACCAAAGGTCACACGGGTTGCCTGCCAGGAAGCGGTCTTAGAGTTAAACCCTACGCCAGCAGCGTAAGCCTGTTGCAGTGCTTCATAGTTAGGATGTGTCAGGCGTTGCTTGATGGCGTAGAGAAAGTCAGCAGCCAATTGCTGCGTTTGTGAAACTATCAGGACTCTGAAGTTAGGGTTCTGACAAACCTGCCAGGTAACGTAATCAATTGTCACCGTCATCGACTTGGCGTGGTTGGGAGGGATATTAACAAGGATACGGTTACTAGCCAGCCCTGGTTCGTACTTCATACTGGGATGTAGCCAGGAAGGTTCACGCCCCTCGATCACATCAATCAGGTTCTGCTGGTGAGCAAAGGTCTGAGAGTGAAGATATCGTTGGCGGAACTCTGCAAAGGTTAAGTCGTGGACATCACTAGATGCGAAGTTCTTATCCTTCAAACCTAGTCTTGTTCGGTCCATCTTGTCGCAGAAGACCTTATCGGTTCTGCGGTAGTACTCGTAGGTCTTATAGGATTTACCAGCAGCAGCCGTGGCTGCCTCGATGGTAAGACCTTCTGCTACACCTGAAAGGATCAGACGCTTGGCGATGTCACTAGACTTCTCAGCCACGTAGTCTCCTCTAATAAAGCGCCGAAGGCGCGAAAAAAAATTTTATTACTAGGGGAAGGATCTCTATACTGGAGATAGAACTATCCCCACTAAAAGCGGTGCCACGCACCGCACAGTTCGGGCTTAGCGCCCGAGCAAGCCACAGCGCAGCGAGGGGTAAGTTGGTGCTCGTCCTAGGGGGACTCGCGTAGTGCCAACGTAGCGATACGGGTCGTAAAACTAGTACTGGTCCGTTTTACTCCCCTACTATATATAAGGCAGAAAAAATAGCCCATTTCCCGTCTACGGTAGATTTTATTTTCTATTTGTGACCAAGGTCACATAAATATGTGTACAAAGTAGGACATTTACGGGGATCTCACTTTAGCGTATATTTTTTGTGTGGGAGTATATGTAGGTGCAGGGTCAATACTTAACACCGTGGGTGGTCATTTTTTGGCTGACTGGTCACCCCCTGCCCCCCTTGATAACTGGTCAGACCTCTTTGCCTTACATTATGTAAAGTAAGAGGGAGGGCTCTACTTCTGGCACCCTATACATTCGACAAGTATCTGTCCATTAATAAACTCTTTCAATAGACTTAGACATTCAACCCTTAATTGTCTACCTTGTTGCATCCTGCTAAGTTACCCGCGAGTAACAATAGATAGTTGAATCTTCAACCAAATCAATTTCAAATTGTCGACATATCGACACGACTATCCCTTATTATTCTCAGGATTCATTCAGGAAATCGTTATTAAACTGTTATCAAAATACCCTTGTTTGGGCTTGACATACGGTAGACAACCGTATAATGTTCTACTTATCAAGCCAAACGGTTTGAATTAACCTAAGAGGAGATATACCAAATGCCATTCGATTACTCAGAGATGATTCAAGCAAGAAACATATTGCTAACAGTATCACTTAAAGGAACAGGAACAGCGCCAATCGCTTACAAGTTGGCTCAGATTCTACAGGCAGACATTGAAGAAGCGGAAATGGACGGCGCAAACCGCTAAGCAAGATTAGCCCCGCCCGCCTAGGGCGTGCCGATTCGATTCGGAGCGGGGCACGAGTGGAGGGAACTACCCCGCCACCAAACAAGGAGGAAAAAATGACACGCAAGGACTATGTACTTATCGCGGGAGTATTTGCACATTTTGGCAAAATCTGCGACCTAGAAGAGACAATCGGGGCAGACCTAGCCTATAAGTTCGCCGACGTACTAGAAGAGGACAATCCACGTTTTGACCGCCATAAGTTCCTAGTGGCTTGCGGGGTGAAGTAATGATTCACTCAATCGAGGCAACAGGCTTGACAGGTGGATTCGCCTACCGCTATCAGTACCAGACAGGGGCTAGCCACTTCTTCGGCTATGCTGACACGCTAGAAGAGGCGCAGGCGATATTGAGAGAGGCAGGGGTCTGCTAATGCCTAAGTATACAGTTCACGGCTCATTCGAGAATCCCAAGACCGCCAAGAGTTACGCCCGCTTTACCTCTAAGGAGGATTACGCGACGGCACAAGAGGCACAATGGGAACTAGAGAAATGGACGGAAGAGAAGAGATACGCTTGGATATGGATAGAGGAGGTTAAAGCGTGAACTGTACAGAATGCAAGACTTACCCGCTTGCGGTGCAACCGCAAGGCTTGTGTATCCACTGTTACGCAAGCACAGAAGAGGCGCAAGAGGGAATGAAAGTCTACGAAGAGGGAGGATTACTACACCGCAAGATTCTCGGTCTAGCATAAGCAAGACCGCCACCGCGCTAAAGGCTAGAGGCTCACAACCTCACGGTGGCACAAGACAGGAGGGCAACACCGCCCGCCTCTCTTAGCCTAGGAAGGGCAGAAAATGGCAGTTTACTACGTATCAAATGAGAATGGCGACTGGTGGACGATTGACACCGATAGCGGTGTAGGTCAGACCTTGTTCATCATTGAAGCAGGAGAATTAGACAAGGTGGCAGACACCACGAACCCCGATAAGTTAGACCGTGCGATTCGTGAGCACGGCACGGCGCAAGATGTGGAGGTAGCGTAATGCAAACGACAATTGAAGAGGTCAGAAGCCTAGTTCAAGCACTAGAGAAGTTAGTCGAACCCTTATTCGAGGGTGAAGTGTTAGAGGACGCGCCTTATGAATCAATGAAGCGCCCGCACATAGTGTTACAGGAGGGGAGCAAGACTTACGGACGCGCTTGGCGTATCCACTTTACAGGAGGTAGTAAGTACGGCTCGGGACATTGGGAGCCACGCGGATTCAGCGACTATCTAGGCGGGAGCAAGGCAGAAGCAGCGCAAAGCCTACGCAAACTGATTGCGGGCATACATACAGGGCTATTGATTGCGGAGAAGAAGGAGGGCAAAGCGTGAAGGATTACGAAATCAAAATGGTTTACACAATGTACATTGGATTAGAGGCAGAGAGTGAGGAAGATGCCATTGAGCAAGCCAAACAGACCGCAGAGGAGCAACACGGCAACCGCATAAGCGAGTTTGCTATCTTTACGATAGAGGAGGACAAGGCGTGAGCGAGTGGACGAGATATACATTCGTGTGTAATGGAGATTGTGACGGGTTATTGGAGTTCACATTCCAAGATGGATTTGGATTCCCTAACGGGGAAGTCAAGACCAAATGCCCTTGCGGTTCAAAGACCACATACATTTCAATGGAACACGCAACAGTTACCAAGAAGAGGAGTGCGTGATGGTCAATGACGCGATAGTTCTGTGGGGCTTACTGTTACTATACGGTATACCAATATGTGCAATAGCCTATTGGATGGAGAAGATGATAACCAAAGGAGAAGATGATGAGTGAGCAGGATAAGATGGCGCAATTTGTATTTACAGTAGTGATTGTGCCTGACAACAAGCGATACGAAGTAGAACTATGGGATTTTGCAGGCGAAGAGCCTGCTCTAATCGCAGCAGGTGAGGGTAGCAACTGGCGCACGGCGCTAGGTGAGGCGCTATCTAAGATCGAACTACCAACAGACAAGGTGGAGAAGACCATCAATGATGTAATCAAGGAAGGTGTAGAAGATGAAGGAGTTTGAGATAAGTATTGCCAAGGTTGTGTACCGCACAACTGATGAGTTCAATACTGAGTTAGAGGCTCGGATGTGGGCTGCTGCTCAACGTGATAAGTACAAAGAACTATTAGATGATAACGCGGTGGAGTATTACTTTGAGGTGGAGGAGATAACTAATGTCTGAACCTACGGTAGACTACTGGCGTGCAAAGGCAGAGTTATGTCGTGACCTTGCGCTGATACAGATTGAAGATGAAGACACAGAGAAGGAGGCAGGGATGAACCTAATGCGTATGACCTACGCCCTGTCTATGGTAGATACATTCAACGAAGGAGGACAAGATGAGCAAGCGTAAGATTACAGTAGAGGTAGATCAACAATGGTTTGAGATACTAGGTCAGATAAGCAAGCACCAAGATGGGTTTGTGTGGATTAAGGTAGAAGGAGGAAGTGATGAGTAATCTAATAAGTGATGAGATAATTGAAAGGCGTTTGTTTGCTGGATTATTAGTGACAAAGTACCGAGTAATTACTTATAAATCTAAACTCGGAATTGTAAGCAAATGGATTAAATTAGAGGAGGAAGACAATGACTGACAACGTAGTGGGATTCCACCCTAAGAATAAACTCGTGAACTTCTACGAGATAGCAACGGCAGAAGGCAACGCAGTATGGGGCGGGGAAGATCCGCACAGTGCGGTGCAATGGCTACGCCAATCACCTCTGAACTCACGCCTATTGGTGTCCTGCTGGGAAGCAGGGGAAGAGGATGCTCGCCTGATAATTGAACCCATTGACATCACAAAGATTGTGTTTGCAGTAATGGCAGGTGTGCAATGACACACAATGATCTATTAGAGGCAGTTAATAGTCCAACCTTTATGAACAGTAGAACCTTAGAGACTCCATACATAGCACTTCGTGCGGTATTAGAGTTGCACAAACCCTGGATTATGCAGACAGATGAAGAAGGTGGAGAGGCAGTCGGATGTTCTTGTAACCTTAACATTCCAGCCTTCTTAAACCCTTATCCCTGCCCAACCATTGAGGCTATTGAGAAGGAGTTGCTATGACCTATGTTCTAGGCTTGATGTTCGTGATGTTAGTGGCTTATGTCCTGATTGTATGGGAGGATAAGACCAACAATGGAGACTGAGAATAAACGATTGCGTGGTGCTGCTAACCAAGCGGTGCGCCAGCGCAACTACAGAAGGGCAAGAGATCGTGCGCTAGTACGTCTTGCTCATCTATACCCTGATACCTATAAGCAGTTGCTCGAAATGGAGAAGAAGACAGATGAACAAGAAGGTAAGACGTGGCTTGACCTTGATGGTAATACTGTCCCTGTTGTCGGCGTTCGTGTACGCACAGCAGACGGACGAGGTGCACCTGTCCTCAAAGAAGACATACATAAAGGAACGAACGAAGGCAACAATAGAGGAGAAGCGTGAGAACAAGGCACTTGTCATTAGTTACTCAAAGGCACTCGGTTACAACGACAACCAAGTCAAATGTCTCCTCACCCTTTGGACCCGTGAGTCCAGGCTCGACCACCTTGCTCGCCCAAGAGACGCTTCGGGCAAACCAAGAAGCACGGCTTTTGGAATTGCTCAACTCCTTAGAGAACGTAGTGGACAACCTGAACTTCAAATCCTTCACGGCCTACGATACCTTAGTCATCGCTACGGAGGGAGTGCGTGTCGCGCTCTCCAACATAGCAACAGAAGAGGCTGGTACTGATACACTTTAAGTGCATCCTCCTTTCGGGCACAAAGAACCTCACCGCTACCCTTCCTGCGGTGGGGTTCTTTATTTGTCCGTGGAGTAGAAGCCTTTACCCTTAAATGTAATAGAAGGAGAATCCCATTTGCGAATCATTGGGATGTGGCACTCAAAACAAGATGGCTCACGTGGTTGCTCGTGGATACTACGTTCAATAGTTAGTTCTGCATTACATTCAGTGCATCGATAGTCGTACTGCATCAGAACAATCCTTGCTTTCTATGTATAGAACTATTTTTAGAGTGGCGTTGAAGTAAAGTTTCTAATTGTTTTTCACTATCTGCTGAGATAGATACACCACAGAAACATTTGAAGGTGTATGTCACTGGTAAGGCGACTCCCCTCCCATAAAGTTAAGTAGTTTACGTAGTGCGTTGCCACATCTACGATCAGCAGTAGAGATAGCACACTCGATAGTCTCACTCAACTGTTGCAGTGTGTAGTTCTCGTGATAGCGCAGGCGCAGGATATTCTTCTCATCCTCATCTAGTAACTCGTATGCCTTCTTGATATCAATGAGTGTGGCTAACAGGTTGCCACCTTCTGCGGGTGCAGCAGGCTTGCGTGGTGTGCCATCATTGACAAGGTTCTGTGCCTGTTCAATGGCAGTCTCATTGACCACGCTTGCAATTACATACGGCAAGAGTTGTGCAATGGTGATGACATCATAAAAGGTTTCATCATTAGGTTGATAGCCTGACTTAGCCGCCTTCTCCTTGCGGGCATAGCGTTCGATAGCACGCTTCATCTGCCAACCGATACGCCTTTGGTTAGCCAGACGTACGGCCTCGTTCTCTTCTGTTAGTAAAGCATTGAAGTATGAGATGCGTGTCATTACCCAAGCGTATGCCTCTTGCGTCAGGTCAACACGGTCTACATACTTACGATAGCGACGGTGTACTAGCGTTACTACGCTAGGTACGATGTCGTTAATTACTGGGTGTGGCTCAGTCATTAGGCCACTTACCATCTAATACCATCAGTGCAATAGCACTGTAGTTAAGTAGATCAATAAAGGAATCACGCAACGATTCGTTCTCAGGTGTAGCACCAGTATCAATTAAGTGGTTGATGCGTGCAGTCTTGTCGTGCATACGCACACGCAAACCATTGAGTGGACCACCAGGTGAGAGACTAATGTTGGTCGGACCATAATCCTTATGCTTCTTGATGAGCAGGTTACCTGCACTATCTAAGGTAGCCCAGACATCAACAACAAACTGAACGTGCTTGTGGTCTATCTTGTCGGCAATGGCTTTATTAAGATCGTCTCCATTGACCTGTCGTGATTCAGGATTTGGAAGCCCATATGCTGCAAAGTTTGTAGCATCGTGACCCATTCGCTCTCGGTCATTGTCATACATTAAACGCCTCCAAATAATTTCAACGCTTCATCCTTGCCGTGTGCAAGATAGAAGTCATTGATGTCCATTGATGGTGGTAAGGATACTATGCGTGAGTTCATTACTTCCTGTGACACACGGCGGGAGAACTCAGCACCTGGGTTGGTACCATCATCCTTGATATCATTGTCACCAACTACATACACAATGTCATAGCCTGTAAATAACTTAGTAAAGTGTGGCTTCCAAGCCTGCACTCCTGGTACTCCTACTGCTGGCAGGTTCAAGATACCTGATACAACTACTGCATCTAACTCACCCTCACACACCACGATACTAGATGAATCAATAGTGACATCAGCCACGTTATACAGGTGACCCTTCTGTCCTGCTGGTGCACCATACTTAGGCTTGCCATCATCTAGCCTACGAAACTTTACACCCACACACATACCAAGGGCTGTCAGATAGGGCACAGAAAGCCAGCCCGCGTGCATTTCGTGACCATTGATTGGGTCTGTTACTACACCCAACGAAAACTGTTGAGCAACATCTTCAGAGATCCCACGTCCTTCGAGATACTCTAGCGCCCTTGTGTCCAGGTTTTTGCTGTAATGATTGACCGCTTCCAGCAACGATCTCGATTGCTCGTGCGAGTGCATCCTTAAACTCCAAGTTCTCTATGATACCTACAACATTAACTGCGTTACCACCCTTCCCGCAGGTGTGGCAGAAGAATAAGTTGTCATAGGTATTGATGACAGCGCTTCTTCTTTTATCAGGATGGATGCAGCACCTTACTGATGCAGACCTACCCTCTCGTACTTCCCCTCCGTAGTGCAGAACAATTGCTCCTATGGGGATTGTGTTTGCATCAACGGTACCTTTGAACCGTCCCGCTTTACGTACCCTGGACCAGTCTTGTGCTGGCATACACACCCCTTGTCGTCGCACTTCTCGTGCCAATTAGAGGCACGTTTGTAATGGGTTAGAGTGTTCTCTTCCCCTGCCTTGTGACAGTTCTGACAAATCATTAGAACTCCTTTAGTTCTGTTACTGGTACACGCCATCCACCGATGGCTTCATCTCTGTACTGCATAGTTGCATACTCTTCAGGATTACACCAGCCATATACTTCAACCTGTGAGTAATAATCTTCATCAAGGATCTTAGTTCCTACAATTATCTTGCCACTATCTTTGCTCCAAAAAGGAATCGAATCACGTGTGCGTACTGTGCGTACCTCAAAGTTAACACCAACATCAGGCAACTTAGCACGACGAGGATGTAGTTCATTAGGATACCAAGGTACATTCCAAGCAGTATCAGTGAGAGATGCAACTGCCCACTCAGAGACGTTGGCTCGGACATTGGCAAGAAGTTCGTGCTCTAAGTAGCCGTTCTTCTTACCCTCTGCATAGTTAGGTCTGTCTACAGAACCATACTTAGCAAGCCAACGCTCTGTTGCAAGCAGTGTACAAACTCTTACTTCATCCCTACTCAGGCGTACTATCATCTGCCTCTTCTTCGGTAGTTGATTCTTCAACTACTTCTTCTGGTACTAGGATATCTGTTGTGGTGATTTCACCTTCTGGTACTGGCATTATTGTTTCTCCTTGATCCATTGTGCTAGGTCTTGAATAACCCAGGCGTTTTCTATTCCAGAGTTGCGACGCTTAACTACAACGTAATGCAGTGGAACTTCCCCAAGGCCACGAGCATTGGCATAGTTAAGCGCCTCAACTTCTGCTTCTCTCCAGAACTCAGGCAAGGAAAGGGTTGCCCTGTTCTTGAGTTCAAGGATATAGGTTTTCCCCGCGATGATCGCAACCATATCCCCTTCATCTTTTGCCCCAGCCTTAGTCAAACGTTCTGCCATAACTCCGCATTTGCGTAGCCATTTCATTACATCTGTCTCGAACTGAGAACCTTTACGTCCATTGGGATTAGCCATTAGCGCACCACCTGAATATCAAACACGTAAGTAGGCCCTACCTTGTGCATCTTGATCTCCTATCTGGCACGCTGCAAAGTTAACAAATAGTGTAGCCCATTTAGAGGCATCTGCTGTGTGTGGACCAAAGCGATTCTTCACCGCAGCCACACGCAACATCCCTTGACCTGGGTCATAACCCAATGTGAGTATCAGCGCAGGTAACTGGCTGACCTTACCGTGAATAGCACGACGCGGTGGTGGCATACTCGGTGAACCATACTCACTCTGCTCGCTGACGTGATGGAGTACTAAGACGCAAGCCTGAGTCTTGCGTGCCATATCGTGCAACTCCATCATAATTGCACGTAGCCCTGCCCATTCATTGTCTGTTTCGGCAGCAACATTCATTAAGTTATCAATGATAATTAACTCAGGTGCTATTCCATACAGTTCAACGTAGGCTTTAATCTCCAATTCAATGTCATCTAATGATGGACTTGAATCGAATACCCATTGTATGTGTGACATCTTTGATAGGTGTTCACTGTAAAAGTCTTCCTTGTATTCCATATTGGACTCAACAGTTAACTGCGTATGCCCTGAGATCTGTGCTGCAGATCGCATCAGGACTGTTGCAGTATCAGTATCGGCTGAGAAGAAAAGAGTTGGTACCTTAGCCTTGATTGCATAGACAAGAGCAAACATACTCTTACCAGCATTAGGTGCAGCAGCAACCATACATACTTGCCCACGTCTAAACTTAATGGACTCACCAGCAAGGCCAGTCCATACATCAGGCAACGGTATAGCCTTGGTGTGGCTACCGCCCATCGCCCGCTTTAGATTAAGCAACTTCCCCATCCCCTCCAAGATTTATTCTGCGTTGTCTCCTTACTGCAAGACGTTCACGTGGTGCAAGCCCACCCCATATACCAAACTGTTCCTTGTGGATTCCCCACTCAGCACATTCGGTTCTATGAGTACAACGTTTACAGATTGACTTTGCATACTGACTTTCAATGTAACTTACTGATTCCTTATCTTTATCAGGAAACCAGAAGTCACCACCTATCTCTGCACATAGCGGGTTCTCGTACTCACGAGGCTCCCGCATCGTATTATCTTAAGAAGATAGGGTCGCACTTATCTACTGCACCCTTTGGTGCAGAGCACATCCACGCTCTCCAAGGTCCACGAGCAGATGTACCAGTACGGTATGTCATATTACCGTGCTTGCAGGTAGGTGCCTGTCCTTCTACAACCTGTGGTTGTGCGGGTGCAGCAACTGGAGTTGCATTAAATGATTCAGCAACTGATGCAACTGTTGGTGCTGGTGCTCCACCGTGTAAGTCATTACTAGTTGACTTGATAAGTGTTGCAACCATACCTAGATCTGCAAGACCTGTCTCTAAATCCTTGACATCTTTTGCATAGAGATTGATGAGCGTTCCATCATTTAACTTGTAATTTATTTGATACTTTGTGCCTTCTGTTGCCATTTACTTTCCTCCAGTTTGTCTGATTGATAACCTTTGTGATTCATTACCAAACTTCTTAGGCACATACCCAATAAGTTTTTCTACTTCCTCACTGTCAATACTTTCACGTCCCTTGACAGTTGTCCAACTGACTTCTATTCCACTAGGTGTTACTCCCAACAGTCCTTCAAAAGAAGTCTTCAATGAATCTTGTTCCTTCTCTAGTACCTTGATCTGTGCTGCTAACTGTAAGTACAGCAGTGCATTCTTGTCAATATCAGCATCATCAATTAGTAGGTCAGTTGCTGGTGTAAGTTCTTTTTTTATACCAACGCATCCCATCTCACCTGATGCGTCATAGAACTTGCAATAGTGTTTGCAATAGGAAGCATCACGTTCTGGATCTGGTGCAGTATCTGCTACCTTGATTGCTTCTAACCAGTTCAATGCTTGTAGTGCAATGGTTTCATCGTATGGTTCTGTATGTACTTTGACATCTCGCTCATCACCATCACGTGCAATAGCAACGAGCGAGACGCGCTTCACATCGTAGCCGTTCTTTGCTAGTAGATAGCCGTATGTCTGTACCTGCCAGCGTTGCTGTGTTGATGGGAAGTAACTAAGGTTCTTGACTTTGCTTGTCTTCCAGTCAATGACATCACCAGTACCTGGTACGTAGCAGTCGATGTGTGCCTTCATACCGTTGTACTCAACTGATGTTTCAATCATTACATCTGGGTTGTCTGCTAGTGCTCGTTCAATCTCTGCGTGGATAGCAGTACCCATAATCGCAGCGAGTTTCATCTCGTTCTCGTTAGTCTCTGGTTGATCGTTCAATCGATACCAAACTTTACGACGGCAACCACCTAACTCTGATGGTCCTATCTGTACCTGTGTAGAACGTGAACGCTTTGCATCACCTGCACGTAGTGCAGTGAGCAGTAGTTCTTTCGGATCAGTGTGCATTCTTACCCCTTGCTAACATAATTGCAAGGAACATACCATTGCAAACACCGTTGTTAAACTGATAATTCTCAGAATCTTTATCTTTACATAATTCAATGTATTTTTCTCTTGATGCTTCAATCTCTTGTGCAATCTTCTCACGCATTGCCATAGGATTAAATGAATAACTTAATTGTGCTGACTGCCAGCCCATACGATGAAAGTATTTAGCAGCATACTCATCTGTCATTTCCATAGTTACATCCTTTCCTGGACCACTAACTGTATGGGCTTACCAGTGTTCGCGTCAAGTACCGATGCAATCTCTACAGCCTTTCGTGCGTGTCGCTTGGCGTAGGCTAACTCCATATCAGGCTTGACAATTGAAGCGAGATAGCCAAGAGCAAACTGACCTCCACTACCAATGCCATACGCTCCGACATTTGCTTGGAAAAAAGAGAGATCGCAAGCAATACGAAAGATGTTACCGTTAAAAGCAATGAGATAATCAAAACCGCCATCTTTGTCCACCTTGTTGTAGTCGTAGTTGTTGTCGTTAAAGGCTTGGTTGATACTAGGAATAATCTTCTTACCCATAAATTGTGCTGGGTTCTCACCACGATAGGTCGGTGGCTTCCAGTTGTAGGCAAGGATATCTCCTGGTCGTGTATCACCTGAGATTCCTATTAGGAACTTGCCTACCTCTACGATCTTAGGTGTACTGGTTGCAAGCGTTACAAGATTATCTTCTGTGATCTGAGAATCTGCTACTAGTACTGCGTAGTCGATACCTTCTAGCGCCGCGATTGTTGTCATACTGGAGAGTGTACTAGAGAACGGCGTGTCGTCGCGTTAGCGACACTACTAGTCGTTACAATATGAGCCGTGAGGCGAATTAAACAGGGTGCCCCAAGGGGGCACGATGGTATGGTACTGACTGTGCGGTTCCGTCTACCAAGGCTGCCGAAATTTAGGCACAAACTACCAGATAAATTTGGTACTGACTTACGAGGTCTTGGTCCAGTACACGTATGTCCCTGTGGTTCACAAGTCTTTTCCATAATGGCATCCTTTGAAGATCACGAACTAGTCTGGTACTTTCTTGATGGTACCTGTGTTAACTGTGGCAACATAGTCACTGTCCCTTGTCCAGTAGATAAAGATGAAGCACAGACTCTCTGAGGTTAATGAAGTAGAACGCACAGGAATGTGCTCAGTTTGTGGCCCCACAAGAATAAAGATACGAGATAAGTCTAAGCCAGTATCAGGTAGATACCGTTGCAATACCATCTACAAGATCAATCAGATGAAGGCACGTTCTCCCTACCACGCTCACCGCAAGGAGTACTGCGAGCAGTGTGACTTCAGGCCAGTACACATCAGTCAGTTGGACGTAGACCACATAGACGGTGACCGCTTTAATAATGACCCAGCCAACCTGCAAACCCTGTGTGCGAACTGCCACAGGCTCAAGACACACCTTGCAGGCGACAGCAACTCAGGCATATTTTAGGCATAAAAAAAGAAGCCCCTCCGAAGAGGGGCCTCTTTCTATTGCCTCGCGCTAGTGGGTTACTTAGACCCACGTCCAAACTCTGGTGCTGATGCGTCTAACCACTTAAGTAGTGGACCAGCAAAGCCAGCGATTGCTGCCATTGCTAGTGTCTTAGGGTCTGACTCACCTGCAAGGAATAGTGCTACTGCAGATGCTGCTGCAGCACGAAACCAAGTTAGGCCGAGTTGCTTGAATTGTTCCATTGTTTCCTCCTATGGGGATTACTTTGCACCGTGCACTTTGCAACAGGTACAAACTTCGGTCTTGTATGCCTTCTTAGCAGGCACTGGTGTTACCTTTGCGATAACTTGACTAATGATCTTTGGTTGGTTTAACCACCAGAACCAAGGTGATGTGTCCTTGCCCATACCATCATTGATAGATATATGCAGGTGCTTATTGTGTGGATTACTTCCAGTATAAACTCTGTTGCCTTGCTTGGCTCTTTCTTTAGACCAGATCTTTCCCTGGAATATCAGGTACTTAACTCGTGCATCTTCTTTTAACTTTTCAAAGATATCAAAGCAATCAATGCCGTGCTTAGGATCGTGCGTTAGGTCTACTGCAAAGCCTGTGTTGTGGTCTGAGTTAGGACTCTGGTTGATGTGTGCCTTGCTTGGTAGTAATCCATCTGAGGCTTTCTTCCGAGAAGGCGATATCGCTGTGGCTTGTCGAAGGACAGCAATAGCGGCAGGTGTGGCTCTCTTGGCAACAGGTTTCATCGTTACTCATTTCTCTGCAATCAATCGGTACAGATCATCTATGCGTTCTTCTAATCTTGTGATTGAATCTTTAATTGATGAACCACCATTAGGCTTGAGTTCATTGAGGTAGTGCTTAACCATCCAGCGCACTGCTGCGCCGAAGCCACCGATGATTGTGCATACTGCAACAGCAACTGTTGCGTAGTCTTGTGCCTGCATTAGACCGTCCTAATGGTTACTAAGAGCGTTCCACCGTATCCGCTGAAGCGCTTATCTGAAGGGGTTGCATTTCTAAAGTCCAACTCTTCGATAAGTCCGATGTAGGACTCACCAGTTCTAAAGTCTTCAACGCGGATGGTGTCTCCCACATTCTCAATAGATTCCAACTGAGACATACGGAAGTAAGCAGAACCTTCATAGCCAATCTCAACGCCGAAGTGATCTGATTCGTGGTCAAAGCAAGACAGTGGATACTGGATTAGTCGCTGACGTGGGATAGCAGGTAGTGCCTTAATCTGGTATCCAGTAAACAGTGGACCCTTAGTAACATCAGTTGTTGAACGAGTCAGTGTGAACTGGAAGCCAAGGTATTCCTGTGATGCTTGAGGATAGTTAATGTTAATCTCTGGAACCAATGCCTGTTGTGCAAAGGTACCGATGCGATAGAAGTTATCGGCATAGTCAACAGAGTCAATCAATAGTCCACCATTAGTGGTATCAATACGAGCCTGCATTAACTTGTAGATCTTGAGTTCTAGTGTGTTGTATCGGACGTAACCTGTACGTAGGAATCCTTCTTCTAACAAAGTAGAAGCAGACTCAATATAGATAGCACCATCTACACCATTGCCAGCATTACAAAATGCTAAGCGGTTAGTATCCCCAAGGAAAGCACACGCTGTGGTGTAATGACCTAGCGTATCTGCTGGGTTGTACAAGTCATAGGCATAAGGGAACTGAAGGTTACCTAATGGTTGACCCATATCTACACGAGTCACACCGACCTGACCATCAACGCCAGAGGCAGCCCAGATGTATCTGTCACGGAAACCAAAGTCATAGACTGGTTGGGTTGATTCAAAGATTAAAGCACCGTAGGTAATAGAACCATCGAGTTGACTTGCATCTGCCATACGCATACCTTGGCTAGTGCCAATAGCCATATTGCCAAGGTAGTAAGCAATTCTAAATACAATCTCACCTACTGGTAACTCTGCTGCAGTGATAGCACTGGTCAGGGTAGGCATAGCACCAGCCGTAGACAAAGTAAACTTGTAGATGTTGGACTGGATACCGCTATAGCCTGCGATGTAGATAGCAGCACCACTAGATGTAATGCTAGTAAAGATATGATCTGGGTCATTGTGTGAATAGACCGCTGCTGGTAATGATGTTGCAGTACTAGAAAACTCATACACCTTGTCGTTGACGCACATTACGATACGCTCTTTGGTGTATTCCATAACAGCGTTAGTTACAGTGATGCTGTTTTCGCTAATCATTAGAGTAGGTGATACAGAACTATCATCCGATAGTAACTTCTTGTACACTCTTAGTCTTGGAGTTCCAGCATTGAGTACGTTAGTAACCCAATAGGCATAGACACCATCATCACAGATAGCGTGTACTGGGTAGTCAGTGCCAGATATGTAGTCAACAAAGTGAATAACATCGGCAACGCCTGTACCTACTGGAGATACAGGAGTTGATGCAACATCTGCAGCAGTCTTGGCGTAGGTAAAGGTAGTAGTTGTAGGTACACCAGTGATGCGGTACTCACCATTAAAGGTTGCATCCACACCAGTAATAGTAATCTGCATACCCACAGATAGACCGTGTGCTGCAGTGGTAGTCAGTGTCGCTACGTTAGATGTCAACGCCTTATTGCTAATAGATACAGTAATTGCTGGGAAGATCTTGTCTACGTCATACTCATCAGATAACAAGATACCGTTATAGGTATTGCTATTTTTTTCCCATTGGATAGAACGTGCATATTGCCACGGACGACCATTGGCTTGAATACCACCAGTTACTACGTGCTGAGCAACAGATGACTTAAGCAGCGTTGCCTGTCCCTTGGTCCAGACATCAATACCTTTAGACTCTGTGTACTGGAAGCGAAGCGACTCATCCTGGATAGGTTCAAAGAACTTGATGCCTTGTCCATAGTGGAATGATGACTGGCTACGTAGCCACCAACCAGTCAGCGTCTGTTCACCAGGTTCTCTGGACTGGTCAATCTGTTGCTTACGATACTGGGCAGTTACGCGACGATAAGGAGCATCATCAGAGTTAAGCAAGAAGAACGGTAGGCCACCAATAGCGACATCGTATGCCTCACCTGTGGCTGAGTAGTTAGTAGATCCAGCAGGATTAGAAAGTACGTACGGTATTCCCTCGGTAATATCGTCGCCGTATGGCATCTATTCTCCTTATTCTAAAAGGTTCACCAGTGATCTAGTTCTACCTTGTGCTAACTGTGTATAAATTTGGGTTGTAGCCACACTTGTGTGGCGCATAAGTTCTTTAACAGCAATCAAATCTCCGCCTGATTTCTCAAGCATCGTCGTTGCGAAGTAATGCCTGAGACTGTGGAAATGCTTAGCGTCTGGTCCAAGGATGCGACGCATCTCATTGGCTGCTCTACTAGATAACTTATTAGGCGTTACCTGCCATAGTCTGCCAAGAGTTCCGTATGACCTAATCATATCTGAGACTATTGGAGATACTGGGACAATCAGGTCTGTTCCACCTTTGCCCTGTACTCGTAAAGAGTACCCGTCCTCGTGCTCTATTAGGTCTGAGCCTTTGATGTTGGCTACTTCCATAGCACGAAGCCCTGCTGTGCCACCTAAGATAAACCAGTTGCGTAGCGTTGGGTTCTTGGCTTCTGCCAGCAACTTCTGGTATTCACCCTTGGTTACAGGCTTAGGCACACCACGCCCTGGCTTGACCTGTGGCAGTTGTTCAGCAGGGTTGTGACCACCTACCAACCCCATCTTATTAAGGGACTTGTAGATGCTTCTGAGCCTTGCTACGTAGGTAGCCTTGGTAGACTGCCTAGTAGCCTGGAGTATCACCCGCTCTAGGTCCTCGTAAGTTGCTAGAGCAGGGTGAACACCCAGCCGTCTAATGATCTGCATATCTTGCTTGAACAACTGCTCAGAGTACCCACTTGTGCGGTACCTGTTGTGCAACTGTTCAGCGATCTGTTCCATAGGTATGATTTCCATACCCATAGCCTAGCACACTACGACAGGTTCGGTGTGGATTGTTCCGCTTCTGGATTTAGATACAGTTGATAATCTGGATTTGCTTCATCTTGCGGAACAATAGAAGTAACTCCATCTTTTTCCATAACTAAGATTTCGCCACTTATAGATTCAATTTTGTAATAATTTCTCATAGTTCAATCTCCGCTCTCCATTGGCACCTTAACTCATTGCCACCTGCAATAGAAACATTATTAACAATTGCTGTAAATCCTGCTTCTCCGATATTGACAACGGTGGCGTTGACATCAACCACACCACCAATATTAGCAATTTTTGCACTTGTTCCCGTTGCAGTGCTATAAACAGTAATCGTTGGTGTTGCTCGCATACGAACACCAAAACTTACGCTTGGCAGAAAATTATAGGATACTGTTGCCTGAGTAAACATAGAGACAGAACCTACTTCGGTGACTGTTGCTGGTGTTACTGATTGATTGTATGACTTTTGGTAATATCTCATACAGGCGGCAAGTTCTCCTTGGATTGTTCCAGAATTACGGGCAAACGCAGTAGCAACCGAACCAAGTTCTAACTGTAAACCTGTGATTTCATAGTAATCATTAGCCCCAGCAGTACCAGAAGCGCGATGTTCAAACCATACTGTTAATTCTTTTGCTGTTGTGGCAACTGTTCCAGTATATGTAAATCTTTGCCAAGTAGTAGTCAGAGTAAGAGTTGTTCCAGCAATAACTGCTGCATCTCCTGTGTATGATACTAACCAATTTTGGTCAGTTCCAGTTCCGCTATTAACTCCTATTCTCAATACAGATGTTCCATCTGAAAAGTCTGTGCCTTTGCGAGCATAGAAAGAATAAGTAACTGTCTTACCAGCAAAAGGAATTGAGTTAACGGTTTCAAAAGATTGGCTAAGGTACATATAAGTAGTAGCGGTTGCACCACTATTTCTTTGGATACGACCACAATACTGAATGTTAGGTAGGTTAGTTGTATCACCTGTGGCTTGTCGGCTTATGGTAAAAGCAGAACTAGAATTGTAACCCAACCATCTATCAGCCGTATAGTTTGAAGTTGAACCAACTGCTGAAATGCTAGTACCACGCTGCCAAATATCCATACCGCCGTTAATAATTGCGTTCTTGCCAGCAGCCATTGAACCTTGATAACGCAAGCCCGTGGTAGCGGAACTATCTGCTACAATTTGCTCCCCATCGTTTCCCACAGCCAATCTTGCAGGTGCTGTGGAGTAACCGAATAGGTCACCCTTTGCTGTTAACGGCGAGTTAGCCGTTGTTGGAACTCTACCTGTAGCCATTAGTTATTCCCCAATCCAAGTGCCTTTAAGTCATCTGCTGTTAAACCAAGCGCAACAAGTTTAGCCTGTGCTGCTTCTTTGGCTGCAATTAAACTTTGGTCCCATAACTGAGCCGCTTCATTTATTTCCTCCACGGTTGGTTGTGGTTGCGGGTTTTCCCAAAGCGTTATTTCATCGCCTGTTACAACCCAACCAGTATCAAAACCAAGTTGTTTTAATCCATTAGTAATTTTGTTATATTCCATTATGCACCAATTTCCATAAGTACGATTGACGACCTGCCACCACCATTAACTCTTACTTCAGCCGAAGCATTATAATTTGCAAATTGAGTTTTGTAAGTAATTGCAGAAGTTGTAGCAGGACTATCAAGATAAGAAAGTGCATACATAGTGTAAAGTTCAATAGCAGTTCCAGTGAAACCTAAATATTCATACCCAGCAATTGATGTTCCATTTCGTTGCACATCAATTTTTATACCATTGTTAGCATTTCCATTAGATTTGAAACACGCTTGATTTATTAAAACGACAATTTTTGAAGATGCACTGCTTGGTGTAATGCTTGCACTTAATCCACTATCTGCAAGTGTCGTAGTTGAATTAGCAACAAAAGTCACAGTGCTTGAGCCAACAACCTGTAAAACCTTGCCGCCTGCAGCAGCCCACTTTAACCCAGTGCTTGCTGTTGAGTCAGCAGTAAGAACCTGCCCATTGGTGCCAACTGCCAGTCTTGCTGGAGTATCGTTGGCAGTAGCCGTCAGTAAGTCTGCCTTAGCATCAAAGATGGTCGGCTGGATACCACCTTCAATTACAGGTATGCGTCCAACTGTCATTTATGATAACTCGCTTCCGAAAGCATTGAATGAGAATGTTGCTGCTGAGGCATAGACTGTGATCACATCTGTTGCTCCCAGAGTCACACCTAGAGTCAGGGTGTCTGTAGCGTTACCAGGTAGAGATACGTCATAGGCCAAGTACTGGGCAGCAGCCAAGGCTGCACCTGCCACACGGACCGCGATGCGGTATGTGCCAGCAGTTGCTGTCTGGTTGGTTACTGTCAGTGTAGATACGATTGCTTGTGTTGCTGCTGGTACGGTGTAGAGCGTTGTTGCAGTTGTTGCCGCTGGGTTAGATTGCCCTAACACCTTGTAATTTGTTGGCATTTATTTTTTTCCTTTACTGTAGTGTTTTGGTTATCCGCCCATTAGAAGCAAACTGCTAACGGTTCCACCTGAACCGCTATCTAGTCCTGCTTCAAAGGCATTGAGGTCTGCTGAGTTGAGTACGTGCTTTACCGATGCACCTGCTGTATGTGCTATAGCAGATGTACCAGCCTGACCTCTGACGATAGTAAATGTATCGCCAGAAATTGCTGTGATATAGATGATCTCTTCATTCTGGGTGTCAACATCTAGTGCTACACCAAAGGTGTCTACGTTACCTGCAGCAAGAGTTACCCCGCCTAGTAAGGCAGAACCTGTACCAGAGTTAACAGTCATACTTGTTGCACTGTTTGAGATACCAGTGGCAAGTGCTGTCTCAACAGAGATACTGGAGAATTCGCGTGTCATTATCTTTCCTTACTTATCGGGTGTAGTGAATACGGATTGGATACTTGTCTGCTAACTTGAGTGCTTCTTCGTTGAGTCGTTGCTGATATAGAGCAAAGATGTAACGAGATGCAGCAGCACCTGCAGATGATGGCAACTTGGAATCGTTTAGATCCGCTTCAGCACTAGAGAGATTGATTCGTCCAGCGTCAAGGTAAGACAGTAATTTGTATGCGGCTCCCAGTACCACAACATCCTTACAAGAATCTGGTAGACCAGACACGTCAGCAAAATCATCTGTGTTGGCATCAAGAGTGTTTGGTGTGGCTGTGTACCAAACCTGAATAGTACGACCAGGTTGTACGTTCTCATAGATATTGATTGTATTGTTTGTATTAAAGGTAGCAGCGTTTGCCATACCATCTAAGCGCCAGCGATTTACTGGTAGCCATTCCTGGCTAGAACCTGTTGTCTGCCAAGAGATAAATAGAACACCTTCGCAGTCATCAGGCAATGGGTATGTAACCTGAGATGCGTTAAAGGTAAATGTATAAGAGTTAATAATCCACAACTTCGGATAGAAACTGTTGATCGTATCGTTGATAGCCTTCTTGATAGAACTACGTGGGAAGGTTGGAGATAGAGTTACTGGCGCATACTGTGCGTGAGGTGATGCTGTAGTTCCCTGGTATCCACGACCAAAGCCTGGGATTACGTTGAGAAGATTGGCTGCCTTATCAAATGAATCAATCCAGATAAGTTCGTCATCAATTTCAATGACACCTTTAGCAAGGTTATTCTGGCTACCTACAACGATCTCAGTAGATGTTGTGGTCAACCCTGAAGGGTTAGCAACATAGGTAATGCGGTCTTGACGAAGTGCGTAACCTTGTAGGTTAGCCTTTACCTCGTCTACCAGTTCGTTCAGTGTTGGCATTATTTCCTCTCATACCAGCCATCTCCCCATAGAGTTAGCAGTCGTGCAAAATACTGTTCATATTGTGGTGCTATAGCATCCAAGGAATACAAGGACACTGCTCGCTTGTGTATTGCTACTGGATCTAAACTCTTTACCCACTCTGTTGCTACTGCAAACTCCATTGCATTTCTGCAACGGTATCCAGTAACACCTTGTGGATTAGTTTCTGTAAATGCTCCCCAGTCTGTGGTAATCGTTGGAGTCCCACAGGCTTGTGCTTCGATAACGACGTTACCAAAAGGTTCTATGTATAGCGTTGGTGCAAATAGGGCAATTGCACCACCCATTAACTTTGCTCGCTCTTCAGGACCGACAGGTCCTACCCATTCGCCATACTCGACTTTAGGATCTTTGCCAGGACCAGCAAGGATAAGTTTCAAACCCATCTCTTTGCATACGTGCTGGGCAATTCCTATACCTTTGCGATCTACCATACGTCCAACGTAGAGGTAGTAATCTTCTTTCTTCTCTTGCAGCGGAAACATCTCTGGTTCTAAGTAACCAGGAATAACCGCATCATAGAAGTTACCATCTACTAGCGTTGGGTTCTTAAACATTGCATAGATGCTGTGCATCCAAGCATATGATTCAAAGACCTTAAACTTACTAAATACTCCACCGTAACCCACACCAAACTCTACGCTGATATGGTTTGGATAAGCCTTAGCGATTGGTTCTTGTGATGCTCCACCGATAAGACAGATAAAATCTTTCTTCTCTAGGCGCTTGCCTAGTTCTGCTATTGCCTTGCCATTAAAGATCTGCCAGTGTGGTAACGAGTTATTAAACTCAGCCTCTGTAAAGTGTTTACCTGCTAATGCTTCTTGCTGTTGCTCTTTAGTAATGCAGGTAATCAGTTCATCTACTGGTGCTTCGTTATCTTCACTAGCATAGAGATAGACCGTATGGCCTAACCCTTTCATCATCATACAAAAGCGCCTGACCTTTTCGGTATAAGCGCAGTTGACGTAATCTTTAGTTGTCTGTGTATGGGGCAGGCTGATAACGTGAAATCTCATACGAGAAGTCTACATACCACCCAAGAATAAGGCTACGGGGATGGCATCTGCTCCTGGGCCTGTCGCTCCAGTCGCACCTGTTGGACCAGTTGCTCCAGTGGTACCTGTTGGACCTGTGGGACCTGTAGGTCCCGTTGCTCCATTTGCACCAGCAGGACCAGTAGCCCCGATAGGGCCAGTGGCACCAGTAACACCAGTAGGTCCAACATCACCTGTAACTCCTTGCGGTCCCGTGGCACCTACTGGGCCTGTTGCACCAGCAGGTCCTGACGGACCAATATCTCCTGTAACACCTTGAGGACCTGTCGCTCCAATGGGTCCTGTAGCCCCTACAGGGCCTGTAGCGCCTGTTAGACCTGTTGGTCCGACATCTCCAGTCACACCCTGTGGGCCTGTGGCTCCTACTGGACCAGTAGCACCAACGGGTCCTGTTGCACCCGTATCGCCAGTGGCACCTGTAGCACCTGTTACGCCTGTGGCACCTTGTGGGCCAGTCGCTCCTTCAGGTCCTGTCGGACCTGTTGCTCCTGCTGCTCCAGTTGCTCCAACTGGTCCCGTAGGTCCAGTATCTCCCGTTGCTCCTGTAACACCTGTAGGTCCTGCTGGACCTGTTGCTCCCGTAGCACCCGCTGGACCTGTAGGTCCTGTGTCACCCGTGGCTCCAATAGGACCCGTGGCACCCGTTGGGCCAGTCGGCCCAGTACTTCCTGCATCACCTGTTGCTCCTTGCGAACCAGTAGCGCCAGTTGCACCTGTTGCACCTGTAGCACCGTTTGGTCCAGTTGCTCCCGCAGGACCAGAAGGTCCCGTCGGGCCAGTTGCACCTTGGCCGCCTTGAGGTCCTTGATCTTGCGAAAGTTCTACCGCCACTTGTGGCGTAATGTTTTCAATAACAATTATTGTGCTCACGTTGTTGTCACCGCTCCTGTCACAATAAATTTGCCTTCTAGGATTCTGGTAACTGTTACACCAGATGTAAGTACTAGGTCGTATGAGTAACGACCTGCTGCTATTGCACCTGTAGTAGTTGCATCAAAACTTACAGTTACTCGACCAGTTGTTTGGTCTAAAGTCATACGACCATTTTCTGTGGTTGCAACTACTGTTGTAGTATTAGCACCAACGAATGGTCTAACAGTCATAGTTCCTGTGTAACCACCAAGACTCCAAGGAGTTTGATCGTTTAGGATCTGGAACTGAAAATTAAATGTAGTTGCTTGGTCACAGACCAAGTTATATTTAGCACTCAAGATGACACCGCTCTGAGAGCCTGCGCTGCAGGTAGTTGAAAAGTATCAGCGATGAGGTTACATACGCCGTTAAAGTCAAGACGATTATCGCTAGTCGTACCCGCAATCGCATTTAGAACTCCTACTGTGTCTGTTAACTCTGTTGATACTGAACGTGCTACAGCCCATTGGCGAGCAGCCAATGCCATATCTACCATTTCTGCAGATGTTCGATAGGTGCCACCATTAGCAAGTCTGTTCATCTCTGCTAGTAAAGTTGTACCGTAAACTCCTAGTGCCACCTATCTACCTCACTTCTTCTTTTTGCGAGCCGCTGCTGCGTTATCTACTAGATTTGGATAAGGTCGTCCTGCTGCCTTAGCCCGTGCCTTTGCTGTTGCCTTTTGTGCTGGCGTTAATTTCTTTGACTTCTCTTTAGGATTCTTTGTATCCCAAAATGCTGCTTTCTTTTTCATTTGCAACTACAATCCCAAGCACGAAGTGACTTGTTAATTCTTGAGTTTGGATCTCTAGCAGTCTTACTAGAAGTGTTCTTTGCTTTCATCCCACACATACGACCACAGAAAGACTTGCGTCGTCCTGCTGCCTTGGGAGACTTAGCAGCCTCAGCCTTCTTGACTGGAGGCTTGAGGTTCATCCCCTGCGCTTTGGCAGAGGCACGACCCTTTGCGTTGAGGCCACCCTTTGGGTTCTTGCCCTCTGCTCTCTGCCAGGCACTAGCCAATTTCTAACTCCTTTTGCATAACTGATTTACAAAATGTAACTACGTCTTTATGTGCAAATTCTGCTTTGCATACATTGTACATAAAGACTACAATTTGAACATTGTTTTTTATATAAGGTTTTGAACTATCTATTCTATCTATAGAAGGAACCCAAGGGTTCTTTGCGTGAAGAGAATCTGAAACTTGTGTGGTTAAATCAAAAGGTATTCCAGTTACTTCACAGTAACCTTTTTCTATCTTTTCATAAATCCATAACGAGTCAAAATCTGGTTCTTGCCAACCCATATACTTTGCTCTTTTATGGGCATTAGCCCAAAGTCTTTGTGCTCTAACTTTTACTGGGTTGTCTTTATCCCATTTACTTTTAGAACATTTATTACACCAGCCAGATCTACCTTTCCCAAACTTAACATCTGAACGTAGGCATATGATACACGCTGGAGACTTTGCCATTTACTTAGCAGACTTACCCATCGCACCAGTTTGCACTGATTCGTAAGACTGAAACTTCATTGCACCTTCGTACTGCTTATCAGGTGTTGGGTACTTTGTGATATCTTCTTCGTAGTTTTCCATTACTTCTTCTTCCCCATCTTCTTAGTCTGCTTCTTAATCATCTTCTTGCCAGTCTTCTTGGCTTCCATCTTTGCCATTGCCATACCTTTTGCTGTGTATGGGAATTCTTTTCCGTTTACGTTTGGCATTGTTACTCCTAGTCTTTGAAGGTCATTGAGATTCCGTCAAAGGCTTTACCAGCCTCATTGGAAAGTTGGACTGCTGCATCTATATCTTTACTCTTTGTTGAACGCGGTTCTATACCCTGTCGTGTTGCATCATAATAGGACTGTAGTTCCCTATCGTGTTGCTTAGCAGTAGGTATTCCTCTGTGGTTAGCAGCACCTACACTCAACTCTAGTTCGCCTATCTTGCAGCCGAAGCAGCCTTCGACATACTCAAGGTGCGTTGTTCGTCTATGTAAACTCATACAACTGGTGTCACATAATCGCCTAGACCAGCATCAATAAGAACCTGTGCTTGGTAGTCACTGATCTCGTACTCGTGTCCACCAAGGAAGTAGTAACTTGCTGCTGCTAAATCATCTTGGCTTGGAGTCAGTGTCAAAGTAACATTAGTTCCATTAACAATAATTGTTTGACCACGTGCCACATCTGTCATACTAGGCGCGATAGGACCATCAATAGTTCCACCGATAAAGCGACGTCCTGCAAGGCGTGAGTATGGAGTGAACTCGTTATATCCTGTGCCCCAGGTTTGCCACTGGTACGGAGTTGTTAGTGTGTATGCCATATCCAACCTTTCATAAGTGACAGAGGGAGAGTTTCCCCTCCCCCTGCCGTTGCACTGACGGAATTATCCGTTTGTTGCAGATGACTCAATGCGATAGAGCGCTGCTTCACGAAGGCGTGCAAAGCCTCCGAAGTAGTACCAACCGATTGTGCGGAAACGACGTAGCGCGTCAATCTCTGGACCGA
>Ga0209229_10000119_pt1 | contig 28800 bp, 36 predicted proteins | sample SanBayMetagenome_FD_187466 | JGI IMG/M metagenome (GOLD analysis project Ga0209229, IMG submission 187466) | Freshwater and sediment microbial communities from dead zone in Sandusky Bay, Ohio, USA (SPAdes) (version 2) | ecosystem: Environmental > Aquatic > Freshwater > Lentic > Sediment... | reverse complement strand
CCGGAGCCGTAGCCGTCGCCAGTTCCTGAGCTGTGACCGACCGGTAAAAACTTTTCCATTAGCTTCTCCTGCGAGTGTTTACGTCTATCGAGCCGAAGCCGAATCCGTCTCCGTTTCCGTAGCCGTCTCCGTTTCCGTAGCCGTTTCCGTAGCCGGAGCCGTTTCCGTAGCCGGAGCCGTTTCCGTATCCGTCGCCGCAGCCATAGCCATTTCCGTAGCCGTAGCCGGAGCCTTTTCCGTATCCGTCGCCGTATCCGTCGCCGTAGACGAAGCCGTCTCCAAAGCCGTAGCCGTCGCCTGAGCCGCTGCCGTCGCCGGCTCCTTCTCCTATGCAAAAGTTGCTACCGACCGGTAAAAACTTTTCCATTAGCTTCTCCTGCGAGTGTTTAGCTTTGGCGTTGTATAGCCATTTCCGCATGCAAAGTCGTAGCCGTAGCCAAAGCCGTCATTGTTTTCGTAACAGCCGTCGCCGAAGCCGTCGCCGAAGCCGTCGCCGTCTTCGTCATCGTATCCGTAACCTTGACCGCATCCGTTCCCGTATCCTTCGCCGTCGCAGTAGCCGTAGCCGTTGCCATTCCCATTGCCGACTCTGTGACCGACCGGTAAAAACTTTTCCATCAGCGCACCTCAAAAGCTCGGCGGTTTCCCGCCGATTGTCTGATTACAAGCCCCATTCGGCATCTACAGGAATGCAGAAAATCTCTGATGCCTCTGGAATCTCAACCTTGTGCTCCATTTTTCTCAAAGTCACATAATTTGATTTTGGGTTTTTAATTACTCCATCAAATCCAACTGACTCCCAGCGAAAAACCCAGACCGCACGGTCTAAGATGATGCGCCCGTTTTCGCGTGTCACATCGCCGGCAAAGATCCAGCCACGGTCAACAACAATAACAGCACGATTTGAATTTGTAGTCATAAGCCACCTATTTAGTTTTGTTAAATCAAGCAATTAAAAAATTAAATCCACTCGCCATAAAAATTGAAATATTCTTCGTCTGCTTTTTTTTCTGCTATCTCCTTCCAATAATTTATAGAGAGATTTGACAAAAACTTTCCTGCTTCATCAAATTTCTTTAACGCTAGCAAAGATGAGACTTGTTTAAGAAAAGCATCGTCCATTTGCTGACTAATCGCTTCTTCAAAATTGTTTGCAGAAAACGGATTTAGCGCACCTTCGAGATAGTAGTCACGCAAAGCGGCCCAGTTGTTCTCGTCGAATTCAACACCTAAAGACCAATTTGCAGAGTAGTTGTCGTAGTTCATTGTGCTGATCCGTGTTTTGTTGTGACGTGAAAGAAGTATAAACGAATACATCGCACAGCGCAAGGGCAGGCTAACAAAAAAGTTAACACGGGCTAACTTGATGCGGTATGATGGGCTCACTATCACACTGGAGAAATGCATGGACAAGGAAAGAGCGTTAGAACTCGCGGGCGGCGTTACTGCGCTGGCAAAGATTCTCGGGATAGCTAAAAGCTCTGTTAGCGCTTGGGTCGAGATACCGCAGGCGCGGGTCTGGCAGCTAAAAGTGATAAGGCCTAAGTGGTTTCGCAAGCAAAAACAAGAGGCGAAACGCACAAAAAAGTCGACGGACAGCCTGAAAGCGCTGCATAATTAGATAGACCCGGCTAGGTGGGAAGTCATGAGCCCACCGAAAAGCGAACCTCCCGCCTGCCGTCAGTCTTATGTCTTGGAGGGGCTGCGAGGATGTGCGATGCACTATTACAAACGAAATATCGGCGACTACGCCAAGAAATGCGGACGCTTGTCAATGTTGCAGCACGGAGCGTACACGCTCTTGCTCGACACGTGCTACGACCGTGAATCATTCCCGACGCTTGATGAGGCGATAGAGTGGACATGGGCCAGCACAGAGGCCGAAATTGAGGCAGTTAAGTTTGTTCTGAGTCGATTTTTTACGCTCGGGAACGATGGTCGATACGTGCAAGATCGCTTGCTAGCGGAGTTGCTCGACTATCACGCAAAAGCTGACACCAACAAACGGATCGCTATAGACAGAGAGGCGAAGCGTAGGCAAAAAAGCACGAACCGTGCACCAGTCGTACACGAACCTCCACCTAACCAAGAACCATTAACCAATAACCAAGAACCAATAACTAAAGACAAAGAAGAAAAGACAAAAGAACGCGCACGCCTAAAGGCGGCGTCATATGCAAAGCCAAGCAGCGTAAGCGATGAAGTCTGGGAAGGATTCTCGGCGCTTCGAAAGGCCAGGAGGTCGCCGATTACGCAAGCGTCAATGAGGCTGATTGAGCGCGATGCCGAGAAGGCTGGCATAAGCCTGCAAGACGCACTAGAGCTGTGCTGCGCTCGAGGCTGGCAAGGTTTTCGGGCGGATTGGTACGAGCAATCGAAACAAAATCAACAGAACGCACGCAACAAACGAACTGCCGAAAACTTCAAATCTGTTGAGTACGGAGAAACGGGGCTGCTATGAGTTCAAACAATCTTGGCTTGCATGCAAAACCTAAAACGCGTCCTGAGTCTTGCGATTTGCACGGTTCGTTTGAAAGCAGGTGCTACATCGGGTCGATCTGGTCGCGCTGCCCAGCGTGTTCGACACAAGCTGCGGACAAAGAGCAGGCCGAAGCTGAGTCTCGGGCTCGTGAGTTGAGGCTAGCAGCCTGGCAAAACAAAATTGGACAGACTGGGATTCCAGAGCGGTTTCATACGCGCAGCTTTGAAAATTTTGTCGCTACCGATGCAGCGCAGACTAAAGCGCTGGATTTTTGCAAGCGATACGCCGATCAATTTCATGACGTGATTGCAACCGGAAGAAGCGCAATTTTTATCGGCAAGCCAGGGACAGGAAAAACGCACCTGGCCGCCGCGATTGGTTTGCATGTAATGCGTCAGCAGAACAGGACTGTGCTGTTCACGACTGTTATGCGCGCCATCAGACGCGTAAAAGACTCTTGGGATCGCGGATCGAGCGAATCTGAAAGCCAGGTTATTCAGACTTTCGTCGCAGCCGATTTGCTGATTCTCGACGAGGTCGGGGTGCAATTTGGTACAGAATTTGAAAAAAACATTTTGTTCGATGTCATCAACGAACGCTATGAAAAGCGAAAGCCAACAATCTTGATGTCAAACCTGCCCGTGTCAGATGTGACCGCATATCTTGGAGAGCGAGTCATTGACAGGATCAGAGAGGACGGCGGGGCTAGGATTGTGTTTGACTGGTCAAGTCATCGCGCAAAAATGCAGGGCGGGATATGAAATGCGAATGCTGCCAGAAAAAAAATGGGCTGCACGATCTAAAATGCCTGGAATGTTGCACCAGGCTGGTAAAATCGGCGAGGCCGTCGAGGAAAAGACAAGAGGCAATGCTTGCAGCGATAGAGAGATTCAGAGAATCTCCGGAGAGGGAACAAATAATCAAATCAATGCAAAATTAACTTTTTTTGTTCCAGGAGAACCTGTTGCAAAAGGAAGGGCAAGGGCGTTTGTCCGTCACGGAGTGATTGCGCATTACACGCCCGACAAAACTGCGCGCTATGAAAACCTGGTCAAGATCAGCGCAAAAAACGCAACAAACGGCGCGAAGCCATTAGAGGGTCCTTTAAGCCTTCGGTGCACGTTTTGGCTATCTGTCCCTATGTCGTACTTAAACAAGCGCCGCGAGGCCTGTTTAAATGGCTCAGAGAGGCATTGCAAGAGGCCTGATATCGATAACTTGCTTAAATCCGTGAAAGACGGGTGCAACGGGGTTGCCTGGATTGATGATTGCCAAGTCGTCGAGGTCTCCGCATTCAAGAAGTACGGAGAGACCCCGGGCGTTGATGTTGAGATTTGTTCGCTTGCTTAGTTAATTAATAAGCAAGAATTCCGCCAGACAATAAAACAATTCCAGAAGCCCAAAACATTACGCAAACAAAGACAACAAAGAATAAAATATAAAACGGGGTGAATGATTGTTTTTGTTCTTTTGAATGTTTCATTTTGTCAAGTCCTGTGATTGAATTGCGCTTTACAGATAAAAACTCGTTTGCATCGTATTCTGACCGGCTCATTTTATTTCTACCCCGCGGTAGAATCTTTTAAAATTTACTCTTTGCACTAGTTTAGTTCCAAGCCTGTAACAATCGCCGAATAATGTCCGGCCCATGAAAGGACATTTGCGAATCGAATTTTTATCAACAGTTAAAATCTCGCCATCGTGCATAACTGTGTCACCGTGCTTAACTAAGCTAATGTGTACGTTTTCGATTGTGTAGTTCATGATTAATGCCTGTGTAGTTAATAAATTTATTCAGCGTTTTGCCAAGCGCCGTTGATACGATGCGCGACCAAGATTATTTCGCCAGAATTTGTGCGCGTTGCTACGTGCGCAATCGTTCCTTGAAAACAGCGGGTTTGCTGCGCAGCGCGTTTTGCGCCTGACAGTGTTTTTGCTGATGTTTCTTTCCATTTTGCGTTCAAGTTAACGAGTGACATTGATTGAGTTTCAGCGATTAAGTACATTTGATGCCCCGTGTGTTGCGTTGTCGATGTGTTAATAGTACGCACAAAAAAGCACACTGTCAAGGGGTGAGTGTGTGAAAGTCACATGCGTTTGAATTTGACCGACGGGCGGTCGGCGTGATATCACACGCGAAGGAATTCAGAACTAACAGGGCCGCACCTGTTTAAACAAAGGCGAGATATGAAACAGCAATGGCCGGCAGATAAGGTCGAACGTAGAAAAATTACAGACTTAATTCCATACGCGCGGAACAGTCGCACGCATTCAGATGCTCAAGTAGCGCAGATCGCGGCAAGCATTAAAGAGTGGGGATTTACAAATCCGATTCTTGTCGATGATTCGGGGCAAATAATCGCGGGGCACGGTCGTGTTTTAGCAGCACGCAAACTCGGCATGAGTGAACTACCCGTGATGGTAGCTAGCGGGTGGACGGAAGCGCAAAAGCGTGCATATGTCATTGCGGATAACAAGCTAGCGCTTAATGCTGGCTGGGACGAGCAGTTCTTAGCGCTCGAACTCTCAGATCTGCGCGGCCTTGGCTTCGACACGAATCTCACAGGATTCAGTCAGGACGAAATCGCGGCATTTATGCCCACTGACCTAGGCGAAGAAAACTTCGACGATAGCAAATACACCAAAAAAATCGACGCCCCGATCTATCAACCCACCGGCGACTGCCCACCTGTCTCAGCCCTGTGCGACCGAACTAAATGCACTCAGCTAACGGTTCAGATTCACCAAAACGACAACCTTCCGCCGGAGATCAAGGAATTTTTGCTTGCAGCCGCTTCCAGACACATTCGCTTCGACTTCGAGCGGATCGCCGAGTTTTATGCCCACGCAGACCCCGACTTGCAGCAACTCATGGAGGACAGTGCGCTCGTTATTATCGATTTCGACAAAGCGATCTCTGGAGGCTACGTAAAACTTTCCCAGGCCATAGGAAAAATCTACGCCAGCGAGAAGGGGGGCGCCCAATGACCCCGGAGAATCGCCGCTTTGCGGTTTTCATTCTTACCCACGGACGAGCCAAGTGTGTCTATACCTACGATGCGCTTCGCAAGCACGGCTACACCGGCGAAATCTACTTGGTATGCGACGATGAGGATAAGCAGATCAATCAATATATCGCGCTCTACGGCCTCGACTCGGTGATCGTCTTCAACAAGCAAGAGGCCATTGACGATACCGACAGCGGCGACAACCTAGGGAAACGCAATAGCGTCGTCTATGCCAGGAATCAGAATTTCAAGATCGCGACCGGTCTCGGGCTTACCCACTTCTGGCAACTTGACGACGACTACAATTATTTTGGCTACGCAACAGACAACGCAGACGAGTACATCACCAAGGACGTCTACACCAAAAAGCTCGACGACCTTTTATTCGCCCTCTGCGACTTCATTGACGAATCTGGCGCCCACTCGGTCGCTATGTCTCAGGGCGGCGACTTTATCGGCGGAGGCGATGGCACTTTCGTCAAGCACATAAAAAGAGGGAAGTTTAGCCGCAAGGTCATGAACTCCTTTCTGTTCCGCGTTGACAGTCCCGTAAAATTTATGGGCCGTATTAACGAGGACGTCAATATGTACGTCGACTGGGGCCGTCGCGGCTACCTCTTCATTACAGTCCCAAGGCTTCGCCTATGGCAAAAAGAAACCCAGGCGAACGCCGGCGGCCTCACTGATATCTATCTTGACCTCGGCACTTACGTCAAAAGTTTTTACAGCGTTCTCTACGCCCCCTCCTGCGTCAGCATCACGGACATGGGGCGCAACGATAGACGAATCCATCACTCGATTTCATGGGCCCACGCCGTCCCCATGATTCTAGACGAGCAGCAGCGCAAACCCAGGCCATTATCGCGTCACACCAGCACAGTCCAGGAGCGATGACCATGGCAAAACTTGAAAAATCGGCCTTAAAAAATCTAAATCATCATGGCGGAGCGCGGCCAGGCTCAGGCCGCAAGCCCTTCGCGCCCGCCGATGCCGAGCGAAAACAGGTGGAAGCCCTATCCGGCTACGGCCTGCCGATTGAACAGATTGCTGTTCTGGTCCGCGATGGCATCGATACCGACACGCTGCGCAAACATTTTGTTCAGGAACTGATCTCTGGCAAAGCCAAAGCTAACGCCCAGGTGGGGAAAACTCTATTCCAGAAGGTGATGGCAGGCGACACGACGGCGGCGATCTGGTGGAGTAAGACTCAGATGCGTTGGGCAGAAACCCAAAAGCATGAGCTAACGGGTGCGGACGGATCTGCAATAAAAACAGAGCACGCAATCGACGTTTCAAAACTGAGCACAGACGCACTCGCGCAAATCGTTGCAGCGCGTAAATCTAACGATGCTGAGTAAAGCTGACTTGATAGCTTGCGAGCGTGAGCTTTGCAGACGTTCGCTCGCAGAGTTTGCAAAGCTGGCATGGCGTGTGCTTGAGCCAGCGGCAGAGCTAAAATGGGGCTGGGCGCTCGATGCGATATGCCAGCATTTAGAAGCTGTTACTGATGGGCGGATCACCCGGCTGCTGATTAATGTACCGCCGGGGTGCATGAAATCGCTATTAACTGGCGTGATATGGCCGGCGTGGGAATGGGGGCCGCGTGGGATGCCATGGCTGCGCTATGTCGGCACGGCGCACGAAGAGCAGCTGGCAATCCGCGACTCTCGCAGATGCAGGGACTTAATCAAGTCGGACTGGTATCAATCGTTATGGCCCGTTGACCTGGCGGCGGACCTGGACGGCAAACGCGAGTTTGGCAACACGGCGAAAGGCGTGCGGCAGGCTCGCTCGTTTACAAGCATGACCGGGGTTCGTGGCGATCGCGTGATTCTTGATGATCCCATCAGCGCATACGCTGCAAACAGTGCAGCAGCACTTGAAGCTGCGAAAGTGGCTTTTTTAGAGACGCTTCCGACTCGCGTCAACAACGACAAATCGGCGATTGTTGTCATTATGCAGCGGCTAAACGAGGCAGACGTGTCGGGCGTCATATTATCGATGGGCCTTCCGTACGTGCACTTGTGTATCCCAATGCGCTACGACCCGACGCGAAAATGCTCTACAAATATTGGTTGGGAAGATCCTCGCACGCAACCCGGTGAGCTGATGTTCCCTGAGCGATTCAGCGAAGCAGCGGTGCGGCAGCTAGAGATCGCGCTGGGCACTTACGGGACGGCTGGCCAGCTACAGCAAGCTCCTGCGCCGCGTGGCGGCGGCATCATTAAAACAGAGTGGTATCGGTATTGGACAACACTGCCAGCGGTAGAGTGGCGCGTTATAACGGCTGACACTGCGCAAAAGACGGGTGAATCTAATGATTACAGCGTGCTGCAATGCTGGGGCAGATCAATTGTCGGCCAGGCAGTGTTAATCGACCAGATACGCGGTAAGTGGGAGTCCCCGGAGTTAATTACGCACGCTCGTGCGTTTTGGGGTAAGCATGCAGGGTGCCGCGCTATGTACGTCGAAGATAAAGTGTCTGGGACGGGGCTGATTCAGACGCTGCGCCGCGAAGGTATGCCCGTTCTGGCAGTGCAGCGCAATAAGGACAAGCTATCCCGTGGTCACGATGCCGCGCCGTTTATTGAGTCTGGGAATGTGCTACTGCCGCGTGATGCGCCGTGGCTGTCGGATTTTCTGGCTGAGTCTGAATCATTCCCAGCTGCAGCGCATGACGATCAGCTTGACCCGATGTTCGACGCTATAAAACTAGTGCAAGAATTACGACAAGACAAGAAAAAAACGTGCTCGCCAATCCCGATAATAAACAGTTGGTAACTTGCGTTTAAATGTTGGTTGATGTTATAAACGCGCCAAAAGGACCTTTACATGTCACGGCAAACTAAAGAGCAGCGATTATCAAGCATTCACGAGGAAGCGCTGCGCGAGTTTGACGATATTCAAAGCGCAATGCGTGATGAGCGTTTGCAATGCTTGCAAGATCGCCGCTTTTGTTCAATTCCCGGCGCCCAATGGGAAGGCAACTTAAGCCAAGAATTTGAAAATAAGCCTAAATTCGAGGTGAATAAAGTACAGGGCGCCGTGATTCGTATTATTAACGAATACAGAAATAACCAGTTCTCTGTTGAGTTTGTTCCGAAGGATGGCTCAAAATCTGATAAAAACGCAGATTTTTGTGCGAAGTTATTCCGTGCGGATTGCAAAGATTCCGCAGCAGATGAGGCACTTGTTAACGCTTTTGAAGAGGGCGTAACAGGAGGCTTTGGCGCGTTGCGTGTTCGCAATGATTACGCAGATGAATATGACGACGAGTCAGACGCTCAGCGGATTTTCATTGAGCCGATTTTCGACGCTGATAGCTCTGTTTTCTTTGACTTGAACGCAAAGAGGCAGGACAAATCAGACGCAAAAAAATGCTGGGTTATTACGGCAATGTCACGCGATTCTTATATTGAAGAATACGGGGACGACCCTTCTGACTGGCCGAAAGATATAGCACAAACTGAATTTGATTGGTCAAGCCCTGATATTGTGTACGTATGCGAGCACTATAGAGTAGAAGAAGCACGCGAAAACGTTTATACATATAAAGGCCTTGACGGCACAGAAACAAAATACACAGACAAAGACTTTTCAGATGATGAAGAGCTCCTCTCTTTTTTAGAGGGGACGGGTCAGCAGTTAATTAAAACGCGCAAAGTAAAACGCAAAAAGATTCGCAAGTTGATTTTAAGCGGCGGCGGTGTTTTAGATGATCTTGGCTATATAGCCGGGAAAAACATTCCTGTAATTCCGTTTTATGCCAAGCGCTGGTATGTTGATAACATCGAGCGCTGTATGGGTCACGTGCGTCTAGCTAAAGATCCGCAGCGGCTCAAGAATATGCAGATCAGCAAAGTTGCGGAAATAGGCGCTAAATCAAGCATTGAGAAGCCAGTGTTCTTCCCGGAGCAAATGGCAGGGCATGAGCGCATGTGGGCAGAAGATAATCGACGCGATTATCCGTACTTGCTAGCAAATCCAGTCGTCGCGGCTGATGGATCTCAGCAGTTAAACGTGCCGCCGCTGACATTTACTAAATCGCCGTCTTTGCCGCCAGCGATGGCCGCTTTGTTGCAGTTAACTGAACAGGATATGGCAGATATCCTTGGCAATTCGCAACAAGCTGAAAAAATGGTCTCGAATATCAGCGGTAAAGCCGTTGAAATGATTCAAGACCGGATCGATGGAAATGCGTTTATCTACATGTCGAACGCTGCGATCATGTATAAACGCCTAGGAGAAGTATGGTTATCAATGGCTAAAGATGTGTACATCGAAGAAGGCCGAAAACTGAAGCTTATTGATGCGCAAGGGAAGACTGATAGCGGGATTCTTATGCGTCCAACTATTAATGAGCAAACGGGTGCTATCGAGTACGAGAACGATATCGATGCGACGGCGTTTGATGTTGATGTTAGCGTCGGCCCCACGTCTCGCAGCAAACGTCAAGCAACGCTGCGCTCACTTGTGAACATGATACAGATTTCGAATGACCCCGAGACTCGATCAGTGCTAACGGGCATGGCAATGCTCAACATGGAAGGCGAGGGAATAAGCGAGGTTCGAGACTTTTTCCGCAAACGCTTGGTGCAAATGGGCGTTATCGAGCCGACGCAAGAAGAACTCGAAAGAATGCAGGCTGAAGCTCAAAACGTGCCTCAAGATCCTAATGCAATATTCTTGCAAGCCGCAGCAGAAGAAGCCATGGCGAAAGCATCGCAAGCTCGTGCGTCTGTCATTAAGACAGTTGCAGACTCGGAGCTTTCTCGGGCTAAGACAATCGAAACAATGTCTAAGGTTGACACGGAAGCGCAGCAGCAGGCGATAAAAATGACTGAGTTTATTGGCGGGAATCTGGGCGAGCCTGGGCAGATCCAGCAGCCTGAGATTACGCCGCCGATGCAGTGATTAACGGCTACCGCGCAGCCGATGATGCGCGAGAGGGGACGATATGTTGATTGAAAACGACGGCGAAGAGCAACAAAATCAAACTATTGATCTTGATGATGATGCAATCGATGATGAGCAAATAAGCGACGCTGAGGACAAATCCGGCGAGCAAGAGCAATCAGATGATCAAGAATCAGATCAGATTGATGATGAGATTGTTGTCTCGATTGGCGACGAAGCTCCGAAAGAGCCAGAACTGCCAGCGCCGAAGTGGGTGCGAGAGTTACGCAAGAGTCAGCGCGAGTTAATCAGAGAGAATCGCGAGCTTAAAGCGCGGATTGAGACTGCATCGAGCACTGAGATAAAGCCAGTGCCGACGCTGGGTCAAAAGCCAACGCTCGAAAATTGCGATTATGACTCGGAGGCTTACGAGACCAAACTTGCGGAATGGTACGAACAAAAACGCGCACACGATGATGCCGAAGCGCAGGCTAAGGCAAAGTTAGAAGCGCAGGAACGTGCGTATCGAGACAAATTGCAAGCTTATGCAGCGGCTAAAGCGTCTCTAAAAGTTCGTGATTTTGAAGATGCAGAGGATCAGGTCCGGGAAAAATTTTCTATCTTGCAGCAAAACGTGCTGCTTGACGGATCAGATAATCCGGCAGTGTTGGTCTACGCGCTCGGGAAAAATCCAGAACATGCAGCAAAACTTGCAGCAATCGACAACCCCGTAAAGCTTGCCTTCGCTCTTGGCAAACTTGAAAAGGATTTAAAAGTGAGCACTAGAACAAAACAGGCACCACCGCCTGATAAATCGGTGAGTGGAACGGGAAGAATTACAGGGTCGGTTAATTCTAAATTAGAAGAGCTTCGTGCAATCGCTGAAAAAAGCAACGATTACTCGGCGGTTCTTGCGTACAAGCGACAAATGAAACTTAAACAGAGCAAGGGCAAATAATGTCTAATCAATTTTCAAAAGAAGAACGCGTCGCGTTTGAAAACATCCTGGAGGGCTTTAATGATGCCCTGGTAATGTCTAAGAACGTAACGATTGAGCGACTCGATCAGGTCGAGATGGAGCGTTCTAACAATGTGTTATGGCGCCCCATGCCGTATATCATGGCGTCTTATGACGGCACTGATGCAACTGCTAACTTTAAAAACGTGACTCAGTTGTCCGTCCCAATGACTATCGGCTTTAAGAAACACGTGCCTTGGTCTATGAGCGCAACTGAATTGCGGGATGCTGTGCAAGAAGGCAGAATCGGCGACGGTGCAAAGCAACGCATTGCGACTGATATTAACATTGCAACGCTTAACGTAGCAGCTAACCAGGGAACCTTGTTTGTCAAACGCACCAGCGCGGCATCTGGCTTTGACGATATCGCGCAATGCGATGCTATTTTTAACGAACAAGGAATCCCGCAAAATGATCGTTATATCGCGTTGAATACTCGCGACTATAACAATATGGCGAGCAACCTTGCGACCTCGACTCGCTCATTCGGTAACGCTACGAGTGATCAGGCATTGCGTCAAGCATATGTCGGGAATGTTGCATCGTTTGAAACGTATAAGCTTGACTACGGCGTTCGCAAAACCGCAGCGGCTGGCGGTGCTGGCATAACGATTAATACTTTAGTTGCGGGCGCTAACTTTTACGCCCCACGCGCAACTAGCGTATCGGTTACCGGTGAAACTTCAAACGTTGACAACCGCTTTCAGACTGTGACTGTATCTAGCACAGCTAACGTCGCGGCTGGCGATGCGTTCACGATTGCAAACTGTGAAGCAGTTCATCACATTGCAAAAACCTCGACGGGCCAGCTTAAAACGTTCCGGGTCATGCAAGTATTGACCGGGACGACCATGGTCATTTCCCCGCCGATCATCAGCGGCCAGGGTGGCACGGCTGCCGAAATTCAGTATCAAAACTGCACGTTTACGGCTACGGCATCGAATGCGGCAATCGTGTTTTTGAACACTGTCACGGCATCGATTAACCCATTTTGGCAAAAAGACGCGATCGGGATTTTGCCAGGACGTTTAGCATTGCCTACCGATGGTGGCTTAGCTGTAATTCGTGGCAGCACGGATCAAGGCCTAGAGGTTGCGATGAGCAAGCAAACTGACATCAACACTTTATTGACTTTCTACCGCGTAGACTGTCACTTCGGCGTTGTTAATAAGCAGCCGCAAATGACTGGCGTCATTATGTTTGGCCAGACTTAATCTGCAATAATTGACAACCAAAAGGAATAAATCATGCTATTAGCGCCAAAAGGGACTGTTAACGTAACTCTCACCGCAGGGGAATCGATTGCAGTTTTAAGCCAGGGTTATGCAGACGTTTCGCGAGTGATCGGGTTCCCGAACTATCCCGACCAGATTCAGTATTTGGGCAGCGTCAATAACTCGCAAGTAGTGTTCGGGCCGTATGCATCGGGTGCGACGATTGTCATTGAAGCATCTGGCGGCGTGCCGGTTCAATATGAAACTGGAACCGCGCCTACTGTTAAGCAAATTGGTCGTTCAGCAGGTCAAGGCGTTACAGTTTCAACTGTAAATGCGACTGCAACTTTAACGCCAGCCAATTTGATCGGAAGAATGATCACGTCAACAACGGCAGCGGCTGTTACGGGGACACTCCCGACCGGGGCGATTTTAGAAGCAGCATCTGATTTTGACACTAGCAATGAAATAAATTGGACGGTTCAAAATCTTGGCGCGACTAATGCTTTTACTGTTGCGGCGGCAGCATCTGGGCATACTGTAAGCGGTAATATGACCGTTGCTGCTTCATCATCGGGATCGTTTTCAACTGTTCGCACTGGGGCATCTACGTTTGTCACGTACCGCACCTAGCGGTTTAGCCCGGGGGTTTCGGCTCCCGGGTTTTTTTAAAGATCCGTAGTGAGGAATCGATGCCGCTAAAAAAAGGCTATAGTAAAAAAAGCGTATCGGCTAACATTTCAAGCGAGATGAAGGCAGGCAAGCCGCAAAAACAGGCGGTGGCCATTGCGTTATCAACTGCAAGGACTGCGGCGATGAAGGCTGGGAAGCCCAGTAAGGCGCCGGCTAAAAAGGGCAAGTAATGAGTGATTACCCTATTTTTGTCTATAGGAAAGCTGAAAAGCAACGGGAAGATGGCAGCGCGTTTGATACAAAAACCATCGTTAATGATTATGAGCTGGCTGACGCTATTTTGACGGGGTGGCATTATGACGTTTTATCGGCGCTCTCGCCAGAGGATAAGCCTTCAGCAGGCGCTGATAATGTTGTTAATCCTGCGGATGATAACTTACCGCCAACCCGCGATGAGTTAGAGTTAAAAGCGTCTGAGTTAGGGTTAAAGTTTGACGGTCGGACTTCGGACAGAAAACTCGCTGCGATGATTGATGAAGCCCTAAGGGGATAGTTATGTCTTACACAAAGCGGCAATTCGTAACTGCGGCATTTGAAGAAGTAGGCCTTGCATCTTACGCATTTGATCTGCACCCGGAGCAGTTAGACAGTGCTTTGCGTAAACTTGACGCGATGATGGCGACGTGGAACGGGCTTGGCATTCGATTATCTTATCCGCTCACAGGTAGCCCAGAGAATAGCAATATTGATGCAGAAACTACGGTGCCGGATTCTGCAAATGAAGCGATTATCTTCAACCTAGCGGTTAGGCTCGCGTCATCAATTGGGAAAACTGCATCAATTGATACAAGGATTGCAGCTAAACGTGCGTATGATGTTCTGTTAGCACGTGCCGCCACTCCGTTAGAGATGAGTTTGCCGGATGACCTGCCGGCTGGCGCTGGAAGTAAGCCGTGGCGTCGCGGGCAGCAGTACATCTACAAAACAGATCCGGGCTTAGCAATTGGCAATGACGGCTATCTAAATCTTAACTAAAGCATGACTACACTAAATCAGCTTTCTAGCGCAGACTCATTGTCTGACAGCGACCTTTTCCTTATTTACAGCTCAACTAATGGAGATGACCGGAAAGTCTCCGGTAGCGTATTGAAAAGCTTTGTGTTGTCTAATGCTTCGGTTGCAGATGACAAGATCACGCAGTATGCCGCGCCGTCTGCCACGGGGTTCTCAATTACAGTACTCAACGGATCTAGTAGCGTATGGCTTATCATTTCGCCAACCGGCGCATTTGCCGCTGGCACGTTGATTTTACCAGCCGTTGCAAATTGCGTTGACAAACAAGAGTTATTAGTGAACTGCACGCAGGCTGTAACTGCTTTAACAATCAACGCGAACGGTGCGACTATAACCGGCGCCCCAACTACATTGGCCGCAAATGGCTTTTTTAGATTGCGCTTTGATGCTTTAGCGGACGTTTGGTACCGAGTGGGATGAGGACAAAAAAATGCAAGATTTGATTAAATCAAGAGATGGCGTGCTGCGCCTCAATAAACCGGTTTCAGGCGAAGCATATGCCGAGGTTGTCTCTGCGCTTTCATCTAATATAACAACAAAATTTAGAGACGCATTCGAGTCCTATAATCCAAATAATGGTACATGGTCTGAAATTAAAGGCACTGGTGACTTAGTCTATGTAGACGGCAACGCTGCCGCAGCGTCTTATTTAGTTATTAGCAAGGACCCACTATCGCAAGGCACAGAAACGTCTATCGAGACAAACGCTAGATTTACGCTCCCAGTCGAGGTTGCGGTTGGGGTTAGCATGTCTCAACGCACGCTCGGGCAAGAATTTAGCCTGGAAATGGTCGACACGGAGGACCCTTTACCTGATGTTGGTGACATTCAGATTTTGTCAATATCGCAAGCAACGACGACCTTAACAGTTGACACCATATTGCCTCATGGATTAAGTGTTGGAAAAAGCATTGGCATTCGAGGATGTTCGGATGTTCGCGCTAATTATCCTGCTGTTGTTGTTGCGACTGTACCGAGCCCGACTCAATTTACAGTTACAGCAGGGCCAAACGGCGCGTTACCATCTGTGACGATTGCAAACCCAGCCGGGGCGAAGGGATTTGTGTTTTTTAGAGAGCGTCTTGGCAGGGCTCAAAACGGGGTGTCTCAGATATTCGAAAACGCAACAGTAACGAATAGTTCTCTTTATATTCGCTCAGAGTCTGGCGATGCGTTGCCGTCCGGGACTATCGCAGCATCGCATAGCGTAACAATTGGAACGACTGCATCAGTCGCGCTAGTCTCCGCGCCATATCAGTATTCTTTCACGCCTACCAATGAATTTAGGTTTGCAGTGCAGGCGGACAGGACGCAGTGGTCTGATTCTGCTGTTGATTCGTTAGCACAAAGCACTAATAGGCTGCTTAGAACGCAAGTCTGCCCAAATCCGTCCGTAAATTACAAATTTAGAATTCGCGCGGTTAATAATAAATCTCTGACGGTCCCCGTAGCTCAAATAGTCTCGGCTGTGAAAACAGGCACGACGACCGCAACAATAACGACTGACCTGCCTCACGGGTTAGCAGCTAATGATGCGGTGACAATTTACGGCATTAGAGATCAAACTAACTTCCCTAACTTAACAACGACTAACTCGGTCGCGTCTGTAATTGATTCAACGACTTTTACTATTGTTATAGGAGCCGCAGTCACTGCGACATCGTTCGGTGGATATGTTGCAAAGATTAATGGCACGCATCTTCCGTCCGCGCTTGGTGCTGTAACAATGGCGGCGCAATCTGTTGCGCTTTCTACTTTGTCAGACGGGACAAGGCAACTTGTCGTTACCGGGTCTGCGGCATGGGCCGGATTGTCAATCGGAGATCTTGTGAACCTTGTCGGTGTGCGAGACAACACGACCGGCGCAACGCTTAATGTTGACGGCGCGTGGAAAGTAGCAAATACCGTCACCACAACAATGACGCTTGTTTTGCCGTTTCCAGAGAGCTTGAGCCTCCCTGTTGACTTTGTGTCTACGAACTGCGGCGGGGGGGTAATTAAGCGCACAGATATGCGCATTAGTTATGTCAGGGTTTTCGATTATGAACGTGACCGAGTAGAGGTGCTGCCCCGCCCTGCTAGTGATATTTCTGGGAGCATCCCGGTTGCGATTCAAGGCGGGACGCTGCCTGCCGTTACAACCGTGACGACTGTTTCTACAGTTACGACTGCGGGCACTCCTACTGCGCCAACGGCCTACTTTCTAAACTCAGCGGCTGGGACGAACGGCGCACTTATCGCGGCTGGAAGCATTGGAGTGCAGGCATTTTTCGCTAATAATGTCGGCGCGTCCGATGCTTTCGTGAAACTTTACAATAAAGCGACGGCGCCGACGGTAGGGACAGACGTTCCCGAAATGGTTATTAAAGTGCCAGCAGGCGGGCAAGTCGAGGTGTCGCCAGGATTTAACGGCTATCGTTTTGGCCTCGGTCTCGGGATTGCAATAACCGGGCTTTCTGCCGACACAGACACGACCGCTGTCGCTGCCGGTCAAGTAAAAGTAAAACTTTCTAGGACCGTGTGACATGGCAACCTATACAATCGTAGAAGCAACCCCGATTTATTACATTATTGACGTTGAATTTTCGGGGTTTGTGTTTCGGCAGCTTATAGCATCCGATCTGCTAAACGGTAATCTAGATGCGATGCTGCAACAATATGCAGATAAGTATGAAACCGATTATCTCGCAATGCAGCCACAGCTAGATCCAGCATAATGACTGCGGCCAAAGATCCAAGGCTCACTAGATTAGGCGTGCAAGGCTTTAACAAGCCAAAACGCACGCCGTCTCATCCCACAAAGTCGCATGTTGTGGTCGCGAAAGAAGGCGACAAGATCAAAACGATCAGATTCGGCCAGCAAGGTGTTAGCGGATCACCTGCAAAGCCAGGGGAAAGTGCTGCGGACAAAGCTCGGCGCAAATCGTTTAAAGCGCGGCATGCTGCAAACATCGCTAAAGGCAAGATGAGTGCAGCATGGTGGGCTGATAAAGTCAAATGGGCGCTCTTGCCATGTGCTTTTATTTATGCAAGCTGGATCTGGCAAATCATTCTAGAGTGGGTATAAATGCGCATACCTATTTTGTCCGGTGCATACACTGACGCGGCGGCCAATTTCCGCGTGTCCTATCCTGTAAATTATTTTGTAAGCGTTGGTCAAAACGGGATTAGTGATGCTTACCTTCGGCCTGCGGATGGTCTAGTACAAGTAGGCACAGGCCCAGGCGTTAGCAGGGGCGCAATCGAGTGGAATGGCGAGCATTACCGCGTCATGGGGCCAATGCTTGTCAAGATATCAAGTTCAGGATTAGTGACGCAGCTTGGCTTTGTCGGCGGGTTTAATGAGCCCGTAAAAATGGATTACAGTTTTGACAGGCTGGCGATTGCATCAGTCGGCAATCTGTACTATTACGACGGGACCACGCTTTCGCAAGTTACTGACCCTGACTTGGGTCAGGTGATAGATGTTGTATTTGTTGACGGCTACTTTATGACAACAGATGGCCAGTCTATTGTTGTCACTGAGTTAAGCAATCCAGCGCAAGTAAACCCGTTGAAGTACGGATCATCAGAAGCAGATCCAGATCGTTTGGTCAGTATTTTAAAAGTCAGGAACGAGCCACACGCAATAAACCTGCACACTATCGAAGCATTTGACAACGTTGGCGGTGATTATTTCCCGTTTCAGCGCATCGAGGGTGCGCAAATCATGAAAGGATGCGTGGGTTCGCGTGCATGCTGCCTTTTTGTTGATGCGATCGCGTTTGTCGGATCTGGTCGCGGTGAGTCTCCGTCCGTGTACATTGGCGCCAATGGCCGCGCTCAACAAATCAGCACTAACGAAATAGACCTGGTTTTGTCTGCATACTCAGACGCAGAGCTAGCAAATGTTGTCCTAGAGCCACGGAACAACAAATCACAGCAATTGTTATACGTGCATTTGCCAGACCGAACGCTAGTTTATGATGCGACTGCTTCGCAAATTGTAGGCGCCCCGGTCTGGTCAGTGCTAACTAGCACTCTCGGGGAAAGCTTTACACAATACAAGGCGCGGGATTTTGTGTGGTGCCATGGTAAGTGGTGGGCGGGCGATCCTACGTCTAACGTATTCGGCACGCTGACTGATAGCATCGGTTCGCATTGGGGTGCTAACGTGCGGTGGGAGTTTTCGACGCCGATTGTGTATAACGCAGGTAAAGGCGCGATTATTCATCAAATAGAACTTTCTGCATTAACCGGTCGGGTGGTGTCTGGATTAGATCCAACATTGAGCACGTCTTACTCGACTGATGGCATCACTTGGAGTAACACAAGGCACATAAAAGCTGGCCAACAAGGCGAAAGAATGAAAAGGCTAGTGTGGTGGCAGAATGGATTTATGCGTTCATGGAGGGTTCAGCGCTTCCAGGGCGACACTCAAACGCATTTATCAGTCGCGGCACTAGAAGCTGAGATTGAAGGCTTGGCCGTGTAATGGCAAAGCTCAAGTTATCACGGGATCAGTTAGCCACATTTTTAAAAGATCCTGAGCAGATAAAACAGTTTGAAAAGTTGTTTTCTACTGTAGACCAATCGTCTGCAGTAACTTTGCCTGATATTTTTTCAATTATTGAAGGCGCGAAGGCTCAGACAGAAACGGCATCCGCACTTATTCAATCGCTGCGCGAAGGCATCGAATCGTCAAGCGCAGCAGTTTATGCCAGGGTTGAGCAACTGTCTGCAAAATTAACCGAACTTGATTTATTGATTGCGTCTGATAATAGTGAAGCTCGTTACAATGAAGTTCTCGGGCTATTGCAAGCGATCAGATATGAAATAGATGGCATTAGGTCGCTATCAATTGCACAAGATCCTCCAAAGCGGGTTAGAGTCGGCAACTTTTACGATACGACAACGCAAACAGCAGCGGCGATTAATACGGCCTACGCACTGACTTTTAATACAACCGATCTGAGCGATGGCGTATATATTGGGTCCCCTACTTCTCGCGTCTACGTTGACACCGAGGCAATTTACAACCTGCAATTTTCAATTCAGCTAGACAATACAAGTGGCGGTAACCATCTAGCTTTTTTGTGGTATAGGATAAATGGGGTCGATGTCGCAAATTCTGCAAGTCAAGTAAGGCTTAAAGGAACTGACGGAGAGCTAGTTGCGGCATGGAACTTTGTCACCAGACTTAAAGGCGGTGATTATGCTGAGCTTATGTATTCGGTTAGTGATACTGCCGTTCAAGTGGTTGCACAAGCAGCAGCGGCGCCAGTTCCCGCAATCCCTAGCGTAATTTTAAGCGTTACTACTGTTTGAGGTGTTATAAATGGCAACCATTAGAAAGGTGCTGCTAGATTCTAAGTATTTAGAGAATACTCAGACGACGCAATACACAGCGACAAATTGTCGGACGACTATTTTAAAAGCCACGGTTACTAATAACGACACCGTGAACAGAACTTTGTCAGTAAACCTTGTGCCTCCGAGCGGAACCGCTAGCAATACAAACAGATTCATAGTGACTAAAACTATCGTGCCAGGTGAAACATATTTGTGCCCCGAGCTTGTTGGGCAGGGCATAGAATCTGGCGGTTTTATTTCAACGCTTGCAAGCGCTGCTTCCGCATTGTCGATGCGTATCACAGGGCAAGAGGATACCTAACATGAAGTTTGGCCCTATTGAGTTCATATCATCAAAAATGAATGGCTTAGAAGAATCTGAGCCATTCCCGACTCCTGCCGAGAACAAGCGCAACACGCAAACTGTCATCGCGAACTGGCAGCTTGGCCCATTAAAGCCTTCAGTCGATCCAAAGGCAAATGGGGAATATTGGGCAAAATTGGCAAAAACTTGGCAAATTAGTACACCAGAGGCCAGGCGTCGGTTTTGTGCGAACTGTGAATACTTTCACAACGACCCGCTAACGCAGGCAAAAATGGAACGCATCCCGCAGAATCAATATGACGTCGATGCGGGGGGGCGTGGGTACTGTGAAAAGTTTGACTTTATTTGTCATAACTTGCGCGTGTGTCAGGCTTGGGAAGATCGAGAGGAGGATTAACAATGCCAGCTGGCGCTCCATCGCCTTACGCTCTTGCGTTTGGTAAATATAAACGCGAGGGATACGATCTTTCCGCGCCGCCTGTTTCTGTAGTGGTTAACAGAGACCCAAGAACAGGGGCAATAAGAGGAACTAGCCCCCTCCCCATGCCAGATACATCAGGCGTAGCTAAGACTGGCCGTATAGTTTCAGTTACGCCAGAAAACTACGCTAGGTCATTTGTTGGCCCGGAAAGATCTGGAGGCCAAGAAGCCGGAGGCGGCCAAGCGTTATTCATTCACCCTCAAACAAAACAATGGGTGCGCTTTTCAGAATTGCCAGTTGGCTCGGACGGGTTGCGGCAATCAATCGGGCAGCAAGATGGCAATCCATACGTTAACCGATTTGGGACTATTGATATCGCTCATAGACCAGAGGAGTCCGCCTGGGTTGAATTCAGGAACTCGGTCGCTCCTATGCTCGGCGTTGCGGCTCCTCTGGCGGCCGCCGCACTGTTACCTGCCGCAGCCGCAGGAGCACTAGGATCTGGCGCAGGTACCGCAGCGGCTGCCGCGCCAGAGGTGGCCTCTGGACTGTTCGCCGGTGGTGTTGAGTCAGCCGCAGCCGGTGGCGGGGGATATTTAAGTGGCGGCGGGGCATTGGGGTTTGGAGGCGCGACAGGCGCAGGCGCATTGCCTGGATTCGCCGCGCCTACGTTAACGGGGGCACAAGTGGCAGGAACTAGCGGAGGTTTATCTGGGTTAATGTCTTGGCTCGGCTCGCCCACCGGCCAGGCGGTTTCGCAGCTCGGAAGCGCAGCATTACAGGGGATTTCTGCGCAGCGTGCAGCCGGGCAGCAAACTGCCGCCGCACAAGCTGGCATTGATGAGCAGCGTAGACAATTTGAGGCTATGCGTGCTGGTCTCGCTCCATTCCAGCAAGCTGGAACACAGGCGCTCGGCGGTTTCGCTCCGTTTCAGCAAGCAGGGTTACAAGCATTTCAGCAGCAGCAGGCATTAGCAGGGCTGCAAGGTCAGCAAGCGCAACAGCAGGCAATCGGTGCCCTTGAATCGTCACCGCTCTATCAGTCACTAGCAAAGCAAGGCGAGGAGGCAATCCTTCAGCGTGCGTCGGCTACAGGAGGACTGCGAGGTGGCAATGTGCAAGCAGCGCTAGCGCAGTTTAGGCCAGCGATGTTGCAGCAACTAATCGATCAGCAGTATTCGCGCCTGGGTGGCCTTGCGGGAACTGGCCTGGGTGTGACAGAGCGTCTTGCAACAATAGGGCAAAACGCTGCGGGCTTGCAGGGTCAGTCTGGTATCAATGTTGGCTCTAACATCGGCAATCTACTCACGCAACAAGGGCGGGCCCAAGCTGGAGGCACGCTAGGAATTGGGCAGGGGATTGGTCAAGCGCTAAATATCCCGCAGCAAATGGCCGCGCAGCAGCGAGCAGGCAGGCTATTTGACGTAATGTCTAGTATTTATGGGGCTTAATAATGGCGCAGCCTTTTAACTATTCTCTCGGCGTACCTAGTCCTCTTGAGGCTGGGCAGAGCGCGTACCAAACTGAGTTGCAAGGGCTTAACGTTCAGGCGCAAATGCAAGCCGCGCAAGCCCAGGCAATCGCAGCGCAGCAAAAAGCGCAGCAAGATGCGCTACGTCAGCAGCAATGGCAGGAAGTTACAAATCGCATATTGAGCCCAAATGCAACTACATCAGATTATCAGCGCGCAATGCTGCTTGGTAACAAAGATCAAGCCGAGGCAATCCGTGGGATGTTCACGCAACGCACCGAAGATCAGAACCGCGCGTCAGTGTCGAAAATCGCGCCAGTTGTGTATGCCCTGCATGCCGGCAAACCTGATTCAGCTATAGCAGCGCTAGAACAACAAAAGCAGGCGCATAGCGACAACCCGACTGCGGTGCAAGAGATTGATAGTCAGATCGCAATCATCAAAGCAGATCCACAAGCGGCTCAATTGCAACTTGGTGGGGCGCTGTCATTGATACCGGGCGGAGATAAGGCGCTTGACAACCTACTGAAGTTGACGCAAGAACGGCGCGCCGCTCAGGTGGGTGCTGTTGAATTGCGCCAGAAAGGAGCGCAGACGACTACTGCGGAGGCAGAGGCAGAGTTTGCCAGAAAACGTCAAATAGCAGAACTCCAACAAAAGGCAGCAACTTTAGGCCTTACTCGCGCCCAAACAACTCAGTCATTAGCACAAACAAGTAACCTTACCGAACAGGGCCGCATGCTTGCGCTTGATTTCAAGGCGGCATCTCAGGGTCTGCCAATTCCAAGCAAGGGCGGAGGCACCAAGCCTGCGGCCTCGGCTACAGAGGACGAGCGCAAAGCGGCTGGATGGCTAGCACAGGCAGACAATGCTTATAAGAACATGCTTTCAGCAATGTATACCAAAGAAGGTAAGCCGACCGGAGCAGAGAAGCCTGGAATATGGGAAAGCATAGCTCCAATGGGCGTTGGCGCCGGGATATCGCGATCTGCAAACCGGCAAAAGTTCGTACAAGGCAGCGAGTCTTTAGGGGAGGCAATTTTGCGTGCGGCCACAGGCGCAGGAGTCAATAAAGACGAGGCCGCTCAAAAAGCCAGGGAGCTAACCCCGGTATGGTCGGATGATCAGGAAACGCGCGAACAAAAACTAGCTGCGATCCCGATGTACCTTCGATCGCTGCAAACTAGAGCAGGACGTGCTGCTCCAGAAAATTATCAGATTCCGACGTCATCATCGGCTCGTACCGTCACTGTGGACTACTAAATGCCATATTCAATCACCACCAAAGATGGCATCACAATCAACAACATCCCAGACGATGTTGACCCTAATGCGCAAGAGCTAAAAGATCGAGTAGCCAAGATTCGCGCAGGCGGCGGGCAGGCGGCGAAAGAGTTAGCATCGGCAATTATCGCAGCACGTGGGAAGCCTCCGCAGGCGGCGCAACCTGGGATGGGCTTTCTGGAGTCAATCGGAGAAAGCATCACTGGATCGAGGAGGGCAACGCCAGAAACAAAGGGGCTGCCAGAATGGACCGGGATGCCTGAGCTAAATCAGATGAGCGTGGCATCACTTAAGTCTGCCATTGGCACTCTGCTATCAAGTCCGCAAGAGACTGTAAAGGTGTTGCAGGCAAACTTCCCGGGCTTGCAAGCGCGTCAAGATGAGAAAGGGAATTACATCCTGCGCTCATCCGTCAATAAGCAGGAATACGCGATCCCACCAGGTTTTAGCGTTGGTGACATACCGAGGGCATTGGGCGGTTTGCTTGCGTTTACGCCAGCAGGTCGAGCGACAACTATACCTGGTGCTATTGCAGCCGGGGCCGGGACCCAGGCGGCCATCGAAGCTAGCCAAGCCGCCACTGGTGGGCAGTTTGATTTAGGCGAAGTTGTTGCAGCCGGCGCGATGGGAGGCGCAGGGCAAGTATTACAGCGTACCGCGCAAGCCGCACTGCCAGCGGTTAAGCAGGCCGTGCAGCGCGTTAGAGGGCGCGGCGCAGAGCCGGCCGCCACAGCGGTGCCGGCTTCCACAGCGGTGCCGGCTTCCACAGCGGTGCCGGCTGTTCAGCCTGGTGCTGTAGCGGCGCGAATTGAGCCCACGTTGCAGCCAATGCCATCTGCTGCAAGTCAGGCAGAAGCGATTGCGCAAGCAGTTCCAGATCAGAAAATTGCACAGCCCGCAACCGAAGCCTTTCGGGAAGTCGGTGACTTAGTGCGCAAGGCTGCAGGTAGTGGACCAGGTTCGGCGACAGCTAAAGCAAAATTAGCAGACATTGCACAAGTCAACCCCGAGGCTCGCGCAGCGGCCGAGCGTTTAGGGATGGAATTGCCCTTTGACGTTTTCAGCGATAACCCGCAGGTTCGGGCAGCCGTCGGGCTGACTCGTTCGCTGGCGGGCGGAGAGGCTGAGGCGGCATGGGTTAATACCGTACGCAATGCTATTACGCAAGCAGATGATATTGTTCAACGGTTCGACGCCGCGTTCATTGAGGGCAGGCCAGCGCCAGGTGCAACATCACAGCGCATCATTGATAGACTCAATGCAACGCGCACAACGCTTGCCAATGATGCCAGTGCGATTTACAAACGAGTGGATGACGCAATCCCAAAGACTGAGCGTGTGCAGTTCCCACGCTTGACGCAAACGCTCGACGATGTTGTAGCGGAGGTTGGTGAAAAGGGGTTCTCCGCGCAGGAAAAAAAACTTTATGAGTTGGCCACCGACCCAGATGTCACATACGGCCGACTACTGCGGGAAAAAAATCTAATCGGGCAAGCTTTGGCCGGGAAAGAGTCGCCATATGGGAACATGGCAGCCGGAGACCTGAAACGTTTGTATGGGGCGCTTGCTGAAGATCAACTGACAAATGTGGAGCGGCTTGGCGGAGAATCGTTGCGGCAGGAATTGCGCGCAGCCAATTTGCTTACGGCCAAGAAGAAGGCGCTGGAGAATCGCATCATTGGCGCGTTTGGCAAAGAGGCCGATGGCAGCGTGGCAACACTCATGCAGTCAGCCATTAAATCAGCATCCAAAGGCGACGCGGGGCAGTTCAACAAGCTTATGAAGGTTGTCCCGCCTGAGTTGCGCAAGGAGACCATAGCCACAGCTTTGGCGACCGTTTCAAGTTCATCAAGGGCTGCGCAAGAGGGCGCGTTTGGCTTTGCAGAGTTTGCCAAAACCTACAGGGGATTGCGAGCAAATCCGCCGGTCTATAAGCAGATCGTTGAGACAATGGGCATAGAATCTGATGCAGTGTTGCGTGATTTGTATGAGATATCAAAACGGATCACGGACGCACGCGCTCAGGTGCTCACAACGGGCAAAGCAAATCAGGCACTTGTTGAGTCAATGGCCGCTGAGGGCCTCATCGGGAAAGTGATGCAGAACTCAATGATGCAGCGTGCCGTTACTGGTCTGGCAGGCGTGATCCCAGGCGGCGGATTTGCCGCGCCTGATATCGTAAAGTTTATGTCGCAGAGCAGCCCAGATGCCAGAAAAGCAGCTGGAAAGCTTTTCGCCAGCGATGACTTCCAAAAGCTTGCTATTGAGGCTGCAACAAAAGCAGAGCCAAGTTCGGCCACCGTGCGCAGAGTGGCAATGAGTAAAGCATTTGCAAATTTTACCGACTCAATCAAGGCTAAGATGAGTCTCGATGAGCGGATCAGATTTTTGCAATCTGCTATGCAGGCGCGTGCACAATTTGCACAAGACGAACCACCGCGCCTTGATGTTTACGGCGCAGCAGATCAGGAGCAGTAATGACCATCATTTCAACGCCACCTTATCCTAGCTATTTCGACGCATCCGGCGCACCACTTACTGGCGGCTATTTATACTTTGGCGCTGCTAATCAGAACCCAGAGACGAACCCGATAACTGTCTACTGGGATGCCGCATATACGCAGCCAGCCGCGCAGCCGATTAGAACATCTGGCGGGTTCGCTGTACGCAACGGGTCGCCCGCAAATGTTTTTGTTAACTCTGACTACAGCGTGACAGTCAGAGACAAAAACAAAAACATTATTTATTCAAAGTTATTGTCTGATTGGCAACAAAACCCGTCTCTTAATGCATCAAGCGTTTTTTTTACGGCTTACGGAACTGGGGCAGTAACGCGCTCAGCTCGTGAAAAAATGAGCGAAAGCGTAAGCGTGCTTGACTTCGGCGCAGACAAAACTGGCGCATCTGACTGTGCGTCATCATTTGCGGCTGCGGTTGCGGCTTTGCCTACCAGCGGGGGCACGTTGATTATCCCGGATGGGAGTTATACATACTCAGGCGGCCTAACGTGTACCTATCCGATTAGCATTGTCATGTCAAACAACGCTGTGCTTAATTACACAGGGAATGGATATGCGATTCAGTTAGGAAGAATAGGCAATAGCATTGCCACTGCGGATTATGGAAGGTTTAGCGTCAGTGGTGGTAATTTTATTGGCGGCGCTTCTATGATCCACGGGATATACATTTCCAACTATACGCTCTACCCAATAATCGAAGAAGTAAAGTTTAATAATTTTGGTAATTCGACTGGGTGGGCAATTTTTGCGCAAGGGCAGAACTGGTTAGTCACAGTTACGCATTGCACCCATGTTTCATCTGGCGCTAGGAATTTTTGCATAACTAATGGTTATGATCTGAGCATTTCATCGCCAGACTTCGGATCGTCTCAACTGCTTGCATATGGCAACAATGTTTTGTCTGGGAATCAAGGCGGCGTAGGAATCTTTACGCAGGGCGCCGGTAGTATGATTTTTGGCAACAAAATTGAAGGGCGCTCGCCTAATATCGGAATTGGATCATATGCAAACTCAACAAAAATACTGAGCAACTATTTTGAGTCTTTGCCCTCTACTGTTTTGGGTTCAGGTAACTGCATTCAGTACGGGGAGACAACTGGCGCATCATCTACTAGAGCGCTGACCGTTAAGGACAACTACTGCAATCTCCATCAGTCTGATTTTGGTAATACTGGGAGCTTTATCGGGCCTGCTACTGCACTATCGCAACTTTTGTACTCGACAGTAAAAGATAATTCTTTCGCTGAAACTACGGGAACAATTCCAGTTGTTACGATGAATAACATTGTTAATCAAAACGGAAATTCTGGGATTAACAACTTAGATGCAGGAGGCACGGCACCTCCTTTACGAACAACTGCCTCTAATGTACAGGCGTGGAAAGGCGAAGGCGCACAAACTTTAACTTTATCAGCAGGGGTCTCTACTGAAACCGGAGGCGCTACGCCTAGGACTGCTAAAGCAAGCATAGACTTAAGTGGAAAGGTGACTTTGCAAGGATATGTCTTTGCAACGTCGACAACAATACCGGCTGGTACGTCTTTGTTTACCGTACCGCCTGGATATATCCCCGCCAGGCAATGCGTTTGCACCGCTATCGATGGAGGCACAGGCACTGCATATGCGCTAACAATCTCTATTTTCGGGGTTGTAGTCTCTAGCGGCGCATTGACGTCCGGGTCGCTGTTATTTTTAGACGGCGTGTCTTATTCTATTTTTTAATCATGGACCTTCAAACAGCTATTAACGGCCTTCTTACATGCGGCAGCGCTGTTATAGGTTGGTTCGCTGTAGAGCTTTGGTCGCATATCAAAATGCAACGCGCTGAAATTTCCTCGCTACGGTCAGACCTCTACGACTTACGCGAGGAGATAGCAAATAATCGCGTGCATCGTGAGGACTTCAAAGAAGCTTTGCGCGAAGTCAAAGATATGCTGCACCGAATTATCGAGAAGCTAGAAAAAAAGGTAGATAAATGACTAACCAAGTATTCCTGGCTTTACGTAAGACAGACGCAAAAGGGTTTGCGAGTCTATTCTCAAAAGCGACACGTGCAAGAATCATGACAAGTTATCCCCACGCCGGGATTGTAACTAATGGAACTCTATATCACATCACAGCACGTTATGGAATGACCGCTGAGAAGTTTAAAAACAGTCAAGACTGGGATTTGTTCCATGTTGACGCCATCGATTCGGAAGTGTTAAAACGCTATAACGAACACAAGGACGCCAAGTATGACTGGCTTTCGTTACTTGGGTTTGTGTTGCCTTGGCGTGTCAGCGTTTCCGAGTGGCTCTATTGTTATGAGTGGTCTTATCTTGCAATAACAGGCAGCCTGCCGAAGGAGCGAATCACGCCAGAGAAACTATTAACTTTTTCTTTGGGTAAATATGGCTCCATCAAAACCGGTTAGCGTTGGCCCGTGGGTGTGGTTCATGGATAAGGTCTTGCCAGGGTTGTTTATTGCGTTGACAGTTTCAGCGATTTCTACAAGTGTAGCAATGTGGAAAACCGTCACAAAGTTAACGTCTGTATTAGAAAACCATGATCAACAATTAAACACGTTAAAGCAAGATATCAAAATTATTAGAGACCAAACAGCATTGCGGTCTGAACTGCTGGATCTTAAGCAAGAAATCAGAATAGTACGCGAACAGTCTGTCATGCGCGTGGAACTATTGGAATCGGTTAAGCGAGTTGAGCAACAATTACAAATTGCAATTCTTCAAGCAAAGCTTAACGCGAAAATTTCTATCATGCCAAAATAATGCGCCTATCTCCTCATTTTTCTTTAGAAGAATTTACGGTATCACAAGAGGCGGTCAGGCTTGGCATTAACAACGACCCGCCTTCAGTAATCGTCACTAATTTGCAGCGTTTATGCTTGTTAGTGTTAGAGCCACTACGTGATACGTTAAAGGCACCTTTGATCGTTAGCTCTGGTTATCGTTGCCCAGAATTAAATCGTAGAATAAATGGCGCTCCTGGCAGCGCTCACATGTTTGGGCTGGCTGCTGACATTGTTTGCCCTGGTGCGTCTGCCCGTGATATTTGTACTGCTATCGTGACACTTGGGCTGCCATTTGACCAGGTTATCGATGAGTTTTCGTCCTGGTGCCAT
>Ga0209229_10000118_pt1 | contig 29170 bp, 52 predicted proteins | sample SanBayMetagenome_FD_187466 | JGI IMG/M metagenome (GOLD analysis project Ga0209229, IMG submission 187466) | Freshwater and sediment microbial communities from dead zone in Sandusky Bay, Ohio, USA (SPAdes) (version 2) | ecosystem: Environmental > Aquatic > Freshwater > Lentic > Sediment... | reverse complement strand
GACATATACTTTTCAGCATCCATATATTCTCCCCATGACATAGATTCTAAATGAGGAATAAATCCGAATTCAGTACCTGCTAGTTTAAACCTATGAATAAGATGCTGATCGTAATTCTCGAACATCTTAGTAAACTTATTAGTAAGATCTAATACTGAACTTACTTCTAGCTTTAATACTGCAGTTAAAGGAATCTTACAAAGTACGGAAATCATCTTTCTAGCTGATATCTCCTCTTCATCATTCGGATTACTTATCTTCATTAGATACTGATACTGCTCTAGAGTTATCTCTGATAAATCAGTAGGGATATATAATTTCGCTTCCATTCTATTTAATAACTTTTTTTAATTAATATGTACTACCTTACTATATTTGTAACTGCTTATGTTCTCATAATAAGTTTTAGGTTTTAAGGGGATTCTTCGGGATTCCCTTTTTTTATCTTATATGATAAGTTCCTCTATTCGGATTTCCTAGAGCTTTCGTTATAAAATAACGTGATGCATCTATTCCATGATTCCATTTATCCTCAGGAATACTCTTATTAGTTTTCTCTATCCATGAATAGTTCTGAAACTCCTTAATCAGGTTCTTAGAATCCTTATCTATTACTATCTTATACTCATTCATCAGAGAGATACCTGCAGTTACACTACCTGCTCCCTTCTCTGCTTCTACGATATTTAAACCTCTTTGCCTAAGCTCTGATATTAAGCGAGGTTCTGCAGAATCAGCTACTATAAGTTCTTTATCTGCATACTGCCTATTATAGTTATATAGATGCCCTGTATTTAGTCCTACTTCAAAGAAGCACTCCTTTAGATAGATTTCTTTTCGCTTTCTATTTATACCTACCTTAATTAACGTACTAGGATCATTACTAAATCCGAAGTCTTGACCGAATCCTGTTATCTCTCCATCTCTATACTCTCCTATTTCGAAGTTGCTAAAGATAGCTCCTGTAGGTTGTGCTCTCTCTCCAGTTCCGTAAACTTTCCACCAGTAAGAGTTATTCTTCTTACTCTCTATATCTTCTATCTGAGCAGTAGTAAGATGAGGATTATCTCTATAGGTAGTTATGAGAGGAGGATTCTTTTCAATGTATTTATCTAACCAATGTTCAGAAGGCATAGCAGGATTAAAATCAGCTATTATCCTATATCTTGTTCTAGGAAAAAGTTGGTCTATAGTTTCTTCAGGAAATTGATTCGCTTCATTAATCCATAAGATATCTCTACTTCTTCCGTGTATTTTATCAGGGTTATCTGCTCCGTAGTAAGATATAAGATTTCCGAATAGATTAAACTGATGGTCTGTTTTGTTATGTAGGTTTGAGTTATATAGATTATGCTTTACTAGTACATCATAGAAATCTTTCCATGCAGTAGCTTTAAGAGCAGTAAAAGTATCTCTCACTATATCTATCTCTAGTCCTGCATTCTTATACTCTTTACAAAACCAAATTAAATAATAGATAGTGCTATAAGTTTTACCTGATCTAGTTCCTCCCTGAAGGAGAGTTATCCTATTCTTAGGTACATTCTTTTTTAAGTAAGTAAAGTTAGGATTCGCTTTCATCCTTATCTAACCATTCAGGAAGATTCGTATCTATATTAGTTTGTTCTATATGCTGAATTGCAGTCCCGAAAGCTCTATCTAGTACTGCTTTATATGCATTGGTATCTTCTTTCTCTATAGCTTTAGATATTTGTGCTAGGTGCATCTTTAGCTCATTGTTATCTAGTGCTAATAGCTCCTTAAGTAGTGTACTTCCATGCTTAGTTCCTTTCGGCTTTCCTGCAGGATTTCCACTCTCTCCTTTCTTAAATACTTTAGCTCCTTTTGGAGTTTCTCCTTTTTTGAACGGCATTTCTCTATTGTTTCTGATTTAACTTCTATTTACTTTCTTCTTCTTTATATGTATTATAGACGTTAGTAAGCTTCTTAATAAACTCTCTCCAGCATGAAGCACAGGTAGTAGATTCTTCTTTTCGGTTAAAGATTCTATTATACATCTTTAATAATACGATAGATTCTGAAGGCTTAATTCTATCCGTATTTTTATCGTACCATTCTTTGAAAAATAGATACTCTTCTTCTAGCATACAATTAACTTTCTTATACGGAAATAGTTCATTCAGTTTCTGCTTTCTTTCATCGCATCCACAATCTTCTCCTACCATCCACTTAACTAGCTTCTTTATTCCTGTAGCTTCAGTTATCTTCTCTATAGTATCTCCTAGTCCTTCTGAAGGAGTAGTAGTATAAACTTTCTCTGCATTCGCTTTTTCTAGCTCTGCTTTAGTTCTTCTTTTTCTCTTTGGCTTTTCCATTGTGTATATTCTTTGCTTAAATCAAATAAATCATTTCTTAATCCCTGAGCTTGCTTTCTAGCTTCTGCTAAATCATAAGTCATATCAGTATAAGCTCTTTGTAGACGTTCGTTCTCTTCTTCTAGTTCTTTGATTCTTTTAGCTTTCTTTCCGATTACTAGAACTAGCTCCATTATAGCAGTCTTATATTCGTTCATAATCTTCATTCTTTAGATCAATAAAATCTTCTTCTATTTCATTCTTTATTCTTCCTTTACAATTCTTCAAAGTATTAAAGATAGATTTCAGCGAAATGTTAGTTCCCTTTGCGAGAGTTCTCATACTTTGCCCTTCCTGAACATGGAGTTCAAATAGTATCTTATCGTAAGTATGCCATCTATCTACTTCTTCTTCTATCTTCTCCTGAATAGTATTTAAGGCTTTATGATAGGTTACATCTAGTTCTTCTGAGCTTAGAGTAAGTACTGAATCTATATCTACTTTTTGTACTTTGGATTTCTGCTTTTCGTAGGTTATGAAAGTATTCTTTAGAATCCTCCAAATGTAAGCTACATTAGGCTCTCCATTTATTATTACTTTATCTCCTGCATTAGAGTTGTGAATCCGTACATACATCTCCTGAACTATATCTTCTGCGTAATTATGCTCTCCAAAGTTCCTTACTATAGATACCCACTCTTTATGATGCTTTACTAGAATATTTGCCCAGTTTTTCACATGATTATATTTGCGTCAAATATACGATTAAATTCTAATCAATTATTTTAAGGTTAAAAAAAACTCCTAGCGTGAACTAGGAGCTAATTTACTTACATAGTTATCTAACTTCTTCAGAGTTTCTATCGAAATAGGTTTCTTATTTAGGAATCGATCTATATGATACTGATGCATCTTATATCCTGAATTCTTTATCTCAGTTACTATCTGATTTCTACTCTTTGTAAGTAGGATTACTTTAAGCTCTTTTCTTAATAAATCATCTTTGATATACATTAGAATAATTTTTGCTGAGATATATGATTGTTAATTCTTTGGATAGCTTTATCATAATATTCCTCATCCAGTTCACAGGCAGTTAAATCAAATTTGTAATCATGACAAGCTAAAGCAATAGATCCACTACCTAAATGAGTATCTAGTATCTTATCTCCTTCTTTTGCGTATTTATCCAGAAGCCACTTGTATAGTTTAGTTGGTTTTTCGGTGGGGTGAAATGTATTCTGGCTAATTAAGTGCGCTCTATTTATTTCTACTTGTCGTGTAACCGTATCGAATGAAGTCCAAGCCATTTCTCCATCACTCATTGTTAAATCGTTTTGACCTTTGTACCAAAATACCCATGCCTTTGTAGGTTTCAAAAATTCCGTGAAATAGTTAGCACCCCAAATTATTTGGTTTTTACTTACTCTTTTAACTTCATCAAAGTAGGTTTGATTTGGTATTGAGTTATCCCACCCTTTATGCGTGTGTTCTTTTCGGTTGTGTTTAGGGTTTTTGTTTATGCTTTTCTTTTGTCCGTCTATTCCTATTCCATAAGGAGGATCCACAATGGCCAGATCAAAATAATTATCTGGATATCTAGACATCAGAATCATATTATCCTCATTAGTTATTCTTATATTCTCAGTAAGTTGCATAAGCTTAGAATCCTAGTCCAGTACTATTTAAAATCTTTTCAGTAGTATTCTGAAGCTCTTCCTTCTTAAAAGGTTCTGAAAGCTTTAGAGAAAGCATCTTATCTCCAGTTTTAGTATCTTTTACCCATCCTGATAGCTGATACTCTTTACCTTCTACATTTAGCTTCCCTGTATAGTTAGGATGCTTTTCTTCTTTTCGGTTCTTATTCGTAAATAAAGCTCCTGAATTCGTGTTGTCGTAATTACTCATAATTATTTAGTTTGTTCTTCGTATTGATAAATTTTATTTTCGATCATTTGTTCTATTTCCTCATATAACTTTTTAGGAAGTAGTTGTAAAGTTTGTATTTTCCAAGTAACCTCATAATATAAAGCTCCATGAGTTAAATCCATTTTCTCCTCTTGTCTAGTCATTTTTTTAGTGTATTAAATTGTTTATAATTGATTGCCATTCTTTACTTAATTCTTCGCTAGTGAATAGAATTCCTGCGAATCCTACTCCTGCTAGAAAGTACATTAGTTTACTTTTCATGCTCCTGTTTTAATCTCTCTAGGTATAGAACGAAATCCATAGCTTCTTCCTGAGCATGATTTATCCATTCTAAAGTACTTAAATCCTTTCTTTCTAGATTCGTTCCGTACTTCTTTATTCCTGCTTCAGATCTATCTGCGAATTTATTCATAACCTGAATTACTATTCTATCTACCATTTTATTCTACATTAAATTTCTTAAATAGTGAATTATAGTACTCTCTGCATTCTAGTACTCTTTCCTTTATCTTTTCAATTACTGAATCATTTCGCTCTACTAAAAAAGCTTTTACTCTTTGAGTTTTAGGAAATCTATCAAAGTTATGTTTAGCTCTTATGAATTCTTCTATCTCTAAATCTTCATCTATTACTCCCTGCTTCCAGTATTCAGCTCTGATTTCATCTAGTACCTGCTTTTCAGGAGTATTGATTAAGCAATAAGCTAAAGTACTTACATTCTTTCCTGTAAGCCACATATAGCCCTGAAGTTGGTAGTAGTAATCCTTTGGAATATCTTCCAGCTCCATAAAGAAAGGAAAGCTAGTTCCTGAGTAACTTACTTTAATATCTGCTAGAATAGAATCAGTAGATACATCAGTATGTCCTTTGATATAATCATTTTCGTATCTCTCCTGTCCTCCGTTCTCTATGTAATCGAAATCTAATCCCCATCCTAGTACTTCATTAGCTAGAGCTATTCCTTCTTTCTCGCATTCGTTACCTTTAGAAGTATGTTTAGAACTGAAGTCTTTATAGATACCTAGCTCATTCTCCTTAAATAAATCCTCTATAAAGGTTTTAGTAGTTTTAGATAGAACCTCTCCTTTAGTTTTTGGAGAGGTCATTATCTTACCTATTGATGAACATCTTACTTTCATAGCTGAGCTAGTTTAATAATTTGATCCTGAGTTAAAGCGAATTTATCTAATAGCAGTTCCTTAGTTACTTTACCTTCTGCTAGTGCATTAAGAGCTGAGCTAAATCTTTCCTCTGAGAGCTTTTCTTTCTTATCAGCATCTCTAAGCTCATTTCCATCGTTATCTATTGCCTGAAGCGATAATAAGCTCTGTAAAGTAGCTCTACGAAAGTAAGTAACTCCTGCTATCTGCTTCTGAGGATCATTTAGAATAGGTAGTAGTAATTTACTCTCTACTTTCTCTCCAGTTTCAATATCAATTATCTGAGTTACTACTTGACCTTCTAGAATAGGCTGTAAGATGATTAAATTGTATTTAAGTAAGATAGGTTCTACTGCATCTAGAATAGCATTAAGATCCGCGTATTTACTCTTAAAGAAAGGATTATCTTTCCCTTTAGTTACTCCTTTAATTTCATGCTTTGCTTTCCATAGCTTTACATAAATTCCGAATCCTACCATAGGTACTGATTTTACTTCCTGAATCTCTATAAGGTTCTCAGGTACTTCTACTAGTTCTTTTTTTGTTCTCATTATTTATAGGTTTTAATTATACGCAAATATAGTAATTAAAAAGTAATTAAGCCCCATAAGATACTAATCTTTCTTCTCTGCTTAGGAACTTCATTCTCTACAAAAATCATAGTTCTCTGATTATCCATCTTTTTACTCTTTTGTTTTAATAGCCATTCCTGCTGATCTCTATTAACTGCTTCATAAAAATCATAAACTAGAGCAGAAGTAGGAGGAGATAAATAATTCCATTTATATAGCTTCTTTCTTCCTTTAGTAAGCTTTGTAATAATTCCTTCTTTTCTTAAAACGATAATAGCTCTATCAGTTATTTTTAATCCTCTAGTAAGGTGCTTACAGGTAAAAGGTTCTTCTTTTACGCAGTATTCATAAACTAGCTCTAGCAGTTCTTTGTACTTAATTAGTACTTCTTCTTTTTTACTCATTTGTTATAGGTTTTACATTTATTCCTTTAGTCCAATATCCGTTACTTAAATCTAGTACTACGTTTGATTCTTCATCTAGTACCATTTTCCAAGCTATAGTATTTACTTTGATTCCTGATAGCTTTCCTTCAGAGCATACTTCTATATTTAATACTCTCAAAGTTTCTGATTCCCAGTTAATTTTTTCTCCTCTCCGTAGAACGCTCATAGTATAGTACTTTAAGTTCGTGAATAGATCGTAAATCTTCTATAGGTAGCTTAGAGTAGATAGTGTATAATACACTACGAAAGCTAGGAGATTCTCTAGAGTAACTTCCATTCTCTTTAAGTCCTCTCATTCTATATCCGATTATATCAGCTAGGATTATCTCTCTTAATAGATTTTCCTGTTCTTCCTGTTCTTCTAAATGAAATCTCATTTCTCAGTTTTTAATAGTTCTACTTCTTTAATTAAAGGAATCCATAAATCAGCTCTCTTCTTTGCATCAGCTTCTGATACTGCTTCTACTATCTTATAGCAGTTTTTCCAGTCCTCAGAAGGTCTAGTTTTACATTTGTAAGTTACTTTATACGTTCTCATAAATTAGATTTAAAATGTGCGTTGAAAAGTCGCACCCCTTTTTTATTTTAATTAGCGTTCACGAATGTTAAATGTTTATACAATCTTTCACCTTCATAAGGTGCAACACATTTTCCGTAAATATTTTTTTGTTTGTTAGTTATTATTCCCGAAATAATTACAGTAGGCGTTCCGTTTTTTAGGTTTGAGTATACAATGTTATCAATCACTATTGACCAAAAACTTTCTTTAACTGTCATTCCTACTTTTAAATCTTTTGCTTGAATTTTCATATCTTTTCGTTTTTGTTTATACGCAAATATAATACTCTTCTGAATACAAAAAACATTTTCAACAAAAAAAATTTAATTATTTTCTATTTGCCTAGATTTTTAATCTTCTCCTTATACTCTCTAATCAATTCTTTTAACTCCTCCTTAGTAAACTTACGAGTAACATTAGAAAGTTCGTCTAATCGGCTTATTTTAGCTTCTCCGATGCGTTCTAGAAGTCCTTTACGATAATTTATAAGATTTCCAGAAAGAAACTGATTACAGGTTATGCAGGAGCTATGAACATTATCCTCATCGAATCTAAGTGAATAGTGATTATTTGCATTATAGTAGTGAGATGCGTTAACTCTTCCTTTAATCGGCTTAAAGCAGGAGATACAATCCTTTCCCTGATCTCTTAGATTTATGTACTTATTGAAAGTAGCCTGAGCTATTTTTAAGTAATCCTGAAGAGTAAGTAAATCCTCTTTCTGCTTCTTCTTTTTTTCTTTCTTTATCTTATCTAGGTTCTTTAAAGCTTCCTCAGTTTTCTTACATAAGTAGCAGAATTTATCGAAGGTTCTATACGGAGTAAATATATCTCCGCATTTTTTGCAGGGCTTATCGAAGTTTGTCATAATAGTTCCTTTAGTTCTTTGTTCTCTTTCTTTAATCTTAAATTATCCTCGTGTAAAGAATATAGCTTTTTCAATACCTGATTATGCTCTTTTTCTAGCTTGTGAAAAACTATAGTAGCTTCCATTAGCTCTTGAGTCCGTTTTTCCATAGAGCTGATTAAATCAATTCTAGTTGGATGCTTTTCTTTTATTTCGTCTATAGAGCTTATTAGTACTCTCCTAAGCATTAATAATTGGCTATGAGCTAGTATTATATCTAGTTGTTTCATCAGAAAGGTAAATTATTCGTTATTTTTCTAGGTCTTTTTATTGCATCTATTCCTCCTATCGTAAAACCTAGCCCTCTATTAAAGTCAAATAGTAATGGTTGCCCTAGTTCCGTCTGCTGCCCTCCAGTATCTCTATCTTTAATCTTTTCTATATCTATCATAGTTTGATATTTCATAGTAGGGTGCTTTACTAGTCGGTGAATTACTATCATATCGTCACATCTATTTAAAAAAGGTTTTCCTCCTTCGATATGAGCTTTAAGAGGCGGTTTTAAATGTCCTACCCACTGATGATCTTGAGGATAAAGCATACCAGTTCTTCCACTTTCAGAGTTCGGATGTGTGCTAATGTATAGAGTTTTATTCGATTGATTACAAAACTGCCTAGTTTCATTCAGAAACTCATAATTATCAGAATGCTGCATTCCTCTATCTAGTCCTGTAAAAGGATCAATAAAACCTACATCGCAGGTAGTACTTCCTATTATATCTAGCATTTCTTTCGGTTTGTATAGTTTAGAGTTATCCACGAATTTAAAATATGTTTCAATGTACTTTTCTGCATTCCGTATCTCTGAGTAGGTTAAATCTCCGAAGAATCTTCCTGAGTACATTTGAATAAAATCTCGCATTACTTGACCTGAAGAATTCTCTCCCATCCAAATAGTAAACTTAAGTTCGTGAGTAGTAGCTAGAGCTAGGAAATACCATTCCATCCAGTAAGATTTACCTACGTTATCGTGTCCTAGAACTATGTTTAGCTGCTTACGTTTGAATCTTAAATAGTCATCTAGTACATTTCCGATTCCTAAGCCCTGAGAAATCTTTCCTTCTTTGTAATCGTTCAAATATTGGGTGCTATGTCCTTCTTGTAGTATCATTTCTTCTCTGGTTTTCTTCCATTTGTCTCATTACATTCTCTGCATAAAGATCGTCTACGGATTTATACGTTTTAGGTTTCTCTTTGTAGTTATCCCAAAATAAACCTTGCCATCCATTACTGATAGATTCGTTAATTACAAACTCTATACACTCCTCAGATTTAGTTTCTATAAGTTTCTTTAGGTTGTTTATAGAAGCTTCGCTTAATTTCTTCTTAATCTCTTTACGATAGTTTATCCAGTTGTTTAGTAAAATATCCTTCTTAGTTTCAGGAATAAATACAATACTATCTTCTTTATCTTTATCTTCTTCTTTATTCTTATTCTTTATGCTTGAGCCTTGCTTAAGCCTAGCTTTAACACTGCTTAAGCCACCCTTACGACCTGCTTCACTGAGTTTCAAGTGTTTAGAGTCAATTTCTATTTTCTCTTCATCTAAGAATTTGATAAATATTTTTTTGTTTTTGACTTTTATATACTCTTTTTCTATCAAATAATCGATAGTAGTTAAATCATTTACTCTTAAAACAATATCTTCATAAGACATTTCATTTGATCGATTCCAGTATTCAGCACAAATTTTGATAAATACACCTTGCGTATGAAAAGATTCGTAGTTAATGTTACCCGTAAGCCATTGAGTAGCATTAAATTTAAAAAATGGGAGTTCTTTACTCATTATTTTTTTATTGAATTACAAAGCCCTACCAACTTTCACGGCTCTCACCTCGCTACTAATCAATAGGGCTTTAATTCCTTTTCAGTTCTATTACGTGAGAGCGAACTTTTGCAAAGTTAAAAATATCCTTCTTTAATCTGCAATTTTATTTGAACAATTTCATCCCAGTTATCAGCATTTAATACTGCTTCCTTTATACTAGCTTCCTGAGGAATAGTAATTAGTCGCTTTACAATGTCTGCGGTGTACATCTTATACACTTTATCTTTGCTTTTAGTATATACGTTATGCATACGAATACCGTGTAAAACTGAAGCGTGATTTTTATCGAAAATTCTACCGATAGCTGAAAGAGAATAGTTAGCTTTTCTGAGTTGATCGTACAAATAGTATCTCTTATAGATAATGTCCTGCTTTCTACATACTTGTTTTAGCTCGTATTGGTCAATTAGTACTTGTATGTTCGTTATAAAATTATTTTCCATCCTGATACTGCATATTAAAGTACTTCTGAGCAGTTGGAGTAATAGTCCAATGTGAACTATATACACCATCGTTAAAAGCATCCATTATAATTTCCTTTTCTTCTTCTAATCCTTCTCTTAATAAAGTCAAAGCTCGGTTAAAAGCAAACTGAGAAGAAGGCTGAAAGTACTCTCTTTCCTTCTCTAGCTTTTCGATTATTTTTTCTAAAGGAGTTTTCATAGCTCTACGATATATTTAATTTCTGATTCTTCGATATTATTTGATTTAAGAAACTCAAAGATAGCAGCTACTACTGTAAGAGCTTCTAAGGTAGTTCCTCCGAGTAAAGGTCTTATTCCTTCTTCAGGATTTCCTCTTTCGATAAAATAAGTTATGTGGTAAGTTTTCATTCTTATTTATTTTTATAGTTTTTGTTATAGTATTGTTCTGCATTTTCACTAATTCCCCAAGTACTATGACCATCAATATAAGCATCCATTATCTGCTCCTTTTCCATTTCTTTTGCTTTTTCAATACAAGCTATTGAATAGGTACTAATATTTGCAAAGCTTTCAAGTTCTAGCATCTCGACTAACCATTCTACTGCTGTTTTCATTTTGTTTTCTCTGCGTTAGTTAACCATTGTCTGAAAGCCATCTGCATATTTATTTGCTCATCTATTACTCTAGCATCTGCTGAATCCATTACTCGCTTATCTATAGCTCTAATCTGATGCATAACGTTATTAAGCTTTAATTTCATTTCTCTAGTTAAAAGATTTTGATCGTTTAGATCTTCGATAAAATCAGCTAGTACAGGCAATAAGCCGATAGTAGCTAGTAGTTTCATTTCGTTACTCATTTTCTTCATTGTTAATAGTTATTACTCCTTCTCCATCGCATTCGATACATTCGCTCCAGGTATATCTAGATTCTTCTATATCTGATACTTCATAATGTCCTAAGCCTGAGCAGTACAAACATTTCACTTCCATAGTTATTTATTTAAAGATTTAGATAACGTATCAATTCCTTTTTGAAGTCCTTCGATATATCCTGAAGAGTGCCCTCTCTTAAATGAATCTTCTATATTTCTTTGATACATTGCTTCCATTCTAGAGAACATTTCTTTTTTGAAGTCATCTGATAAGGTTTTATAATGTTCATCAGTAATCATATCTATGATGAATTCTACAAACGTCTGATTTTCCATTTTAAGCAGGTTTTAGAGTGAATAAAAGTAAAAGATGATAGATAGTACTACTAAGCCTGAGATAAGTCCTAGTAGAGAGTTTTTCTCCTCTTCATTTCTAGGAGTGAAATAATTGATTAAGTTTCTCATAATTTATTTATTTAAGGTTTAAAAAATATGCGTTGAAAAGTCGCACCCCTTTTTTTTATTTAGTTGAATAATCTAAAAGCTTTATCGATAGCTTTACCACCATCTATTTTACGGAACCACATTTTAAACGTATAGCTTTCAATAACCTCATCTACAATCTGAAGAGCTGATTTAGGAATCCAGCATGAATAAGTTTTATATTCATTTTCAATTTTGAAAGCCTTTTCAGTTTCTTCTAAAATTGTCATGTAATTAATGAAAGGGTTATTTGTGTTGGTAGTTAAAATAATTGTTTTCATGTCTTTTTGTTTTTTGTTATACACAAATATAAACACTATAGTAATACGTTGTACACTTTTTAACAAAAAAAGTTTAATTATTTTTTCGGTACATTCTAAAACCTAGTGTTTATAAGACTTTCAGGAAGAATTGAACTTTTACGGATTATCCTACTTTGTATTAAAAGTAAGGTTATAATATGAAGATTTTGTAATAAAATTAAGGTAACTACCTTACTTTACCTTCGATTATGCGTAAGTTCTGAACTACGAAATCTCCGTTTGATTCAGTTTCTACATAAGCGAATCCATGATTCCACCTATTTACAGGCATATAATCAGGTCTTAATCCACATAAAGCTCCGATACTCCAGCAAGTTACTACATTTCCGTTTAGATCATTTTCACTATGTTCACTAGTCTGATGATTATGCCCAGCCATAGAAGATACTTTAGCTCTCATATATAATCCTCTAGCAGAGTTTACAGGAGAGAATATAGTATGCATCTCATGACCATGTAAAAGAGAAAGCTTTCCTATTTTAATAACTTGCTTAGATTTAATCTCAGTTACTCCTAGTTCTCCGAATCTTAATACATTCTTAAGTTCGAAATCAGCTATTCCTAAAAGCTCAGGAGCTGAAGTCTTAAGATAGTTTTCCCATCTATCCTCATGATTCCCTATCTTAAAGTATATAGGACAATCGAACTCATCTTTTAACTGCTTAAGAAAAGCTCTAGTCATTTCTATCTCTCCGTTCAAATCTCTTAAACGTCTATCTTTTACGAACCTACTAGCCTGATACATATCCATAGTATCTCCGTTCAGAATAATAGCATTCGGTTTTTTCTGATATCCCCAGTCTAAAGCAATAGAAAGAGCTTCTTCATCGTGATAAGGAAGGTGTATATCTGAAAGGATAAGTACTCTATTATTTCCTTTAGGTATCTTAAAAGGTTTCTGTTCTTTGTAATCTGATTCAGGAACTTTATTCCATCCCTGAGCTGATCGCTTTTCTGATTCAGTTCTTTTCGACATAGTTACACTAGGATTTCTTTCTTTAATCTCTCCTCTATAATATCTGACCTGCCCTCTAGCAGAATTATAAGTAGTAAAATCTAAAGGATGCTCTTTACATAGCATTTTAGCTATGTTATTTGTAGTACAATCAGAGAACTTTTCTAGAGCTTCTAGTACTATATCTCTACGATAGTTACTCACTATCCTCTATTCTTAATAATCTTACGGATAGCTACTCCGATAGCCTGAATAATCTTCTCTCCAAATTCAGGAGTAATATCTACATCTAGTTCTGCTTTCTTTCCCTTCTCTTTGCGAATCTTAATATCTACATTTTTAGTATCTAGTTCAGCATCTAGTACTTCATCTTTGCGTACTATTTTAACATCTACATTCTTAGTATCAATATTGATATCTAAATCTTTTTTCTTTCTTTTCATATATCTTTCTTTTAAGGCATTAAATATATCTTCTATAGGTAAACCTACATAGAACGTAATAAAAGCTCTTAGAACGAATAAAAACCTACTCATTTAGCAATTTCGAAGTGCATCCAATCGTAATTCTTTTCTATTCCTAGTCCTATAAAGCCATGTTTATAGAATATATCTATCATAGGTTGATATTCAGGTCTAGCGAACCTAGCAGTTTTAGAAGTCTCATGTAACTGATTTCTTACAGGATCTAAATCTATAGCTATGCCCCAACTATGTTTTGAGAACTCAGTTCCTCCTCTCATTTTACGAAATGTAAAGCATCCACCAAATAAGTCTATTCCTAGTTCTACGATTTTCTCATATCCGTAGTAAGCGAGTAAATCTTCGAATACTTTACGAAAGTTCTCCTTTACTAATTTATGGCATCGCATTCTATTTACCTTAGTTTCTAAATCCCAAGCTAATCTCATAGGATAAGGAAGATTAAGAGTTACTAGATAATCAGCTCCAGTAATAGTAGGAGTTCCGTAAGCTTTAATAGTTTCTTTTGTAGTTAACATATTATTTCGATTTATCTTTCTCTTCTCTAGCTCTCTGAACGAATATAATTAAATTCTTCCATAGGTTCTTTCCTGTTACTGCATGATAGGATTCATTTATACTCTTTGCTTCAGTAATTAAGCAGAATAGAGTAAATCCTTTAGTAAGTAAGAATTCGATATTTGTATAGTTCTTTGAGATGTCTACTAAGATAAATTTCTCAGCTAGAAATATCATTACTATAGCTCCTACATAAAGAAGAGTTTTAGTAATCGTATCAGACATTCTACGAGATTTAATAGCTTTCCATCCTGATAGGCTTACTACCTTCCATAAGCCGAAATATAAATCTAGTATAATAGCTACAAAAGTAATTAAAATCAAAGGAGTAATAGGAGCTATCATAGTAGCTACTGAAAGAACTAAAGCAGTTAAGTAACTTTTCATACTGCGTACTTTTCTAGCTCTAATAAAGTCCATGCTTCTACTTCTTCATCGTTCCAATCAGCTACATAAGTGAATCCTGAAAGAGTTACTGCAAAGCTAGTACTATCAGTTACTAAGTTAACTAGTACTTCACAAGTTTTAGAAGCTATAGTATCTAGAATAGTAATTACTTCTACTCTAGGATTTACTATTTCTACATTAAATTGATCGAATTTATAAGTCATAATTTTAAGATAAAGTAGTTCCTGTTACGTTGCATACACGAACGTAAATAGTTAAATATGCTGAAGTTTTAGATCCTGTTTCTAATGGCTTTCCTCCTAAATCTACTATAAAAGAATTTGTTCCATCGTAATCCGTAGAAGTATGAAAGTATCTCTGAGTACTTCCAAAGTTAAAAGGAGCGTAATTCATTCTATAAGGCTTTTTACTGAAGTCTAGAAGGTTAATCATTTCTCTAGCATTCCATAAATACCATGTAGTTAATCCTCCGATAGAAGAAGATAAATATAAATCTATAGAAGTATTCCAGTTTCGATAAGTAGATGCATCTCCTTTATAGTAGCAAAGTACCTGAGAGTTATCATAAGTACTCCAGTCTATTACTATATTATTTGCATAGGTTTGAGTTCCTGCAGTATCAGTAAATCTATTAGTATTCCCGAAAGGATTATTTGAAGCTAAAGTAGTAAAGTTAGTTAATCTTCCTCTAGTAATATCATCGCCTGTACGATAAGAGCTTGTTTGACCTGTTTGTAATAATGGAATACCTATAGGAGCAGTAGCAGGAGTACTAGATGCTGATTTTATATATAAATCTCTCATAGCTGAGTAATATTTAAGTTAATTACTGAAGCAGTAGATACTGAGATATTAATAGTATCTCCGATAGCTATAGAAGTTCCTAGAGTATAAGCAGAACCATTCTTTAGAATAGTAGTAGTAGGAGAGTTCTTTACATTCACTACTGAATCAATACTTAGAGCATAAGGAGCATAGATATCTATAGTAGTACTAGACATTAAATCAATAGTCCATAAAACAGGAGCTAATAATCTTAAGCTCTGAGATGCATCGAATCCTGTAATAGCTCTAGAATCATAGCTTACTCCGTTATATTCACTTGTTATTAGTAGATCGTTCGCTAGTATGCTTCCTGTACTTGTTAACTCCGATATTCTTTTGTTCTGCATTAGTGATTTTATTTAGATAGATTTCTAATTTCTTTACATTCTCCTTCTTAGGCTTATAACTCATAAATACCATCCGTTTAGATAATTATTATATCCAGGAAAAACATCTCCTGAAGTATTCGTATTGTACTCAGGATAAAGATATCCGAAAGTAGAAATATGATCTAAGAATCTTTGTGTATAGTTTTGTGCTATTTGACGTTCTTTCTCTACTAGATAATCTACTTCTACTTTATCTACGTTTACTGCATTTTCAGAGCTATGCTTATAAACTCCCTTATTTGCTATAGTGTAAGATGCGAAAGGAATATACTCTACCATAGCCCAATGTATAAGCAAAGGTTTAATGTAGGTAACTACTAGATGTAGATAAGGATCAGTTAAATCATCATTTAAGATATCTTCCTGAATCTTCTGAAGTAGGTTCGTGCCTAGATAGTTCTGAACGTGAATATCCTGAGCTATTTTTACGAACTGAATAAATTTATCAGTATCTACTGAACCACCTAAAGCAGTCAAAGATACTATGTCGTTTCTAGATATTAATAGTGCTTCCATTATCGAACGTCTGAAGGTAAATTAGGATTATTAGGAGAGAACCCCTTTAAAGGTAACTGATTCGGATAAAAAGATACTTCATAAGGATTCGTTACTTTATAGCCTTTTATCTCAGCTCTTCTAGTTCCGATTTCCTGATATCCTTCTTCTATTTTATTTAAGTCTAGCATAAAAGTAACTCTACTCCATTTATGATGACATCTAGGTCCTCCTTTAAATTTAAAGATATCGTAAGTATTAGCTCCAAATTCTCCAAAACCAGGATTAACTGCTTTCTTACTCATAGCATCTATATCTTCCTTTCGAAATAACCTTCCTTTTACTGCCATCATAGCTTTACAAAATAGCCTTTCAGGATCTTTATTTCCGTTGTATTTATATCGAACTTTAAAGTACTTTAATTCTCCTACTTTTCTATCCTGAGAACTCTTTAATTTAGGTAAAGGATTTCCAGTTTGTACTAGGTTAATTAACTTGCTTAAAAAGCCTGTTTTAGGTTCTATAGAGGATTCAGCATCTAAAAGAGTATTATCTAAATCTTCTTCATTCTCTCCTACTTCTCTTTCATCTACTAGTACCCATTCTTCAGATAATTGATTTCTATCTACTTCATCTAGGATTAATTGTAAATCATTCTGAGAGCTTAACTGAGTTTCTTCTACTTTACCTGATGCATCCTGAAATTCCAAAGGTTTAAGAGTTTCAAAATAGAGTTTTAACTTGATTCCGTTATATGCTAGAATCTTATCGTAAGCTTCGATAATTAAATCCTGATAAGGTCTAATTACCATATTGTAATAAAGTACAAATGAGTTCTTTAATTCATCTGCATTCGAAGAGAATCCGTTACTAGAACTAATACCAAATAATAGAGGAGAAGTTACATTATGTCCTAGCATAATTTTACGCATACATTCCTCCGATAGATATTCGTAGTGCTGAGGAGCATCATTCAAAGGAATATCATCTATAGTAGTTTTTTGAGCATCGCTATGATTAAAAGAGATAATTACTCTCTTTCCTTTGCTTCCTGTAAGCTTAGAAGTTACTTTAGCTTCCGTTTCATCCATCTGCTCCTCTGAAGGAATTCCATTATTAAAGTTAATTACTTTAGTACCTGAGAATCCATTTTGAACTTCATTTATCAAATAATCTGCTATTTCTTCTTCTAGTACGCAATAAGGTAAAGCTCCTTGATAATCTACTAGAGAGAAGTACTTCATACCTACTGAGTAAGGTTGTACCATAAGAATCTCTAAAGGTTCGCTAGAAGTACCGAAAGCAGGAATTCGCTTAGGAGGAAATTTCTTAGTATCCTGCCAATTATCAGAATAGTAATAAGCTTCTATCTTTCCTTCTTTATTACACTTTTCAGGTCTAATTAAATGTACAGGTATATGAGAAGTTTTAGCAATAGTTTTACGATCCTTTGAATAAATTACTTGAATAGCGAACTGCCCTAGCATTTTAGCATCTACGATTTCTCTTTTCGTTTCATCTTTAGGAAAGAGAGTTATCATATTTGCGTAATCATTCGGTTTTGCTGAAGCATCTAAAGCTCTTAATCCTCTTCCATAGATCAGCTTAGAGATATTGTTAATTATCGCATTATTCGAAGGAGAGTAAGTATATCTATCTATCAAATATTGATAATAAGAATCATTTTCTCCATACGTTACCCAGTCTTGACGATTACTCTCCATTACTACAGGAGTTTCATAAGCACTAAGTTCTACTGAACGTATATTATTTATTTTATTCTCCATAAGTAAGGAAGTCGTTATTACTATTATTTGATTTATATCTATTCGCTCCATCTATGATATTAGGAGAGAATTCCTGTAGGTTCGTTTAAGAAGTTACAAAGATTCGATCTCTATAAGATTCTACTCCTTCATAGCCATAAATAACTAAGTTATAGTATCTATTCTCTAGAAGTAAATCCTCAGTAGTAAATTCTACGATATAATACCATTCTGCAAAAAGTATGTTATCTATAGTAAAAGTTTGAATAGTCTTATTAGAATCATCCTGAAGAGTTAAATAAGTCATATATTCAGCTCTAGGAATAACTCTAAGAATCTTTAAACCAATATCAGGAGTTAATATAATCATATCTATTTAACTACCTTCTAAAGGTTTGTTCCAAAAAAAAAGGAGCAGAACTTAATCCACTCCTTCTAAAACGCAAGGTAGGTTCTTAATCAGTTACGATAGTAGCTCCATCGAATAAATCAGATAGAGTAGATTCACTATCGCAATCTAGGAAATTAGCAGGTACATTTTCCATAGCAGTAAACGTCATATTATATCCGTTAAAATCTCCTAAAGCAGTTCCTGAAGAAATCGTTCCTGCAGTCATATCAGCTCCTCTTTCAAGTCCTACGATAAAGAACTGAAGAGAACGTGTACGCACTACAATATGAGGTCTACCATAAGCCAAAAGTTTGATAGTCTTATGAGTAATAGGATCCTGCTTCTTAAGCTGAGCTACTACTACTTGTTCAAAGAAAGTAGTACCATTATCGCGAGAAGTTTGAATAGTTTGTTCAAAAGAGTTCGCACCTTTCAACTCATATTTGTAAAGTTCAGTAACTCCGTTTACATTCGTTATTAAATCCTCTAGTCCAGGAGTAGAAGAATAAGTTACATCAGTAGGATAGTTAATTCCATAGTTAATAAAATAGATCGCATCTAATCCTGATACTGAATCTTTGCATGATTCTAAGCGACCATTTGAAATATCACAAGCCATAGCTATATATTTTTTAAGTTAAAAAAATAGGGAATAGGAATACACCTACTCCCCTTTTATTTGTGGTCTAAATTAGTCGATAAAGTATACTACGCAATCTTCCAAAATTCCGATTTGAGTACCTGCAGTATATCGCATAACAAAACGTACATTTTGAGAGCCATCAATCATAGCCATGTCAATAATTTTTACTTCCTGAGCATCTGAAAGAAGTCCAGTACCGAAGTACAAGTTCTCAGTAGTTGAAGCTAACATCTCATTGTTGTTCAATCCGTTTGCTACGAATACAGGAACTCCATCGAAAGAAAGTCCTGCTCCAATTCCGTACCATTGTGTTCCTTGAGCGTTAGTACCTGCTCCTCCTACTCCTGCTGCAGCGAATCCACCCAAAGCACGAACATAAGCACGAGCTACATTCTGAGATACATAAAGCTTCAATCCATCTTTTCCGTACAAACGTGCAGGAATAGCATCTACTACTTTGCCCATTTCAGCGATAACGTTAGCAGCAGTAATCGCAGAACCTGCTACTACTTGACCTGCAGGAATTCCTGTACCTGCCTGAGCCATAGCTTCAGTAAAGATACCTGTAAATTCTCCGTTATTTGCGTTAGCACCATGCCAAAGAGATTTCTCAGTAGCTTCTGCTACTTGCCCTAGCATACGTGCCAACAAGAAATCCTGAAAAGATTTAGGAAGCACATCGTAAGCAGAATATCCCATTTCGATAGCGTTCCAATCAGAACGGAAATCTTTCTTACACAAAAGAACGTTAACATCTAGTTCTTTCGGTTCGATTACACGTTCAGTCAAAGTAATAGCTCCTGAAGCGGTAAAATCGCAAGAAGCATCTTTTACCAAATCCTCAGAATCGAATCGCTTAATAGTAGAGCGAAATTTAACGTTAGGCATAACTGATACCCCTCCGTTTTCAATAGTGTTCGCAGAAAGCAAAGCAGCACCGATATATTTACCTGCTGATTCCCCTGCATAAGTTGTTGTAATGTCTAATGTTGTAGCCATTTTTTATAAATTAAGTTAATTAATACAATTTACCCAAAACTCTATCTACTGAGCTTTGATTTCTTTTAGATGAATATCTAAATACTTCTACCTTAGATTCGTTCTCAGGATTATAGCTGATAGGTTCTACTGCAGGAGTACTCAATTCTACTTTCTTAGTATCTAGTTCTTTCGCTAGAGCTTCTTTTTCAGCTTTCAATGCAGAAAGTTCAGCTTTCAAAGTTTCTAGTTCACTAGAGAAGTGATGTTCTTTAACTACTGATTCGATAGTACGTTTAGGTTGACGTTCAGTTTCAGCTTGTGCTTCTACAGGAGCTACTTCTTCTACTACTTCAGGAGCTTCTACTTCTTCTACTTCTACTTCTTTGATAGCTTCTATGATACCTTCAGTAGCTACTACTAGAATCATTTCATTCTCTAGTAAGTACTCTCCTACAGGTACAGGAACGTTCCCATCAGGAGTTACTACATATACTTCCATTCCTGCTTCAAAAGCATCAGCTTCTAGAATAGTTACTCCATCAGCTAACTTCATTTGAGCTAGTTCTACGATTACTGCTTTTCCTAGAATGATCTTTCCGATAGCAGATAGTTTTTCTTTTGTTGTCATGTTCTTAAAATAATTTAATTGCACCCAAGTTTTTGATATATTTTGCCAAAGTTCCTTTTAATCCTTCTTGGATATTTTTCTTTTGATCTAGAATATCTTTAGGAACGTCAATTCCGATAGATTTAGCAGCAACTTCAAATTTATCAAAAGCAGAAATAGCACTTTCATTAATTGCGATAATATCCTGAATCATTTTAGTAGTTTCTTGAATTTTTTTACCTACTAATTGCATTTCATCAAAACTCTTTTTTCTAGCTGCAATGGCATCTGCATACGATTTTTTCACATCGTCAATTAAAGCTAAATCTACTTTAACCTCTGCGAGTTCTACTTTACTTTCAATTTTCGAAAGTTTGTTTAGTACATTTTTGTTCATAACCTTAAAACTTATTTGATTTATATTGTTCCATTTTTAATTACGGATTATTTGCCGTACTACGATAGTTTGCTGCTTAGTAACTTCTCTTCCTCCTTGTAAAGCTCCTATTCCTTGCTCTGAAAGTTCTCCAGTACAGCATTTAGAAGAGTAGGTATTATCTTTACATAGACAAGCTCTCTTTCCTCTTTTAGGACTAGTTTTCGAACTCATTAGATAGATCTATTTACTATGAATTCAGCTCCGAATATACTACCTGCGTGAGTAGGAGATAAATAAACTTGAATCCCTTTAGTTGCAGTAGCTTCAGTTCCTACTATTTGAAAAGTTTTAGTAAACTTATGATTTACTCCGTTACCTTTAACAAATGGAAGAATATCAGAATATCCGTTAACTATAGCTCCTGTAACTGCATCTCCAAAGTATAAATCTGCGTGTTGATTATTAGATGATACATTAGCAGTAAAAGAAACTGATATAGTAAAGATTCTAGTTCTTTCTAATTTGATTATGTTATTATCAAAACAAATTAAATTATTTTGAATATTTACTCCTGCATTATTTGTAATTACGAAAGGAGAAGCAGTAAAAGTAAGAGGAGAGCCTGAAGTATATTGAGTATCAGCTATTAACTCATAACCACTCTGAGTAGAAGGAATTTCAGTACTATTCGCTAATTGCAAAAATTCTACTCCATCCCCATAATAAACTCTTCCTTCTGAATATACTATAGCTCCCTTCTCAGGAACTGCATTGTAATCATTTTCACTATTAAAGTTCTCTAGCTGATTATCAAACTGCGAGTTAATAGTTCTTCTTTCTTCTATCATGCGTTCAAAATATTTAAGATTTCATTTAATAATTCTTCATCTGATTTATCAGTACTTAGTTTAGCTTCTGCAGGTTCAAAATATCCCTCTATAGAGAATCCTTTAATCTCTCCTGCTTTTACTTTATCCCATACTTCAGGATTATCTACTTTCATAGAAATCATCCAAGTTCCTACAGGTAAATCAAAGCCATAGATAGCACTCTTATCTTTCTCTTTATCTTCAATTATCCATGATTCTACTACTGACATCCCTTCGATTTTCATCTGATGCTCATAAGTAGCATTATTCTGATTCGATCTCTTTAAGAATAGCTCTGAAGCTTTACGAATAGTTTCTTTAGAGAAATAAATATAGAATTCTCCGTTATCTTTATCTCTGCGATAAATCTGCTTATCAGGTACTAATCCTGCTCCCATAAGAATTTTCTTCTCCTCATCTACTGATTTAAGTTCTATCAGTTGTTTATTTAGAGCTATCCAGTTTTCCTCTATAGCAGGAGATTCTACTACTGATACTGCATGAATCCCTTGTTTCTCAGAAGATTCATCTAAAACCATTTCTATAATATTCATACCTTCTAAACTTTAGTTATTTATAATGTAGCATTTTTTATTCTATTCCTATCTAAGCTCTGAGCAGTAGTAACTTCTCCACTAACTACATAAGCTTGTACAGGTTGCGATCCTAACTGAGCTAATTGATTTACAGGATTATTTCCTACTACGTTAAAATTAGGCGACATAATAGAACTAGCAGAAGGCATACTTACTGCTTCTCCTCCTCCTGAAGGAATAGTTCCTCCTTCGAACTTTGTACTAGCTATCTTTTTGATATTTAATAATCCTGCAGTTACTGCGGCCGCAGAAGCTAAAGCACCTAGTACAGGACCAACTACTGGAATACTAGCCATAGAAGAGAAAGCACCTGTAGCACTCTTAAAAGTATCTATAGTAGCTTGTCCTATTTGAGATGCTTTCTGAACTTTAAAAGCTCTCTCCTGAGATTTCTTAGATTTACCCTGAAATAACTCTGATAAATTAGATAGAGTATCAAACATAGATTTAGCTCCGTCTACTAAGCCATCGTTAACTTCTTTGCGATGCGTTTTCATAGCATCCGCCCATTTTATTTGAAGTTCTTCTAGCTTAGTAAATTTCTCTCCTTCTACTGCGATTTCTTCAGCATTAAGATTATCTAAGTTATTAATTTGTTCAGTAGCTAAATCTAGAGCTTTCTGATTCGCTTCTTCTATTCTAGCTAATCTCTCTTCTTCTATTTTAGCATTCTCAGCATCTATCTCTTTTTGTAAGTCTAGCTCTGATAGGTAAAGTTCTTTCTTTGCATCCTTCTCAGCTTGTATTCTTTCTAGCTCTGCTTCGTGAGCTTCTTGTGCCCTAGCTTCTCTTTCTTTTCTAGCATTTATATCTAGAACTTTTAAATCAGTTTCAGCATCAGCTACACTATCTTTCATACTTTGTAAATCAGTTTCTGCCTGATCTACTAAATCTTTTAATCCTTTAGCCATCCATCCACTCTGCTCCTGTACGAACTTAATGGATTGAATCATTAGCTCCATCTCCTTTATTTGCTCTTTCTGAAAAGCTATAGAACCTTGAATCTTTTGCTTTTGAAGTCCTAGAGTAGATTTACCTTCTGCTTCTGCTAGTGCTATAGCTCTATCATAGTTCTTTTGTTCACTCTCGAAAGCTTCTCTTCTTTGCTTACTAGCTTCAGCTTCTTTCTCCATTCTAGCATTTACCTGCTTCATGTGAGATTCATGCTGAGTTCTCCTAGTTTTATCCTGTTCACTCTCTATTAATCCTAGTGCTTCCATAGCACTCATAATAGCCTTAATAGTTAAAGTCAAAGGAAGGAGAGCTAGGTTAATTACGGATTTTACTCCATCTCCTAGATTATTGAACTTCTCCTTTGCCCAGTCCACTAGTCCTCCTAGCTTATCGAAGTTTGCATATAAAGCTCCGATAGCTATTACTAAAAGTCCTATTCCTGTAGCTCCTATAGCTCCCTTAATTCCATTGAAAGCAGAAACTGCAGTAGAACCCATAGCTTTAAAAGCAGGAACTGCTTCTCTAATTCCCTGAACTCCTTGTGCCATAGCCATAGCACTCTGAACTTTCAAAAGAGCCTGTTCTACTTCTGCTGAATCTGCTCCCATAGATCCCATAGCTCCCTGAACTAGTTCGAATCCTGCAGTAACTCCTCCTAAAGCTCCTCCTAGCTTTCCTGAAGTTGTCATAGAGAGAGCTTCGATACCTGCATCAGTTTCTCTAATAGTTTTACGCATTCCTGCTACTTCCTTAGAGAGCTTCTTAAATTCATCAGATGAAGTATCTCCTGCATGAGCCATAAGCATAAGCTTATCCTCCATCTCTCCCATCTGAGTAGTAAGAGGAACTAGTTCATCTGATACTCCTTCTATAGCATCTCCTAAGTTATTTATAGAGTTCGTAGCTGATGCAGTATCTATCGTTATTTTTGCTTTATACTCTTCCATTCTTCAAAGCTTTTTTTAATTTGCGTTCTCTAATAGCCTGATTAAATACTTCCTTTACTGAAGTAGGTATTTTATACTTTCCTTTAGCTATTTCTACATTCTCAGAGATTCCGTAATGATTCGACATCCTGAGCATATTTAATACGTTTGTTATCATCCTTGTTGAATTATTTGTAAATAAGTAGTTTCTATAGTTCCATCGAAATATTCATAAGTAATAGGAATAGTATATACTAGTTCTCTTCCTTCTTCATTTACTAGTTGTTCTCCTCTTTCTCCTATTAAATAATCTCCTTCTTCAGTAATTAGAGTATAGATCAAATTAGTATTTTCAGGAATAACGATATCTAATCTAGTATCTTCAAAGAGTTCAGTTTCACTAATAGAAATAATTCCAGTTCCTGTAATATCTATAGTAGCTTTATATACTCCATTCGGTACAGGTACTGCTACGTTAACTAGAGAAGATCCTCCGAATCCTATCTCTCCTGATACTTCTCTAATAGGTGCTAAAGGTCTGAAATCATTTATAAGAGTAAATTCTACTTCTCCTGAAGTTAAATCTGATTTCATTTCGTTTATGATATACCTCTTATCTCTAATTACTAGCCTATCATTTAGCTTTAAGCTAGTAAGAATAGTTATAGGAAGATTCGCTTTAATGTAAGTAAGTCTATTCTTCTTATTGAATAAGTTAACTATATAATTAAAGTAGTACGTTTCAAAAAGTGAGTTGTTAATAGGTACATTCCACAAAGTAGAAGTTTCTGCTCCCCAGTTCAAAGAATAATCTATTCCTGATACTCTTAAATCCTGCCCGAAGCAAGTATAAGAATTCAGCATATCTATCGTAGTACCATTATCAAAGTACCATACGTTTGTACTGATTCCTCCGAATTTATATAAGAGTACAGGCTTAGTTACATAAGGCTTAAACTCAGGAGCAGTTCCTAGAGCATAAGCTACTTGAATATCTTCATTCGTGAATCGGTTAAACATTAAATTCTCGAAAGGAGATTCTATAGAGTACTCTTCTCCATCATAAGGAAAGGAATAATCTAAATTTCCATACTGCCTATTAAAGAACTGATTAAACTGAACGTTCATAAACGAAAGAGAATCCTGATACTTAAATCGAATAGTTCTATATAGTTTGATACGTTCTACATCTATATTCTCTACTATTACATAAGGAGTTATATCTCTTATTTGCCCTTTATTATACCATTCTTCTAAAGGTTCTAGCTGATATACGTTCTCTGAGATTCCATAACAAGTAAGATTAAATTCCTTTAGTACTCCTGCAAAATAATCAGCTACCTTCATATCAGGCATTAAATCTGCTAGGTTTACATTTCCTGATGCAGTTTGAGTAAAGTTCGTTATAGAGTAATCATTTATAGTAATAGGAGAACCTGCACTTACTCCTACAAAATAACTATTTATTATAGAATCAAATGTTATAGTATTTTCAGCTCTAAATACGAAATAGCATTCATTAGATAAAGAAGGATCATTATTATCAGTTATTAGATTATAGGTATTATTTCCTACTCCCTGAATAGTATTTACTAGAGTATTGTTTATATATACATCTACATAATAAATTATAGAAGTATCTGATACTCCTGAAAACGTTATATCTATATAATGAGTAATCGCATCATAAGGAGATGAATAAGAGCTATATTGAATTAAATTAGTATCAGTATATACGTTAACGTGTAAAAAGTATTCCGTAATAAAATAAGAAACTGAATCAAAATCAATAGTAACATTTTCAGTAATAAAAGAAGGAGCTTCTGATTTCTTAAGCCATAGATAAGCACTAGAAAATCTAGGATCTCCTAAATAAGTTCCTGTAAAGGAAACTCCATAAGTACTCTGAATTACTTCAAAAATATTCCTTACTCTATAAGCAGGAAATAACTCATCGAATACTATAGCTCCTGCAGAAGTATCTATATTATCATCAGGAGTAGTAGGATTATCATACTGCCAAACTCTCTGAGAACTTATTAAAGGATAGCATACATCGTAATCAGTAGCACTAGCTTCTACTCTAGCTTGTACTTCAGCTCCAGTATAATCAAATGAATCTGCTGAATAATCTAGCTGAGCTAATTTATCTTCTCCGAATTTATCCTTAAGAGCTAGTACATCTCCATAGAAAGTAACTGAATAATTATCTACTGCTCCATTCTTTAGATTCGCTTTCTCTAGTTGTATCTTTCCTCTTCTAAACGGAGTTAAGTCTATCTCTATATACGCATCTCTACGCATATTATGATTTATAGTACTATCGTAATCTGAATTATAGAAGTGTTGAAAGATTCGATTATTTACCTCCGAAGCAGGAATAGTAAAGCTCTGAGAGAAATCCGTAAATACCTTAGAGATATCAGCTATATTCTGAACTGAGCTATTTACATTTATTTTCTCATCGTTAAAGAGTTCTATCCTTTCTCCTTCTACATATATTTGAACGTTCCTTTTCATTACACTACTGAGTTAATAATGTCATTAGCGAATTCGAATTCTAAAGCATAATTTATAATCTTAGTATTTATCTCTTTTAATTTAGCTAGAGATTTAGATCGTAGTTTTACAGGAAGTCCATTTAATAGAATCCTTTCTGATAGCATAAGTTCCTGAAGAGGAGTATTCATACTTTCTCCTCTGATACCTGTATTCACTCTGATACTTTTTATTCCATTAGCATTGAATTCTTTTCTTTGCCCTTCTAGAGTAGAATAATCCACTAAATCAGTTTGAAGTAAATTGTAAGTAGTAGCAGTAGAATCTATCTGCTCATTAGATGCTCCAAAGAAAAACTCCCTTTGCCATGCTCCGTACTTATTTACGAAATCGCAAACGTAAACTTGATTTCTACATTCGTGAATAGGTCTGAAAGTATATCTAGCTAAATCACTAAGATCTGAATCTAGAAGTTCTAATATATTTCCATCTGCATACCAATCAGAATAAACTCTAGGAACGTCTTTAATAGCAGTTCCTGATATTCCTAGTACTTCAGTAGCTCCAGTTCTTAAATTAGTATATCTAATATCAGTTACTACTTCAGCAGTTCTATCAAATGTTAGATGTCCTGCAGAATCTAAAGGAGTAGCTCCTATAGTAGCATTTTCATCGTAATGATAGTAGTAAGTATTTCTAGGAGTTAAGAAGTAGTTACCTATCTGAGGATTATATCCTTCTTCATAGTATCCGTATCCATCGAATCCTAAATAAGAAATAGTATCTAATAAAGTATAAACTCCTCCTGATAGTTTGTATCTCTTTATCCTTACATTGCAGTACTGAGAATTCGGAGTATCTTCTATGCTATCAAATGGAGTTTGCCATGTGTTATGATTTATAAACTCTCTTACATAAGGAGAGATATTATAAGTAGTTTCTATCTTAGTCAAACTAGGAATAGGCTTAGATAGTTTATGAGTAGGAATAGTAGGAGGAAAGCCTGAGTTCCATAAGAAGATTTCTATCTTACTTCCTGCCTGTCCAGTTTCACTCACTTCGATAATAAAAGGAGATCTAGCGAATATTTTCATCTGTTAAAGTTTTGTTTCATTATACTATCTATTAACTTTCCTGCATCTAATCCGTACGCTCTAGTAATTTCTTCAGGCATTCGCTTAATAGCATTCTCGAAAGGTTTAGTAAAGAATAGAGAAGGCTTAATCCCATTTCTGAATATATGTCTAGCTAGTAAAAACTGAAGAGATTTAGTGCTTATAAACTTTCCGTTCTTATCTCTAGGAGCTAGCCCTTTCTGCCTAATCCATTTAGCGAATACTTTCGGAGGTGGCATCTTAGATTTATAGCTGAATTCAGTATTATACTTCTTATTAACTCCACTTACTCCTTTATCCTGAAAGAATCCGTATCCCTCCATACTAAAGATTAACTGAATAGAATTCGGATAAGCTTCTACATCTCCTTCTATAGAGTTATAGAGCTTCTTTCCTGCGTTCTTTCCTAGTCTAGTAAGATTACTCCTACTTTGCTGAATAACGTACTTTTTAAGCTCTTCTAAAGCTTTCTTAGTTTCTTCCTGATTCATTAGCAGATGCTCATTTCATTCGGAAGGATAATATCTAAAGTCATAGCCCATCCTGCTAGAAGGTTCTCAAAACGTTCCGTAAAAGGTTCGCATGAAGCATTTCCTAAAATCTCTAGCCTATCATTAAGCTCTCCTCTTCGAAGTAACTCAGCTACTCTAATTAAGATAATAGAAGTAGTATTTAGTACTTCCTGCTCATTATCATTTCCTCTAAATCTATCAGTAGTTTCATTCTGAGAAATATCTACAATATCCATTGCCATAATAGTAACGTTAAAACGTAGTATATTAGCTTCAGGCGACATATTATTGACAATTATATGCACTAAAGGAAATAGAGTCTGCTTATAATTATCTATATCATCTAAAGATCCTGTAGTTACTGAGGTTACTAAAGGAATATCCTCAAAAGCTTCTCTTAGTGTATCAATTAAATAGGTATATGCTTTCATATCTTAGTTCTTCTTCTTATTTCGTTAACTTCTATAGTATTCTTTTCTTTCTCAAATGTAAGGAAGGTTAAAGCCTGATGAATGGAAAGTTTAGTAACTTCATCGAACTTTGTAGCATCTCCTTTTGCGACTGCATATATTGAGCTATACCATCCCCACCTTTCTCCAAATTGAGCTCTTTCGCTATAATCGTTAACTCCTCCTGATTCATCTCCTTCATCTGCTCCTGTAAAAAGTCCATCGTACCTCCTAGTAATTCTGCTCCTAAAGTCCAAAAAAAAACATTAGCAGAGATAGCTACGTTTAATGGCATTCCCTTCATTACTTCAGCATAATTTATAGAAGATTCGTAATCCTCTATAGAGTACTTATCTCCTTTAACTTTTACTATAGGTCTAAATAGAACTGCCATCGCATTATGCATAGTACTCCAGTCCGACATATACTTTTCAGCATCCATATATTCTCCCCATGACATAGATTCTAAATGAGGAATAAATCCGAATTCAGTACCTGCTAGTTTAAACCTATGAATAAGATGCTGATCGTAATTCTCGAACATCT
>Ga0209229_10000116_pt1 | contig 29631 bp, 35 predicted proteins | sample SanBayMetagenome_FD_187466 | JGI IMG/M metagenome (GOLD analysis project Ga0209229, IMG submission 187466) | Freshwater and sediment microbial communities from dead zone in Sandusky Bay, Ohio, USA (SPAdes) (version 2) | ecosystem: Environmental > Aquatic > Freshwater > Lentic > Sediment... | reverse complement strand
AATCTGTTTGCCTAAGCGTTCTTGTACGGTTTTTTCAAGTTTTGAAACGTACCCGGTAACGGCTTCATCTAAACTAATTTCATTAGCTTCAAGTTTCAAAATTAGTTCGGGTTCAATACCCAATTTTTCTACAAATTTTTCAAGCATTTCCATGTGTGTTTAAATTAAAAAATATTTTAGTAAATTCATCAAAATCTATACTTAACGGTAGTTCATAACCGCCCTTTAAAATAACCTTAGTAAAAACGCCGCCATCTTGCCATTCAGCTTTATAGAACGTTGCTACTTCATCTAAATCAATATAACAATAATCTTCAAGTTCAACAATAAATTCAGGTTCATTATTAGCTAAACGTTCATCTATTAGCTTTTTAATTTTACCAGCTTCTTTATAATCTTCTAATTGCACCGCTTCATTATAATCGCTTTGCAGTTCTTCAAGTGTTAGCGGTTCGTTATCGTATTCTAACTGAATAACGAATTTCATAAAACGTGCCATATTATCTACGTTTATTTGCACAGCCGCAGCCGCGTTTTGGGGTTACAGTTCTTTGTATTGGTTGCGCTGGTTCAGATACATGAATAGTACCTAAGTAATTATAATTACCTGTTTGTTGTTCGTTATACCATTGCGTTGGCGTAAATTGGTATTCTGTACCGTTTGTTTTATGCTTTGCTTTAATTACTAACATGCTAAAGTTCTATTAGTGTAAAGTTAATAAGTTGATTAGGTCTAAATATTTTAATAGCTTGAAACCATATTTTATCGGGCACTATTAAACAACCAGCCGACCAAGTATCTACTGCATGGCCTATGCCGCCGCGGTGAAAGTTTATGCCATACCAACCGCGAGTTTTAACGGTTTTATCTAATTTACGGTCGCGTGTGTTATCGCGCCAAATATCAATTGCACCAGCTTGAAAAAAATACGGTGCATTTAACCATAAGTGCCGCCAATCAGGAGCAGTTACAAACCTATGTGAACCTATCACTTGTTGTTCACATGCAACCGCACTACCAGTTATGCCGCCAACGGTTAGCGGGTTAAAAATAATATTATCACCTGGTGTTGTACTGCATGCCATAACCATGTCCGCAATTCTGTTGTTAAACCTTACAACATAATCGGAAAACTTATTATCAAAACTTTGGTCAGTTCTAATCCAAACTAAATCAGTAACAGGTTTTACCCAACCGCGAATATTCATTTCCGCGTCAATCCATTGTTTAGCACCGCCTAATGTTAACGGTCCGACTATGCCATCAATGGCACCGCTATAATAGCCACGGTCTTTAAGTATTTTTTGAAAGTTTTGCATGTGTTATTTTTTTTGATAATTAGCCGACCTAACCGGGTAAGCTATATGCCTACAATTATAACCGCCGCGATTTTGACAAAAGTTTTCAGGCGTTGTGTTCGGTATCATACCGGTACCGTTATCATCAGCCCAATCTATTTCATCTTGCAAATCGGCAAACAAAATTAAACCTTTTTTTCCATTTTTAGTTTCTGTTACCCATCTTTCGCATTGCGCGCGGCTATCTTTTACAATACTGCCAACGTATAACAGTGCATCCATTTTGTAAACTTTGCGCACCGCTTCATTTACCACACCATCGTATTGCAATAGCGCATCGCGTGAAGCCTGCAAACTTATACGTTTTAAAACACCTTGGCGCGCTTCTGTTGTTGTAAGCTGACCAGCTATTGAAGTAACTACATCGGTTAGGCTGCTACCTTGGTTAACGGCTACTAATAATTCTTGTTTAAGCGGGTTTATTAGCGTTTGTGTTAAGCCTTGGCCTTGCATCGCCGCTATAACATTATTAACGGCCCAACGTTTAAAAGGATTCAAAAAACTTTTTGTAATATCTAAACCGTTTAGTTCGCTTTGTATTGCTTGTTGTTCAGCGGCTAATGTATCGAAATTAGATAAAAAACCGCTTACCATGTCATTATACCCCGACTGAATCAGATAGCGTTCTATCGCGCGTTTAAACGTACTAAGGCGGCCTATATTTTCTTTTGACCTAACTAAATTACCCGATGTTGTTCTAAACTTTTCAATCCACGCCACTACAGCTTTTACAAATTTAGGTTCTACTTTATCGTACCGCTTTTGTAAAATTTCTAATGCTTTGTCGTTAATTCTTTCAGGTGCGTTGAGGTCCATGTGTTACGCTGTAGGCTTAATTATTTTTGGCGTTCCTAAAATGCGCCTTGCATCATCAAGTGAAATACCATAAATCAAATCTAAAATACCTATTGCAGCGTTGTAATCTGTTACGCCCTCTGATACTGATTTTTGAATTTCAAGAATACCCTGAACGCCACCTACAGAACCTTTCAAATTCGCTTTAGCTTCGGCTTCAATGTCATTAGCTACGGGCGTGTTAAATTCATCCATATTAACATCGGGTATTTCAAGTATTGCCACCGCATCAAACCTTGGCGCTAACTTTGCATCAATAGCATTTTTAATAGCTGTGTAATCATTATTCATAATATCAAAACCTTCATCATAGTAAAGTTCTGTAACAGCATCGAAAACGAATTGGGCGCTAATAGCATCCTTTTCTGTTATTTGACCGCTTGCTAAAAGTTGTACACGTTCTTCAACTGTATAAAGATAGGCACTATTATACATGGCGCAAATCGTAGCTATTTGGCGTGCAACGTTATCTGAATTATAACGGCGGTCTACATAGCTAATATAAGATTCATAACGTATAGCCGCTGGTAAACCTTTTTGTGATGCTGCAAATTCGGCCATTAGTTCCGTTTCTGTTTTCAAGTCAAAACTAATCGGCGCGTTTACCATTATCGGGCTTTCAGTATCTAAAAATACAATTGCCTGAATAATCTTTAAAACATCTTTATAACGCGCATAAACATCATCTGATATTTTACCAACTTCAATATATTCGGGTTCACGGTCTAATTCTTTAGCTACACCGCTTTGCGCTGACTTTAAAGAACGGTTTATGTTTAATACTTGTTCAGCTTTGCTTAGTGCTGAATCAGCTACTTTATTAGTTTCTTGAATAGTACTAACATCGGGGCTATAATATCTTATCGGTTCTACTTGTTGTTTATCATTATCGCCAAATTTCGAAGTAGTTGGATTTAGGTTGTAAGCCGCTAAAGGTGTTATGCTTAACGTTTTACCGTGACCGTTGCATGTCTTACATGTTATGCTGCTATCGTAATCGTTAGGGTCAGGAACGCGCCCAACACCATTACAACTGCTACAATCAACGCCTTCAACAAATTTAATAGGGAAGCATGTCGCAAGCATAACCGATTTATGCTGATTATCAAATATAGCAGCATCATTAAGATACGGTATTGCAGGGCTAAAATCAGACTTATAAATTTTAAACGTATTGCCATAAGTATCATATTTAGGTACAACGCGACCGCCTAAAGTAACCCATGGCATAATGCCGCTGTTGTGTTCGTAGATAACTTCAAACATTGTTTTATCACCATACGCGCGCGCCTGTGCGTAAAACATATCAGTTACGATGTGATAATACAAAGGGTTTTCAATACCTAAGGTAGCATATTTATTTTTTGATATGCCTTTATATATCAATAATTTGTATTCGGGGTCATTAAAAACAATCCTATCAGACTGAATTACTTTCATGTCAATGTTAACGCGTACGTTATCTGTTTCTAAGCCTTCGCCTTTAGGTTCGATAAGTAAAACGGCGTTAGGGTCAAGTACGCGGTTAGGAATAAATACAGAAAATATATAATTTTGTAAATTAGAATCGCCAAATTTTTCATTTTCGGCAAATTCTTTCATATCTGTATTTTCAAATCTAACAGAATGTTTAGCAGAACTTAGCAGCCTATGCAGTTCGGTAATGGCCTTAACCAATGGCGATTCTGTTTTAGGCTGATACGTATTTTTTCTGTATGCTAATATTTGTTCATCTTCATTCGGGAATGCCTTATCTAACGCGGGCGGCACTTCACCGTAAAAATGCGGTTTAATACTTTCATAAATACGTTTCCAATCCTGTTTAAATGGGTGAACAGGTGGGTTTAGTATTGTAGCATTTACAGTATTTAAAAATTCGTAAAACTGTTCTATGTTCATTTGATTTGATTTTAAAGAGGGCGGCTACATTTAAGCAACCGCCCTAAAACTATCTAACTATGGAGTAATCGTAATTACAAGTGAACCAGTAACACCCGAAGCATCATTAGCCGTTGCAATAACAGTAACTTGGCCCGCACTTGTAGCAGTAAGCAAACCACCACCGCTAATAGTTGCAGTACCGGTACCGTTAACAACCGACCATGTAACAGTTGAATCAGTTGCGTTCAATGGTAGGATAGCAGCAAGCATTTGCAAGGTTGCGCCATCGGCTACAGTTGTAACGTTACCTGTGCCTGTTACAACGATTGAAGTTACCCAACAAACGTTATAAGGTAATGTTAACAAGAAGTCTAAAGATAATTGGCTAAATGTACCTAACTGTTCATTATAACGGAATTCAACAGTCCAATACGCATCATCTTCATCAGTTTCTGCAATCTGATAAAATGGGCGAACTGTAACGTTTGAATACCAACCTAAGAAACGACCATCGCAAGTTACAAAACCAAATTCATAACCCGCAGCTTTAGCAGGATTTGATAGGAAATTGTAAAGTGCATCAATAGTAAATGTTAGGTCATTTTCTGCATCGGTAAGTGATACAACACGCGACTGTTTTACTACCTCCTCCTGTCCGCAGCTACCACGTTTTTTAGTAGTAAATTCTGGTGCAGGCAAACCACCGCTAATACGTGAACCGTTTACGCGGCCAAATACGTTTTTATCAGCTATTGCAGTTTCCCACTCAGTAGAATCTGTAATATCGTCAAATTCGTAGTTACATTTTTTTGCAAACCAACCAGCGATACCACCACTATAAACGGTAGAATCGCATGGGTCGCAAAGATAGTTAGGGGCGTTATCCTCGTCTATGCAAGGTGGGCAAACACCAAACGCGCCCAAAAACCCATTGATAAATGAAATATTCATGTTTTTTGTTTTTAAATATTTGTAAATGATTTACGACCTCATCTACATTGTTTGTTATCTAAACGACATTTTTTGTCAAATGACAAATCTAACAAAAACATTCGGTTATCTTCAGGCTTTGAATCATATCTAAAGTTTTGATACTGCACACCATCTACTGTTACGTAATTGCCTCTCACAGCTTGTTGTAGTAACTTAATGTAGAACGGTGGCACAGCGCCCGAAATAATACCGTAATTTTCTGTTATATCTTTACTAATAACTACATTTCTATCATTTTCTGTAATCGCTTCAGTATCGCCAAAGAACTCAACAGTTCCAAAGATGCGAAGCGAATTATAAAACGGCGTATTATTAGAACCTAAATAATTAGTCAAAGTTCCGTAAAAATTACCGTTGCAATCATAATTAGCATAGGTACTATAAATTAGTGAAGTATCGTTTAAGTTACCGCAACCTTCAACTTTTTTATAGTATTCAGACCAAAATTTTCTATCTAATTCAGGTTCTAAAGTAATCTGATTTATTTTGTAAATTTCAATATATAATCTAAAGCAATCCAAATCAGCGGGGAACAAACCAGTATTAACAAACCATGTTTGAATACTACCAGTTGCAAGGCTTTGCCCTACATGGTAACTATCTGAAAAATCATCTATAAAATCAGATACTAAATTTTGGCAACAATCATATAAACTAACTACTACATAATGCGATGTACTTGTAGATGTTTTAAACCCTGCTACCAAAACATCATTAGGTTGGTTAAAATTATCTGTTACTTGCGTTTGAAATGGTATAATATCGCCTTCAACAAATGGAATATAAAACGGTAAATCAGAACCGCACAAATTACAGTTCCACGCATCATTAAAATTCTGCATTAAATTAGGCGGCAAAATAGGACAGGCATACCGAATCGGTACGGGCTGCCTAAAAGAATATGTCCTACTAATTTCGGGCGTATATGAAACAGGATAATTTACTAACATATATTCGCAAAGATACAAATAAAAATTAAATTAAAAAATTTTATCCTAAATCGCTACATTTATAAGTATTGTCAAAAGTTACAATAGGTATTAAACTTGGCGCGGGTATTGGTACAGCCATAACTATTTCATGTCTAATTGTGTGCGGACCTGTACCAGGGTCAAAATCAGCATCAACTATAAACCTATAATAAGCTACCGGTATTGTATCGCTAATCTTTATTGCAGTAACTACATTGCCCGCGTAACTTAAAACACCAACGGGGTTACCTGCAAAATCTGTAAAGTTATTTTGAACAACATTTAAACCGCCTACATAATCGGGATGCGCTAATATTTCTGCTATCACCGCTGTAGGATTGCCTGTAATGGTCCATAAAGGTAAAACACCAACAGTTCTATAAGTTGATGTACTTGTAAGCGCAACTAAGCCAATAGGGCAATAATCTGGTATCTGCTGATATGCAATACCTGTTACAAAATAACGTTGGCCTTGCGTTAATTGTAGCACATTTATTTTAAATACCGCAAAGTCATCAGTACCAAATGATGCGTCAACATCTGCAAGTTTAGCGCTGGTTAACTGTTGTATTTGTACGGTTATCGGTGCCCATGTAGATTCTTCTTCAATGGCATTGTTATTCGTATCGCCTAATTCGTTTGCAGGGTAAATAGTAGCTATGAAGTTAATTGAACCTGTAAATGTTGGGTCTTTTTCTACTTCGGCTATAATTTGGTCGGCATCGCAAATATCTATTATTTCAGTTTTGATACCTAAGATATAATCTTCTAAATCATAAAAACGAATCGCTAATAAGTTCGGGGTTATTGCATCGTTTTCAAAAACATCTACATCTAATTTTTGAACAAAATCTATTTGTGTTAACTGAGTAATGCCGTTTATTGAAGTAGGTTGATTTATGCTAACGGTCCACGTTATTTCTGTAGATGTACCCGCATATTCTTCAGCTATTCTAAAGATGCAATCTAAAACAAGGTCGGTTGCATCATTCGTTACAATAGTCATATCGGCCGTTGTAATAGGCGGTGTTGCTGGTATAAAACCTTGTACTTGGTTAACTACACCCGGCACATTTGTAAGTTTACAAATAATACCAGCTAACGAACCATCAAAAGTACCTGTTAAACCTAAAGCAGTTAAAGCTGTTGCATAGCTTAGCTTATCAATATCTAAACGCGCCTTAATTCGTTGGTGCGGTGCAATAGTTAATTCATTACCGCTATATTCTGTATTGTATGTACTTAGATAACCTGTTAGTGTAGGTATTGCAGGCGCTGTATAGGTAGCCGTTAATAATGGGCTTAAATGCGAAGTTACATATTCAGGATTTGCCGCATCATGAATATTTACTACTATATAATATTGACCGTTTAGAATTAGTTGTGAACCATCAATTACAAATTGAACTTCTATGTCATCGGCTAATGGCACGTTTTCAAACCAATCAGAAGGCGAATAAATAGCGCCGTTTAATTGGCCGCTGCCTGGTGTAGCTTGCGGTATAACAGCATCAGATAGGCTTAAATCGGCTACAAAGTTAGCTGCGTTTGTTGCATTGTCAACCCTAAACAATAAAACGCGCACATCTGAAATAGCGGGGTTATTTACAGAACCGTTATATGCTTCACCCCTTAGTAATATCCTAACGCTGTTTGATTCGCCTACTGCTAACTGATTATTTGCAACTGTAAATATTGCGTTTGGTATTGTAGTCTGATTAGGTTGTGCCGCTGTTGCCGTTGCATCGGTAAGTAGTGGTAAACCTGCAGCTATTTGTGATGCTGAACTAATTTCAAGTTCACGAATGTAGCGCATCAATAAGCTATAACCTAAATAATCTGAATTATACCAACGCGCTTCAACAGGTAGATTTAAGAAGTTGCCGCCTGCAGGTGTTAATGGTATTGCTGAAAAACCTGATGGGTCAAATACGCAGGTAGCAATACCAAAGTTTTTAGCAGTATTATAAATGCTTTGAAACTGATTATTCTGAAGGCTTAGAATAGATGTTAAAAACCTACTTACATTTGTATTACTTGAATTATTTAATATAAAGTTAGTAGTATCATTGGTAACGTAAAATTCAAAAATAACTGTTGCTGTATCGTGCGGCGCTGGTCCTTTAGACATTTCACAATTTATATTTTGCAATGCAGGATTAGCTATATTTAAAACAGCTTGTTGTGGCGTTGTGCTTAATGGGTTTAATGTTTGATATCCAAAATCAAAAGCGTTTGTTTGATTTGACAAAACAAATAAACCAGGGTTAAACCTAAGAAACTTATTTAAAAAGCTATTACCGCCCGAACTTGTAATAGTTAATGTTAGCCTAATTTTATTACCTATCGCAAAGCCTTCAATAGGCACAGCTGGTATAGTTGAAGATGTAAACGTAGCAATATTATATAAAACCGTTCCGCTGCTATCAATGCAATCTAATTGTATATTTTGGTAAGTATAAGACATTAAATTAAACCGTTTATAGTTAATGAATTATTATTTGTATCGTATGTTATTTCTGTAATCTGTACTTGGCCTTGCGGCGTTGTAACGTATTTATCTATATCTAAACTTGTTAATAGGTCACAATCTGCAGTTACCGATATAGTAACTTTGCGCGTTTTTACCGATGTTAAGCGCGGGTCATCTATGTATAGTAGGCGTTGGTAGGCGGTGTCTATTAGCTGACTTGATAAATTAGGTATAGGGTTTTCATATACCCACCAAATAGTATTATAATTAAATAGATTTGGATTACTCGCATTATTAAAAGATTTTGGAATAACAGTAAAGTAACCCGGCACTGGTTGTGTATAATTACAATCAATCAATTTAGGATAACCTGTTATACCTTTATCCATTAGTAGTAATCCTCTTTGCTGTAAAGTTGGATAAAACGTTTGATATATCGGTTTATCTAATGGGCTTCTTGTTGTTCTATTAAAATCGTCTAAAAATAAAGCAGATGCAAAAGTAAAGTTTTTGCTAAATAAACCTATTTGCTGTGGGTTGTCAGTTGGATTCCAATCTATTACTTTTTGTGCCCATTTTGGCGCTGTTTCTGAACCGCTATTATCTGCAAAATCTTTAGGGTATAAATATTCAGCATAAGCCGCTGGGCGTTCACCAAGTGATTCATAACAAATAGATAATAGCTGGTCATTTTGCAAGTTATCGGTATTAAACCATTCGACACCTACGAAATAATCTTTGCGTTCTACTTGTAAAACGCCGTTAACAACTCGCCATTCTATATTGAATTGTTTTAGTTCATCTAAAAATTGAATGCCGTTTAGGTTTGGTATATTTGTTTTATAGTTATCAGATATGCTACCTAAAAATTCGCTACCTTCAGCAAAAGAAGCATCTAATCTAACTGTATCATGATAATAACCGCCAACATCAAATAAAGAACTTTGATAACCTAAACCGCAAATACTACATAGGTTTTTTATGTAATTATCAATAAACGGCGCTTTGTGAAAGTTTCTACAATCAACAATATATTTTTCTAATTCAGAATAGAAATTACCTGGGTCACCACTTGTAATTAAATTAAAAAGTGTAATTAAAAGCGCAATAGGCGAAATTATAATAAAAAATATAATGCCAATAATCATTATAGATTCTTGCAAAGCATTAGGTCTAAAATCATTACAGTATTGAATATTGCCCGCTTTTCTAAATGTATCTTCACCTAATGACAATCCGCTGCCATCGGCTTTATTTACCCTATCCCAAATTAAATGATTCTTTAAGCACCTAATCGCTTCGGCATCTACTGAATTATCTACTACCGTAACTTGCGCTTCACATGTCGGGAACGTACACCACCTAACAGAACCGCCTTCAATTTTACCGGTAAATAATAAACGGTCGGTACCATCAGGATTTAAACAGCAAGTATCATATATCAATACTTGTATAGCTGCTATATTTGGATTAGGCGCGTTTATTATTTGCTGCCTAACATATTCGTAAGTATCGCCGACAACGGTTAATTCAGGGGCAAAACTAAACGCAGAATCGCCCGCTTCATCTTTACGGCGAAATACAAAACTTGCTGATTCAGTACCATTGAAATTGTCAAGGTCCTGAGGTATGCCATCAAAATAAATTAGTAAACCGTTCATTTAAGTATTGAATATGTTAACGCCCCCAAAGATACAGATATAAACGCGTAAGTTGTTATTTTCCACATTTTTTTAAGATGTGTTTCTTTTTTCAGTTTCTTTTCAATGTCTTTAAAAATAATAATATCGCGTTCATAGCTTTTAATCATAGCATCTTTTAATAATAGCATGTCGCTATAATTATTTTTTTGTTCATTTAAATCAGCTATAAGCCTTTCAGATTTGTTTAATAACGCATCACATTCAACAGTCCTATTAACACATTCGCCGTATGCAATTTTATAGGCATCCAAACTATCAAAACGCGCGGCTATATATTCAGCATAATCGCGGCTAATTAAAAAACCGTTATCTACCTTTGTAATCTGACATGAGGCGGCTAATGAGCAAAGTGTCAGAAACATTATCGTAATTAACAATCGGTACTTTAATAATCTTAATTCTGGATAGGTCATATCTAAACTGTTTTATTTGTTTGTCTAATGTAGTCTGCATCGTATCTATATGCGCTTGTAAGCTATCTGATTTTGTCACAAATTTAGCATATATTTGTGACAAACTGTCACGGGTTCGCTGTTCGTTTTTCTGTATCTGTTTTTGTAGCTTGTTGCTATTGTCAATTGTAATATAAAGCAAAACAGAAACTAAAACGATAACAGTTATAATTAAATATTTCATTTCTTTACTAAGTTTAAAGCGATGGCAACCGCCTGTTCTTGTGGCTTGCCTTCAGCTATCAAAGTTCTAATGTTTTTTGAAATACATTTGTTATCACCGGGTAAGCATTTAATTAGGGGCATAGTTTTATAATGTTTAAATGTTTATACAAAATTATGTTATTTTGACCAATTACGTGAAAAGTTTTTGCGCGCCTGTCTTTGTTCTACAATTTTAAATATACCGTTTGCATTCGCGCTAACTGTTGTTCTCGGCATGTATTTAGGTAGTTCTGTTAATACTGCTTCGATACGTTCTAATCTGTTTTCTAAACCGCCGTATGTTTGAGCTACGTTTACAAATATAGATTTTTGACCTAACTCACTACTTAAACTTACGTTATCACCAAACGCACCTAAAGCGTTTTTAATGCCGCCTTGTTGATATGCTTTAGCAAATGTGTTAAGTACATCAGCTGGTATTCTGTTATTGTGTACGGCGCTAAGTACATCCCAATACTTATTATTCGTATCGGTAGTAATTACGCGTTCACCTTCGTTTAACATCGCTGGTATTGTATCGCGTCCTGGTTTATTATTGCCGCGTTCAAGATATTCAACACCTTCATAGAACGCATTACCAGCAGCCGCACGCGCTTGGGCTAAACCTGCTATCAATGATGCAATAGTTAAACCAACGGTTACAGCCGATGCAAAACCACCGCCTTCAATCAATGCCTTTGATATTGCAATTGATGCGTTAATAGCTATCTGAACCTGTGCTAATGTTTTTTCACGTTCAACAGCGCGCGCCCTTTCGGCTTCCAACTTTTCTAAACGTTCTTTTTCTATTTCTAATTGGCGCGCGTTGAAGTCTTCACTATTAGCGCGTATTTCATCCAATGCCGATTTGCTTTTATCAATGGCTTTGTCAAGTCCGCTAATATAGGCTTGCACTTGCGCGTTAAGAACTGAAAAAACAGAATCTGAAACGCCGGTAATAACTTGGCCTATTTGTTCAATAAGTTTTTTAGGGTCGGGCGGTTCAATGCCATCTTCGGTAAGTTTATTTAACTCAACTAACTTTAATTCTACTTCTGAAATTTGCTTATCAATGTCAGTTAGTAAATTAGCATCACCAGTTGAAACGGCTAATGCTCTTAGCTGATTTAATAGCGTTAACCTTGCATCTAATATTTTTTTATTAGAATCTTTTTCAAGTTCTAAACGGCGCTTATCAAAAGTCTTGTTAATCTTTTCTTGTTCTTCAGCATTGCCTGTAGCGGCTTTTAATAATTGGTTACGTTCTTGTTCTAATACCGTTAGCTGGTTATTTAGTTCGCGTTCTAAATTATTTAGCTGATTAGTTGACTGCTTATTATAATAATCTTCATATAGGCCAAAACGCTTTTTAAGACCTTGTTTTACAAAATCATTTATTTGGTTTTCGGTCATGCCTAATTCTTTAGCATACCTTGTATATAAATCTTTTAGCACATCATAGTATTGCATTTCTGCATCAATACGTTCTTGGCTGCCTTCTTGCGTATCTTGAATTTGTAAATTTAATAACGCTTCAGTTTCATCAATTTGTGTTTTTATTTTTTCTATACGTTCTTTTTCTTTTTCGTCTAAAGAATTAAAATAGTCTAAGTTTATTTTTTTGCGCTTAGCTACATTGTCTTGCATCATTAAAGTAATTTCAGCTTCAGTATCGCCAAAACCTTTTTGATTGTTTATTCTAAATTGTTCTATAACATCTATATATTTTAATTCGGCCCTTGCGCGTGCGGCTGTACCTTCTTCAGTTAAACCGATTTCAATTTTCAAAGCATTTTCAAGGTTGGTTAGTTCTTCTTGTAATAGTTTTGCTTTTTCATCGGTAACGTTTCTGTTTGCTTGGGTTATTGGTTTTTGTTGTTGTGGTCTTGGTCTTGTTGGTGTCGGTGTTACTTCAGTTAAACCTAATGATTTTTCAAGGTCTTTAGCTGATTCGTTTATTTTTTTAACTTCTTCTTTGTAAGCTTTATCTATATTTTGTAAATTCTTTTTAGCTGCTTTAAAATTACTTATTGCGCGTGCTTGTTCATCGTTTGTTGGTCTTGAAAACATTTCTTCACCTTCTGCAGTTGTAAAAAGTATAGCTGCCCCTGATTCATCTAAAGCTTTTTGAGCCTTTCTTTGTCTTTCTAAGCCTGCTATTCTATCTTGTAATAATTTACCTGTTGCCGCTTCTAATGCGTTTGTTTTAGCTTGGGTAACAGCTTTTCTTATCAATGCATTGTTAACTAAATCGTAAGCCGCTGCAATTTCTTCGGCCGTTGATGCTTCAGTTAATAAGTTGGGTAAATATTCGCCGTATTGCTCATTTACTTTTTGAATTATTGCGCTTCGTTCATCGCCTTTGATATTAGCATTATTCAAAGAACCAAACAAATCATCTAATGCTACTTTTTCTTTTGCATAAGCCTGAACAGCAGATTCAGATGCTTCGTTAAATGCTTTTTGCGCACTTGTAGCACCAAAAATATAATCTATTACAGTAGGTAATACAGTAAGTAATAAACCAAACGGATTTATACCGCCTAACAATCTAAATACATTGCCCAACATCATACCAGCGCGGCGTAAACCGTTTATATTTCGTGCGCCTTGAATTAACGAACCTGCAAAACTCCTTTGCTGTGTTGCCGCCTGACCTGTACTTACTGCTATCTGTTTGTTTGTGGTATCTAATTGTTTACCAACAGCTACACCAGCTTTTGATTCATTGTTAACGGCTTTTTGTGTTTTTACTAATGCATCGCGTTTCTGATTCAGCTGTTCAACACCTTTAGCTTCAGTATTCAAAACGCTAACTAAATTAGCCTGCGCATCTTCAAGTTCACCAGCTACATCAGCGCCTTCTTCCATTGCCGCGTTTAGTTCGTTAACCTTAGCTATTGCGCTGTCAACTTCACTTTGGAATTGTGAACCGTTAAATTCTAAACTATATACATCTTTAATTTCTGCCATTGTTTATTTTTTTATTGGCTTGTTCGGCCCTATCATTATCTTTAAGTATTTGTTCTAATGCGCTGTAATAATCACGAATAACCCAAAATCTAACGTTTGCCATCTGTACCGGGTCGCCCTTTGTTATTATATAATCATTTTCGCGGTTTTGTTCTTTAAGTTTTTGAAGTGCGTGCTGATATGTTTGCGGTTTCTTTTTTGGTTTTACGTTTGGGTCTATCTTATTTAGCCTTGAAAAATTTAAACGTTTGAAGCGCTCGAACCTTTCAATATTTGTTCTATACTGTTCAAAAAAAAAGCGCGCAGTTCATCGTCTTTTTTTATTGCATCCATTTTGCGCTGTTGCGTTTCTGAATTTATAATATATGGGTTTTCGCCATCAATATAAAAGAAATACAAACCAGCTTCTAATAATAGGTCATCTATCTTTACACTTTTAAGCCTATACAGAATATCGTTTAACTGGTCTTTAGACTTAGTATGAAATTCTTTTAGCTTATCGCGCGTCATATTTTGCCAGGGCATATCTTCAACTATCTGCAACATGCCGTTTAGCTTTTCAACTACTTCAGTTTTGTTAATGCCAAAATCAATAGCGGTCATCGCTTCTTCAATTCTTTGCGCACGTTCACGCGTTAAATTTGCAGGGTTTTTCAAAATGTAAAAATTATTATCAGCGCGGTCTGTAAAAACTCTAACCAATTCTATTCTTTGTTTTGTGGTTTCGGGAATGTAGGTTTTAAGCCACTTCTGATAATTCTTTTCGTTTTGTTCTGCTCTGTTTCGTTTTCTGAAAATCATGTGTTTATAATTTGGTTGTAAAGTTAGGGCAAAAAAAGATAAAATATTTTATAAAATTTTAATAAAAATATTTGCACTTTTGAAAAACGTTTGTAACTTTGTGTATCGATTTGATAAAACGCTTTAAAAAACTTCAAGATTATGACAAACTTAATTATCAACAGAAGAGAACTTGCAATTAAATTAAGTCAACAAGGTGTAAACCTAAATGAAATTTCAAAAAAACTTAGTAGAATGGTTGAAATGTGGGTTAGCAGAAAAGAATGTAAAATTGAAAACGGAATCTTATTTTTAAATAAATAGCTTAACTAACCAAACAGGGCGCAGCATCTTACACTGCAATTTTTTTAACTATTTAAAACTTCAAGACATGACTATTCAAAACTTAAAAATCGGACAATATCTTAAAGATGATAATTTAGTATGTAAAGTAGTAGCTATTTACGATGATAAATTTGAGGTGCAATATATTTCAGGCGCTGTTTTTACTTATAGACAAATAGATTTAGATAATAAAACTTTAGATTCTTACATCGGTTAATTTTAAACATCACAACATCATGACATTTACAGACTATCCAAAAGCCGCAACAGAAGCGGCAAAACGCGCGCTAAAATGGAAAGAGGAAACAGGAAATACAAAAGGCTGTTTGACTTTAGTAGGTTGGGCACGCGCTAACCAATTAGCGAAGGGCGAACCAATCAGTTTAGAAACGGTTAAACGTATGGCGGCATTCATTAGGCATCAGCAACACAAAGACGTTCCATTTAACGAAGGATGTGGCGGCGTTGCCTATTCGGCCTGGGGCGGCGATGCTGGTATTAACTGGGCAATTCGTAAAATAGAATCATTAGAAAACAACAAATAACCATTAACACACTAACACAATGAAAACACTACTTTTTTTATTTCTATTTGGCGCTACAGCTTACACGCAAACCGACACAATGTACTGCATTCAAATACTTAGCACGCGACACCCCGAATACATACGCGCTGAACACTTAGCCATGTGTACATTAGATAACGCATTAGTAGAACAAACAGATAGCCTATACCGCATCATGTTTGCTTACGATACACTTGAAGAAGCTGAAATTATGCTAACCACATGGAAACGCGCACATAAAGATGCATTCATAACAGTTCGTACGCGTGAACAATATTATAATTTAAAATTGTTCTATACCCATGATTAGGCACATACACATTAAAGGCAACAACAAGCGCGATAAAAAAGGTATCTTGCAACAGTTTCTAACCGAAGCGCAACAATATAAACCATTGACGCGTGAACAGGAACGTACCGCGAATCGCGATATGCTAATAAAACACAATATGCTGTTTGCTGCATCGGTTGCGTTTCGTTACGATAACTCGCAATGTGATATCATGGATTTAGTATCTGAGGCTATGATAGGGCTTATTAAAGCTGCCGATACGTTTAACCCGGCATATGAAAATAAGTTTATAAGTTACGCCCTATTTCACATTCAGCGTTACATTAAAGAGTTTTTAGATACTAAGAAAAATTTTGTTAGAATACCGCACAAAATAAACGATATAAGATACAGAATCGGTAAGTATGAAGAAACCGATAGCCAACTATTGGCCGAAAAGCTAAACATACCTGAACACATGATTGTATCAGCTCAAAGCATTGCAGGGTTTGTTAGCTTAGATGATTTAAATGAAGATGGCGATGCAATATACCAGGTTGCATCCGATGAACGCACAGATAAGCATATTTTAAAGCAAGAACTAAAAGAACTTTACAACGAAGTTACCGAATGTTTAACGGACCGTGAGTTGAAGATTTTAGAACTTAGATTCTTTGGTTCATTTCCTAAAGATTTAAGCCAAGTAGCCGAAACATTGAACGTTTGCCGTGAACGTGTTAGGCAAATAGAAAAACAAGCATTTCATAAAATAAGAAGTAAGTATGCAAACGGAATCTAAATGGGTACGCGAACTTATTTTAAGCGGTCAACCTGACAATATAGAATTAGGCTTTATGCTAAATGATTCGTTTAATCTGTTTCCGTTAACGCGTAAGTTTTACCGCAAGAATAAGCGTTTTAAATTTTGGCTACCATCGCGGCATTTTTCAGTATTAGAATCTGAAAACCGTTATTATTCATGGGTTGCCATGCTGAATAACGAACTCAAAACACACCGTTGTTATTTTTGGTTAGACTTCAAAGAACCTAAATTTAAAACGCCGTGGCAAGCATGGCAAAAGCATATAACCAGCGGCGTTAAATGGCCCTATGAACATACATTATTTCATTACCCTTCGCATCCGTATACTTCGATGTTCATGCCCTAATACATCTTACCGTTAGCTAAAAACTTATCGGCCCACACGTTAACCTGTTCTACGTAAAAATCGCCATTGTCAGTAACGTTGACGATGGCGAAACCATTAGCCCACAGTTGGCGCTGAAAACGCGGCATGTAGGTAAAACCTTTGCTTTTTATATCGAATAAACCGCCGATGTTAAACGCGGCTTTGTTACCGGTATGGTAGCATTGAACGCGGTGTGTATGGCCAAACATAACTGAATGCTGTGTTTTATCTAAGTGCGCTTTTGCTGCATGAATAGATGTATAAACACCGTGAACTATATCTAAGTGTTTACCTAATGTGAAATAATCACTTTGCCAATCTGTTTTAACTTCCCAACCGCGTTCATGAAGATATAAGGCTTCAGTTGGGTTTATAAGTGCGCCGCCGTATTTGGCATTATCCTTTTCTTTGATATGCCTAAAGTATCGGTCTTCATGGTTGCCAAATAAAAAATATTTCTTTGCACCTTTGAACGCGCTGTTTAAATCGTCTATACCTTGCAGCCCATCGATATATTCATCCTGTAATGTAAGCCCTGATAAGTTGGCTAATGATTCGGCATTATAAGAACCTAAGGTATATAAATCTAAGTAATCACCAGCTAACACAATGCCGTGCAAGTTTGTACCTAATTCGCTTATTAGCCTTAGTAGCTTTTGCCATAGTATCTGATTATGAAACGGTCGGTGCACATCTGAAACAACTAACCAGCGCTGTAATGTTTTATTCTGATAGCGCTTTTCATTTATAAGGTTTTTCCAATATTCAATTTCATATTCAGAATGTACTTTAATTTTGGGGCGGTAAATCATGGTAGGTTATAGTTTTATATCTTGACAAAACGTGTTAAGTAAGTATCTAAGATTATCTAATAAGTCGGCCTGTCGTTCTTCGCCTTTGCCTTTAATGATTCGTCGGCTATTATCTGATTTGATACGTAAACAGTCCATACGTAAACCCGGGCATTTATCTTCATATATTTGAAAATCAGGGCACATGCTTATAATTGTATTCGTTTGCACGTATGATTCAGCATGTAATGGATTCGCCTTAGGCACTACAAAAAACCGCGCTGGTAGTTGTAGTTCTTCTTGTATTATTTCATAGTAGGTTTTAGAAACGCGCTGCCTACCATCGGAACGGTCACCACTCGCATCACCGGTAATCAATAGCGGGATAGTACAGGGATAAATAGCAGTATCGGACCAACGGCCAATTTTTTTATTTGTTTCGGAAAATACCCATTCCCTAAATGCTTGGCATGTATCGTAGATTGAAGCTTCACCGCGTTCTTCTGAACCTATTTTAAATTCTTTAACTACATGCACGCCATAGCGATAACGTGAACGTGCAGATACATCGGGCGCTAATGTTGTTTTTTTCATCACGGCCGCGGTCATCGGTATTTTGTTAAAGTCAAAACTAACATACAGTTGTTCTGTTTCCCAATGTATTTTTTTAGATGGCTGAAATACTTTTTGCTGAATGCTTTTATCTTTTAGCACGTAAACCCATGCTTCACCGCTGTAATCTACAAATACAGATTTATATTCTTGTTCAAATGTAAGGCGGTCTAAGTCACGGCTTGCATCAGCTACTTCAGCAGGGTCAATGTTTGGGTTGTCGGTTGTTTCCATTCTAAACGTAATCCAACTATCAGAACCGTTTTCACTTTGCGGCAAATCAATATCAGAATAACAGTTACGTTCAACGTTACCAGCCTTAGCGCCGTTACGGCATAGTTCGTACCAATAGTTGTCTTTGCCTGCAGCGGTACCAATAAAAAACGCCTCACCTTTAAAGTCAGTTAAGGTAGGGCGTGCAACTGTTTTCCAATGGTATTCTAATATATGACTTGGTATCTTTTGCGTTTCTTCATATATAACGCGGTGATATTTTCGGCCGCGGCCTTTATCTTTTCGCCCTTCATCGCCGATGGACCAAACCTCTAAAACACCGCCATTAAGAAAGTGAATTATCTTAGATGTTTCATCTTTGTGCGATATGATGCCGCCTTCATTACTTAGCTTATAAGTGTCAACTATCTTAGCCCAGGATTGTGCAAAATCTTTAAAGTCATCAACAAAAATACCTACAAATTTACCTTCAAATACTGCGGGTGAAATCAGCGGTAACGCAACCGATGTTATCAATTCAGTTTTGCCAAATCGCCGCGCACAAACTATGCAATTAAAACGCCGTTTATTATCTAAAATACGCTGTTGCCCTCGGTGCGGTCGGTATAGTGTTATGTCGATGTTACGCGGCACTATTTGTTATCAGGTGGATACTGAATGTTTATGTTTATGTTTTTATCGTCTTCGGTTGTTTCGTGCTTATCCTTCAAACCGTAATTGTTTATAAGCATGAATTTTGCAACGCCTGAATCATAGGTTCTATCTAAACCGCCCTCAACTTTATTAGCTAAAATCTTTTGGCGGGCACGCTCAATAATGTCAAAGTAGGCCTCTTTTTCATTGTAATTCAATAAAGTCTGTCTATTAGTATCTAAGAATACAGCAAGCCCTTCAACCGTATAAGGTCGTGGCCATTGTTCAACAACTTCATGAATACCATCTTTAGTTGCTAAATGTTTTATTCGCGTTCTTGAATCACAATAATTAAAATATGCTTCAATTCTTTTTTCTAATTCTTCAGGCGTTTTAAGTTTTAAAGGTCTACCTATTTGCTTCATATTTTCGTTTTAAGCAACTTTTAATAAGTTTTGATACATACACACCACTTTAATATAAAAATGTCTTAAAATGCCGTTTAAATTCGTTTTAAGCCTATATCTATATTATTATTAGTATTATTATTTATATTATTATTATTATTTATTATTATTGTTAACACTTGTTACATTAAGTGTAACACATAACATATTGATATACATATGATGTTACATGTTTACACCTGTTACACTATATTACGCACATATTATATTTTAATGTTCATTTACGCATGTGTATGCGTATATGTGAGAAAAAACCCGTAACAAGTGTTAACAGCGTAACAACGTTTAGAATCAATCGTTTAGGTGTTACATGCTGCGTAACATTTGTTAACATTTCAAATAAAAAAACCGCTGCACTTGTTGAACAGCGGTAAGCGGCCGAACCGCCGTTAGGGCAAAAGTAATAGTTAATTTTCAGATTTAAAAACTTTTCGATGTGAAAATTCAATATTTTCTTTTTGATAGTTCAACGGGTCACCATCTAAAAACGTCATAGTGTACTTTAAATCATGGTTTTTAAGCGGGAACAATAAATGATGCAAAAGAATACCAGTATTGCTCTTAACCCTGTTTTTATCAAAATGCCATCGGTAATTTTTGCATTTTTCATAATCAGAATCATCTAACATTATGTAGTTAGTGCAAAGACTGCGTTTGAAGATTTGTAGTAGTTTCATGGGGTTTAGATTTACGTCTTTGATGAAATTCTATTGCATAAAGTGCCCCATAATAAAAACCATCTTTAAAAGTATCTTCATCTAATTCTAAGCCATAAGTTTTACTATGTTCATTCATGATTTCATAGCAGTTTTCAGATTCTAATAAAATTTCTTCATCACATGGATATCCTGTTTCTTGCATTTCAATTATTTTTTCAATGCGCTCTTCTAAAAAACATTTCTTTTTCATAACATATTTTTTTTAAAAACTAAGCCCCACAATCAATAGGGACACTACTACCTATATCATGCAGGGCTAAAATATCTTTTAATGTTTCATTGTAGTGCCGAAACGTTCACAAATATAAAACTTTTATTTTTCTAATTCACTATTTAACGTAGATTCTTTTAGTAAATTATTGTAATCCATAGACCCTTTACGGCTAACATCGCGCCCAAATATTTTACCAAATTTCTCAGCTGCATCTTTAACGGCGTATGTTTCAGCAGCTGGTGCGGCTTTTTGCACACCATCGGTTTTAACGCTGTTCCAATCGGTAGCACCAGCGCCTTTATCGGTCTGTACTGGTGCAGCGCCTATACCATCTTGCCATTCTTCAGCGCCTGTTAATGGGTTTATAACATGTAAACGCACAGTTACCACTACAGAATTTGCAACGATTTGCGAATTACGAATTTCAACCCACCAGCGCGGATAAATCTTAGTAAGTAGGTATTCAATTTTCTCAATAGGTATGTACCGGTAATCGCGTATCATCGGATGTTGAACTAACCACTTTGCGGGCGGGTCCTGGTTCAATAATACGGTTAGCGCGTTTTGTTTCAAGCTATCTTCGTTATCAATTAGAAGTTCTTGAAGTGTTGGCAGTTTTGTTAGTTGTTGCATGGTTTGAATTTATTTAGCCCATGTAGGCAGTGAAATAATATGAATTTTGTTATCTGTTGTGTAACCGTGGTAAATGCCTGATTCTTTACATTTTTTTAGCGTTTCGATATCGGATAAGTATTCCTGGCGGCCGCGTTCGATTGCTTCGTTATCAAGTTCATAAAGTTCTACATTAAACGGCGCTTCTTTTTCAACTGCTATAAATATAAAACGTTCAGCCTTGGTTAGGTCCATATAAAACGCCGCTTGGACATGATAACGGTAATTATAGATGGATTTAGAAAATTCGCCCGGTGCTGAACTTGTTGTTGTTTTAAGGTCAATACAAACGTTATACTTTGTATTTAGAAAATCTACTTTGCATTTAGCGTCAAGTTCTGCAATTTTTCCAAATACCGGTATTTCTGCTTGGCCCTGTTCTAAAAGTAACGCCGCCTTAGGATGTGCTAATACAGCGTTTTTAATATTCAATGCCTGTTCATAGTCTTTAAGTGATGCTAATATTTCTTTACCTTCCGATTCAGCTAAAAATGATTCATAAATAGCTTTACCTTCTTTTGTACGGCGGTCGCATTCGGGCATGATAGCGTAATTATCCTGGTCGAATACAACACTATGCACTAAGCTACCAAAGTTCATAGCTGAAGTTGGCGCTTGTTTTTCACCTTCTATATAGGCCAAATAATGCGCTGGTGACTTATGAACTAAGTCTAAAAGTGACTTACTTATGAAGTCTGTTTTTTTGTGATAATCTTGGTTTGTCATAAATTTTTATAAATTTTTTATTAAATAATAGCACAAAATTAAAAAAGGTTTTTAACTTTGCATCACATTTGAACGAAAAAATAAAAAAAATATGAAAACTTTTGAACAGCTATCTATTAGATGCGACATGTTAGGCATCAGTATTTCGGAACTATGTAGGCGTGCCGAAGTAGGGCGGCAAACGGTAGAAGTTTGGAAAAACGTAGAACCGCAAACATTGATTATCTATTTTAAACTTATGAATGCTTTAAACGATTTAGAAAATGAACACAATACAGCTAAGGCCATATCAATCGAAAAGCGTAAGCGACATAAGAGAGAGTTATAAAAGCGGTAATAAAAAAGTATTGTTTGTGTTACCTACCGGCGGCGGCAAAACTGAAACGTTTATTTATATGGCATCAGAAGCAATAGCAAAAGGTAAGCGCGTTTATTTCTTAGTACATAAAAAGAACTTAGTGAATCAGATATCTGAACGTTGCAGAAGATACGGTTTAAAGCATGGTTTTATAGCTGGTAACAGGCCAAAGCAGTATTATTTACCCGCGCAAGTTTGCAGCGTTCAAAGCCTTAAAAATAGGTTAACCGAAGTGCCAACGCCCGACCTGTTGATAATTGATGAAGCGCACCACGCCAACGCGGGAACATGGAAAGATATTTTAGATTTTTACGGCGAATCGGTTTATGTGCTTGGAGTTACTGCTACACCATGGCGCGGCGATGGTCAAGGTTTAGGCGATGTGTTTTCTGATTTAGTTTTAGGACCGTTACCAGCTGAATTAGTGCAAATGGGAAATCTTGTTATGCCTGAATATTATAACTTCAAACCGTTGGCCGATTTTACAAAGATTAAAAAAGATAGGAACGGCGAATATAAAGCGGATGAATTATTTAAAGAAATGGACAAACCAGCGATAACAGGTAACGCAGTAGATGAATATAAACGTTTGGCACCTGGTGAACCTGCTATTTATTCGTGCGTAAATATTAAGCATTCGGAAAATGTAGCGGCGGCGTTTAATGCTGCAGGTTTTAAGGCGGTTGCGGTTCATGGTAATTTAGAAGATTATGAAATTAAACATGCATTTGAAAGTTTAGCATCGGGCGCGCTACATGTGGTAACATTTTGTGACCTCATAAGTGAAGGTACAGATATACCAGCCGTTTCAGTTGTTGGCATGCTTCGCCGTACTATGTCGCTATCGTTATACTTACAGATAGTTGGCCGCGGTTTAAGGCCAATGGAAGGTAAAAGCCGCTGTTTGATTTTGGACCACGTAGGAAATCAGAAAATGCACGGTCACCCACTACAAACGCGCGAATGGTCATTGGAAGGCGTGCAAAAGAAAAAACGCGATACAGAAACATTTGAAAACGAATATGCAGATTGCACCGAATGTTTAAGAACTTACGTTAAAACCGAATCTAAATGCCCATATTGCGGTGCTAAACCAGAAATAAAAATACAACAGATTGAAGAAGTTGCAGGCGTTGCGGTAAAAGATACAACAACACTTGATGAACTATTAAAAGCTAAAAAATCAGAACAAGCGCAAAGTAGAAGTTTAGCGGATTTGTGGGAACTGAAGAACAAGCGCGGCCATAAAGATAATTGGGTTTATTACATATTTGAAAGCCGTGTATTAAAAGAAAACGGCAGTATTGACTGGATAAATAAGAAATACGGTTTGGATGCTACCGATAAGAATGATTTAAAAGCAGCCGCTAAAAGAGCATGGAATAATTTTTTAACACATAGAAAACAAACCAAATTATGAATGAGTATTTAGAATTTTTGGAACGGAAGATTGTAATAGCGCAAGACTATGGAACTGAAATAGACATAGAATCGCTATCACCTAAATTATTACCGCATCAGCGAGATATAGTACATTGGGCTATATCAGGCGGTAGGCGTGCAATATTTGCAAGTTTTGGATTAGGCAAAACAATGATGCAACTTGAAATAGCTGTTCAGGTTTCGCGTATAACTGAAAAGCCTTTTTTAATTGTTATGCCACTTGGCGTTGTAGGTGAATTTAAAGATGATTTAGAATTTCTATATCCTGAAAAATCTATAAAATACATTACAGATTCAGATACTGTTGATACTGTAAACGCTGATATAATTTATGTAACAAATTATGAGCGTATCAGAAAAGGCGATGTTACAGCTGAATTATTTGGCGGCGTTTCATTTGATGAAGCATCAATACTTAGAAACTTAAAGACTGAAACTACTAATTATGTTTTAAATCACTTTAGAGAAGTTAATTACAGATTTGTAGCTACTGCAACACCAACACCAAATGATTTTATAGAAATTCTTAATTATGCTGATTATCTTAGCGTAATTGACAGAGGTCACGCCTTAACAAGGTTTTTCCAACGTGATAGCACAAAAGCAGGTCATTTAACTTTATATCCAAATAAAAAAGAAGAGTTTTGGAAATGGGTATCTACATGGGCCGTTTTTATAAATAAGCCTTCTGATTTAGGATATGATGATACTGGCTATTTATTACCAAAATTGAACTTTATTGAAGTATTAGTACAAAATAATTCAGATGGCGAAATATATAATAAAAAAGGTGAATTAGTAATGTTTAAAGATACTACAAAAAGTCTTGTAGATGTTAGCCGCGAAAAATCAGAATCAATAAATGTAAGAATAAAAAAAGCCTACGAAATTGTAAAAAATAATTCTGATAAAAATTGGATTTTGTGGCATCATTTAGAAGCTGAGCGCCAAGAATTAAATAGAACTTTTAAAGAATATAATATAAAATCTGTTTTTGGGTCACAGGATAACAGTGAAAAAGAACAGCTACTTATAGACTTTAAACATAACAAATATCAAATACTAAGCACAAAACCTAAAATAGCTGGTTCAGGTTGTAATTTTCAACACAGCTGCCATAATATGATTTTTTGCGGTATTGATTATAAGTTTAATGATTTTATACAAGCTATACATAGATGTTATAGATTTAAGCAAGAAAATGAAGTGAACGTTTATGCTATTTTTACTCAAAATGAACAGGATGTATTAAAAGCATTAAAAGAAAAATGGATAAAGCATATTGAATTACAAACCGAAATGATAAATTTAGTTAGAGAATACGGATTAAACACAGATAAAATTAAATCAGACATGAAAAGACAAATTTTTAACAACAGAAGAAATGCTCAAATTGGCAATGCAAAAGTATTTAATGAAGATACTGTAATAATGCATAATGAATTTGATAGTAATATTTTTGATATGATATTAACATCAATTCCATTTGGTGACCACTACGAATATTCAGATAATTATAATGATATGGGTCATAATCATGGCAATGATGAGTTTTTTAAACAAATGGACTACTTAACACCTAATTTATTAAGATGTTTAAAGCCTGGTAAAATTGCAGCTATACACGTTAAAGATAGGATTCGTTATAGTTATCAGAATGGAACTTCATTTACTACAATAGATGATTTTAGCGGCAAAACTGTAGCGCATTTTCAAAAGCATGGATTTTATCTTATTGGTAAAATTACAGTAACTACTGATGTAGTTCGTGAAAATAACCAAACATATCGTTTAGGTTGGACTGAGCAATGCAAAGATGCTACAAAAATGGGCGTAGGTTTACCTGAATATGTTTTATTATTTAGAAAAGCTCCATCTTCAATGGATAATGCCTATGCAGATGAACCATGCACAAAAACAAAAGACGATTATACCCGCGCAAATTGGCAATTAGATGCCCATGCTTATTGGAAAAGCGATGGTAATAGATTTTTTAGTTATAACGAATTGAAGCAAATGGACGTTGAAAAGATTTGTAAGCATTGGAAAAAACACGATATGTCAAATGTTTATAGTTTTGATGAACATTTAAAAGCATGTGAAGACTTAGAATCACAAAATAAGCTAAGTTCTTTATTTATGACATTGCCAGTTCATAGTACAAGTGAGGATGTTTGGACCGATGTTAATAGAATGGCTACTTTAAATGCTAACCAGGCAAATAGAAAAAAAGAAAAACACATTTGCCCGCTTCAATTTGATATAGTAGTTAGGCTTTTAAACAGATTTACAATGAAAGGTGATTTAGTTTGTGACCCTTTCGGCGGTTTATTTACTACGGCTTATAAGTGTTTAGAAATGGAACGTAAATGTATATCAGTAGAATTAAATCCTGAGTATTACGATGATGGTTTATACTATCTTAAAAGCATTGAGTATAAAATCAATGTACCTACTTTATTTGATTGTATCTAAAAATATAGCCCTGTGTAGTTTATGTGGTGAAAAACAAAACTAATCAATGCTAATGTTCAAGTTTTAAGTATCGTTCAATCCGATACCGCAGGGTTTTAAACTTCTATATCATTTGTAGTTTATGTGGCGAAAAACAAGGTTTTTAAAATTATATCATTTTAAAATCTTCAACCTTAAGTGTCGTTCAATCCGATGCCAAATGATATTTTAAAAATTCATACTATGAAACACTTTTTAAACCAAGCCTATGACAAATTAGGCATTTATTACACACCTTAAAACATTTTAAACAATGAAACAATTAACAGCTTTTCTAATCTTAATTTCAGTTCTTTTTGGATGCCAGCAACCCAAACCCGAACCAACTGTAATAGTGAAAACAATTACTATTTACCGGGACACTTGCGATTCGGAATTTATACGCAAGATAGGGCAAATAGAATCTAATAATACTGATTCAGTAATTGAAGCAAACGGCCAAGGTTATGGTAGGTATCAAATCTATGATGTATGTGTTAAAGGTAGCGGCCTACATGACTTATTAGGATATTCCCATGATGACATGTTTAAGCATGAAAAATCAATACACGTATTTTGGGCAACAATGGGTATATTCTGCCATACATACGCGCAAAAACACGGCAAATATCCAAGCTATGAAGATTTAGCCAGGATGTGGTGCGGCGGTTCTGAAGGCTACAAAAGTAATGCAACATTAAACTATTTAAATAAATTTAGAAAACTATGAAACGCAAAAAATTAACAGATTACGAGATACTGTTAGAAATTTACCGAAAGGTTTATGCAGTATCAGAACCGCCCGCAAATTTCGATGAACTTGTAGCGAATGCCGAAGTAAACGAGCGCGGCGAAAAACAAATTAAGTTTTTAGAATATCAATGCGAAGAAGCAGTAATGCAACAGATATTCGATGAAACAATGACAAAGTATAAAATTAAAGGCCAACGTCAAAAACAATTTAGTTTTAGTTTTTGGTTAGGCTGTTCACCTAAAACAAAAAAAATATAATGTCGGGAGGATTTTTCGAATACAACCAGTATAAAATATATCAAATAGCTGAAGAGTTAGAAGATGTAATTTTAAAGAACGGAAAAAAGCGAGAACGTAGGGAATCATGGGAAGATGAATATAACTATGAATACCCACCTGAAGTAATTGCTAAATTCAAAGAGGGTTTAGAATTTCTTAAAAAGGCACACATTTATGCGCACCGTATTGATTGGCTTTTAGCTGGTGATGATGGTGAAGAATCATTTATAGAACGTTTAAAATCAGATTTATCAAAGCTATGAAAGAACAAGACTTATACAAGGCCCTGCAAGCGCGACACAGTAAACACGGCATATTATTTCGTAACAATACAGGAACAGCATTTCAGGGCAAACGGGCGGTAATCAACAGCCGCCCTATAATAACCGAACCGCGGCAAATAACATTTGGGCTATGCGTTGGAAGTTCTGATTTAATCGGTTGGACCGAAAAAATTATAACTAAAGATATGATAGGCCAAAAAATTGCTATATTTACAGCCCTCGAAGTGAAAAACCTAAGCGGAAAAGCAACAAAAGAACAAATCAATTTTATTAAACAAGTCAGAAAATCGGGCGGCATTGGTGATATTTTGCGCTGGGTAGATGAAGACTTTAAAGCAGATGAGATATGAAAACAGAAGCGGAAAACCTACTATCGGAACTTAAAGACGAAGCGCTAAAAATGGATGCTTATATTAAGGACGATGCAAAGCGACAAAATTACAGGCAATTGAAAGAACGGCAACTTTTAACCCTGCAAAATATTATAATAGCACTTGAGGAAAAGGAACAAAGTTTTTTTGAGAAACAAATAAGATTCCCACATAGCAAAGACTTAGAACAGGTTATTTTAGGTGCTATCCTGGTAGATAACAACGCACGCGACAAAGTAAATTTTTTAAGCCCTGAACATTTTTATTTTGATAATCACAAACTTATTTTTGAACTTTGCCAATCGGTTGAAGTTGTTGACATAATTACGGTGGCTGAAAAATTAAAATACCGTTGCGGCGGTCCTGCTTATTTGGCTGAATTAACTAATCGTGTAGCAAGTGCTGCAAATTTAGAATACCATGCAAGGATACTAATACAAAAGCATGTACAGCGCGAACTAATAAAAGTAGGCATAAATATGATAAATACGATTATCGCTGATACCGACGATGTTTTTGAAACGGTGCGGGAACTGATGCAAAATATTAAAAAATTTAATGTAGGTAAGCAAATAGTAAGACAATGAAACAAGACAAACCAATAGACTGGGAACAAAAACCCAAACAAAACACAAAGAAACCTAAAGCAGAACGGCCTGCAGCATCACCGCCTGAAACCGATAAAAAAGGTTTTATAGGTGGTTATTTTCGCCCGTTAGGATGGGGTATTGAAGATGGGCAAATGCTTTATTATTTTTACATTCGTTCTACAATGTCAATAGTAAAGTATAAAACTGCTGCAATAAACAAGGCTAATTTATTGAGCATTGCGCCTTTAGAATTTTGGCTACTATCATTTCCGAACCGTGATAATAGTAATTATGATGTAACTACGGCGGCTGATTATCTTATAAATTTCTGTAATGCTGTAGGTTTTTATAATACTGAAAACATACGCGGGCGCGGTGCATGGCAAGAAAAAAACGGCGTTGTATTTCATGCAGGGCAACAATTGATTCAGGATAAAAAGCGCTACAATTTAGGCGGTTTAGATACTAAATACAGCTATGTTTATAATAAGGCTATTGATATGCCTATTGAAGCGCCGCTGCTACCTACTGAGGCGGGCATGATTCCTAAGATGTTAAACAAATTAAATTGGCAAACTAAAGCGGATGCAATTCTATTATCGGGATGGTTAGCATTAGCGCCGATTTCGGGTATTTTAAAATGGCGGCCTCACGTTTGGATAACAGGACCCAGGGGAAACGGCAAAAGTTGGGTATTAGAAAACATTATAAATGAAGTAATAGGCAATATTGCAGTAAGTGTACAAGGCACGGCAGCAACCGAACCTGCTGTAAGGCAAAAGCTAAATAGCGATGCGCTACCTGTTACAATAGATGAAGGCGAAGGCAATGATGAACGTGCGGCACAACGTATGCAGGAAATAATAGGTTTAGCACGCGCTGCAAGTAGTGAAAAATCGCCTGCAATCGCTAAAGGCGGCAAAGATGGAAAAGCAATTGATTATTTTGTACGTAGCTGTTTTTTATTCGTATCAAT
>Ga0209229_10000115_pt1 | contig 29855 bp, 27 predicted proteins | sample SanBayMetagenome_FD_187466 | JGI IMG/M metagenome (GOLD analysis project Ga0209229, IMG submission 187466) | Freshwater and sediment microbial communities from dead zone in Sandusky Bay, Ohio, USA (SPAdes) (version 2) | ecosystem: Environmental > Aquatic > Freshwater > Lentic > Sediment... | reverse complement strand
ACCGGAACAATACTCCATGTGGGTGAAATAAAAGAAGAGGTTCAATCTTTAATTGATGTAATAAAAGAACAATTAAATGAAAAATTACCTCCTGGAGAAGTAATCAGATTAGAAAAAAGATTAGCTAGATTATCAGCAAAAGTAGCGGTAGTTAAGGTTGGCGCGGGGTCTGATATTGAGTTAAAAGAAAAAGCAGATAGAGTTGAAGACGCTATTTGCGCAACTAAAGCCGCTATTAAAGAAGGAATTGTTCCAGGAGGTGGAATTGCTCTTTTAGATGCGTCTAGAAAAATTAAAGCATTAACAAAAGGAGAGTCTGCTCTGTTAGAAGCTATTAAGGCTCCATTTAAGACAATATTAACGAATGCTGGCATTGATATACCTGTTGGGGTTTTTGATCGCCCAGATGGCTTTGGATTAAATGCAATAACTGGAGATTTAGTTAATATGATTGATGCTGGTATTATTGATCCATTATCCGTTACAAAAAGCGCATTAAGAAATGCCGCTTCCGTAGCTATTACCATTTTGTCAACTGATTGTGTAATTAATAATTTAAGAGTTAATGAAGGCAATAGGTAATAATATTGTGATCCTTCCTAAGAAGCAAGGGTTATCAAAAACAGAGAATGGATTATTATTAAAAGAAAAAGACAAAGAAAATATTCGATATAAAGAGGCCGTTGTAGTTTCTGTAAGTGATGATATTAAATGTTTAAAGCAGGCGGATGTTATTTATTATGACAAAGCGGCAGGGCATGGAATTGAATTAGAAGGGCAAGATTATCAAGTTATTAGGTTGCAAGATGTTGTAATAGTACTATGAGAAGATTAGAAGCTAGTGATATAAAGGATCTAGGCTTATTAAAACATTATAGATTAATACGTAGATGGGCTTGTAGAAATTACGATCTTACCGATGCTGATTTAGAATTATTAATATATTTTGACTGCATGGAATATTTTACCAAGCAAGATTATAAGATAGGTACATACGCATATAGTTGGGACAATAAGCGCTGGAACAATTTGTTAAAAGAAGGATGGATAGTGGTATGGAGAAATAGAAACCGTACAACCCAAAAGTATAACATATATAAAGTTTCATTCAAGTGCAAACAACTAATACATAGAATGTACCGTATTATGCTAGGAGAGGAAAATATTCCAACAACAGCAAGAAGCAATAAGATAATGAAAAATAACACATACACAGATATTGTGTTACGTTCAGCAATAAATAATTTAAACAAAGACAAAACAAGATGAGATACGATAGTCAAATACAAGGGTTACCAAATAATACGGGCGCAATGCCTGCTGCAGCAACAACAACTAATGCTAGTTTAAGCGGCAAAGTTATGCCTCAACCAGGGTTAGTATCAGATCCAAGAATGTTCAATCCAGGGATTAAGCCCACAGGTGCTCCTGTGTCATTTAATCCAAAAGCGCAAAGTACAATAACTGGTGCATTTGGTGTGCCTATGGAAAATTCGTTTGATAGAGCAATGGGGCCAACAGTATAAAAATTAATTAATAATAAAGATAAGGTATGAGAAAGACAACACCCGCCGTTAAAAGAATAGAAAATAACGGTATTACAGGAGCTAACGCTTTATGGGACGGTCCATTAGATATGACTGGTTTCCCAATGGGTCAAGGTTCGAGCAATGGAAAAAATGGAATGGAAGTTAAAAAGGCTCCCACTATGTATCACTCTGCTCCAATTACTCAGAGAGCGAAATGTAAACTTTAATGGGCGCAACTGATATTAAACTATATGGATTAAATGCAGTAGCACTATCTCTGTCAATGACAAATTTAGAACCAGCATTAAAAATAATTCTTCTTATACTTTCTATTGGTTATACTGCAATTAGAATATATAGTCACTTTGAAGATAAAAATAAAAATAAAGACAACAATTAAAATATAAAAAAATGAAAACACCAGTTAAACAAAAAGAGAGTCTAAAAGCGGGTCTAAAAGCAAAAGCAAAAGAAATAGTAGCTAATACAAATAAAAGTGCGGCGAGCAAAGTAATGGCTGGTTTAGCTGCTAAAGTTGCTGCAAAAAAAGAAGCTAAAGCGGCTGCAACTAAACCTGCACCTGCTACAAAGCCAGCTACAACACCTGCACCTATGCAAAAAAGAAAGTTTGGAGATATGGCTAAAGCTAAAGCGGCTGCAAAGCCAGTTACAACACCTGCCCCTATGCAAAAATATGGCACAACCAAAGGTAAACCGGCGGCTAAAATGAAAAAATGCTAAATTAATATGGCATTTAAAATGTCTGGTCCTCCTTATAATATGCACAATACGCCAATATATAGTAGGGACATGGACGACAATATACTTGGAATGGCGCAATCAAACGGCACAATACTTGTAAACAAAGATATATCACCTTTAGAATTAAAGAAGAACAAAACTATTTCGCATGAGATGGTGCATGTTGCTCAAATGAAAAGAGGCGATTTAGATTACGATGAGAAATACGTATATTGGAAAGGTAAAAAATATCCCCGTTCAAAAATGAATGAGGGCGCTAAAAACTTGCCCTGGGAAGTAGAAGCGTATAAAAAGCAATAAATACGTGTAATAATAATAATATAACCTTAATTTAATTTATTATGAAAAAATTAGTATTATTATTAGCATTATTTTTATGTTTTACAGCAAGTGCTCAAAAAATGAATAAAAAGTTTTTAGAAGGCACTTGGGAAACAGAATTCCATACCGTAGAGTTTAAAACAGTAAACAAAAAAGAATTAAAAATAACAATAATTTTAAAAGAAACTAACGAAGCAGTAGACATTCTTTCATATCAATTTAACAAGAATAATTTGTATATTGAAACATATTACAAACCTAACGATTGGAAAGCTATTGGTAAGTTTGTTATTATAGACGAAAATACTTTGGCGGAAGACATTGTCTCAGAAGTGCCTGGAATATTAATTTACAAAAGAAAACTAAACAATTAAAACAAAAAAATGGCTTACAAACAATCACCAGGCAGACAGATGATGCCTAAAACAGGAGCTGGTATCCCACCAGTATTAATGAGTGGATCGCCAATGAAACAAGGATTTGATCTAACTCTTGCATACGAAAAAGGCAAAAAGAAATTGCAAAGCCAAATCGGACAAGCAGGAACGGCCGAAGCGTTTAAAAAAGACGGCATTATTATTGATCCTAAAACTAACGTAGCAAAGGCTGCTCCTTACGAAAAAAAATTTTTAGGAGGCGATGCTGAAAGCGATAATAAAAAAGTGCCAACAGGCAAAAGTACAAACGCTAGAATAGTTGGAGGGGATGGGCGGCTTATTAAAGAAGCAAATAAAAATAGCTTAAAGGGCAAAATTTTGTCAAACGAAAAACTATATCAGGAATACAAAAGAGACAGTCTTAACACAATGAGCTCAAGAAACAGCTCCGCAAGGCTTTATAATTTGTCGGGCGGTGGTAAGGCTCCAGAAAAATGGGATGCTAAGGACATTGAAACTATGCGCAATTTAGGGAAAGCCACAAGATAATTATGAATATATCTAAAACAGGCTATAAAAAAAATAGCAAAGACAAAAACAAACCATATAATGTAATACCTAGCGGTAACATAACAATGAAGAATGTTGAGTTTGATGTTTTAGGTATTGACAATTTAGGTAATAAAAAACTAATGAAACCAGGGAAAGATTATACTTTTCCTGGTAATATTGTTTTAGAAGTACCTATGAAAAAACAAAGCTTATATAACAAAATATTTAAAAAATAATTATGGGACAATTTGGAAATCAGCCAGACTTTGCGGTAACATCAAAAACATTAAGTGCATTTCCTGAAGAAGTGTCACAGCCATCGGCAGTTTTTATTGGTGCTTTTACAACCAGTGGAGACCCCGCTTCTATTACTGTTCGATTAGCAGGCAATAGCGCTGACACTACTTTTTCTGGATTAAATCAAGGCTCATTTTTGCCTATAATGGTAACTAGCGTTACAAGCGCTGTTAATATACCTGTTTCTAGCATAATATTATATAGATAAAAAACTAAATTAAAATATTTTTAACATTATTATAACAACAATTAACAATTAAATTTAATCACATGGAAGTAGTAAAACAAATTACAAAAGAGGAGTTAGAAATTATAACAAAACACCAAAAAGAATTAGGTGGATTATTATATAATATTGGGACACTAGAAACACAAAAACATGCTTTATTACATCAAGTAGCAGAGGTTAATAAAAAATCCGAAGAATTTAAACTTGAATTAGAAAAGCAATACGGAGCAATTAATATTGACTTATCAGACGGATCATATACAGAAATTGATCAAGAGGTAGTAAAAGCTTAACTTATGGATTCTGTTATTAGAAAAATAAGTATAGGCGTAAATTATAAGGATGACGCAATGCACTATTCTGTTGGTCAGGAAGTGTATGGCGGTCATCGCATATCTTGCATACTGTTTGATTTTATGGACAGTTCTTATAATATATACATAGGTAAAGGAGACGAGATAATGCCTTGGAAAAAATTTAATTCCAATATGGCAATTTCTGTTGAATACGATTTAGAATATTAATATTAATATGACAGCTGTATTTGATTTTATAGTTAAACCTGTAGGCTCTAGATATAATAATACTGTTGATGTAAACGGAAAACCGTTAATAATAAATACCAAAATAGAAAGCTTTAAATCTGTTAATAAATTAGCAGAAGTGGTTTCTGTGCCGTTAGCTTTTGAAACAGCTATAAAGCCGGGCGATATTATTGTAATACATCACAATGTATTTAGACGCTTTTACGACATTAGAGGCAAACAAAAAAATAGTAGATCTTATTTCAAAGAAGATCTATATTTTTGCGCTCCCGATCAAATTTATTTGTATAATAAAGATGGTGAATGGCATTCTTATAATGACCGTTGCTTTATTAAACCAATAAAAAATACTAACCAATTTAAGCTTGATAAAGAGCGAAAACGTATTGGAGTATTAAAATATGGAAACGACTCCTTAAAAGAGCTCGGAATCAATCCTGGTGACCTAGTTGGATACAAGCCTTACGGTGAATTTGAATTCATAGTGGACAATCAGAGATTATATTGTATGAAATCTAATGATATTGTAATTAAATATGAACATAAAGGAGACGAAGCTGAATATAATCCGAGCTGGGCAGAAAGCAGTTGAGGAATTAATAAAAGTTGCTGAAGAAAAAATTGTAGATAGCGGTGACGATATATCTGCGGATAGATTAAAAAACGCAGCAGCGACTAAAAAATTAGCAATTTTTGATGCTCTTGAAATATTGAATAGAATACAAGAAGAAGAAAAAATGCTAGAAGACGCTGAAAAAACAACTGAAACAAAAGTTTTTAAAGGTTTTGCAGAAGGGAGGTCTAAGTAATGTACGAACAAACTTTATATAAAGAGCTTATCGATTATATTAAGCCAAATATAATAAAACAAAAAAATAGACACAACAAATGGGAATACGGTTATGATAGAGAGCATGACGTTGTTGTTATAAGCAAGACCGGTAAAATTGGCGAAATATACGAAATACAAAATCTTAGAATAGCACTACCTTTAATAGAAGGAGTGCATAAAAGATCAAGCAAACAGGAAGATCAATATTGGGAACAATTAGAAATTCCAAAAGAATTATCAAAAATAAAAAATGTTTTTGATTGGAATAAATACCCAGATGCCTTTAAGGAACGCTGGTATGATTACATTGATCAAGAATTTAAACGCAGAGAAGAAGGTTTTTCATTTTACAATAATGGGAAACCTACCTATATAACAGGTACACACTATATGTACTTACAATGGAGTAAGATAGATATTGGTGCTCCAGATTTTAGAGAATCTAATAGATTGTTTTTTATATTCTGGGAAGCTTGTAAAGCAGATAGTAGATGTTACGGTATGTCCTATTTAAAAAATAGACGTTCCGGTTTTTCATTTATGTCTTCTGCAGAATTAGTTAATCAAGCAACTATATCGAGTGATTCCAGATACGGTATACTTTCTAAGTCAGGAGCAGATGCTAAAAAGATGTTCACAGACAAAGTAGTACCAATATCTATAAATTACCCATTCTTTTTCAAACCTATCCAAGACGGTATGGATAGACCAAAAACGGAATTAGCATATAGAATACCCGCTTCAAAACTTACGCGTAAAAAATTAGACACTAATGAAAAGCTTGAAGAGCTTGATGGATTAGACACAACTATTGACTGGAAAAATACAGGAGATAACTCTTATGATGGTGAAAAGTTAAAGTTATTAGTACATGATGAAAGTGGTAAATGGGAACGCCCAGATAATATATTAAATAACTGGCGGGTTACAAAAACTTGTTTACGATTAGGATCCAGAGTTATTGGTAAGTGTATGATGGGGTCAACCTCAAATGCATTAGATAAAGGGGGAGAGAATTTTAAGAAACTTTATTACAACTCGGATGTTACAAAAAGAAACCGCAATGGACAGACTTCTTCAGGATTATATAGTTTGTTCATACCTATGGAATGGTCGTACGAGGGATTCATTGATACTTATGGCCTACCTGTCTTCGATACTCCGCAAAAACCGGTAAAAGGCGTTGATGGCAATTGGATTGAAACAGGAGTAATTGAACACTGGCAAAATGAAGTTGAAGGCTTAAAAGGAGATTCCGACGCGCTAAACGAATATTACCGTCAATTTCCAAGAACAGAACAACACGCTTTTAGAGATGAAGCAAAGCAATCTTTGTTTAACCTAACTAAAATATACGAACAAATTGATTATAACGATGACCTTAGAAACTCGAGCGTATTAACAAGAGGTAGTTTTCAATGGGAAAACGGCATACAAGATTCAAAAGTTATATTTTATCCAAACCCAGATGGTAGATTTTTAATTAGCTGGGTTCCCGATAAATACTTACAAAACCGCGTAATAATAAAAGATGGGGTTAAATTTCCTGGCAATGAGCACTGTGGAGCTTTTGGTTGCGATAGTTACGATATATCGGGAACTGTTGACACTAGAGGGTCCAATGGGGCTTTGCACGGTTTAACAAAATTTTCAATGGAAAGCATTCCAATAAACCATTTTTTCTTAGAATATATAGCTAGACCACAAACAGCTGAGATATTTTTTGAAGAGGTTTTAATGGCCTGTGTATTTTACGGTATGCCTATATTGGCAGAGAATAATAAAGCTAGACTACTATATTATTTTAAACGCAGAGGATACAGAGGTTTTTCTATGAATAGACCCGATAAGACTTGGAATAAGTTATCTCCAACGGAAAAAGAAATTGGAGGCATACCAAACTCAGGGCAAGACATTATACAAGCTCACGCGGCGGCTATTGAAACATATATAGAAGATCACGTTGGAATACAAGGTGATGGCTATGGAGATATGTATTTTCAAAGAACACTAAATGACTGGGCTAGGTTTAATATTAATGACAGAACGAAGCATGATGCTTCTATTAGTTCAGGACTAGCTATAATGGCATGTAATAGACACAAATATTCGCCTGTTTATGAAACAGCGAAAAGAAGTGTACCTTTACAATTTAAAAAATATGACAACAACGGCAATACTTCAAAAATAATATAATAAATGGTTTATACTAACAGTAATAGTTCTTTCCCAAGTCAGGTAGTACCTGATTACGTAAAGCAGACATTAGAATATGGAGCGCTTGTAGGTAGGGCTATCGAGAACGAATGGTTTAGAGGAGATCGTGTTGGTGGAGCAGGTAATGATAGATTTGGATCAAACTGGCAAAACTTTCACAGATTAAGACTTTACGCAAGAGGTGAACAACCAATACAAAAATACAAAGATGAGTTAGCTATTAACGGTGATTTATCTTATTTAAACTTAGATTGGAAACCAATTCCTATCTTGCCAAAGTTTGTTGACATTGTTGTTAATGGTATATCTAATAAGAGCTATAGCATAAAAGCTTATGCTCAAGATCCCGCTTCAACAAAAGCAAAAACAGATTATGCGGCTGGTATTATTAGAGATATGATGGCACGCGAGTTGCTTGACCAAATAAATAGTAAGCTTGGCGTAAATTTATATAATACTACAAACCCCGACGAATTACCTGAATCAACAGAAGAATTAGAAATGAGATTGCAGCTTGATTACAAGCCATCAATTGAAATTGCTGAGGAAGAAGTTATAAACCAGGTTTTAGCAACTAATAAATATGATTATATTGCTAAAAGACTTAATTATGATTTAGCGGTTATTGGGATTGCGTGTGCCAAAACATCGTGGAATCCCGCTAATGGTATAGTTATTGATTATGTAGATCCCGCAAATTTAGTATATTCTTATACTGAGGACCCTAACTTTGAAGATGTATACTATGTTGGAGAAGTAAAAGCCATAAGCTTAGAAGAATTAAAAAAACAATTTCCTTATTTATCAGATGATGAATTAAAAGAGATTGAAAAATATCCGGGAGATATGAATTATATTCGTAATTATCCTGGACAAAGTAATGACAATACAACTGTTCAAGTATTATATTTTGAATACAAGACTTATTCAAATCAAGTATTTAAAATAAAGCAAACCGAACAAGGTATGGAAAAAGCTATTGAAAAAGACGATAGTTTTGACCCACCTGAAAACGATAATTTCAAAAGGGTGTCTAGGAGTATTGAAGTATTATATACAGGAGCAAAAATTCTTGGATATGAAAAAATGCTAGAATGGAAATTGGCTGAAAATATGACGCGTCCATTTGCTGATACCACAAAAGTACAGATGAATTATACCATTTGTGCGCCAAGAATATATAAAGGACGAATTGAGTCATTGGTAAGTAGAACTACTACTTTTGCTGATATGATTCAATTAACGCACCTTAAATTGCAACAGGTATTATCTAGAATGGTTCCTGACGGTGTATTTGTAGACGTAGATGGATTAGCTGAAGTTGATTTAGGTAATGGTACAAATTACAATCCAGCGGAAGCTCTTAATATGTACTTCCAAACAGGTAGTATTGTAGGTAGATCTATGTCACAAGACGGTGGATTTAACCAAGGCAAAGTGCCAATCCAGGAATTACAAACATCTAACGGCAACGCTAAAATACAAGCGTTGATAGGCACCTATCAGTATTATTTACAAATGATACGAGATGTCACCGGATTAAATGAAGCAAGAGATGGAAGTACGCCAGATCCAGACGCGTTAGTAGGATTACAAAAAATGGCAGCTGCAAATTCAAACACAGCAACTAGGCATATTAAAGATGCTAGTTTGTATTTAACATTAAGAGTGTGCGAAAATGTTTCTTTACGAATTGGGGATTCGCTTAATTTTCCATTAACTAAACAATCATTAATAGAAAGTATTTCTTTATTTAATGTAGAAACGTTAAGAGAAATTGAAAATCTTAATTTGCATGACTTTGGTATATTCCTTGAATTGGAGCCAGAGGAAGAAGAAAAAGCAGCATTCCAAAGAAATATACAAATAGCCTTACAAGCTGGAAATATAGATCTTGAAGACGTTATTGATTTAAACAGAATAACGAATATAGATTTAGCTAATCAAGCTTTAAAATTTAAAAAGAAGAAAAAGCAAGAAAGAGATCAAGCAAATCAGCAAGCAATGATTAAGGCACAAGGCGAATCTCAAGCGCAAGCATCAGAAGCTGCAGCAATGGCTGAGGTTCAAAAAAGAGAAGCTATAGCGCAAACAGAGATACAGGTGCTACAGTCAAAATCTCAATTTGAAATGCAAAGAATGCAGCAAGAATTGGAAATCAAGAAGCTACTTATGGCGGAACAATTCCAATATGATTTTGAATTAGCAAAGCTACAAGTTGATATTGCTAATCAAAAATTACAACAAGCAGAAGATAGAAAAGATCAAAGAACAAAAATACAAGCTACACAACAATCAGAATTAATTGAGCAAAGAAAAAATAATACTATGCCAAAGGATTTTGAAAACAGCGGTATGAATGAATTTGACTTAGGTCTTATGTAAAAAAATATTAACAAATTTTATATTATTATATTATGTCAGTAGAAGTAAAACAAGAAGGTAGTTTTAAAATGCAAAAACCTAAAGCTACCACTCCTAAGAAGTTGAATAAACCAGGAGTAGTAACGAAAGTAGATTTAACACCTAAAAAAGAAGAAGATGCCATTCAAGAGCAAACAACAAATGAAAGCGTGTTGGGCAATGAAATCACCAAAGTGGAATTGCCGAAAGTGGATGAAGGAAACTCCGAACCCACAGTCATTACCCAAAACATTGACTCGCAGCAAGAAGAAGTAATTCAAATAAACGCTTTACAGGAAGTTTCAGAAGATGAAATTACTGCGAGCGCGCAAGAATTAGTTGAAGAAGCTCAAGAAGCCGTCAATATAGCAGAGGCAACCGGCAAGCAATTACCAGAAAACATTGAGAAGTTGATTTCATTTATGGAAGAAACAGGTGGCACAGTAGAAGATTATGTTCGACTTAATGCTGATTACTCTAATGTTAATAATGAATTATTATTAAAAGAATATTATAAAAAAACTAGACCTCATCTAAATGAAGATGAAATTGATTTTCTAATGGATGATCGATTTGCATACGACGAGGACGAGGACGATGAACGTGAAATCCGTAAAAAGAAATTAGCGTTTAAGGAAGAGGTTGCAAAAGCAAAAGGTTTTTTGGAAGATCTTAAAACAAAATATTACGAGGAAGTAAAGTTACGACCGAGCGTAAATAAGGATCAACAAAAGGCATTGGACTTTTTCAATCGATACCAAAAAGAGCAGGAATTTGTTGAAACTCAACATTCAAGATTTAAGAACGATACAAAACAATTTTTTACTCAGGATTTCAAAGGTTTTGATTTCAAAGTTGGGGAAAAAAATTTCAGATACGGTGTTCAAAATCCAGAAGTTGTAGCAGATAAACAATCAAATATTACCAATTTAGTTAAGAAGTTCTTGGACGACAATGGGGAAGTTAAAGATTTGAAAGGTTATCACAAAGCAATATATGCTGCGGAAAATGTAGATGTTTTAGCTAGCCATTTTTATGAGCAAGGTAAAGCAGACGCTATTAAGGAAATAACCGCAAAATCAAATAACATATCGACTACTCCAAGGCAATCTGCAAGCGGAGAGATATTTGTAAATGGTTTTAAGGTTAAAGCTATAAATGGTGTTGATTCTACAAAATTAAAAATCAAAAATAAATTTAACAATTAAAAATTAAAAAAATTATGGCTTTATCACCACAATTTGGGTCAATAGTACCTTCTCAGAAGCAACAAGCATTAGAGACAAACTATTTAAACTTTACAAACGGAGACAATGACTTCGCGCAGCAATATTTACCAGAAATCTACGAAGCTGAAGTAGAGCGTTACGGGAACAGAACTTTATCTGGATTCTTACGTATGGTAGGAGCAGAGATGCCAATGACTTCTGATCAAGTAGTATGGTCTGAACAAAACAGATTACACATTGCTTATACAGATGTTACAGGAGCAACAAATACTACATTAACATTTGTATTGAATAATAATCCTTCATTAGGACCTATCGTTCAAAATGTTATCTCTAAAAACCAAACTTTGGTTATTATGAATCCAACAACTGGTACTGAATTAAAAGTATTAGTACTTGATAGCACAAACAATTTAGCTGGAACATTAGCTACGATTACTGTAGCTCCTTATACTCAGGCTAACTTGAATGTGACTTCTCCTGGTGATGTTGATATGGTTGGACCAACTAACTTAAAAATCTTTGTTTATGGTTCTGAATACAAAAAAGGAACAAGAGACGAAGATATTAAATCAGTTACTCCTTCATTTACTCAATATTCTAACTCTCCAATTATCATTAAAGAAAAATATGGTATTTCAGGATCTGACACTGCTCAAATCGGGTGGGTAGAAATTGCTACAGAAGACGGAGCTAGTGGATTCTTATGGTATTTGAAAGCAGAATCTGAAACTCGTTTACGTTTTGAAGATTATTTGGAAATGTCAATCGTTGAGGGTGAATTAGCCGCTGCTGGTTCAGGTGTTGCAAATATCGCTGGTGATGTATCTTACAAAGGAACTCAAGGTTTATTTGCTGCTGTTCAAGAAAGAGGTAATGTACTTTCTGGGTTTACAGCTGCTTCTGGATTAGTTGATTTTGATGAAATCCTTAAAAACTTGGATACTCAAGGTGCTATCGAAGAAAACATGTTGTTCTTAAACCGTCAAACATCTTTAGATTTTGATGATATGTTAGCTTCTTTATCTTCTGGTGCCGCTGGTGGTGTTGCTTACGGTTTATTTGAAAACTCTGCTGAAATGGCATTGAACTTAGGTTTCTCTGGATTCCGTAGAGGTTCTTACGATTTCTATAAAACAGATTGGAAATACTTAAATGACGCATCAACTCGTGGAGCTGTTGAAGTATCAAGCATTGATGGTATCTTAGTGCCAGCTGGAACTTCTACTGTTTATGATCAAATCTTAGGTAGTAACATTAGACGTCCATTCTTACACGTACGTTATAGAGCTTCACAAGCTGACGATCGTAGAATGAAGTCTTGGATCACTGGATCTGTTGGTGGTGCTTACACTTCTGATCTTGATGCAATGGAGGTACACTTCTTATCAGAAAGATGTTTAGTTGTTCAAGGAGCCAATAACTTCGTGTTATTCACTGCTGCTACAGCATAAGCATAAAATAAGTAAATATTACCCTCGATGATAACTTCGAGGGTAATTATTTGCTTTTATTACCTTCGATAATTATTTCGAGAGTAATTATTTGATTTTATTACCTTTCAAAATTATTTAATTATATTATATATATGGCAACAACAAAAAAACCAACAGCAAAAGCTGTTAAAGAATTCGCGGAAGCGGCATTAGTTCAACCAGAAAATATGTTCATTGAAAACGAACAAGATGAAATCGTTGAACAACCAAAGGCAGCAAAAAAAGAAACTGCTAAAAAGGATACATGGGAAATTAAGGATAGAACCTATTATTTAAAAGGAAACTCTGTCCCTATTACGTTTACATTAAATAGTAGACATAATTTAAGATACCCATTATTATGGTTTGATGAAACCACCGGAGAACAAAGAGAAATAAGATATGCAACAAATCAAAACTCTCCATTAGTTGAGGAACAAAAAGGACAAGTTACCTTAGGACACATTATTTTTAGAGATGGCGTTTTAACTGTTCCAAAAACAAAACAAAATTTACAAAAATTATTATCACTATATCATCCAGCTTTAAATAAAAAATACTATGAGTTTAACCCGATAGCTAACGCTGAAACGGATTTAGATGAAATAGAATTAGAAGTAGAAGCTTTGAATATGGCTTTAGAAATGGATATTGATCATGCAGAAAGTATCTTACGAGTTGAAGTAGGGTCAAGAGTTAATAAAATGAGCTCAAAAGAAATTAGAAGAGACTTATTATTGATGGCACGTAAAAATCCAAATTTATTTTTAGAGTTAGCTAACGATGAAAACGTACAATTAAGGAATACAGCTATTGTTGCGGCAGAACACCGCATTATTGTATTATCACAAGATCAACGTACATTCACGTGGGGTGACAACGGTAGAAAACTTATGACCGTTCCGTTTGATGAGAATCCATACTCAGCTATGGCTGCATTCTTTAAAACAGATGAAGGTATACAGATTTACCAATCAATACAAAAAAGATTAAAATAATAGAACCTTATAGTAATAAGCCATCGTAAGGTGGCTTATTTGCTATAAATAAAACACATATAAAATGGCAATAAACGTAGATACAGTTTACAAAACAGTATTATCAATCCTCAATAAGGAGCAACGAGGATATATGACTCCTGATGAGTTTAACAAAGTAGCCACTCAAGTGCAATTGGAAATATTTGAAGCGTATTTTGATGATTTAAACCAACAATTAAGAGTTCCACAAGCTAATACGGAGTATGCCGACAGACAAAAAAACATAGACAGTCTATTGTCTATATTCAAAACATTTGGCAACTGCACGTTTAGCGTTGACCATTTTGTTGTACCGGCAAATCTACACAAGCTTGGTACTGTAATATATAAAGACGAGGTTGAAGTAGAGCGAGTACAAAAAGATCAATTATTATATCTTAATTTGTCTCCGCTTACAAAGCCGTCAAAACAATTCCCGATATACTTATATGAAAATGCAACATTGGCTACCATTGGTACTACGCCAACATTGCCTCGTATATATGTTTATCCAAAAGAGATAACGAATAACATTAGTGTTTCATATATTAGAAAGCCAAATCCATTTGGGGTTATATGGGGATATACTGGAACAGGAGGCGCCCCTTGGACGAATGGGCCTTACATATATTCGCCAGCAAACTCTATTCAGTTTGACTTGGATCCATCAGAACAAACAAATGTTATTACAAAAATATTATTGTATGCTGGGGTTATAATTAGAGATCCAGAGATCATACAAATAGCAGCACAAAAATCACAAGCAGAAGAAATTAACTCTAAAAACTAATTAATATGCCAATGCCGAATGGCGGTTTAGTAACCGAAACAAACAGACAATATTACGAAGGTGCTCAAAGTTTTAGAGGAAATGGAACAAACGACACTTTTACAACAACATTTAACACAGATTTAATTTGGTACGCTAGCAATCCAAGTTCAGCAAATTATGCTTTAAATAATTTTAAACTATATACTAGCTTAACCGGAGCTCCTGGTACTTTTACAGAATTCACAGGTGGTTATTCTGTTATAGATAATACCATAGAGTTTATTTCTCCTCCTGCCGCAAATAGTTTTATTGTAGTGCAATTAAAATTATTAACAGGTGGTAATTATGGCAATAAAGACGCTTATGGAAATACTGTAGAAGAAAATTACGGTGGATACCAGTACACTAAATTGGTAGATATAGTAAATAACTTTATGGTTGCTTATGTTGGCGCGGGTAAAATAATCTCCGATGTAAAAAGAACTGACGTTATATTTCACGCTAAACGAGCAATGCAAGAATTTAGTTACGATACACTAAAAAGCATTAAGTCTCAAGAATTAAACGTGCCTCATTCATTAAGTGTAGTATTGCCGCAGGATTATGTAAACTACGTAGGCATGTACTGGGTAGATAGGCAAGGTGTAAAGCATCCAATATACCCAGCTAATAACTTGACATCTAATCCATCTGAAGCTCCTTTACAGGACAATTATGGAGTCGAAATACAAGATGAATTCAACTCTAATATTGAAATGAATCCTATAATTGAAGAAAGATGGAGGGTAGCCAATACAGATTTAATAAATGGTATGTATTTAACCAACTGGGAAGGCTTAAATGAAGGTGTATATTATGATAATTACGACGATGACAACTGGGGGATAGTTGGTAGACAATATGGTCTTGACCCACAATACTCCCAGGGAAATGGGTGGTTTACAATAAATGATAGAGAAGGCAAAGTTTCTTTTTCTAGCAACTTACGTGACGCATTAATAACATTAGATTATATATCTGACGGCTTAGCTTACGACTTAGATACAAGAGTGCCAAAAATGGCGGAGGACGCAATGTATGCATATATTATACACGCTATCGTTGCTACCAGAAGAGATTCACCAGAATACCTTGTGCAAAGATTTAATAAGGAAAAGTTTGCTAAATTAAGAAATGCTAAATTACGTTTGTCTAATATTAAGTTACATGAGATTGTACAGGTAATGAGAGGCAAATCAAAATGGATAAAACATTAAAATATAATGGCAGAAACTACAAATAATTTTACAGGAGGAAGAATGAACAAAGATATTGATGACAGGCTTTTACCTGAAAATGAATATCGTAATGCTATAAACCTCCAAATAAGCAAGAGTGAAAATTCAAATGTTGGTACTTTACAAACTATATTAGGCAATGCGCTTGTTGTAGACTTTAATGTTTTAACGGGGGCAGCCAACCTAGACTGTATTGGCTATTTTGTTGATACCGCTAATAATAGAGTATTTTTGTTTTTAACTGATTACACATCCCCAACATCAACTCCTAATTACTCGCCTACGGCAAAAAACTATATTTACGTATATAATGTGTTACAAAATACATACGTTAAACTAGTTGAAGGAGCTTTTTTAAATTTTTCAAAAAACTCACCGATAATAGGTGTAAATCTTTTGGAAAACTTATTATTTTGGACTGATAATAGAAATCAGCCTAGAAAAATAAATGTTGATAGAGCTAATCCAACCGGCTTAGCAATTCCTATTTATTATACGTACGAGGATCAAATATCTGTGGCTAAGCTTAGTCCGGTATATGCACCTGAATTATATGCGGAAAGTGTAGAAGCTCCGGGCGAGTATGAAACAACCATGTATGATGTTACTAGCGAATTTTTACCTCCGTTTGGGTCAACCGCTATTGTAAATGGGGCAATAACCGCGGCAAGTATTTTTATTATAGATGACCCGGGAGCAGGATTTGAACCGCAAATTGGGCAAATTGTTTCAGGAACTGGTATTCCTCAGGAGGTAAGAGTAATTGATTATAATCCAATTACCTTTACAGTAGAGGTTGATACTAATATAACTTTAGCTGATAATCAAGAAATAAAATTTAATGCTAATCCATATTATAATCCTAACTTTATAGGCGATCCGACTTATTTAGAAGATAAATTTGTTAGATTCAGTTATAGGTTTAGATTTGATGATAACGAATATTCTATATTTGCTCCATTTACGCAAATAGCATTTATACCAAAACAAGACGGGTATTTTTTATATGAAGAAAATCCTGTTCCTAGTCAAGAGCCAATAGTTGATAATGAAACAGCAGCATTTAGAAGCACAGTAGTGTCATTCATGTATAACAAAGTAAATGATATTTACTTGCAGATAAAGTTGCCATGTCCTGGAAATCTGCTAGAATCTATATGCAAAATATCAGAGATAGACATACTGTATAAAGAATCTGACGGGCTAGCTGTTCAAGTTGTTGATATTATACCCGTTTCTGAAATAGCGGCGCAAGCAGGCGCTTCAGATGTATATGTTTATAATTATCAATCTAAAAAACCATTTAAAACATTGCCCGAAAGAGATTTAATTAGGGTATATGATAAAACCCCCGTAAGGGCTTTGGGTCAAGAAATAATTAGTAATCGAGTTGTTTACAGTAATTACCAAGATAAACAAGGTTATCCAAAATTCTTAAACTACAATGTTGTATGTAACAACAAAGCTGAGTTTAATCTTGAAAGAAACTATACAAGCAAAATAGAATATCCAAATCATTCTGTAAAACAAAACAGAAACTATGAGGTTGGTGTAATATTATCCGATAAATTTGGGCGTCAATCCGGGGTTATACTTTCAAATGCGGTTATACCTGCAGACGTAGGCCCTACTAGTTACGGAGCTGCTTCATTGTATGTGCCGTATTTTGGAGAAAAAGAGCCGGGCACCAATATACCACAAAATGGGCAAATAATAAACCAATGGCCTGGATATTCATTAAAAGTTTTATTTAATGAAGTAATATCCGGGAATGGCATATTAGATTGGCCTGGTATATATCAAGGCAACTCTGGATTGCCAGATTATAATCCATTAGGGTGGTACTCATACAAAATTGTAGTAAAACAAAATGAACAAGATTATTACAATGTGTACTTGCCAGGAGTAATGGCTGCTTATCCTGTAGATTTTGAAAAAGAACTTGATAAAACATCTCATTTTGTACTTATTGGAGATAATATAAATAAGGTGCCACGAGATTTAAACGACGTAAGCAGCACGCAAGAGCAATACAGAAGTAGTGTAAGATTATATTCAAGAGTTAATAATTTGTATATAGACGATCCACTAGAAGAAAACTTTTTAAATCAACAATTTTATCCTGGAAATACTTTTGCTTTTGTAAACACAATATCTACGCTTAATTCTTTATTCCCTGATTCTTCTCCAACCGTTACACCGGTAATAGAAGAGTATTATCAATTTTACCAAAATATATCTAATCCATTAATCGGTAGGATGTCTACGGTAACTAGGATAGGTAGGAATACAGATGGGTTACCTTCTATTCTTGACGAGCCTCCAGTTATAGCTAGATTAGCTGTGTTAGAAACTGACCCGGTTGATTCACGATTAGATATATATTGGGAAACGTCAACATCAGGTATAATAGATGATCTTAATCGAGCAATTGTAGAAGACACGGACGCACCTTATTCATTAAACGCATGGTCATTCAATTTATTTGAATCCGCAGAGTTAGGCGATAACGCAGTAACAGGATTTTATTTTGCTGACGTATTAGGCAACCCAATGTTTTTTTCTATTGGGGATTTGTCTTTACAAGTATTTGATGAGCTTGGAGATCCAGTGGTAGGGCGGTTTGCAATTGCTACAGGCCCAGGCTTTACATTTAATTTAATTACTACAGATCTTTTTTATTATGGCTTTAATGCCGGAGATGTGGAGACTTACAAATTCTTTATAACCGTTACGACTCTTACCACAACGACTACATTTAATAGGACAGGGGCTTTGCAAAATGTTGCCCCGACTATAGATCCTGATCCTTTGGTAAATCCTATAGTATATGATTTCCCTATAGGTCAAGTTGGTATTCATCAGTTTATAGGAGTTAATGGCTCTGCCGATCCTACTAAAGATACAGACGATTTAACATGGTCAATAGCAAGTTATAGTCCAGAATTTTATATAGATCCAGTAACAGGATTATTAGTTCAGCCAGGAGGGGACGTTGTAGAAGGCAGTTATGTTGTAACTATACGTTTGGAAGATGCCGGAGGTTTATTTGATGAATTAACGGTAACTATAAATATTTCAGAGGAATATGGTATTGTTACTACAGTAATTGCTGGCGGTCCCGGTATAATTTCAAACGGAGATGAGCCTTTTGGAGTTTTTTCATCAATTGGTGAAATAGATATTATTGATGGCGTTACTGCTACTATAAGAGCTGGAGCATTTCCATTCCCATGGGGACCAAACAGGGTGTTAGCTCAAGTAACTATAACTGGACCTGGAGGGCCATTTCCTGTATTAATCGCAGATTATAACGACGGAATAGGCGGTTACTCAATCGATGAAATAGAGTTAACCGGGCCAGGCTTATGGGCATTTGATATAGCTGTTACATACGATGGTACCGAAGGTGGAATAGGGGGAATGTATATAAATTAAAGAATATACAATAATATTACGGTAGTATAGTGAAATTCATTATACTACCGTAATTAATACAATAAATAAGTGATAATAATTATATGGCAGCATCAATAGAAGTTAAATATTTTAATACTTTTCTATTAAAAAAAGTATTAACAGAAGACCTTGCGGACTTTGAGCCTGTATACGGTGGGTCGTTTGGTATACCGGTAGAAATAGGTGGTTACCCAGTGCCTGATTTAATAGCAAATGAAAATGATAGAGAATGGTTTATTGAAGAATCTAGAATACAAGGTGGGTATAATGATACAACCGTTGATTTTGGGGTAAAAGCTTATATAGTTGAAGATGATAATGGAGCGTCAATACGATCAAATTCATTAATATATTCAGGTGTATATAACTCTAGAACAGGTACAAATAACACTAATCAATTTTCAGTTGGGGAAGAAATAACAAAAAGTTTAAATCCAGCCAATGGTTCAATCCAAAAACTGTATGCCGAAGATACAAACTTAATTATATTCCAAGAAGACAAGGTTAGTAGGGCATTAATTGATAAGGATGCAATATACTCAGCGGAAGGCGGGGGAACAGTTACCTCGTCATTTGCTGTTATTGGAGACATACAGGCTTATGCAGGAAACTATGGCATTAGCCAAGATCCACAAAGTTTTGCAGTATATGGATATAGAAAGTACTTTACAGATAGATTCCGTAATGCGGTGCTTAGGTTGTCTCAAGACGGGCTAACAGAAATTTCAGAAAATGGAATGTCTGATTTTTTTAGAGATGCTTTTAATTCTATAAGTTCAGCTTCTCCGGATGTTGGTCCTGGATATGTTATTGGCGGGTGGGATATACATAATAAACAATATGTATTATCTTTGCAAACAGGTAGAACAAACCCTGATCAATATTACGCTACAACAAATTTTGATGAATTAGTAAACGGGTTTACGGGATTTTTTACTTTTAAACCATCTCAATTATTTAGTGTCCGCAATAAAGTATATTCACTAAATAGTGGAAGACTATGGCAACACTATAGCCCAAATGTCCCCGTTGGGTCATTTTATGGAACAACGACGGCTTCGTCAATAACATTTGTACTTAATGAAAATCCATCAATAGCCAAGAACTTTAAAACAGTTAACTACGAAGGGGATAACGGCTGGCAGGTTAATAGTTTTATATCTGATGCTCAAAAATTTGATCCCGGATCCGCTCCTGGAACTTGGATTTCGGTAACTGATACAACGGCATTAGTACCAAGTTATATTGGCGGAATTTATACAGATGGCGGTGTTACATACCATTATGGATTTGACCGAAAAGAAAATAAGTATTATGCTAACTTAACAAACAACAGTTTACCGGCAAGTGAAGAAGTAATATATGGGCAACAAATGACGGGTATTAAAGGTAGATTTGCGACCGTTACAATGTCAACCGATTCTGTAACAAATCCTGGTGGCCCAAAAGAACTTTGGAGTGTAGGCTCGGTATATTCAATATCAAGTTACTAAATATAAATGAAAAATCAAATTAAATTAAATTCGGAACATCGGCTAATAAATGCCGAGTTCATAAACAAGGTAGAACAATTAGAATCCTCTATGTTAGCAATGGATACTCCATTAATAGCAAAGGGGAATTCTGATATGTTCCCATTAAAACATTCATTTTCTGAAGGTATATATATTCGGGAAATGTTTATGAAAAAGACTGGTGTCGTAATTGGTAAGTTATACAAAATATCACATACTTGGTTTTTATTAGAAGGAGAGATAACTGTTGCTACAGATGAGGGGGTTAATCATTATATAGCTCCCTGTTATGTTTATGCACCAGAAGGCACAAAAAGAGTTATATATGCGGTTGAAGATTCTGTCTTCGTTAACGTATATCCAAATCCTGAAAATATAACGGACATTGCAACATTGGAAGATATGTTAACATGCGAGTCTTATGAAGAATACAAAGAATATAAACTTTTAAACGAATAAAATATGTCAATGGTAGTAGTTGGCTGCGTCGGCGCAGCGTCAGCAATTGCATCTGGCCTTATAGGCATGGGTAGCGCTAATCGAGCTCGCCGTGCCGCGGCAAGAGCTGCAAGAGCAAGAGCAAAAGAATTAGATAGATTAGAAAAAACACGTCAAGCTATTATTAACCCATACGAGGGGGTTAAAGATATTAGTTCTCTAGCATCAGATCTGTCAGGCATGGTATCAAATCCCTATGCTAGCCTCGGCGTTGCTACAAAAGCAGCTGAATTCCAGGCAGAGCAAGCAGACTTATCGCTGGCTAATACATTAGATACTTTACAACAAACAGGAGCGGGAGCCGGAGGAGCTACAGCGTTAGCTCAAGCCGCATTGCAAAGTAAAAAAGAAATATCTGCTAACATTGAACAGCAAGAGGCCCAAAACCAAAAGTTAAGAGCCGAAGGAGAGCAAAATTTACAACAAATGAAAATGTCTGAAGCCCAGAGAATACAAGGTATTCAAATGTCTGAAGCTCAGCGGGTTCAAACTGCAGAAGTGGCCGGTAAGCAATTCATGTTTGACACAAGAGAAAGCCGTGAGGTCGCTAAAATGAATAGGGTTGCCGGTAAGGAACAACAGGCACAAGCGCAAGAAATGCAGGCTCGGGCAGATTACATGGGAGCACTCACTGGAATGATTGGTGGCGTTGGATCTTCTGTGCAGGCTGTTGGATCAGCTAGATATGCAAAATCAACAGGTTAGAAAAATCAAATATAAATAATAATAAATTATAGTATATGGGAGCATACGAAAATCCTCAAATAATAGTTGATACACAAAGCGGCCAGCACCTTAGAAATTTACAAGAATCTTTGGCTGGGTCTGTTGCAAAGTTTGGACAAACATACCAAGAGGTTCAAGCTGCAAAACTTAAAAAGTTAGAGGAAAGCAAAAAGGAAAATGAAAATATAAAAAAAGAGGTTGAGCAATATGAATTTACCTTAATGACCGCGGCTAATAAATTAAAATCTGCAAATGATAAGATAGATTTATCTAAAACATTTGAACCTTTAATAAAAAGAGCGGTTGAGTTAAAGTCTGGATTACTGAATAATACATTAAAAGGAGAAGAAAGACAAAAAGCCATGCAGGAGATGGCGGACATTAATTCTACCATAGATAGCGATTTTGGGGCCAGTCTAGCGGGGCTAAGCGGAATGTACGGAGACCTGCAAGAGGCCATGTCTAAGGAAGTAGGTACAGAAGGCGGGCTCGCCTCGTCTATGCCTCCTAAAACAACCCGCGCTTTAAATATATTAAGTAATAAATTACCCGGAAGTAAAGAGGCTGTTTATGAAGACGGGAGTACAAAAAATCTTGTGTGGATAGTTAGAGATGACAAAGGAGAAGAAGTAGAAAGATTTTACGCGTCTTCCATAAAAAAGATGACTGAACAAAACGTTAATGGTATTAAAATATTACCGGATACAACAGCTAATACAAACGCTATAAAGTCTCAGGCTACTAATATTTTTATTAATGAACCTATAGATCCTAAAGATCCATCGAAAGGCACGCAAGCAACTGAAGAGATAACTTCTAATTTTTTAAAAGTAGATCCAGTTACAAAAAAAGTAATATATCGTGAAGTGGAATTACCAAATCAACCGGGTGCTGTAACATTATATGCTGAAGTTGATAAAGAAAAAATACAAGGCGAACTAACCCCACGTTTAAGATCACAATTAGCGGGTATGGACGATGCAACATTATCCGATTACTACAATGATCTGATAATTCCCCATAGACAAAAAATGAAGCAAGGTATTTATCCTCTAGACAGCGATAAAGTGCTTGACCCAAGGGAAAGAGAAGAGGCTGAGTCTGCTTATATAAAATACTGGATGGATAAAAAAGTTCCAGAAGAACAAGTAGTACAAAAAATAGACTCAGATATTTATATATTAGATAAAGACGCAAAAAAAGTAAACAAAAACACAGGGGAGAGCAATAAAAACGAGCCAACACGATCGCAATTAGAAAAAGCTGCAGAAGACAAAAAAACAATTCAGGATCTTTATAGCATAGAAGCTGGCACCAGAGGTGATTTTGGTTTAAACAATGGCCGATCTGTTATGCATGATGGAAAAGACTTTATTGTGCAAACAGCTGGTGATAATAAAGGGCAAAAAATAGCCGGCAGCAAGGCAGACGTTGTTAAGTATTTAAAAACCGGAATATTTAAAGTAAAAAAATAATATACTAGTAAAAAAATAAAAACTAAATCAAGCAGTTTATGTTAGAATACATTGACGCCTCTGGGCAAACATATACAGAAGATCAAATAAATAAAATGGCAGCCGAGCAAAAAACCTCGGCTAGCGCCATTATAAAAAGTAAAAGATTAACTGTAAAAAAACAAAAAGAAAGATCTACGGCAAATTTGCTTGATAAATTTGGTAACGCAGGGCTTGAGGCGTTATACAAGGCGCCTAAGGCAAAAAGTTTTTCTGGCGTTACCGAAAAAGGCGGATATGTGCCAGACCAAGACGCCGGGTATTCTTCAAAAAAGAAAACGTTTAAAAAAACTAAAACAGGGATTGTTGAAGTAGACACGGAAGCCGCATATAAAAAGTTTGGTGATGCATTTCAGGGTATTGAAACTAAATTAAAAAGCTTACAAAAAACAGCACCAAAAGTAGAAATTACTGAAGACGATAAAAAAATAGAGTCATTAACATTTAAAAAACCAGGAAGCTTTTTGGTTTCTACATTGGCTGATGATGATGATTTATCCCGTTTATTTAGCTCTGAAGAAGAGGAGGGGGTTGATCACTTGCGTACATTATACCAGGGTATTCCTGGGTTAACTTTTGAAGAAACCAATATATCAGCTATTCCATTATTTGGGCGCTCCGATATATCAAATCAATTTGACGCGGTAAAAGCCGTTTATATTGACCCTAAAACAAATAAGCGCATTGAATCAAAACCTATGCAATTTGATATTAGTTTTATGAACACAGGAAGTGACGAAAAATCATCTAAGTTAAACGAAAATAAAACTATATTAAAAAACTTTTTTGACCAAAATTTAAAAAACGTTGATTTAGGCAAAAATCAATATATGAAAAATAAATTAGTTAAACTTACTAATTTATATGTTGACAAGGAGTTAACTCCGGAGGTTATAGCGGGCATTGAAAATAAATATAATGCACCAGACCTATTTGATAAAAAAACAGTGCAGCGTTCGGTAAAAGACCCTAAATCATTATCTATAGCAAAAGAAATAGACCCAAATGCGGTTTATACTGAAACAATAGTGCCTTATCAGCAAGAATTAAAGCAAGCTGCTAGAAAAATATTGTATGATAACCCTAATATATCAAAAGATGAATTAGATAAGCGGAGCAAAGCTGTAGTAAGACAAATGCTTGCTAAAAAAGAAATAAACGATAGAAGATCACAAATAATAGATAAAGGAATATCGAAAGATAGAGCCATGCAATCTACATTGTTGGTGGGCTCTATTACAGAAGAAAGCGAGGCAGTAAAAACACAAAATAAATTAGCTGTAGAAATTAATGTAGCAATTGCTAATACTGACACAGTAAAAAATACATTTGATTTGCTAGACAAAGGAATGAAAGGGTTTTCGTTAACAGCTGATGACGAAAAAACAATAGCAAAAAATTTATTAAAACTTAATATAAATGCTAATACAGCGGACACAACACGAGTTCAACTAAAGAATGGTGCTATAGTGCCGTTGTGGATGTATAATGCTTGGGAACCATTAAAAGAGAAGGGGTTAGCTCAAGAGCTAGTCAATGATGATCTATTTAAAGCTCAAAATAATAATTTAGCAAAATTAGAAAAAACTGCAGTATTCGCAGAAGCAGCGGCAAAAAACTATGATCTAGGTGAAAAGTATATGGCAAATATAGCTGTAGGCACAGCTGAATTGGTGTTAGATACTGCATATATAACGTATCAAACAAATACCAGGTTGCAAAGGGCGGTTACAAATGCATTGGGTATCAAAACCCCCGATGAGTTTGTAAAGAAAACTGTAATTGATGCCTCCGACTTCTTGAAAAACATAAAACAATCTTATGGTAGAGACGTAACATTTGAAGATGCGTTTAGCGATGTCGGTAACTTTGGTAAGTTTATGGCTCAAGAAGTATCAACACAAATACCAATAATAGTAGGTATTATTGCTAGTGGAGGCGGAGCTGGGGCTACAGCATTTATAGGGGCCTCAACTACTGGTAACAAAATGTTACAAATGCAATCAGAGGTGGCCAAAGGACAAGCAGATTATTCAGATACGGAAATATGGTTATCCTCTATGGCCTATGGAGCTGCCGAAGCTGGATTCTCAGCTATATCTACTATTCCAATATTAAAACGCGCTCAAAGTAATTTTATGTCTCAAAGTGGCGGCGAAAGTTTAATAGACAATGGTCTTAAAGCTTATTTTAAAAACAAAACCCCCGGATTTGTTGCCGATCAATTATTAGAGTCGGCAGGCGAAGCTGGTACTCAGATAACGCAAAATATTATAGATGGAAATCCAGTATTACAAAATGTTGATCATGCTGCATTTTCTGGATTTGCAATGGGAACCGCATTAGCCGGAGCACCCCATATTAGAGGAGCATATATGTCTACTTTTGCTACTTATGGCAAAAAAGAAAATATTAGGAAGTTACAGACCGAACTTGCTAGCTTAAGCAAGGACTATCAAATGGCGGATACTCCAGCCGCTAAAAAAATTATAAAAGAATCGATGGATGAGGTGTCAAAAAATATTGCCACCGAAATAGAGGCTCACGAAACACTTGTTGGCAATAATCTAAGAGCTGGAGCAGCTAAAGCTGTAATATCAATTGAAACTCAGAAGGCTAAATTACAAAATGAAGCTAACGAAATCCTTGCCAATAAGGATATTCCACAAACATTAAAAGAAAAAAAATTAGAAGATTTAAGAAATAAATTTGAAAAGTTACAAAATGCAAAGAATAAGGTTGTGAAACCTTCAAATTTAATGAGTGGTCTTTCTGATTTAGAAGCATTGGAAACAAATGAGCCAGAATTATACGCTCAAATATTTACACAAGCTAAAGCTAATGTAGATAAAAAAACTGATGGAGAGCCAACGGAAAGCCAAATCACTAAAGAAGCTTACGAAATATTTTTAAAAGGTAGAATTGATAAAAATATAGAACAAGTTAGTAAGGTTGAAGGGGCAAACGTAAAAGCATTTGATAATAAAAAAGAAGCTATTGCTTTTACAGAGGCTTTATACGATGCCGAAATCGCTAAAGCCGAATCTGAAGAAGATATAGCTTCGATAGAGATGAATAAAGCGATTGCTATAACAGAACTAAAAGAAGGTGCAGACGGATTCAATGCATTGGGCACCCAAGTAATAGTAAAGGAAGCTATGCTTGCAGCTCAACGTACCGAAATTGGAACGCATGAGGTAGGCCATTATGCTCTTGATATTATATTTGAAAAGAAGCCTGATGCACAAGCTGTAATAGCAAAGCAATTATTAAAGACTGCTAAAGCATTAGACCGTAATGTCTATGACAGACTTGTAGCAAACACTGAAAAAGACTCTAAAGGAGACTTTCTTGCGTATGAAGTAATAGCCAGATTTTTAGAAGAAGTATCTAGCGGAAAAATAACATACGCTAGTAAAGCACGTGGTTTAGCTGGTGTATTTGGTATGCTTGTTCAAAAAGAATTTAGCGATCAGTATGACTTTGATTTTAAAGGAGAGGCTGATATGTTTAATTTTGTCGTTGGACTTGGTAAAAAAATCGCTAATGGCACCCTAACTATTAAAGATATAGAAGCCGCTACTGAATCGGCGGCAGCGAAAAAAGCCGGCGATTTATCTGGTAAAAAAATTAAAGGTATTGCTTCAGTTGGTTCGGGTGTCGCGTTTTCAAAATCAGCAGAGGTATTAGCTATTGAGAAAAAAATAGAAGACCTAGAAGATCAATACGATAATGATGATGATCTTGATTATGATGACTATGAAAACCGATCTAAAATATTAAAAGCCGATCTAGCAAAAGCAATAGCTGCTGATAAAGCTAAACCAAAAGAAGAAGCAAAACCTGAAGTTAAGAAAAAAGAAGTTGTTAAAGATGATGAAACTGATGTAAAAGAAATAATAAATGAATCTAAGGGATCAATATCATCTGACAAAGTACAACAGATCTATAATGAAAAAGGAGTTGAGGGAGCACTTGATATTATAAAACTATTTTCTCCAATTACTAAAAAGATTGTAGATAAAAGACGTGATGCCCCCGGGTTTGATATAGATCTATTAACAGATGAAATAGAAACTGGAGACGGAGGAATTTTATCTTTAATCCAAAAATATGACCCAACAAAGGGGACTCCATTGGCGGCTTATATTAATAAATACTTGCCAGTAAGAGCTATTACCGCTTCAAGGAGAGTATTAGACAGGGATTTTAAAAAAGATGCTACTGAAGAAAAAGGACTGATGGCTACTGAAACGGCAGACTCAGGCTTTATAGAATCAGCCAAAGAGAAGCCTACATATAAGAATGCATTAGAATCTAAATTACTTACTCCAGAGCAGCTTAAAACAGCTGAAAATAAGATATTAACTGTTGTAAGAACATTGAAAAATCGTATTGATGCTCCTGTGTCATTAAATCGAACTGTTACGCCAATTATTTCGGAGATAAGAGACGCAATGGGTAAACAGCTTGATATAGATCTTAAAACTATAATGGGAGGTAAAAAAGATGGTGTATTGCGTAAATGGGCATTAGATCATAAGCGGTATGTACTTGAAAACATGACTACTACATGGTTAATGGGGTTAGACGGTAAAGGAGGCATACCACAAGCTATTCAAAAGAAAATTGATGGCAAATGGGTAAGCTATCCTGATTGGGTAGGTCAAAAAATAGATCGTGAATCTGTATCTACAGATAATGCAGGACGTACGTCTGGAGCAGAATTATCAAGACGTTTGCCAAATGTTTTTAATAATGTTTCTGATGCAGATTATTTGGGACAATTATTAGAAGCTGATGGAAATCCTATTAGAGGTAGAAAAGAATCATGGGCTAAAGCGATTGCTGAAGAACTTGCTTTTGATATTATTAATAATGATTTAGCAAATGAAGGTCCAATTTTTGATGCTATAGCCACAAACCAAGAAAGATTAGGCTATGAGATGTTAAACAATTTTGCCACTATATTTAAAGTGTCTTCAGACAGAGGAAATGTTAAGCTTAGTAAACCCGTTAGAGAGACCATGGCTGACCTTAATAAGTTGCCTGAAGATGTAAAATCTAAAATAAGAGGTGTTGACGGTAATGCATTCATGAATTATGTAAAGTCACTAACCAATGGGGAAGATCCAGAATTGAAATTCCATGAATATTACCCTGAAGATGATTTTGACGCAAAAGATAAAATTACTATAATAAACGCTGTAAGAAATTTATATAATTATTATTCAGACTCAAGTCAAAAAGGCAAAGCGGTAGCCTACGGACCTAAACAAGACGAGAGCTTTGAAGATTATGCTAATAGAAGAGTATTCGAAGCGTTTTCTAAGGAGGAATCGTATGCTAAAATTTTAGGCATACCAGTGAGTTCATTATGGTATAAATCTGGAAAGCACAGGAAAGCAGCGCAAGATAGTATGGTATCCTTCCGCAAAGCATTTGCGGGCTATCTAAATAAAGAAAATAAAATGAGTGCAGCGTCAGCTAACCGATTATTTACTAGGTTATTTAGTAGGGGGTTTTCATACGGAACCGGGCAAAGTATGTTTAATACTCAGGAAGGGTTTTATAATGCTTTTTTAAAAGGCTATAAAGATTTTTCTTTAGCTAAATCCGGCAAAGGCAAAACAATAACATACAAAGGCGAAAAAGTTAATATGGATATTAGCTCCGCTATTCAAGATACATCAGCGGATGATATTGCTAATTTTATAGAAACCGGTAATCTAGATAGCATAAAATATAAAGATAGAAAAGATATTTCAGAAAAAGCCCGTGAGGATCTTAAAACAATGATGGAGACTTTGCAAGGTATGTACAAAGCCGGAAGTATAACTAACACGCAATTAGGGTTAATATTCAAAAGCTTAGGCGGTTCGATGGCTTCCCCATTAAAAGTAGCCGCTGAACTAAGATATGTAGCTGACCCTAATGGTTATAGCAAAGACCCAAAAAACTGGGTATATGAACATACGCCTCCAACGTCTTATATTTCTAGACTCGCACTAGGCGTTATAATGGGCAAGGGGGACTTAAGCATTGATGAATTTATGGATGAGGTTATTGGTAATTCTTACGTCGCTATTATACCAAAAGATGTAGATAATGTTATTAATACTCTATATAAGTCAACAATGCCCTTCTCTTACAAACCCGGTCAAAATCCTTTAATTAGATATTTTGATGTAGGATTTAATGGAGCAAATATTCCGGCTTTAAAAGATTTGTCTACTGGAGAAACAATTAGTAACGAGATATTAAAGAACGCATTTCCTTCTGAAATTGATATTCAAACAGAAAAAGCT